>Ga0190265_10002925_pt1 | contig 11583 bp, 10 predicted proteins | sample Popmic124T_FD_133135 | JGI IMG/M metagenome (GOLD analysis project Ga0190265, IMG submission 133135) | Populus adjacent soil microbial communities from riparian zone of Indian Creek, Utah, USA - 124 T | ecosystem: Environmental > Terrestrial > Soil > Riparian zone | place: USA: Utah | collected...
CAGCCGAAGCCGACATCGACGCACACAACGGCCGCCGAGCCGACCAAAACATCCGCATCAAAACCCCCTGCCGCAAAACCACAAAAGCAAAGAAAGGCCACAACACCAAACGCTGATCGTCGCGCCGTTGGCGCCACGATCTCCCACCAGGGAGGGATGTCGATCTCCCGCCGACATCCCCCTCCCGATGATGGCGGCCGGATGGTCGTGCAGCCGGCCACGCCGAGGCGGGCCCGCTAACTCCTTCGATTTGCGATCTTGATCCGTCCGCCGCGCTGCGGACTGAACGTGATCGCCCGCCGAGCGATGCGCTCCGCACGGTCGGTCGTCGTCTGGAGATCGAGCTGCCGCAGCATGTCGCCCAGCACGACCTTCATCTCGAACAGCGCGAAGCTGGCGCCGAGGCACCGGCGGGTGCCGCCGCCGAAGGGGATCCACTCGTAGGTGCCGGCGGGCCGCTCGATGAAGCGCTCGGGGCGGAAGGCGTGAGGGTCCGGGTAGATGTCCGGGTTGTGGTGGGTGAGGTAGATCGAGGGCGTGATGTGGACGCCGACCGGCAGCACGCGCCCACCGAGCTCGGTCGGCTCGGTGAGGTAGCGGGCGACCGCCGGGACGACCGGGCGCAGGCGCAGCGACTCCTTGATCACGGCGTCCAGGTACTCGTCGCCCTCGCCGGCGCGCAGCTCCTCGGTGAGCCGCGCCAGCACGTCGGGGTGGCGGGTCAGCCGCTCGAGCGTCCAGGAGAGCGCGGTAGCGGTCGTCTCGTGGCCGGCGAGCAGCAGCGTCATCAGCTCGTCGACGAGCTCGGCGTCGGTCAGCCCGTCTCCGTCCTCGTCGCGCGCCGACAGCAGCAGCGAGAGGATGTCGTCGCGCTCGGCGAGGTCGGGCGCGGCGCGGTGGGCGCGGATCTCGCTGAGCAGCGCCTCTTGCGCCGGGTGCAGCAGCGCCTCGCGGAAGCGTCGCCACGGGCTGAGCGGGCCGTTGCGCTTCGAGCTCGCGACCTGGAGGGTGAACAGGCGCCGCATGTCGGCCATCGAGTCGAGCAGGCGGCGCAGCGGCTCGGCGATCTCCTCGGCGCGGTTGGCGTCGTCGCGGACGCCGAAGACCGCGCGCATGATCACATCGAGCGTGATCGCCTGCATCGACGGCTGGACCGCGAACGGCTCGCCGATCGGCCAGCGCGCCATCTCGCGCTCGGTCGCGTCGGCGATCACCTCGCCGTAGAGCTTCATCCGGTCGCCGTGGAACGGCGGCAGCAGCAGCTTGCGCTGGCGCATGTGCTCGGGCTCGTCGAGCGTGAGCACCGAGCGCGGGCCGAGCAGCGGCTTGAGCACCTCGTTGCCGACGCCGGCCAGCAGCTTGGTGGGGTCGCTCGTGAAGACCTGCTTGATGACCGCGGGGTCGTCGGTGATGACGACCGTGCGCTGCGCCGAGAGCTTGAAGGTGAAGGGGGTTCCGTAGCGCTTCTTGGTGCTCTCGAGGAAGCCGCCGGGGCGCGCGAGGAAGTTCACGAACACGAGCGGGCCCGGGCCGGTGGGGCCTGGGGGCAGCGGATCGGGCACGAGCGCTTGGGGCTGGGAGGCGGGCGGAGAGCTGTTGACCGTTAGTTCAATAGTGACGCGAGTTCTAGCAGCTATTGAATCTCCGTTCAACAGCGGCTAACGTGGGTTCGTCGTGAACGTCCTGTCCTGTCGCCGCCGCATGAGCTCCGACGATCGTCGCGAGCAGCTGCTGCGCGCCGGCGGCGAGCTGCTGGGCCGGCGCTCCTACGAGGAGGTGTCGATCGACGAGATCGCGCGTGCCGCCGGGATCTCGAAGGGCCTGCTCTACCACTACTTCCCGACCAAGAAGGACTTCCTGCTCGCCGTGCTGCGCGAGGAGACCGAGCGGATCACGGCGCTCACCGCGCCCGACCCGGCGCTCGGCCCGCTGGAGCAGATCGAGGCGAGCCTCGACGCCTTCCTCGACTACGTCGAGCACCACGCCTCCGGCTACGCGACGATCTTCCGTACCCGCGGCGGCGGCGATTCGGACATCCGCGCGGTGCTGGAGGAGGGCCGCGAGCGGCGCGTCGAGGCGGTGCTCGAAGGGGTCGCCGGCCAGCTGCTCGCGGGCGGTGCCGCCAGCGACTCGGCGGCGCTGCGCTCGGCCGTGCAGGGCTGGATCTTCTTCGTCGAGGGCACCCTGCTGCGCTGGCTCGACCAGCGCGACCTGAGCCGCGACGAGCTCCGCGAGCTGCTGCGGTCGGTGCTGATCGACTCGTTGCGGACGGCCGCGCGAATCGATCCGCGGCTGGCGCTCGACGCGGCGGCCGCCGCCTAGCCGTCGAACAGGCGCGGGTCGTTGGTGATCACGGCGTGGACGCCGAGCGCCTCCAGGCGGGCGATCTCGGTGGCGTCGTCGACCGTCCAGACGTAGAGCTGGCCACCGGCGCCCTCGACGCGGCGGACGAGCTCGCGGCTGACGAGCAGGCGGTGGGCCATCAGCGCCTCGCAGCGGCCGCGCTCGATCGCGCGGGCCGCCTTAGCGGGCAGGCCGGCGCGCCACCAGCGCAGGATCCCGTAGGCGGGGAGCTTGTAGAGGCGGCTGTCGGTGTAGTCGCGGCGGGCGCGCGGGACCGACCAGCCGCGGCGGACCTCGGCGTCGAGCTCGCGGACGAGGTCCAGGCTCTCGGGATACGTTGAGGAGATCAGCGAACGCCGTAGCAGCCTGCGCTCGCGCAGGCTCTCGACCACGACCTCCTCGTAGCCGGGGATCTTGAGGTCGACGTCGAGCTCGACGCCGTTGTAGGCCTCGGCCGCGAAGTGGTCGAGGCCCTCCTCGAGCGTCATCGGGGTGCGCCCGGCGGCGTCGTCGGGATCGTGGGCGAGGACGAGCGTGCCGTCGCGCAGCGGCATGACGTCGAACTCGATCATGTCGACGCCCAGCGCCAGCGCCGCCTCGAAGCTCTCGGCGGTGTTGCCCGGCGCGACGTGGTCCGCCCCCTTGTGTCCGACTCGGATCAGGCCTGGCATGTCGGGCACCAGTATGTAGTGCGGTTGTCGTCGCCCTGGCCGCGGGCGCGGATCGTCGTGCCGCAGCGCCGGCAGGGCAGGCCGCCGCGCTCGTAGACCCAGGTGCCGGCGGGGCGGTCGTAGTCGTTGGGGCGCCGCTGGGGTCGGCGGGGGGCGGATGCTCCGGAGTCGCCGCGGTAGGTGGCCATGGGGCCACCCCGGTGCGCCGAGGCGCGGATCTCCGGGCGCGTGGCGCGGACGATCGCCAGCGCCTCGTCATCGGTGACGTCCCCGGTCCTGCGCCACGGGTCGATGCCCGCCATGAAGCAGCTCTCGGACTTCCAGATGTTGCCGATGCCGGCGACGTTGCGCTGGTCGAGCAGCGCCTCGCCAATCGCGCGCGTCCGGTCGTCCTCGCGCAGGCGGGCGAGGTAGCTGCGCTCGTCGAAGTCGTCGGCGACGATGTCGGGGCCGAGGCCGGCGAGCAGCTGGTCGAAGCGGTCCGCGAATCGGTCATCAGCTCGAGCACCGGGCCGTCGAACTGCACGACGTCGTGCCCGTCGGTGCGGATCACCAACCAGGCGCGGTGGGCGCCGCGCGTCCAGCGTCGCCTGCGCTCATAGACCCCCCACTTGCCGCCCATGCGGAGGTGGGAGTGGATCGTGAGGTCGCCTTCGAAGCGCAGGAACAGGTGCTTGCCGTGGGCGTCGACGGAGCGGACGGCTCGCCCGGCCAGCCGCTCCGGCCAGCGGTGCAGGCGGTGGCGCGGGTGCGGCGTCTCGATCGCGCGGATCTCGTGGCCGACGAGCGCATGGCCGACGCGCTGCGCGGCATGGTGGATCGTGTCGCCCTCGGGCATGGATTGATCGTAGGCGCCGCTGTCGCGCGATCCTGAACAGATCGTTACATCCGCAGCAGTCGACGTGGTAGCGGCTCACCAAGCTCCATCAGGTGAATCTGTCCGCTGGACCTGTGACCGAGCTCTTCACCGCAGCGGCGGCTGCGGTTGGGTCCGGAATGGTGCTCGGTGGGTTCGCGGGCGGAGTGGTCGGAGTCGTCCGGTCCTGGGAGCGACGCGACCTCGACCGCTTCGCTGTGAAGGTCGGCTACATGGGCGGAGCGGCGGGTCTTCTCCTGTGGGCTGGCGAGCGACTAGGGAGTAGCATATAGGCCATGAATCTTCGTAATCAGCACATTGGCCTGGCAGTTGGATTGGTAGTGATGATCGCGGGCTACTTCCTGAGCGCATGGGATCCAGGTGAGACCGAGGCCGCGCTGATCGTCGTGTCGACGTTTGGCAGCGCGGTTGGGCTCAGCATCTTCTTGGACCTGCGTGACATACGCCGCGGCCGGGGTTCCTTCAGGCGCTGAGGGTCAGGCGGCGGGGGCCCTGGCTGAAGCCGATCTCGACGAGCAGCGGCTCGAAAATGGAGCCGACGACGGGCTCGCCGTCGAAGCGCTCGAGGCCGAGGCGCTTGAGGCGGCCACGGCGGACGTGGTCGGCGAGAGCGTCCAGTGCCTCGCGGAGCCAGTCGGCTGGAGTGCCGTTGGCGACCAGCGGGTCGCGGAGGGTGATCAGGCCCTTGGCACCGCGCTCGACGTAGAGGACTGGCTCGGCGTCGAGGGTGACGACGTGGGCCCCCGGGACGCGGCTGGGACGGCGGTTGTCGTCGCGCTTCGGCCACGGGAGGGTCGCGCCGTATGGGTTCGCGGGGTCGGTGGCTGCGAGTAGCTGAGGGCCGGCGGGCTCGTCGCTGCGCAGGCCGCGCAGGCGCTCGATCGCCGCTGGGAGTGCGAACTGAGCGCCGCCTAGGCCCTCGACGAAGTAGCCGCGGCGGGCGGTGCCGAGCGTCTCGAGGTTGGCGAGCTCGCCGTAGAGGCTGGAGAAGCCGCCGGGGATGCCCTCGGCGAGGACGGTCTCGCGGGTGACGATGCCGTAGCGCTCCAGCAGCAGCTCGGCACGGGCGCGCATCCGCGGACCGTGGGCGGGCGGGTCTTGGAAGAGGTTCGCCGTGAGCGACCAGCGGCCCTGGACCCGCGGCGCCCCGGGACGACGGCGGCGGGCGAAGCGGCGTCCGGCGGCGCGGCGCTCGTTCGCAAGCGATAGGCGGGGCGCGCGCAGCGGGGCGAAGGCGTCGTTGGCGACCTCGCCGGCCCACACGAGGTCCCAGAGCGCCTCTTGGAGCTCGGCGGGGTCGACGGCCTCGACGTCCGCCAGCAGGTCGGCCCAGAAGGCGGCGCCGGTGCTCAGCCGCTCGCGGATCGCCTCGTGGGCAGTCTCGGCCGGGCGGTCGCCCTTGAAGTTCGGCGGGCCGAGCCAGCGGGCGTCCTCGCGGAAGTAGAGCGCCACCTTGCCGGTGTTGCGGCCGAGCGAGCCGGCGCCTACCCAGACGAGCTCGCCGCCGGCGCAGAGCTGGTCGAGCCAGGTCGGCGAGTAGGCGCCGGTGCGGCGCGGGAGCACGTCGCGCTCCCAGACCTCGGGCGCGAGCGCGAGACCCTGGAGCGGCACGAGCATCTCGCGCAGGCGGTCGACGCCGGCGCCCGAAGATGGCGACGCGTCGACGCCCTGCCAGGCCGGCAGGAAGCGGGCGAGCGCACGCTGCTCGGCGGGCTCGACCTCCTTGCGCAGGGACGCGAGCGAGGCGCGCCGCAGGCGGCGCAGGACGTCGGTGTCGCACCACTCGCGCTCGGTGCCGCCCGGGCGCAGCTCGCCGCGGACGAGGTCGCCCGCGCGCTCGAGGCCCTCGAGCACAGGGGTGGGATCGACGGTGTAGCGGTCCCTCAGCTCGCGCGTGGTGAACGGGCCGTGTGTGTGGGCGTAGCGGCGGACGAGGCGCTCGAACGGAGCCTCGACCGCCTCGAGGAAGGCGTCGGGCAGACCGCCCGGGGGGACGGCACCGAAGGCGTCGCGGTAGAGGCCGGCGTCCTCGGCGGCGATCCAGCGCTCCTCGCCGCCGATCCGCATCGTGATCGCGCGCCGCTCGCGCTGGAGGTCGATCAGCATCCGCTTGGCTGAAACGGCACCGAGGCAGCGTTCCTGCGCCTCCTCGACGGTCAGGTCGCCGACCGCGCGCAGGACGTCGTGGAGGGCGTCCGAGTTCGCGGCCTGCGTGCGCTCGCTGAGGCGTTGGAAATCGTCCTCCACCTCGGCGAGCGCGTCGGGATCGATCAGATCGCGCAGCTCCTCTTGGCCGAGCAGCTCGCGCAGCAGGTCGCGGTCGAGCGAGAGGGCGGCGGCGCGGCGCTCCGCGTTCGGGGTGTCGCCCTCGTACATGTAGGTGGCGACGTAGTCGAAGAGCAGCGAGGAGGCGAACGGCGACGCGCGCTGGGTCTCGACCTCGACGAGCGACAGCTCGCGCGTGTGCAGGCCGCGCAGGAGCTCCTCCAGGCCGGGCAGATCGAGCACGTCGCGCAGGCACTCGCGGTAGGTCTCGAGGACGATCGGGAACTGGCCGTAGCGCTTCGCCACCTCAAGCAGCGACTGGGCCTTCAGCCGCTGCTGCCAGAGCGGCGTGCGCTTGCCGGGGTAGGCGCGCGGGAGCAGCAGCGCGCGGGCGGCGTTCTCGCGAAAACGGGCGCCATAGAGGGCGGAGGCCGAGAGCTCGCCGACGATGAGGTCCTCGACGGCGTCGGGCTCGACCAGCACGAGATCGGCACTGGGCGGCTCGTCGGCGTCTGGCAGGTGGACGATGATCCCGTCGTCCGACCAGATCGCATCTGACTCGAGCCCGAACTCGTCGCGGATGCGGGCGGAGAGGGCGAGCGCCCAGGCGGAGTGGACGCGGCCGCCGAAGGGCGAGAGGACGCAGAGGCGCCAGTCACCGATCTCGTCGCGGAAGCGCTCGACGACGATCGTGCGGTCGGAGGGGACGACCCGGGTGGCCTCCTGCTGCTCGCGCAGGTAGGCGACGAGGTTGGCGGCGGCGCGCTCGTCGAGGTCGTAGCCCTCGGCGATCAGCGTGGCGGGCTCCTGGTCGACCGCCCAGCGGGAGAACTCGCCGATCGCTCGACCCAGCTCGGCGGGGCGGCCGACGCCGTCACCGCGCCAGAACGGGATCGCGCCTGGGGCGCCGGGGGCTGGAGTGACGATCACCCGATCGCGCGTGATCTCCTCGATCCGCCAGGTAGAGGCTCCGAGCAGGAACGTCTGACCGGGACGCGCCTCGTAGACCATCTCCTCGTCGAGCTCCCCGACGCGGCGGCCGTCTGGAAGGTGGACGCCGTAGAGGCCGCGGTCGGGGATCGTGCCGGCGTTGGTGATCGCGAGCTGGAACGAGCCCTTGCGCGCGCGGACCGTGTCCTCGACGCGGTCCCAGACGATCCGCGGCCGCAGCTCGGAGAACTCCTCGGAGGGGTAGCGGCCGTCGAGCATGTCGAGCACCTGGTCGAGCAGCGCGCGCGGGAGGTCGACGTAGGGGTAGGCGCGACGGACGAGGTCGAACAGCTCGGGGACTCGCCACTCGGTCGTGCCGTCGGCCTTGCCGTCCTCACCGACGGCCGGCGCCGCCGTCATCGCGACGATCTGCTGGGCGAGCACGTCGAGCGGGTTGCGCGGAACGACGGTGGTCTCGATCTGAGCCTCGCGCATCCGCCGCGCAACGACCGTGCACTCGAGCAAGTCGGCGCGGAACTTCGGGAAGATCCGGCCCTTCGAGACGTCGCCGACGTTGTGCCCGGCGCGGCCGATCCGCTGCAGGCCGGCCGTTACCGACTTCGGCGACTCGACCTGGAGGACGAGGTCGACGGCGCCCATGTCGATGCCGAGCTCGAGCGACGAGGTCGCGACCAAGCACGGCAGCTGGCCCGACTTGAGCATGTCCTCGACGACCAGCCGCTCCTCGCGCGCGAGCGAGCCGTGGTGGGCGCGGGCGATGTCCGCTGGCTTGCCGTCCTCGCCGGCGAGCTCGTTGAGCCGGACGGCGAGCCGCTCGGCGGCACGGCGGGCGTTGACGAAGATGATCGTGGAGGTGTGGCTCTGGACGAGCTCGAGCAGCTCGGGGTAGATGGCGGGCCAGATCGAGCGGCGGGTTGCCGAGTTGGGGTCGTCCCCCAAGCCCGTCCCCGCAAGCGGGTCGGCGTAGGGCGCCTCGACACCGGCCGGGGCGTCGAGGCTGGGCAGCGCCTCGGTGCCCGGCGCGGCGCGGCCCGTTCCGACGAGGTCTCCGCCGCCCGCGGCGGTGCCGGCGCCGCCTACGGCCGCGTCGGTTACGTCGTGCGCACCGGGCTCGCGCATGTCGTCGACGGGCACCTGAATCTTCAGGTCGAGCGGCTTGCGAACCCCGGTGTCGACGATCCTGCAGTCACGGCCGGCGCCGACGAGGAAGCGCCCGACCTCCTCGAGCGGGCGCTGGGTCGCGGAGAGGCCGATGCGCTGGACGGCGGGGGCGTTCGGATCGCCGCCGCGGGCGAGGTGGTCGAGGCGCTCCAGCGTCAGCGCGAGATGCGCGCCGCGCTTCGTGCGGGCGACCGCATGGATCTCGTCGACGATCGTCCACTCCACGCCGGTCAGGAACTCTCGCGCCCGCGAGGTCAGCATCAGGTACAGCGACTCCGGCGTGGTGATCAGCACGTCCGGCGGCGTGCGCAGCATCGCCTGGCGCTCCTTCTGCGGCGTGTCGCCGGTGCGGATCGCCACCGTCACGTCGCCGCCGATCCCCTTCAGCGGACCGCGCAGGTTCTTCTCGACGTCGTAGGAAAGCGCCTTCAGCGGCGAGACGTAGACGAGGCGCGTTCGTCGCTCGCCCTCGGGCAGCGGCGGGTTGGCCACCAGCCGGTCGAGCCCCCAGAGGAACGCGGCGAGCGTCTTGCCCGACCCGGTGGGCGCCGAGACCAGCACGTGCTCGCCGCCGGCGATCGCGGGCCATGCCTGCTCTTGCGCGGCCGTCGGCGACTCGAACGAACGGGTGAACCAATCCCTGACCTGAGGGGTGAACGATGAGAGCGGGTCCGAAGGCATGCGACAGACCAGCGTATCGCCCCGCTAAGGTGCCACCCTTGCGGCGTACGCGTTTACCTCTCGGCGAGTCGGGAACGAGCCTTGTGGGATGGCTCTGCCGCCCGTACAACCGTTGGGCTTTGGATTGCCGAACTGGCGATCTTCGCGCCGTGGGCCGATACAGGCACGAACACGCTCCCGTACGAGGTCGCCCATGCCCTCCGAGATGCCTGCTATAATCGCGCAGTCTTCGGGCGAGGTGGTGCGCGACCTAGCTTCCGCTCGATGCTCACCGAATATGACAAGTCGAGTCGCCAACGTTTCCGTTGGTTCCATTGGTTGAAACGGGAGGGGTTCAACGCCATGGCCATCACGGACAGGATTCTCGCGATCAAGCCAGGGGCAGGCGGCTCCGGCGGGCACGACTCCGCCCCCACTCTGTCTCGCAAGCAGTTCAGTAAGCACTTCAGCAGTCCGAGGACTCAAAGAACCTTGGCCATAGCTGAGGAAAAGTGGAAGAAGTGGTACGGGGAGGACCCCGCCGAGAAGCGGGTCGGCTGACGGACCACTAAGTTTCACTTCACGAACGCGAGATCGTTTACCCCTACAGAGACATACTCACTGAGCTTACGCTCAGTGAGTAGTCAATGCAGCATTGAACGTACCGGATATCGAGTGGTGCCCACTGAGCACCGAGATGGTGGGTGATCGCAACCCGCTGGCTGACGCCATCATGAATTTCGAGCCACTGCCTCACGCGGCCGGTCAAGGGGCTCAGAAGTGGCTGCGTGCTCGTGTGACGGAGCGCGATGTTCCGATCGAGACGCACCTGGCACTCGAAAGATCTGGCGCGGTGCTGGGCTTCTATGCGGTCGAGCCTATGACGATGAGCCTCGCGAAGGACGACTGGATAAAGATCCTGCTTAGGCGAAAAGGGGCGGACGATCCCGAGCAACCTGGCCTGTTGATCTGTTGGATCGCGCGTAGTCGGGACACCGAGAGTGGGTTCGGAGAGAACCTGGTCCAGCACGCGATCATCAATGCGCGGGTGCAGGGATCGGTTGCGTTGGCCGTAAGACCACATGACGCGCCGACCGAGCGCCTCTGGTGTGACAGGTATCACTTCATGCGGTTCAAGAACGACAGCACGGGGCCGAACGACACGGCGGCGATGCTCTGGCACCCGGTCGACGCGCTGGCGCCTGGGTCCTGGCCTTCCTAGGCTCGACCGCCGTTTGTCGCATGGTGGCGCGCCTGCGCCAGCACATCGTCGAGCATCTGCTCGGTAAGCCGTCCTGTAAAGGTGTTCTGCTGGCTGGGGTGGTAGCTGCCAAGCAGGAAGCGGCCGTCCGGGAGCAGGAGCTCAACACCGTGACCGAACTTCGAGCGGGGGCGGATCGGGCCGTAGAGGCGAAGGGCGGCATCCCATGCGAAACCGCCGAGGGCGACGATCACCCGGACCGAAGGCATGAGCTCCAGCTCCTCCGCGGCGTAGGGGAGGCAGTTGCCGCGCTCGCCTGGCAATGGCCTGTTCGCCGGTGGAGCGCAGCGGACCGCGGCGGCGATGAAGGCGCCGGTCAGGCGCAGGCCGTCGCCGGCACGCTCGGACGTCGGCTGGTTGGCGAAGCCGGTGCGGTGGAGGGCGGCGAAGAGCCAGTCTCCTGAGCGGTCGCCGGTGAAGACGCGGCCGGTGCGGTTGCCGCCATGGGCGGCGGGAGCGAGGCCAAGGATGTAGACGCTCGCCTCGGGGTCGCCGAAGCCGGGGAGCGGACGCCCCCAGTACTCCTCGTCGCGGAAGGCGGCGCGCTTCTCGCGCGCGACTCGCTCGCGCCACTCGACGAGGCGGGGGCAGCGACGGCAGGAGACGACGCGCTGCTCGAGCTCGGCGAGCCGGTGCCGGCGAACTGCGCCGCCGCCGGCCGCCGCCGCTACGCCTTCAGCTTGCGACCGCTTGTGAACAGCCACTGAGCCCAGAGGTAGCAGGGGATCGCCAGCGCGGCGGTGACTCCAAGCGAGAGCCAGATGCTGACGTCGCTGGTGCCGAGGAAGCCGTAGCGGACCGCCTGCACGAGGTAGAAGATCGGGTTGAAGTGCGACAGCTCCTCCCACGGCGAGGCGAGCATCTCGACCGAGTAGAAGACGCCGCCGACGAAGGTGAGCGGCAGCAGCACGATGCTCGCGATGAAGGTCGTGTGGTCCCAGCTCTCGGCGTAGATGCCGACGACGGTGCCAAACGAGGCGAAGCCGAGCAGGGCGAGCGAGACCGCGACGAGCAGGACGAGCGGCTGCTCCACGGGCGCGCCGGTCGCGGGGACGGCGAGCGCCAGCAGCGCGACGCCGATCGCCAGGCCGCGGAAGATCCCCCCGACGACGTAGCCGGCGGTCATCTGCCACGGATGCATCGGCGCCGACAGCACGTCGTTGATGAAGCGGTCGGAGCGGCCCTGGTAGATCGTCGAGGCGTTGTTGGCGTAGGCGGCCTGGACCATCGCCATCGCGATCAGGCCGGGGACGATGAAGACCTCGTAGTCGAAGCCGTCGACCTGCTCGATCCGCCCGCCGAGCGACAGCCCGAAGACGAGGATGAACAGGAACGACGAGACGACCGAGGCGAGGATCGTCTGCGTCCAGAGCTTCGAGACGCGCAGCACCTCG
>Ga0190265_10002926_pt1 | contig 11582 bp, 12 predicted proteins | sample Popmic124T_FD_133135 | JGI IMG/M metagenome (GOLD analysis project Ga0190265, IMG submission 133135) | Populus adjacent soil microbial communities from riparian zone of Indian Creek, Utah, USA - 124 T | ecosystem: Environmental > Terrestrial > Soil > Riparian zone | place: USA: Utah | collected...
CCCGGGATCGGACCGTCCGCCGCCCCCTCCTGATTCCCCTTCCCCGGACGCGATCGTCCGGCTCGGGCGGACGTGACCGCGCAGCCAGGTCCATCACCACGTGCATCTCGTAGGCGTCCAGCTCGTCCTTGGCGCGATGTTGACCAGCTCGTGCGACACCGCCGCGTGCGACCGCACACCGACGGGAAATACGTCCGACAGCCGCGACGACCACCCCTGCGCCGGCCCGGTCACCTCCCGGTCGCCGAACGGGGCGATCGTCAGACCGACGCCGTAGCCCTCGAACACATGAGCGAATCTACGAAGTGGGTATGACAGTTCCGTGCGACTGACCAGCGAGACGAGAAATCAGACCCGGCGGGCGCGGTGCAGCGCGACGACACCGCCGGTCAGGTTGTGCCACGCCACGTCGCTCCAGCCGGCGTCCTGCACGCGGGCGGCGAGGGCCGACTGGTCGGGCCACGCACGGATCGACTCGGCCAGGTAGACGTAGGCCTCGGGGTTGCTGCTCACCGCGCGCGCGATCCGCGGCAGGGCCTTCATCAGGTACTCGGTGTAGACCGTGCGGAACGGCGTCCAGGTGGGGCTGGAGAACTCGCAGACCACGAGCGTGCCGCCGGGCTTGGTGACGCGGGCGAACTCGCGCAGCGCGGCGTCGGGGTCGGCCACGTTGCGCAGCCCGAAGGAGATGACGACGCCGTCGACGCTCTCGTCGGCCAGCGGCAGGGCCATCGCGTCGCCGGCGACCTTGGGCACCGGTCGCGCGGCGCCGGCGCGCAGCATCCCCTGGGAGAAGTCGCAGGCGATGGCGGTCACCCCGCCGGCGGCGAGCTCGACGGTCGAGACCGCCGTCCCGGCGGCCACGTCCAGCACGGTCTGCCCGGGCCGGGCACCCAGCGCCTCCCGCGTGGCCCGGCGCCAGGACGCGTCCAGACCCGCGGAGAGCACCGTGTTGGTGAGGTCGTAGCGCTTCGCCACCCGGTCGAACATGGCTGCGACGTCCGCCGGCTGCTTGTCCAGGCCCGCCCGCAGCCCGGCAGTGTGTCCGCTCTCTCGCCGGTCTCCCACGGCGCCGACGCTACCGGGCTGCCTACGCTGGGGTCGTGACAGCGGCCGCCCTGACCTCGCCCGCGGCCGCCGCGTGCACCGTCACGACCGTGCGGACCGAGGCCGCCGGCGAGCTGCTCGACCGGCTGCCGGCCGAGGGGGCGCTCTCCTGGGTGCGGCGCGGCGAAGGCCTGGTGGGCTGGGGCGAGGCCGCCCGGCTGGAGGTCACCGGGCCCCGCGCGCTCCAGGAGGCCGCCGCCTGGTGGGCGGCGTACACCGACGGGCTCGACACCGACGACGAGCTCGGCGTCCCCGGCTCGGGACCGGTCCTGTTCGCCAGCATCGCCTTCGACCCGGCCGCCGGTATGTCGGTCTTCGTCGTCCCCGAGGTGGTGCTCGGCCGGCGGGACGGCGTGGCCTGGCTGACCACGATCGGTGACGTCGACCCGCGCGACGTCCTGCTCCCCGCCCGCGCCGCCGACGGCCCCCCGCCCCGGCTGCGCTACGCCGACGGCGCGCTCGACCCCGTGAGCTGGTGCGCCGCCGTCGCCACCGCGGTGAAGCGGATCGACGCCGGCGAGCTGCGCAAGGTCGTGCTGGCGCGCGACCTGCTCGTCTCCGCGGACGTGCCGCTCGACCCGCGGCGGCTGCTGCGCAAGCTGGCCGGCCGCTTCCCCGACTGCTGGACCTTCTCCGTCGACGGGCTGCTCGGCGCAACGCCCGAGCTGCTGCTGCGCCGTACCGGCCGGGAGCTCTCGGCCCGGGTGCTCGCCGGCACGGCCCCGCGCGGGGCCGGCGCCGACGACGACCGGCTCGCCGCCGCGCTCATCGGGTCGGCCAAGGACCGCGCCGAGCACGCCCTGGCGGTCGACTCGCTGGTCGGGGCCCTCGAGCCGTTCTGCGCGACGCTCGACGTCCCCGCAGAACCCGCGCTCCTCACCCTCGCCAACGTGCGGCACCTCGCCAGCGACGTGACCGGGACCCAGCGCCGCACGGGCGCGCGGGGCCGGGCCGGGCTGCTGGAGCTGGTCGGCGCCGTGCACCCCACCGCCGCGGTGTGCGGCACCCCGACCCCGGACGCCGGCGCCGTCATCACCGAGCTCGAGGGCATGGAACGCGGCCGCTACGCCGGACCGGTCGGCTGGCTCGACGCCCGCGGCGACGGCGAGTTCGGCCTCGCGCTGCGCTGCGCCGAGCTGGTCGGCGACGACAGCGCCCGCCTGTTCGCCGGCTGCGGGATCGTCGCGGGCTCCGACCCGTCCGCCGAGCTGGCGGAGACGCAGTCGAAGTTCGCCGCCTTCCAGGCAGCCCTCGAGGGCTAGCGCGCCGGGTCAGGCCAGTCGGCCACGCAGCGTCGATACGCCGTCGCCGCTGAGGTGGCCGAGTGCTGCCGTGCGGCCGGTGATCGCCAGCAGGAGCGCCTCGCCGTCGCCGCGCACAGCAGGACCCCTGCCATGAACCCAGTCGATGTCGTCCGCTTCGAATCGCAACCCGTCCAGGGTGCCCTCGGGGACGATGCCCCCGCCGGGAGCGGCGGTCAGGTAGGTCAGCGACTTGTGCAGGCGCTCCTCGGGGATGTCGCGCGGCAGTCCCAGCGGCCAGCGGATGTCCAGGCCGTGGACCAGGAGGTCGGTGAGGGGCGCCTCGGGACCTGAACCGGGAGGGGTGAACCGTGAGTCGGCCTTCCGACGCAGCACCTCGGTGAGCTCGCCGAGGGGCCGACGCGCCTGCTCGCGGGTCAGTCGGACGTTCGCCCGGTCGAAGTTCCCGCGGCACGCCAGCATGGCCATGACGAACTTCGGGGTGCTCACCTCCAGGGGCACGACCAGGTGCGCGACGACGTCGTGCACGCTCCATTCGCTGCACAGGCTCTGCGTCGCCTGCTGCTCACCCGTCAGGCCCGACACCAGGGCAGCCAGACCGCGACGCTCGTCGGCGATCTCCGCGAATGTGTCCACCACTCATCCTGGCATCAGAAGCAGGGCACTTCTCCCGGTGCGGGTGCGGGCGAGAGCTGCGGCCACGACGACGGCTTCGCAGTCGGTGATCCCGATGAGGCCCCGGGCCGGACGCCCCTACTCGGGAGACACGCCCTCGGTCAGCGCGGCGGCCGCTACCGCGCGCAGCTCGAGAGCCAAAGCCGCCTCCGCGCGCTGGTCGGTCCGGACGACGACGACGCGCGGGCCACCGAGCGCGAGCGCGGCCGGCAGGTCGTCGGCGGACGTCACCTGCGTCGCGGCCCAGCCCATCGCCTCGGCCACCGCGACCAGGTCGCGCCCGTGCGGCGTCCCGAACACCCGCCGGTAGTCGCGCGCGTGCCGGTCCCCTCCCGGCTCGAGCTGGGCGAAGATCCCGCCGCCGTCGTTGTCCGGGACGACCACCGTCAGGTCCGGTGCCGGTTCACCGTCGCCGACGAGCAGCCCGGTCAGGTCGTGCAGGAACGTCAGGTCGCCCATCAGCGCGAACGCCGGGCCGCCGTGCACAGCGGCTGCGCCGACCGCCGTCGAGATCGTCCCGTCGATGCCGGCGACGCCCCGGTTGGCCAGCACGTCGAGGTCCCCCCGCGGCACCGCCAGCCGGTCGACGTCACGTACCGGCGTCGAGGAGCCGAGCACGAGCAGCGCGCCGGCCGGCAGCGCGGCGACGACGTCCCGCGCGAGCCGGGCGGCCGTGAGCCCGGGTGCGGCGCCCAGGACGGCGTCGACGGCGGTCCCGACGAGCGCGCCCGCCCGCTGCCACTCCGCCGCCCAGTCGGGGTCGGCGGCCTCCCGGCCGTGCCCGCCGCCGAGGGCGGAGGCGACGGAGGCGCTGCTCCGCACGGCGTCCGGCCAGCGCGGGGACGCGGTGACCGTCTCCACCTGCACCGCGGGATCGGCGAGCAGCGCGTTGACCGGCCGGGACAGCGTCGGCCGGCCGACTATGAGCATCCGCTCCGGCCGGTGCTCCGCCAGCCACGCCGGCGCGCCGAGCAGCAGGGCGCCGCCCCGCACCGCCGTCGGCCCCCAGGCCCCGCTCGACGGTTCCGCGACCACCGGCCAGCCGAACGTCGCCGCGAGCCCGACGACCTCGCGGCCGAGCGTCGACGGGCCGTCGCCGGCCACCACCAGGGTGCGGCGGCCGCGCATCGGGGAGACGCCCGTCGCGGCGGGAGCGGGCACCGCCGCGGTCCACGGCGCGCCGTCGGGCCGCCCCGCCCAGGGGCCGGTCAGCTCGGCCGGCTCGTCGTCGGGGAGCAGCGGCTCGCGCAGCGCGAGGTTCAGGTGCACGGGACCCGGATCGCCCGACAGCGCACCGCGGGCGGTGAGGAGCGCCTTGGCGACCAGCGACCGCCAGTACCGGTTCTGCGGTTCCTCCCGGCCCTCCTCGGGGACGCCGACGTCGGCGGCCCACCGGACGGCGCCGCCGTAGAGCCCGGCCTGCTCGATGGTCTGGTTGGCGCCCGTGGCCCGCAGCTCGGGCGGCCGATCGGCGGTGAGCGCCAGCAGCGGCACCCCGCTCGCGTCGGCCTCCAGGACGGCGGCGTGCAGGTGCGCGGCCGCGGTCCCGGACGTCGTGAGGACGGGGACGGGCCGGCCCGAGGCCTTGGCCAGGCCGAGCGCGAGGAACGCCGCGGTCCGCTCGTCGATGCGCACGTGCAGCCGCAGCCGGCCGCCCCGCTCGGCGGCGGCGAGGGCCAGGGCGACGGGGGCCGACCGCGACCCGGGCGCCAGGACGGCGTCGGTGACGCCGCCCCGCACCAACTCGTCGACGAGGACGCGGGCGAACGCGGTGGCCGGGTTCACGCGGCGGTCACCGCCGCGAGCCGGGCCCGCCAGCGCGCGTCGGTGCCCGCGTCGGCGGCGACGGCGGCCAGCCGGTCCGGCTCGGGCCGCACCACGGGCAGGACGCCGTCGACAGGCAGCAGGGGCGACGACGTCACGTCGTCGGTGAACAGCGCGACGGTGGCCAGCCCGCAGGCGAACGGCAGCTCCGGCAGCGCGGCGGCGAGCGCGACACCGGCGGCGATCCCGACGGAGCTCTCCAGCGCCGACGACACCACGCACGGCAGGCCGTGCGCCTCGGCGACCCGCAGCGCCGCACGCACCCCGCCCAGCGGCTGCACCTTGAGGACGACGACGTCGCACGCCTCGCGCAGGTCGACTCGGAGCGGGTCGGCCGCGCGGCGCACCACCTCGTCGGCGGCGATCCGCACGTCGATCCGCCGGCGCAGCGCGACGAGCTCCTCCAGCGTGGCGCAGGGCTGCTCCACGTACTCGAGCCCGACCCGATCCAGCTCGGCGATCCGCGCGACGGCGGTGTCGACGTCCCAGGCTGCGTTCGCGTCCACCCGGATCGCACCCGACGGGCCCAGGGCGTCGCGCACGGCCTCGACCCGCGCGAGGTCGTCGGCCGGCGTCTGGCCGGGCTCGGCCACCTTGACCTTGGCCGTGCGGCAGCCGGACGCGGCGACGATCGCGTGCGCCCGCCCGGCGTCGACTGCGGGCACGGTCACGTTGACGGGCACCGAGGTGCGGACCGGCGCCGGCCAGCCCTCGACCGCCGACTCGACCGCCGCGGCCCACCACCGGCGGCTCTCGTCCACGTCGTAGTCCCAGAACGGGGAGAACTCGCCCCAGCCGGCCGGCCCGCGCACCAGCACGCCGTCCCGGACGTCGATGCCGCGGAAGCGGGTGCGCAGCGGCACCCGGTACACGGCGGTGATCACGGCACGAGGGTAATCGGGCAGCGTCGTAGGCTTGCCCGTCGTGGGTGGCGGGCGGGCAGGCAGCGCAGCCAGGCACCTCACCCTCGTGGCCGCACCGGAGCTCACACCCCACGTGCTCCGCGCCGCCCTCGACGGCCGGCAGCCGCTCGCCGTCCTGCCCGACGGCCCCCCGCCCGTCGTCGAGGCCGCCCGTGCCGCGCTGCGCCCCGCGGAACCGCTGGAGCCGGGCGCCGATCTCGTCGTCGTCACCTCCGGCTCCACCGGCGGCGGCCGTGGCGTGCTGCTGCCGGCGTCCGCGGTCCGGGCGTCGGCCGCCGCCACCCTCGACCGGATCGGCGGGCCGGGCAGCTGGCTGCTCGCGCTGCCGGTCTCGGCGATCGCCGGGCTGCAGGTGCTCGCCCGCGGGATCCTCTCCGGCCGGCCGGTCACGCGGCTGCGCCGCGACGAGCCGCTGACCGCCGCCGTGGCCCGGATGCCGGCCGGACGGCGCTACACGTCGTTCGTCCCGACCCAGCTGCGCCGCTTCCTCGACACCGAGCCCGACGCGCTGCGCGGGTTCGACGCGATCCTGGTCGGCGGCGCGGCCACCGACTCCGCCCTCCGCCGGCGGGCCCGCGACGCCGGCGTCCGCATCGTGACGACGTACGGCATGACCGAGACGGCGGGCGGCTGCGTCTACGACGGCGTCCCGCTGGACGGCGTCCGGGTGCGGGTCGCCGACGGGATCGAGCTCGCCGGGCCCACCCTCGCGCTGGGGTACCGGCTCGACCCCGCCGCGACGCAGGCCGCCTTCGCGGACGGATGGTTCCGCACCCGCGACGCCGGCCTGCTGGACGACGACGGCCGGCTGACGGTCACCGGCCGCCTGGACGACGTCGTGATCTCCGGCGGGGTGAACGTCGCCCCCGCCGCCGTGGAGTCCGCCCTGCGCGAGCACCCCCAGGTGGTGGACGCCGTCGTCTTCGGCCGGCCCGACGATGCCTGGGGGCAGCGCGTCGTCGCCGTCGTCGTCCCGGCCGCGGGGACGACGCCCGAGCTCGGCGACCTGCGAGCCTGGGTCTCCGCCCGGCTCGGCGCCCCGGCCGCCCCGCGGCAGCTGCACGTCCTGGACGCGCTGCCCCTCCTGCACACCGGCAAGCCCGACCGCCGCGCGGTCGCGGCGCTGACCCCGGAGGTCTGATGGCCACCCCCGCCCAGTGGCTCGCCGGCGCCCGGCCGAAGACCCTCCCGGCCGCACTCGCCCCCGTCCTCGTCGGCACGGGCGCGGCTGCCGCCCTGGACGGCTTCGACCTGCCGGCCGCGCTGCTGGCCCTGCTCGTCGCGCTGGCCCTGCAGGTGGCGGTGAACTACGCCAACGACTACTCGGACGGCAGGCGCGGCACCGACGCCGACCGGGTCGGACCGATGCGCCTGGTCGGGTCCGGGGCCGCCTCGGCGGGGCAGGTGCTGGTCGCGGCCTGCCTCGCCTTCGGCGTCGCGGCAGTGGCCGGCCTCGTGCTGGCCGCCCTGTCGAGCTGGTGGCTGGTCGCGGTCGGCGCCGTCTGCATCGTCGCCGCCTGGACCTACACCGGCGGTCCCGTCCCGTACGGGTACCGGGCACTGGGCGAGGTCTTCGTCTTCGTCTTCTTCGGCCCGGTCGCCGTCGTAGGCACGACCTACGTGCAGACCGGATCGGTGGAGGAGCTCGCGTTCGCGGTGTCGGTGCCGATCGGCCTGCTGATCGTGGCGATCCTGGTGGTCAACAACCTGCGCGACCTCGACGGGGACGCTGCCGTCGGCAAGCGGACGCTGGCGGTGCTGCTCGGCGACCGGGCCACGCGGCTGGCGTTCGCCGGGCTCTTCGTCGTCGCCTTCGCCGTCGTCCTGGCCGTGGGCATCACCCGGCCGTGGGCGCTGATCGCGCTGCTCGCCGTCCCGCTCGCGGTGCCGCCGGCGAGGATCGTGCTCCGCGGCGGCCGGGGACCGGCGCTCATCGGTGCCCTGCAGGGCACCGGACTGCTGACCCTCGTGACCGGCGTGCTGCTGGGCGCCGGCCTGGCGCTCAGCGGCTGAGGACGCCTACTCGGTCCCGCTCAGCCGGGTGCGCAGATCGTCCTTCGCCGCCCGGCGCGTGACGCTGCGCGCGACGAGCCCCTCGTTCAGCCGCTCCCGCGACGGGCGCAGGAGGAAGTAGGACACCGGCATCGACAGCAGCAGCCCGAAGAGCAGACCCGTCCAGAAGTCGAGGCCCACCAGCCAGAGGATCAACACCAGGGCAGCGGCGATGGCCAGCCGGCCGACGGTGTAGATCAGCAGCCACGGGAGGATCTTCGGCGGGGTCGCCGGCCCGCCCGACGGGCCGGCCGGGACGGTGTTGTCGTCAGCCATGTCGGCCTTCCCACTTGGTCGAGAGCACAACTGTCGTGCGGGTGCGGGCGACGCCCCTGATCCGGTTCAACGCACCGATGGTGGCCTCGAGTGCCGGGATGTCGGTCACGCGCACCTTGAGCACGTACCCCTCGCTGCCCGCGACCCGCCAGCAGTCCTCGATCCCCGGGACCTCGCGCATCGCCGCCTCGACGCCGGTGTCGTCGACCGCGTCGCTCTCGATGACGCTCACCAGCGCGGTGACGTCGAGCCCGACCGAGGCCGGGTCGACCACCGCGGTGTAGCCGGTGATGACCCCCGCCGCCTCGAGCTTGCCCACGCGCTCGTGCACGGCAGGCGAGGAGAGGCCGACCTGGCGCGCGAGCTCGGCGTAGCTGGCCCGGCCGTTGGCACGCAGGAGGTCGATCAGCTGCTCGTCCACGGCGTCGATGGCGTGCTCCGTCCTGAGGGGATTGCTCCGTTCGGCACCGAGTATCGCCGCGGACGTACGCTGGGTGCCGACGAGGGGGTTCAAGCGTGGTGTTCCTGGTGGTGCTCGTGATCGCTGTGGCGATCGTCGTGCTGGTCATGCGGGCGGCTGCCGCCCCTGGACGTCCGGGCGGAGGTCTGCGCGCCCCGCGGCCGCCGCGGAGCCCGCGTCCGCAGCGCCCGACGCGGCCGCTGGCCCCCGACGACGATCCGGAGTTCCTGCGCGAGCTCGACCGCCGGACCCGACGGGACGACGGCTCTCCCGCCTAGAGCTAGGCGGCGCGGCTCAGGCCGAGCAGCCGGCGCCAGCTGCGGCGGGCGACCGGTGGCGCGGACTCGTCCGGCGCGCTGTCGCCCTCGCTGCTGCCGGCGTCCGCGGGCCAACCGAGCCCGCCGCCCTCCGGAGCCGGCGTGCCGGGCCAGCCGACCGGGCCCTCCTCGGCCGCGTGGCGGACCGCTGGTGTGGACCGGGAGGCGAGAGCGTCGGCGACGATCGGGTCGGCCGATGCCCCCTCGGGCGCCGCGTGCTTACCCACAGTGAACCCCCATGTGTCCGGTGGTCGTCCGGAGGCATGGAAGCACGGGACCACCGTCCCCGTCACCGTCCGACGCGCCGGACCACCTCAGGTTCCCGGTGACACAGCGTCACGGGGGTGCCGCTCAGCCGACGCCGGCGTAGCTGTGCAGGCCGGTCGAGACCATGTTGACGAACGTCAGGTTGAAGATCATCACGACCAGGCCGACGACGTTCACCCACGCCGCCGGCCGGCCGCGCCAGCCGGCCGTGGTGCGGGCGTGCAGGTAGGCGGCGTAGACCACCCACGCGATGAACGCCCAGGTCTCCTTGGGGTCCCAGCCCCAGAACCGGCCCCAGGCCGCCTCGGCCCAGATGGCGCCGGCGATGACGGTGAACGTCCAGATCGGGAAGCCGAACACGGCCGTCCGGTGGGCGACGCGGTCCAGCACGGCCGCACCCGGCAGCCGGGCCAGCAGCCCGCCGGCGTCCTCGCCCGCGGCCACCCGCTCGTCGTGCCGGACCTTGGCGAGGTAGAGCACGCTCGCGATGCCGCTGACGAAGAAGATGCCGAACCCGATGATCGCCGTGCTCACGTGGATGGCCAGCCAGTACGACCGCAGCGCGGCGACCAGCGGGCCTGCCTCGGCGTAGAGGAACAGCCCGATCAGCACCATCGACACGACGACGGGCGCGAGCACGAACAGGCCGATGTGCCGCAGGCCCGGCGTCCGCAGCGCGAGGACGAGGTAGGCCACGACGGCGACGAAGACGGTCGCCGTCGAGAACTCGTACATGTTGCCCCAGGGCAACCGGTCGGTGGCCAGGCCGCGGGTGACCAGCACCGCGCCGTGGGCGAGCGCGCCCAGCCCGGTCAGCACCAGGGCGAGAACGCCCCAGCGGCGTCCGCGGGTGTCCTCGGCTGCCGGGGTCGCCGGGGCCTCCTCCGCCACCGTCCCGCCGCCCGCGGCGACGAGCTCCCGGGTGCGCGCCGTCCGGCGCCCGAAGGCCAGCTGGGCGCTGAACGCGACGACGGCGAGCGAGTAGAGCGCGACGCTGATCGAGAACAGGTTGTCCGACAGCGAGGCCAGCTGGTCAGGAGTCACGCGGGGGGTCCTCCGGTTCGGGTGCGCGGGTGCGGGCACCGAGCGCGGCACCCAGGTCGTCGGTCAGTGCGGCGAACCGGGGCGCGTTCTCGCCGCTGCCCCGGGTGAGCGAGGCCAGCGTGAGCACGGTACCGCCGTCGTCCGGCGAGGTGGCGGCTCGGGCGAACACCCGCTCGCGGCGCAGCAGCAGCATCCCCAGCAGGCCGGTGAGCAGCGCGAGGGCCGCGACCAGCACCCAGGTCTGGCCCGGGTCGTGGGAGTACTGGAGGGCGGCGAACTCGCGGTACCCGGTGAAGGCGATCGTGGTGCCGTCGGGCAGCGTCGTCGTCTCGCCCACCGCCAGGTTGGCCGAGCCCACCTCGTTGAGACTGCCCCGGTCGATCTGCGAGGCGTCGAGCGAGTACACCGACTGCGGGATCCCGGAGTCCAGGCCCAGGTACCCCTGGTAGGCCACGATCGCGACCTGCGGCGCCAGCGGGCGGGGGTCGACCGAGGTGAGGATCCCGCCCTGCACGAGGCCCGTCGGGGCGAAGAACCCCTCGATCGCGAGCTGGTCCTCGCCGTCGGCCTGCAGGTCGGGCACCTTGAGCGCGCCCTGGCTGGCCATCGTCGACTGGTCCGAGGGCAGGAACGGCACCGAGACGTCCTCGAGCGCGGAGCCGTCGGGCCGGGTGACGGTGAACGTCGGGCTGAAGCCGTGCCCGGTCACGTAGACGCGGTCGCCGTCGAGGCGGAGGGGCTCGTTGACGCCGATCGTCGTCGACCGGCCCTCCTCCCCCGGGCCGCCGTACCGGATGTCCGCCGTGAACGAGGCGGCCGTCAGGTTCTCCTCGTACTCCGCGCGGAAGTCCTCGAGGTCGATGCACAGCGGGCTGAGGTCGCCGCTGTCGATGAGCGGCCCCGACGAGTACGTGTCGTACTGCTGGAACGAGTTGCAGAAGCCCTGCCCCTCGGTGACCAGGATGCTGCCCTCGTAGCCCCAGAGCTTGCCGCCGGCCAGGCCCAGGAGCAGCGCGACCAGCGAGAGGTGGAACAGCAGGTTGCCGGTCTCCTTGAGGTAGCCCTTCTCGGCCGACAGCTCCGGCCCGCGGGCGGTCTCCCGGCGGACCACGCGGAAGCGGCGGACCCGCAGCTCCTCCTCGACGACGTCCAGGGCCTGCCCGGCCGGGAGCGGGCTGCGCAGCTCACCGGCGTCGGGGAGGCGCAGCAGGTTGCGCGGCGCGTCGGGCGGCGCGGCCCGCATCGCCCGGAAGTGCTCGAGCCCGCGGGGCAGCACGCAGCCGATCAGCGAGATGAAGAGCAGCAGGTAGACGGCGGCGAACCACGGCGAGCTGAAGACGTCGAACAGGTACAGCCGGTCGAGGACCGGCGCGAG
>Ga0190265_10002927_pt1 | contig 11582 bp, 8 predicted proteins | sample Popmic124T_FD_133135 | JGI IMG/M metagenome (GOLD analysis project Ga0190265, IMG submission 133135) | Populus adjacent soil microbial communities from riparian zone of Indian Creek, Utah, USA - 124 T | ecosystem: Environmental > Terrestrial > Soil > Riparian zone | place: USA: Utah | collected...
CAGGAACGACATCACGCGTCCCGTGGTTGCATCAACAAAAAAGTCGGTTACATTCCCTTCCGCATCGGTGATGCGAAAGGCGCGCTGCTTCTTTTTGTCAGGCAGTGCGGTCACCACGTATCCCGCCTGGTCATACTTAGCTAACACCGGCAACCCAAACTTGCTCGCCGGCGGCAACTCGACACCCGGTAACGAACTGTACGCTCGCTGCCCGTCGTAAATTTGTTTGAAACTTACTGCCGGTCGCGCGTCCACTTCCAAACGCACCTTGTCTCCCGCCACGACCCAAATAAATCCTCCCGGAATCGATTGCGTAGAATTGGGTGCATAGAGATCAACTGACCCTCGCAGGACCATGCTCTTAAGCGACTTGAACTTATCGCCCCCCTGCGCCGCCAAAGCCAGGCGAGCCAAATCCATAGGTGCAGTGGTCGCGGTAATGTTAACGACAACCGGCTGGACCGCTGGCTTAGACGATTGCGCAAAACCGCTGACGCTAACAACCAGAGCAAACGCAAATGTCACTAGCAGTGCTTTCATAAATAACTCCGTGTGATCGAACAAGTAAAGACCCGCATTCGGCGGGTCTTCACTGAAGTAGTTAGAAACTAAAGCGTACCTGCGCTGTAATACGTCGGTTCCCGGTACCCGAGCCGCCGAAACTACCACCGCCTCCGCCGAAGCCGCCGAAGAACGGCGACAGCGAAGTGCTTTGACCGAAGAAAGGCGACGATAGATTTCCCTGCGGTGGAGCGAGGTTCACGTTGTTGAATATGTTTTGAAAGTTAAGCGAAAACTGCATGGTGTAACGCTTCGCTTCAGAACCGCCCCTGCTGACAGGCCCGCCAATCGAAGCGAGTCCACCACCACGCTGGCCACCGCCTCCGCCGCCGCCTCGTGGGCCCGCACCTTGTCCGCCACCGCCGGTTGAAACACGAGGTGCTCCTGGAGCGCCGCCTCGCGGCCCTCCGGCCTGTTGGCCCTGACCCGGCTGCTGATTGGCCGCCGACGAATTGATGGTGCCGAAACTCCAGGTCTTGGTCACACGCATGTTTACGGAAAAGAATCCAGGGCCTTCTCCGAAGTTACGCGGAATTAAAGCTTCACCGGCTGCGGGTCGCAAATTGAAATTGCCAAACTGCGTGCAAACGATGTTTGCTCCTGGATTGCTGCAGTCAACACCTTCCGGCGCAAATGAAGGACGCTCTGTAAACAGCCGATCACCATTCGTGTCCTGACCTGTGATGATATTGAACGGGCGCCCTGTGGTCGCCATGACGAACGGGTTCAAGCTCACCTGCCACCACGGCAAGTTGACTGTTCCGGCAAGGGTAAAGCGATGCCGCACGTCAAACGCGGCTCGGCCAAACTCTCCGGACAGATCGTAGGAGTTTGCGGGGAAAAGTCCGCCGCCTTGTCCGTCGGTGTCGTTTGTAGTCTTGCTCAAAACGTAGCTGGAGAAGACCGAAAACATCCGGCTAAGCCGGTTGTTAAATCCGATGAACAACTGGTTCATGTTGAACCGACCGCTGGACTCATACTGATAAATCTCGCCGACATTGCCGAAGGGCCTCTGTCCATTCGTGCCCGGAATCGGCGCGTTAATGTCGCGCGCGCGAACCACGTGTTGAATGCGCATCATGAACAGGCCGGCAAACATCGTGAACTTGTAAGGAAGCTGGCGCTCAACCTGCGTGCCGCCCATATAGACGACCGGCGCCTGAAGATCGTCAGCCACTCGCCATGTGATCTGCTGATTGATTCCGGTGAGCGTGTTCAAGTCAGGGCGGTTCGGAAATGCATCCAGTGGAGAGCCATTCGGATTAGGCTCCACGAACTGGCCATTCGCATCATAAAGCGGCACTTCACTAACGAAGAACTGTTGCTGGTTCACACCATTGTTGCGATCCGCGTTGAGAGTACTGCTTTCACTGAAACGGTTATAAAAAACACCGCCACCGAAACGAATGACCATCTTGGGCGGCTTAGTACTATTCGCTGCTCCCGGTGACCAGGCAACGGCGACACGTGGCGCAAAGTTGAATCTGCTGCCGATGTTGGTTTGACCCTCGTAACGCAAGCCGAAGCTAAATGTCAGGTTTGGCCGGATTCGCCAATCATCCTGCGCGTAAAGACCGTAGTCAGTCTGTGAAACAGTCGCCAGCGGATTACCGGTAGAAATATTGAACTGCGAGGCACCACCACCGCGCCGTCGAATCTCAAGGTCCGACAAATTACTGAACAACAACGTGCGGCGATAACGCTCTAAACTGCCGGCAAAAACCGGCTGACTGAAAATAGGATCGTTGTTCGCATCGAGAGCCGGCACGAGTCCGCCGGTAAAGGTAAACGAACCTCCGAAGTTGTTGGGATTGTTGTCGCTAATACTCACGTGCCTGAGGCGACCCCCAAACTTAAAGGAGTGTGTTCCCTTCTGCCAGGCCAGAAAGTTTTGCAGGTCCATTCGCTGGTTGGTATTGGTAACCTCTCCAACCTGCGAGCCGCCACTAATGAACGAGCTGGACACGTTGATCGTCGGTAGAGTGATGTCACCGAGACTCTCCGCGCTATTGCGCGAGAACTGGAAACGCGTCTCGTTGATCATCGACGCATTCAAAACAGAAGTTTCGGTAATCTGAATTTCCTGTTGCGTGAACGAAGAGACGAAAGCCCGCTCCGGTAATGAGAACCCGCCGACGCCGTTGTTGTCGGTGCTGGACCTGTTGAAACTGTAACGCGCGATCAGGGTGTTGCTTGGGTTGAGCTGAAAATCAAATCGCGGACTGAATGTCAGCACACGGCGTGGCACTATGACGCCAAATCCCAAATCAAAAGGATTCAAAGCTGCGTCCAATACTGTCGCCCGCACCAGCTCGCTGTCGTCAATCTCGCGGCGTTCGAAGTCAACAAAAAACGATGCTTTCTTGGCAACGATTGGGCCGCCAAGGTTGCCGCCATACTGCCGAACTTGAAACGGCGAACGCTTCGACGAACTGGTGGCGAACGGATTGCGCGAATTGAAACTCTCGTCCTGAAAATTGAAAAACGTGCTGGCCCGTAGTTTGTCGGTTCCTGGTCGAGTCAGGATATCAATGCGCCCCGACGGCTGATCGTTTTCCGCCGCAAATGGATTTTGGTTGATACGTATTTCCCGGATCGATTCCTTTGGAGGCATGCGGCCACCAGTAAAGCCATCGACAAAAATCTGTCCGCCGTTCGGACCTGCGGATGGACCAGCCAACGCCTGCAGCGCCGCCGCTAACTCATCGGGATCATCGGGCAACGCGTCCAGATCTTTTCCGGTAATCAATGTCTGGTTCGCATTATTTGTCGAGTCGGTGCTAATTGGCGTTTCCGCGTCGATAGTTACCTTCTGCTCTTCAATGGTTACCTTGAGGGTGATGTCGTACGTGGCGCGTTGACCTGCATTGACGTCGACTTCGAACACTTCTGAAACAGCAAAACCTTCGGCTTCGGCACGCACTGAATACTTGCCCGGCGCCAGTCCAGAGAAGGAATAGGCGCCTTCGTTGTTGGTGATTGCTGTCTTTTCAACACCATCCGCACCGGTCAGTGTTACCGTCGCACCAACGATTGTTGCGCCAAGTTCGTCGTTAATCACACCACGCAAAGTTCCGCGCGACTGCTGTGCAAAACCAACCACGATTGAGAGCGCAATAATGCCCGCGATACCCACAAACTGCCGGAATACATTCCTGGAGACGTTCATAATAGAGACCTTAACTTTGTTTCACTTTCTACGTGCCGGCGATCACCGGCGTTAGTTACGGCAAGCCAATGCCAAATTGAATTCCACCCAAACCACCCGCCGGATTTGGCGCGCTGGGTCCAGCCTGCGCCTGACGTGCGGCCATCATGTTCAGTAACGTGTCTGCTCCCGAAATAAGGCTAATGGCAGTCAAGCGAGTCGGGTCAGCACCCCTGGTGCTGGAGACGATGATCGTGTCGCCGACTTTTACGTCCGCAACCGCAATTGTCGGAAGGCGTTCGAGCATATCCTGAATATTCATGCCCCCGCCTGCGCCAGGCCCTATACCGCCCGCCGGACGCGCACCGCCGCCTGCTGGTGGTCCCTGACCTGCTCCCGGACCACCCGCGGGCCGACCCATCATCATGCCTCCCTCGCCTGCCGCCGGAAACTTACGCAACACCGAATCCTGTTTGATAACCACAGTCAACGGCTGCTTGGTTTGCATGTCGTTAATCTTCACTTCTCCTGTCGCAGCATCGATGGCTGTGACGACGCCCGCAACGCTCTTGAATGAACCCGTAACGACTTTCTCTGCTGCGAACGTGGCGCCGTCCGGATTGCGTTGCCCCAGCGCGCGCACCTGATCGCCAACCTTCAATTCTTCAAACTTCGCCGGCATGGCATCGGCAAACTTGATCGAGTCAGGCGCGTAACGTCGCATTTCCACCTTTTCGGACACTGGAATCGTCAGCGGTTGGGGACCCGCCATCGATCGCGTGGTGATAGTGATTTCGTTGGTCTCCGGCTTAAGCACGGAAATTACGCCCAGGATGCCTCGCTTTTTCCAGTCAGCCCTTTCAGCTTCCTGCTTTTGTGCGATGTCCGCTTTGCTCATCACAACTACGACCCGCGCGGTAGCCGTCTTGCGATCATCAGAAACTCGACCCATGGCCATAACGCGATCGCCTTCGGCGACTTCCGCAAGAGTTATCCTGGTGGCGCCGTCGAGCGTGGTAGCGTTCGGGGCCACACGCATGTAGGAAGTTGCATCATTGAGGATTACGGTGACGAGTGAACCTGCGTCAGTCTTCAGGATTATTTGTTTCCCCGGTGAATCGACGACCTTAACTTCACCCGACGCCCGGTTCGGCGTAATCGACTTATCTTCCGCCTGCTGCGCAGCAGGACTGGCGGGTGCTGTCTGGGCCAGCGTATTCACGCCGGCAAGTGCGAAAATAAACGCCGGCGCTATTGCGAGAAAAAGCGCTTTCATTACTCCTCCTGATTATTTACGAAAACCCGGATCGAGGCCGATTGATAGATAAATGAGCCGGTTGCGACGACACCGTGCCAATCGCCCTGATAAACGTATAAAGCACGGTGAATGTTCTACTTAAGTTGTTACTGCGGAAATCGCTGGCTGAACCCAACCACTGAACGTAGTCACGTCCCGTGTCCGAAAAAGTTGCACAAATCGACAGTCAAATCGTCGAAAGCTTAAGATGCGCGAGTTGGTCGTTTCGTCTTAATTTTTTTGACTATTTTGAGAGGTTACCGGGATTTCTTGAGAGCTGCTCCAGCCAACGCGATAGCGCGCCGTCAAGGCCAGGCCCAGGCTGGTCACAAGAACTACAGCCACGACAAACGGCCAGATGTACGGGAGCGAAGATAGTGTCATCCAGAAGGTAGTGCCTAGTAACAACGCAAGGGCTTCCGAATTCTTCCCAGGCCCAAACAGCTTGCGTTGGAGCCAGCGGCCGGTCGCTGCGTAGATAATGACCCGTCCGAACAGACCTGCGACCAATATCAGCAACAACGACATTAAACCCACCAGCACACTGATTGGCGTGGGCAGGTAGTGTAAGGCGAAGGGGACGCCGATCCCGATAACTAACGCACCGACAAATCCGATCACGGCGACTCGCAAACTGCTCAACTGGAGGCGCTCAATTCCACGGCTGATCGCGCCGGGCATAGCAGCCGTGACGGCGAGAGACACGATGAACCAGAAAAGAATAGCGAGCAGTCGAAAACCGACATAGGCGGCCGACCAGCGTGGCGCCAGTAGTTCCTGCGGGTTACGCATGATGTTTCGCAATTCCTGCTCATATCCCGCATACATGACCGTCGTCGAGCCGGGATTACGGTTGGGAGTTCCGTCGGCGTGGCGATACGCGCCGCCGAGCACCATAACGTCGCCTCCAATACGCGAGCCTTCGAGTTGGATTACGGAACCGCCAATCGCCGCGACGTCGCCTTCAACTGTGCCTTGCACGATCACGTCTCCGCCGAGTGCAATTGCTCCATTGCGAACGGTGCCGGTGATTTTCAAGCTGCGGCCTACCGCGTAGGCCATAGTTTCCGTAACCCCATCAACTATGTAAGGAGATTCGGTGGGCTGCGGCAAAGGAACGCCCTGGGCCTGGATGGCGCCAATCATAAAGGTGACACAAACCAACATCAGCGACGCCCTGAACAAAAGGTTTGTCCAGGCCAGATCATGCTCACGCTGAAGGGCCGATTCATTCACCATGGATAGAGTTGTTGAGTGCATGCGACCGCGCGGTTTACTCCGCCAGCCGTGCGCGGTGGTAACGTGAAATCAGGAAGGAGAGCAAACTAACTGCGAGCACGACAAGAACCAGCGCGCTCATTTTTGAAAGGCGGGATTCAGAGAACATGCCGCCGCTGAGGACTCGCACGACCACAATAAAACTGGCCGCCGCATCGTAAGCCGCCTTCAACAGCAACTCGCCAATGCCGATCGCCTTTGCCGCAACCGACTGAACGCTCACTAACAAAGTTTGACTGGCAGTCACACCCAGCAGCGCAAAAGCTGACAGACCCAGCAGAAGACAATAATAAAAAGCTCTCTTGTGCTCGGCTGAGGCGCGAACTCCTCTCATGTCACTTTCGGCGCGCACCGACACCACGTGAGCAAAATCGCGCGGTACATCCAGATCAAAAGGACTGGCCAGCACAGAATCGAGTTCGCACATGAATTGTCTTTGCGCCAGCAGTTCGGAGCTGCAGCTCTCACATCGTTTGATATGATCTTCAAAAGCGATGCGATCAGTAACGTCAAGCTCGCCGTCGATGAAGGCGGCGATCTTTTCAGTTACGCAGTTCTGGTCTTCGACTGACATCAACTAGATACCCGTTATTCCTCGATTGATGAATTGCTGCCGCATCATCTCGCGCGCGCGAAAGAGGCGGTTCTTCACCGTCCCTAAAGGCAGGCCCGTGACTTCGACAATCTCCTCGTAGGTCAAATCCTGAGAATGGCGCAAAACAATTAGTTCGCGATATGCAGTGGGTAGTGAACGCACAACCACTTCAATCTCGCTTCGCCGTTCTTCACGCTCGCTTTGTTGCTCGGGACTGAGGCCTTCAGATTCGAGCGGAAGCTCATAGTGATCCGCTTCAGTTCCGCCATTCAGGGAACGTTCCCTGCTGGACGTCCGGCGCAGGTGATCGATAGCGGCGTTGTGAGCGATCTTGTAGATCCAGGTCGAGAATTTGAACTCCGGCCGGTAGCGGGACAGCGATGCGTAGATCTTGATAAATATTTCCTGCGTCAGATCAAGGGCAGCGTCGTAGTCACCGACCATCCGGTAGACATAAGCGGCGATGGGACGTTGATAACGATTAACCAGCTCCGCAAAACTGCCTTCACCGCCGCGCGCTGCAGTCGCCACCAGATCGCGATCGGAAGAAGCGCTGAGATTTAAGGCTGCCGAAGCTGCAAAGGTCTTCATAGGTTGCAGTGTTTACGTCCCGGAACGTGGGAAAGTTTCGGGTTCAGGGTTTTGAGTTAGGGGGTTTCGTGTTTCGAGTTTCAGGTTTCGAGTTGGTGGTTTCTTGTTCCGACTGGGTATTTTGAACTGTTTCGCGTCGGTACCAAGCCCTAACTCGGAACTCGAAAGTCATTGCCACGACAGCGTGGCCAGTCCGGCCGGTGCGGCGATGTCGTCAAAGTTCAATTCGCGTGTCGCTAGTTGTAATCCCAGGTCTGCGGCGTCAAGCGGGCGCAAGTCAGTTCCCAAAGTTTCGTTCACGATTTCAACGGCGCGGTTCTTGTTTATCATCTCGCCCACAACCAACACTCGGAACAGCGACGGTCCCGCGTCACCGGTTTCGCCCGCTCGCCGATCACGGTAGTACAACATCAAGCGGTACAACTCGTCTTCGCATTCGTCGGCGCTGCAGTTGACGCTGCGGATAATCAAGGGCTGTGGTCCTCTGAAGATTACCGCCGTGAATCCATTGTCGGACGAGCTCAACAACAACGAGTCACCTTGCACGCCATTCATAGTTAGCCACTGTGCTTCACCAATGTGTCGTGGCAGGATTAAGCCGGCGCGCCAACCGAGCGACTTCAATACCGTTTCAAACTCGCCAACCGTTGAACTCCGCGTCGCGATCGCCAGATATCGATCGCGTCCCTGCGCATCGGCCGGCAACCGTTCACGGGAAATGGTGAGTTCATCAAGGTTTTCGCCAAAACCTCTTTCCATTTTCCATTTCAGAACTTCTTCAAGCTCCGCGTTTGAAGCGGGACGCGACTCGAGCGTCAGGATCATGCTGCGACTGGCAGCTTCGGGCAAAGCCACCGACCACCGCTTCTGCCGCAACAATCCCGCGCTGGTGGCCAGGTCAGTCAACGCGGCCGTCAATTCAGCCAGGTCTGAAATATTCTGCTCTTCGAAACTCGGTTTGATTAAAGAGTCGGGCAGGGCGACAGTGGCAGCGCGCTTTAAGGTCGAGGATCCGTTGCGGCCCTTTTCAAGTTGGACCATTGAAGCCATGCCCCGCTCAAAACCCAGCGCCGACGACGGGTACCACGGATTAATCAGTTTTGAGAACAAGGTAGGCATCACAAAATTTCGGATTGCGGATTGCGGATTTCGAATTTCGTCCTTAGTTCAGCTTGGCGCGTTGCAATAGACTCCAACTTAGTGCGTTTGCAATAGACTCCAACTTATAGCGATGCTTCAAATCCCAAATCCGAAATCCCAAATCCGAAATTCGCACCGGCTACCATTCGTTATAGGGCGTGCCTTCGGACGAAATATCAGGTGACGCGCTCCGCACATCGACCACGCCCTGCTGTCCTGTCGTTGAGTTTGGATCTTCACCGGTAACCACAGTCCAGTCCTTCTGTCCCGTCATTGGATCATCGGGCAAGTTGCGCATGTATCCCGCCGTTACCAGGTCTTCGAGCGATTGCGGAAGCGCCTGCTTGTCGGCCGCGTATTGGTCCAGCAGCGAACGCATCTTGAAAAGGTTGTCGCGCAGAACTGCCTCACGCGTGTGCATGATTGTTTTTTGATACTGCGGCAGCGCGATTGCCGCCAGGATGATGATGATCGTGATTACGATCATCAACTCGAGCAGAGTAAAACCAGCAGGCAGGTGACTGGTCGCAGGCCGCAGGGACAAGCGCGACTCTCTTCCTGTCTCCTGCGTCCTGCCTGCTTGCTGCTGTTTACCACTCACTGTATTTCTCGCCATTGAGCGCTGTCGCCTTTGATTTTGTACGAACATCGAAAACATTTTCTCCACCCCACGAGCCGGAATCCAGGGAGTCGTAACAGGAGCGGAGATCCCAGTCGGCTTCACCCGTCATCGGATCAATCGGAATGCCTCGCAGATAAACTTTCTTCTTCGTTGATAGCTCTGATCCTGCGATGTCAGTCGCGTTAACATTCGGATTCCCACGATTCGAAGCACCGCCGCGGGGAATCACGTTAACGCCGCTGACCAACGTTTCGAGATCCGGTGGATAGCGGTCCGGGTTGTCAACACCAAAAATCGTGCAATCAGAGATGACTACTTTACTTCGCGGATCGACATATACGTTTGGATTTGGCCCCGGCTGCGGGACGGCTCCCCCAGTTCCCGTGCATTGCATTCCAACTGTGTCGCGTCTGAATTCATCGATCGCTGTTCTCATCTGTCGCAACGAGGCGCGAAGCTGCTGTTCCTTTTGCCTTTTTACCGAAACCTTGAGCAGCGGGATCACACTGAACGTAAGAATTGTGAGCACACTGATGGAGATTACCAATTCGATCAAACTAAATCCGCGCGCCCGCTGATTCCTTCCGGCGGCGAACAGAGTTACGCGGCGACCGGGAACCCATACCGCTTTCGCCTCATCGCCGCGTTTGTCTAAGTCAAACTGTCGCAGTTTGCTCACCTTCTTACTGCTTTAGGATTGCTGGAAATGGGCCCACCTCGAGGGCAACATCGCTCGCATCGGTGGAAACGACGTGCATGGCTTCCTTGTCGAGCGTAAAGCCAGGGTCGCCTTCTGCGATCGCTTCCACTTCGATAAGTAACAACGTACCTGCGCCCTGAAGGGCCGGAGCGCCTGGGCGGTTGGAAACTGAAACCAGGCACACTCCGCTGGGATCTATTGACGGAATAATGCTTGGAGTCAGTTTACCGTTCACCATCGGACCGGCTGTAACGGCTCGAACCTTGATTACCTTTGGATCAAATTTCAATGCGATGACAGCTAAGGCCAAAGGTGCGTGCGACTTCAATTCAACAGCAAACTGTCGCACTTCACCCGCCTTCATCGGGCTAGTCGGCCCCATCAGAATTTGAGTAATGCGAGAACGCGGAGTGACCGGCGCAATCGAAGTTTCGATCGGCTTCGGGACGCTTGTCAGTAACGGCTGCGAGGCAGTGGTCATCCCGTTGTTGATCGCCGCCACTTCTGAAGCAGCAGAACTACTGACGAGCGACTTCGGCGCAGGCACGAATGCAGGTAATTCTTCTGCTGGGGCTGTGGTTGCCCCAGTATTTTTCGCCACCGCATTAGTATCGATTGTGACCGTTGCTGCGGTATTGCTTGCTACCGGCGGATTCTGAGTCGTAGTCGTGGCGGTCGTGTTGGCTGTAGTCATAGGCGTCACAGGTTGGGCTATTGCCGGTTGCACCTGCTGCGCAACCGCATTTTGTTTCGCCAGTCGAGCTGCTGCCAGTTGATCTTCTCTATCAGCATCACGCAACAACGCTTCGAGTGAACCGGTGGTCGGAGACTGTAATGTTCCGCTGGGCCTCATCTCTTCATCACGTGGCGTGATGGCCGGAGCGCGCAAGACGCGCGGCGTTACTGCGATCACGATATCAATTCGTCGATTGTCTTTCGTTGGTGATGTGAACAACCGGCCCAGTACAGGAATCAGGCCGAGGATCGGAATTCCCTGCCGCCCGTTTGATTGGACGTCCTGGGCGACACTCGCCAGCATCATCGTCCGGTTGTTTTGAACTCGCGCGGTCCCAGTGATTGCTCGTTCGGTAAACGTTGGTGTCAGAGTGCTGGCGCCAAGAACATCTTTCGACTCGATCGACATCTTCACCTGCACGTCCTGGTTCGGGAACACCTGCGGGGTGAATTTCAGCGTGAGACCGGTGGGCTCATAATTGATAACTGGGAAACCACCACTCGGAAAGGAGGTACCGGGAGTAGGCGTGCCGGTTTGGATACCAAACGGAAAGGCTTGCGCCGTTTGCACAGGCACGCGTTGTCCAATTCGCGCAGTTGATTCTTCGCCGTTAAATGCGTGGACCTGAGTTGAAGCAATCAGCTTCGTATTGTTTCGACTGTGGAACGCCGTCAACACGGACGGAGGAATAACGAGAGCGGCTGCGAGAGCCGTGGGCACGCCGCCAACTATCCCTGCCAGGTTTACGCCGCGGCCGCCCGAAATGACCCCGTTATCTGTCAGGACCGAGAAACCCGGGCTTCCGCCAAGGCTAAACACACCGTTCGAACCAGGTATACCTACCTGATTTCCAAACTGCAGGAAGTTTGTTTTTGATACTTCGTAGATGTCTACGTCCATCACGACTTCCGCGC
>Ga0190265_10002928_pt1 | contig 11581 bp, 11 predicted proteins | sample Popmic124T_FD_133135 | JGI IMG/M metagenome (GOLD analysis project Ga0190265, IMG submission 133135) | Populus adjacent soil microbial communities from riparian zone of Indian Creek, Utah, USA - 124 T | ecosystem: Environmental > Terrestrial > Soil > Riparian zone | place: USA: Utah | collected...
GGCGAGCGAAGCTCTTTACCATCGTTTTGAGAATGAATTTTTTGAACAATTATTGAATCGGCTCTTAGCTGAACCGCACGTTAAAGTTGTCCTGCTACCGCGCAATCACTCGCAACGACAAAGGTACACGGCGCTTGGACACGCGAGGTTGATAGTTCCGGCGCAGGCGCTGGACGGCGCAAACTTGATCGCGCACAGCGATTTGGTGGTGAGCGCAGGTGGCACGATGAACCGGGAAGCCGCCGCCCTGGGCGTGCCGGCAGCCTCAATCTACTTTGGAAAATGGGCCGCGGTAGATGAACAACTGTTAAAAGAAGGCCGTCTCGAGAAACTCTCAACCAGAGACGATGTTCTGAAATTGCAACTCGTTAAGAAGACCGGCACGCATGCGCGTAATAGCGGGAACGTGCGGAGCGAGGTCGCCAGTTTGATACTCGACTGGTGAACATTTGTTATCCTTAGCGCGGTTTATAGCCGTAATGAGAGCCGAACAGATCCAAAAACCGGTAGTCGACCGTCGCATTGCGCGCGCCGTTTCGCGCGCGCCGAGATGGGTGATGCCGTTGGTAAAACTCGCGCTGGTCATTGCCGACGGGCTGATCGCGGCGGTGTCATTTGCATTGGCATTTTACCTGCGCGAGGCTGGTCCAATATTTCAGGAAGGCAGCTATGCCTGGAGTACGGATTTCGCGCCGTACGGCGCGCTGATGCTTTTCGTCATCCTCATTCGAGTTCTGGCTTTGCGTTATTACGATCTCTACCGCTTGCGCGGCGAGTTTTCTTTCGTCGAGGACGGCATTCGAGTTTTCAAGGCAACTGCCATCGGCTCGCTGTTGATTATCGCCGCCGCGTTTCTTTATCGCGGAGGCTTTGACTACCGTGCGTTTTCCTACGCCCGCATGGTTTTCGTGCTTGATTTCCTCATCGTCCTGGTAAGTTTCCAGTTAATTCGGATTTTGATGCGCGGGGCACAGACGTTCTTTCGACTGCGCGGAATCAATCTCATCCCGACGCTGGTGGTTGGTCGTGGTCCTGAAGCAGCTTTCTGCATCACGGAGATGCGCGAGCGTCCGGCTCTTGGTTATCGAGTTGTGGGTGCAGTGGATAGCCGCAACAGCGCCGAGGTAATTCGTGAAACGTACGAAGGAGTGCCGGTGATTAGCGATCTCGCGGGCTTGCCCGAGGCGATTCGTTTGTCGGGAGCTAACGAAGTCATTATTGCCGATTCACACGTACCCGGTGACGCGTTGTTTGACGTGATGATGCAGTGTGGCCGGAGACGTGGCGTTGAATTTCGAATCGCGCCGGGTCTGTTTAATTGCTTGCCCAGCAAGACTGAGGTGGACCAGATTGGCGCGTTGCCGATGATCAAGTTGTTTCGCGAGCCGCTTTCCGATTTTGCTCGCGGCACGAAACGACTTTCCGACATTGTGATCGCTTCGCTTGCCCTCGTCGTGCTCTTTCCGATCTGGCTGGTAATAGCACTGTTGATAAAGCTTGATTCGAGAGGGCCCGTCTTCTACCGCCAGGAACGGGTCGGCATGGATGGCCGGATTTTTCTAGTTTACAAATTCAGGACCATGCGAACGGATGCCGACAGCGATATCCATCGGGAGTATCAAAGGAAATTCATTGCCGGACACGCAGAAGCCAACGTGGGGGATGCGAAAAAGCCTGCATATAAATTGCGCGACGATCCTCGCATCACGCGAGTGGGTCGTGTGTTACGACGGTTCAGCCTGGATGAAGCCCCGCAACTGTTCAATGTCTTGCGCAGCGACATGAGCGTTGTGGGACCGCGCCCACCTATTCCTTACGAAGTTGAAGCTTATGAGTTGAGGCATCGCAAGCGACTCGATATGAAACCGGGTGTGACAGGGCTCTGGCAAGTGTCGGGCAGAAACCGGTTGTCATTCGAAGAGATGGTCAAACTGGATCTGTTCTACATCGAAAACTGGTCACTGCTTTTTGACTTGAAGATCATCATGCGCACTGTGTTGGTTTTGTTCCGTGGCGAAGGGTACTGAGACCCCATGCAGAGGTTCTTGCTGCGAAAGGTTTTCGGTGTTTTGCGGCCGCCCATTGCGTGAGTCCTTCACAAGGCTTACGCTTTTCGAATTGGTCAGGAATCAAGCCCAGCATGAACGAGATTCGTAAAGACGTATTTGGAACAGGATGAGCGAAGAAGAAACTAAGAATTTCAGGAACGACACACAATTGCTTCAGCAAATATTGACTAAGCTGGAGGTAATGGACACTCGTCTTCAATACGTTGAAACGAAGGTCAAAGAGCGTGGTTATGACACCAAGCCGATTTGGGAACAGGCGCTAGCCGAAATAATGGACGTTAAGCACGAGTTAACGACGGTGAACCGAAAAATAGACGTATTCAGTACTGATATGCTGAACTTACGCGCGGAGCAATTAAGGACAGAAGATCGATTGCGGCATCTAGAGGCTTAAATGAAGGCGGAGCTATGGAAACCTGTTCAGTAAAGAGAAACCTTGACGCGGAGCGGTGACTTGTTCGTGCCGTTGGTGCAGTTGGTATACAAATCGGTCCACGAAACCACACAAAACAACACGAAAAGTTGCATCATAGTTGAGCCAGTGCTAACTCCAGCAGCAGTATCTTCTTAATTCCTCGATAGAGCGGTTCGATCTCGCAGTTCTCGGTCAACGCGTGAGCGTTGGCGCATGGCCCAGCCCCGGTTGAAATCGAGGAGACGCCTGCGAGCAGCGCCACGCTTGAATTGTTAGAACCCGTGTTGGTTATCGGAGGATTGAAACCCAACGCTCGATGCACTGCTTCAGCAACCTTCACCAATTGGGAATCCCGGTGACCGGGTATTACAGCGGCGGGCGATGTTGAAATGATCTCCGTTTTCAAAGTGGTGCCCGTGCGCCTGGCCTCCTCCTGAAGAATCGAAGCAATCTGTTTTTCCAAGCTTGCGATGACGTCATTGCTCGTTGAGCGAAGATCGACTGTAAACCAGGCATCCGAAGCTTTCGCGTTGACCACCTCCGAGCCACCCAACATTCCGATATTAAGATTCGACGGCGGAGTCGCCGGCACTTTCAGTTCATAGATGCGAGAAATGGATCGGGCGAGAGGTAAGCTTGCGGAGAATGGAGGAGTGCGCGACCGTGTGTGCCCACCTGGGCCAATGAAGTGGTGCCGGTACCAGTTAATACCAATGCCGGCGTAAGTGAACCCTTCATAGCCGCCGTCGAGCGCGATGTAGTGATCGATCTTGCCCTTGTTTTCCTGGACGAAATGCTTCACTCCTCTGAAGTTGGTTTCCTCTTCCACAGTAAAAACAAAAATCAGATCTCCTTTTGTTTTGATCTCTGCTGCGTCCAGTGCGCGCATGGTTGCGAGTAACGCTTCAATGTTGCGCGTGTCATCGCCTACACCCGGCGCATACACTCTTCCATCGCGCACCGTCGCTTTGATCTTCAGGCCTGGTTGGAAAACTGTATCGAGGTGTGCATCAAATACGACGGCCGGTCCACCGCCGGTTCCCTTGCGCACAGCAACCAGATTTCCGACAGCGTCATAACGGATGCTTTCCAGCTTATACTGGCGGAGCAGACGTTCGATGTGCTTTGCGCGTTGCTGTTCGTGGCCTGATGGAGCATGCACTTCGGTGATTTCAATCCACTCTGCCAGAATGGCCTGCTTGTTTCGATCGATGTAATCGAAGGCCGCTTTTACTTTCGGATCGTTCTGTATTTGCCTCACCTGGTCCAGGTGCGTTGAGGGTGATTGACCATTAACGGAAACAGCGATCCACAAAAACATGAGGAAAGATGTGCACGCCAAACGAAGAGACATTAGTGGATTCCTTTTCACAGTATTAAAGTTGGCCCGGCCATTCTAGAGGGTAGTTGAATGGCGAGGAAACCACTTTACGGGAACGCTCGCCAGGATAGGACGTTTAATTAGTCTGCATGGCGGACAACTCACAAAAGACAACGCTAGCAGGGTTGATCGATATCGCGATTGTCGGATGCTTATTCGCGTTTGCGTTGGCGGCGCCGCATTCGATCGCCGGAGCGCAAACAGCATGGTTGGCGGGCATGACTTTGTGGGTCATACGCTTTGTATTTCGCCCACGTCCGCAACTGCATCGCACGCCGGTTGATTACTTGCTCCTTGGCTTTTTCATCCTCACCGGTCTCGCCGCTTTCCTGTCTTACGAGCCAATGGTGTCGATCGGGAAACTGCGCGCGGCCAGCCTATTCACTATCATTTACCTGGTGGTCCAAAACGTGACCTCGTTGAAAGTAGTCCGTCTGCTGACGCTGACTGTGATCGTTTCCTGCTTTGCGAATGTTCTTTTTACGATTGGCGAGCGGGCGATAGGACGTGGAATTAAGGTGTTTGGGGTCGCGGAATCCAGCGCTCTTTATGCCGCCGGTATCCGTGACGGGGACACTTTGCTGAAGATTGATGGAGTGCCGTTGAGGGAGCCTGCTCAGCTGGTTGATGCGCTTTCGAAACCGCAGCCTCTCATTGCAGAGGTACGCATCTACCGTCACGAATGGCAGCCTGTGTTCAAGGTCATGCGCGGCCAGCTAGGATCGGGAAATAGTCCAACGGAAAAACTCGGAATCGGCAACTGGTCGCGCGGGCGCGATTGGCGCGCTTCGGGTTTCTACGGGCACTACGTTACTTACGCTGAAGTGTTGCAACTGGTCTTCGCACTCATACTGGGACTCCTGGTTTGCCTACCGAAAAAACGGACCTGGGGTGGGGCCCTGCTTATGGCGGGTTTACTTGTCTTCGTGGGAGCGTTGCTGCTGACCGTAACGCGCGCAGTATGGCTCGGTTGTCTGATTTCGAGCGCCTTGATTCTGTTACTAACGATTAAGCGCCGTACCATGATTTTCATCGGCTTCCTCGCTGTGCCGGTGATCATTGCAGGGCTTTTTTTACTTCAACAGAAAAGAAATGTTGGCTTCCTCGACCGGTCTGACGACTCGACCACGTGGCGCGAAATCGTTTGGGCCGAAGGCGCTCGTTTGCTGGTAAGTAATCCACGCCATCTACTGGTGGGCGTCGGTATGGATTCGATCAAGTCTCATTGGCGCGAATGGGGAATGTTCGACGGCGGTCGCATTCCGATGGGCCACATGCATTCCAACTTTTTGCAAATTGCCGTCGAGCGAGGCTTGCCGGCGCTGCTGCTTTGGCTCGCGTTTCTTTTTGTTTATGCGAGGACGCTCTGGCACAGAATACGTGCTGGTACTGATGTGCCGTGGATGGAACGTGGGATTTTGCTCGGCACGCTTGGTGGCTTAGTGGGCTTTTTCATTTCCGGAGTCGTCCACTATAACTGGGGCGATTCTGAAGTAGTAATGGTGCTCTACTTCATTATGGGACTTGCGCTCGCAATCAATCGAATGCTTCCGCAAAGCCAGAAGACTTAAGAGATTACTCTCGCCAAAAAAGAAACGGGCGAAGCGTTAAACCAGCTTCGCCCGTTGTTTTGTTGGGTTTACTTCTAGTCGGAAAGCATGATGCCGTCGCCAAGCATGATGCCGTCGCCAAGCATGATGCCGTCGCTCAGCAGGATGCCGTCGCTCAGCATGATGCTTTGTCGATCACAGTCACGCCGGCAACAATACAGTCTTCAAAACCCAGGTTACTGGTTATCCCGCTCCGTCAATTCAATCGACTCCTGACGCTTCGTCAGACTACGTCGAATGCTTTGAGCATATCTGCTGTCGGGGTGTTTGGTCAGCATGCGATCGAGTTCGTTCGCTACTTTGGCCGTCTTTGCGCCCTTGGGATGCTCCAACAGACCACCAGTTTGGATAAAGAAGGCGTAATCAGGATCTTGTTTTAACTGTTTCCATATCAGTAGTTCGGCGCCTTGAGGAGACTCAATGACGATGGCAACTGGCGGCGATTCAACTGTGGTGCCCGTTTTCGCATTATAGATAACGGCCTTTAGGTGATACTTGCCAGCTGCAGTGAACGCGTAGTCAGTTTTCAAGCGCTGCTGGTCCATCGGTTTTTTGTAAAGCTCGCTTAAATGTGAAGTCTCCAGTTTTTGGTTCCAAAGAATGGTGGCGTTTGTTTCGAACGATTCCGACGGAAGCAGTTCTATAGGTGCGCCCGCTAAAGAATCTCGCGTCCCCCATCCCGGACCGATGTATTCTCTAAACGAATCGTCATCAGAAGCGACAAATACCTTCAGATTTCCGTCTAAGACGCTTAGGTCCGGATTAAGCGAAAGCGGCTCTGCCGATTCGTTTTTCATGATAAAACGCACCGAGATTAATTCACCGGGCAGATAGACTTCTTTATCAGCTACCACTCTGAGCGAGAGCCTCTGCGTTTCCTGAATAGGCTGTTGAACGCCGATCACGGGGCTGGTGGCGAATAAGGCAATGATCAAAGAGAATATGTGTTTGGCGCTGTGACGTCGCATAGTTCTAATGCTCGGTAAAAGAACGAGTGACCGGCAACTTTGTTGCATCGCTGGAGCTCATGGGTGTGTCACGCTGCGTATCGCATGAAGGCTCGCTGGATCAAAGATTATGGCCATTCGGTTGGGGGACTGGGCCATCAAACCGTTCCCATCCGTGTGCTGTCCATTGAACAGATGACCAATTTCGTGTGCCGTCGTGGCCGCGTTATTGACGACGCCCGTATTCGCTGTTTCGGGCGGACGAATCACTTCGTTGAAAACTGTCGCACCCAGTCCATTCAAGTTGTCCACTATCCCGTAAAGTGAGCTATTTGTGAGGGGATCATGGTCTTCTGTAGTAAGTCCCTGATACGCGCCCAATAAGTAAACCGTCCAGAAACCCGTGTCCGCCTGGGAGCCGCTTGTGTCGAAATCGTAATTGGCAGTTATGTTGGCTGTGGAACTGGTGCTCATATTCAGCCTAAACGTCACCAGGTCGTTATTGTCTCCAATATCATAAGCGGGCCGCACATAAGCAGCGGCAAATACATTCACTGCTGGACTGTCGCTATCTTGAATAAGACCGGTATCAGGTGCAGTCACGTTTTCGCCGTCATCGCCATTCTGCGCCATTGATGCCGAAACGAAACTCGTTCCCTTATTCAAAGTTGGCAAGCGTGACCACTTCACCGCGAACGCTTTTGTTAGCGACGTTGCCGCTCGCCTACAGAACCGCCCGCAGATTTCCAGCGACGGTCTACGCGCCTATGTCGAGGCTATAGAGAATGCTTTCGGCATGAACGTAGACTTCGGCATGATCATTAAGAACTACGGCGCAGACAAAGGCGAGCATCATCAGGAACGCCGCTACAGCGCGCCCGAAGTAACGTCCATGCAGAAGATCGAAGTGATGGGCAGACCGGAACGCGACCTGATTTCTACCAGCCACATTGAACGTTTGAACGGAACTACGCGCCTTCACATGCGACGGTTGACGCGCCTGACTTACGCATTCAGCAGAAAGATCGAAAACTTTGAAGCGGCAGTTGCGCTACACTTCGCGTATTACAATTTCGTTAAGACGCACAGCGCGGTCAGATGTACGCCAGCAATGGCCGCAGGAGTTGAGAAAAGTTTTTTGACGGTTGGTGATCTAGTCGAGGCTGCATGAGCGGAGACTACATAGCCAAGCTAACGGATGCGATCCGCCACCTTTACAACGTGGAGCCGGTGTATGTAGAGACCGTGCCTGTGAAAGAAATGTTTCAGGATCAAATAGTTTGGGAAGGCGAAGTTGAAGTTTTCGATATACCAGAGTCGCCAGAAGCAGATCGCGTTTACGCTTGGACGCATGAGACAGACAATGCAGATCAACCACGGCGCACAGTGACGGTCTTACATGTCCCTCCTGTAGTCTCGCCGGAGTTGGCGGTTAGAGCATCAATCATTCAGGACTACCGAAATGAGCAACAAGAAAAGCACTAAGAAACGCGGACGCCCGCCACTGGCAAAGGGGCAGGTTAAAGCCAAGATCGTTCCGATGCGGTTACACGATGCCGATGTAAAACTGTTTGAGAAAGCAGCAAAGGCCACTAAGCAATCGCTCTCGGAATGGATGCGCTCAACACTGCGAGAAGTGGCGACCGGAAAGACGGCTTAACCTTTTCGTGCGCGACGGCGAACCGGAGTCCGATCCTTGAGTAAGTCTCTATGTCTTGTTTCGATGATGTAGGCAAGTTTCTGGTAACTGATACTTAAATTCGCAGCCGCCCGTGTCACGCTACCATTCACCTGGGCCAGCGCACGTTTGATCAATGCGTTTTCGGAGTTGAGTAATTCCCGATCTAAATCCAGCGGTCTATTTGTTAGCGCATCTTCCGAATACTCGACTGTCAATTTCGATTGCATCTTCGCAAAAACTTTACTCGCCGCCGCGTTGATCCTTCGCAGCAAAGCGGGACTCTGCGATTCGCTTAGCCATTCGTTTGCCCGCTCGTATGCCACGGCCAAAGTCTGAGGCGAAAGATCGTCTAGTTCCTCAATCATAGTAAGCGCGGCTATGCCCGCCAGACTCAAAACCCCGACTTGTTGTGCGACTTCAATCACTCGTTGCAAGGTAAATTGCGCCTCTTCCGTTTTGCCGAGTCGCGCCAGTGCAATCCCGCGAACCGTGAGAGCTTCAGCCAAGAGACATTGGCGTCCGGCTTTTTGAAAACTCTTGGCCGCAGTTCGCGCTACTCTTTCCGCATCATCAAAACTTCCCTGTGCAATCATCACTTCGGCCCGCGCCTGATCGATCTGCGCGGTTCTCACCTTATCTCTTACGGTGGCGATCAAGCGTCTGGCGTGGTCGAGATATTCCAGTGCTTCCCGATAGCGGGACAAATCGCGCAAGACAATGCCGAGATTATTTTTCACCAAAGCACGAAAGACGGTATGGCGGGCGAGTTTGAACTGATGATCGGCTTGCTCGTACTCAGCGATCACGGCGCGGAGTTGTTCGTTCTTCTTTTCAGCAGTGACCAGAGCCTGAAGAACCTGTGCCAGTGTGTTGTGATAGAAACCCTTCAACGTATGGTGCGTGAGTTTCTTAAACAGTGGCGCGTTATCAGTAAGGATTTTTAGAGACTCAGCGAAGCGTGCCGAGGTTCGCTCGACTACAGCCAAACCCAGCAACGCATTCGCCCGCGTTTTTCCTTCGGTCGTTAACTTCTTTAACGCCTCGCGGAACATGATCCGCGCTTCATCGAAAGAACCTTCTCGCCAATAGCAATAAGCCAGTTCTGTTCGCGCCTCCGCGACCTTCTTTAGGTCTCCGAGGGATTCAAAGCGCGTGATGCTTTCGGTAATCAAATCTCTGGCCTCGCCGTCCGCTTCTTTGATTTCGTTTCGACTGCCGATCCAGCCTGTCAGAATTCCTATACACAACAAGACTTCGGCGGCAACAGTCGGGTGCAGCCCCTCAATCTTTGGACGGTAGCCGATGCCGCGCCACAAGGGACGCATCACTTTCTGCGCTCCGTCGAAGTCACCCTTGTCTCGCATTTCTAAGGCACGTTCACAGCGTCGTGTTGCTTCATCGTTGGCTGTTAGGTGAGTTCTGTTGATCTTCGGTGAGGTTATCTTCATGCGAGATAGACCTTTCAGAGTGAGTGCAAGAGATGGTGCGGACGGCGGGATAGTAGTCTCACAGCCCTACCCTTGCAAGAAAACTTGCGAGGTAGTTCTATTTCCCAAGATGTAGAAGTTTTTGCATCCACCTTTAACTCTCAAACAATAGGAGAACAAACCATGCAGCGATTTCTAGGAGCACTAGCCTTGACGTGCGTTCTGTCCGTCTCAGCAATAGCCGGAACGATTGACACTTGCGGAGTCACCGCACCTTCGCCAACCGAACCGGAGCCGAGCGCAGTTGTGACGGTCATACTTACGATCCTCAGCGTCGTAGTCTAATAGTCAGGTTCACTTACTCTCGGTTGGAAACTGCCTTCGGGCAGTAAAGTGGAAGTGTGTCTAAGCGAAAGGGCGTTGCCGTCTCTTACAGCAGCAACGCCCTATCTGGGCACGGTTACTGTCCTCACCCCAGCAACCACGCAAGGCGGATACATTCAGCAGTCCGCCCAAGTTGACTGCGTTATAATGCGATGCAAATTATTCGGCAAGGAGCAGCACGAACAGGTTAGTTACCAAAAGATGTAAGAGATTTTGTATCGCTGAATTGAAGCCGAGGGACAAACAACGTGCCACTGGAGAAATTATGGATTTCAAATTAGGGCACTACCAACCTCCGGTATGAAATCAACGTGAGAAGATCGACGAGCCTTAAGTTGCGAACCCGAAAGATTTGCCAGAAACGCTCGTGAAAAGGAAGTCTCAGATTTGAGGTACGCGAACTAGTCGGCCAACATGATGCCGTCGCCTAACAGAATGCCGTCGGCCAGCATGATGCCATCCGCCAGCATGATGCCGTCGGCTAACATGATGCCGTCCGCCAACATGATGCCGTCTGCCAGCATGATCCCGTCGCCAATGAGAATGCCGTCCGCCAACATGATGCCGTCCGCCAGCATGATGCCATCGCTCAGCATTATCCCGTCGGCTAGCATGATGCCATCCGCGAGCATTATCCCGTCGGCTAGCATGATGCCGTCCGCCAGCATGATGCCGTCCTTGTGAAGCTTTCCATCGGCGAGCATGATGCCGTCGGCTAACATGATTCCGTCGGCCAGCATAATGCCGTCGGCCAGCATGATGCCGTCGGCGAGCATGATGCCGTCGGCGAGCATGATGCCGTCCGCGAGCATGATGCCGTCGGCCAACATAATGCCGTCGGCGAGCATGATGCCGTCGCTCAACACTGCGCGACCGTTTCGGACCACGGAGTCGCCAATCATGATGCCGTCGGCCAGCATGATCCCGTCGGCCAGCATGATGCCATCAGCCAACATGATGCCGTCCGCTAACATGATGCCATCACCGAAGATCATCCCGTCGGCGAGCATGATGCCGTCGGCCAGCATGATGCCGTCGGCCAGCATGATGCCGTTGGTTAGTACTGGACGGTCGGCGAAGATCACGCCGTTTGAATAGAGCACGCGATTGCTGATGCTGATCGACTCACCACCAATTTTTGTCGGGGCCAGTGAGCTGATTTTGGCGCTGCCGCGGAGAACGTGGTCACCGGCAACCAGTTTGTCGGCATTGGGGACCACCGCATTCGCGAATTGAACCGCAGCTGCTGAGTTCACCAAACCTGCGCCTTGTGAGAACACTGAAGAGTGCTTACTGCCGAATCCCGGAAGTTCCTGGGCGGATTTGAGGAGGATGGCTTTGATTAGAAGTGGGGTGAGTGACTTATTCGCGTCAAGCATCAGGGCGACGGTTCCGGAAACGACTGGAGCCGCAAACGAGGTCCCTGAGTAGTTGAAATACATGTTAGGTGAGCCAGTGGTCGATTGCACAACGCGATCAGGATACGTGGTCGCGAGATGCGGGTTTGGTTCCTGCGACATCGGGGCCACTAAACGACGGCCTGGGGCAACGAGGTCTGGCTTCGCAAGATGATCGAAGCGCGTCGGACCACGCGACGAGAAAGAAGCTACTGTGTCGTCTGAGCGGTTAGCGGTGGAGTGACTGTCGGTGGCGCCAACGGTAATCAC
>Ga0190265_10002929_pt1 | contig 11580 bp, 11 predicted proteins | sample Popmic124T_FD_133135 | JGI IMG/M metagenome (GOLD analysis project Ga0190265, IMG submission 133135) | Populus adjacent soil microbial communities from riparian zone of Indian Creek, Utah, USA - 124 T | ecosystem: Environmental > Terrestrial > Soil > Riparian zone | place: USA: Utah | collected...
GCAGACCCGGCGGTGTGCGTCGTCACCCGCCCAGCATGAGCGTTTCCCCACAAACAGTCAAGCCTGCTTGTTTCTTCGGCCAACCCGTCGATTCCACGAACAGCGCCCCCGCACGGTGGTTCGATGGCCTGAAACCCCTTCGATCCAGCCAAAAGTGGATGGAGCATGACACAAGGTCCTCAAGTCCCCGCCGGTTGGTACCCGGACCCGACCCAGCCCAAGACCATCCGGTACTGGGACGGGTCAGGGTGGACGGGGCTCACCGCGACCCCGTCGCAGTCATCACTCGAGGGTCAGCAGCAGACGACGCGCAAGCCCGAGCCCGCCATGCCCGATCCCGTGGTGAGCGAACGGAAGGCCCCCGCGTGGGCGAAGATCGCCGCCGGTGTCGTGGCCCTCGTCGTCATCGGCCTCATTGTCTGGTCGATCATGCGCGAGCCGGAGTTCGGCAATCAGCCACGGGACGAACGACAGGTCGTCGAGCTCATCCAGGATGCGCGAGAGGCGTACGACGAGGCCGACCACGACCTGCAGAGGGATGCGGCGCTGAGGGACCGCGACGCAGGGATCTGCAGGATCCTTCACGATCCCGACCCCGAACGCGATGGACGAGTCGAGAACTGGACCGGAAAGATCTACGAGATCGAGTCGACCCACTCCGGAGAGGGCATCATCGGCATCAACATCGAGCCGCAGACCCAGGTCACGACACGAAACACCGCGTTCGACGACGACGAGTCGCTGATCCAGCCGGGCAGCCAGCTCCTCGATCAGATCACCGCGCTCGAGATCGGTCAGGTGGTCACGTTCAGCGGGAAGTTCATCGCGGATGACGACGGCCCGTGCTTCTCGAATCCGCGATTCACCCAGGGTCAGCGGATCGCCAGGCCACTGCTGCTTTTCAAGTTCAGCGAGGTGCGCGGATAGTCTCATTCCGGCGGCTTGAACAGTGAGCTGCGGATCCGGCCACGATGGCCATGCGCTGGCACGAGAGCTGTTCGGCGACGGCGGCTACGCGGCCCGGTCACGATTGACACGACACGGCATCACTGGTCAGAAGAATCTGGATGGAGGTGACTCCCAGGAGCTCTTGAGTTGGCCTGAGGGATTCATGTCCACACGTCTACAGAATGGTCGAGAGGAACTTCATCGTCCGCTCGTGCAGAGGATTCGACAACACGTCACGAGCCGGCCCAGCCTCGATGACCGAGCTCTGATCCATGACGATGACACTGTCGCCAGCTTCGCGAGCAAAGCCGATCTCGTGGGTGACGACCAGCATCGTGATGCCGGTATGCGCCAAATCCCTGATGACTGACAGAACCTCACCGACGAGCTCGGGGTCCAGCGCGGAAGTAGGCTCATCGAACAGGAGAACCTTCGGGCGCATCGCCAGTGCTCGGGCGATCGCCACACGCTGTTGCTGGCCACCGGAAAGGTGACGGGGGTAGGAGTCAGCCTTGTCCGCCAGACCGACACGATCCAACAGCTCCAAGCCAGCTCTGGCGGCCTCGTCGGGTCGAAGCTTCTTCACGCGCAGAGGAGCCTCCATCACGTTCTTCAAAGCCGTCATGTGAGGAAAGAGATGGAAATGCTGAAACACCATTCCCATCTGGGCACGTTGACGACAGATCTCTTTGCGGCCAAGTTCCCGGAGCTTGCCTCCGCGTTCGGAGTAGCCCACCAGCTCGTCATCGACGTAGATTCGACCCGCCTCGATGGCCTCGAGATGATGAATGCAGCGAAGTAGGGTGCTCTTGCCCGATCCTGACGGCCCCATGATGCATGCAGTTTCACCACGTTCGACTGTCAGCGTTATCCCCCTGAGTACTGGCGTCCGACCGAACGACTTGACGACGGCTTCCGCGTGCACCATCGGCGAACTCATCGTGATCCCTCGGACGAACGCCGGCCAAGATGAACGCCAGTTCGGGCGAACACATCAGTCATACGCTTACCGGCCGGGGCAAACCGCCCTGGCTCGACCATGGCTCCCCGGGAGAAGTAGCGCTCGACGTAACGCTGGCCCATCGAGAGACTCGTCACCAGCACCAGGTACCAGAGGGAAGCAACGATCAGGAGAGGGATCGTTTCGAAGGTCCGGCTGTAGATTGACTGGGCTGAATAGAGGAGCTCTTGCACCGCGATGACACTTGCCAGTGCGGAGTACTTCAGCATCGCAATGATCTGATTGCCTGTCGGCGGGACTATGGCACGCATTGCTTGCGGGAGCACGATCCGTCGGTAGATCTGAACGGGGCTGAGGCCCAAGGCTTTCGCAGCAAGCGCCTGCCCGGACTCAACCGAAAGAACCCCGCCTCGGACGATCTCCGCGTAGTAGGCCGCCTCATTGAGACTCAAGGCGATCACCGCAGCCACGAATGAGGTCATGACGACGTTGCTGTCGAAACTCAGTAGCTTCGGGCCGTCGAAGGGGATACCCAACTGAATCTGGGGATACAAGGAAGCCAGGTTGTACCAGAAGATCAACTGGACGAGCACCGGAGTTCCCCGAAAGAACCACACGTAGGCACTTGAGACGACGTATGCCGTGTTGTTTCTTGAGAGCCGCAGTACGCCGAGGACGATTCCCAGGGCGATGGCGATGGACATCGACAACGCAACGATCTCGATCGTCACGAGAACGCCGGCAAGAATTGGCTCCGCGAACAGATACTCTCTCACCACCTGCCACTGAAACCCTGGGTTCGTGACCAGTGCATACGCTAGCCAGGCTGCCAAGACGAAGACGAGACCAGTAAAAAACCACTTGACCGGGCTCTGTGAACGGGCTGCCTTGATGGGTGCACCACGCTCGAAGTCCGTTGGCGCCGCAATGGCATGTGCTCGTGCTGACACTTCACGAGTGCCGGACGGACGGGCATCATCCATGCCTAGTCACGGATTTCTTCTTCGGTGAGTGCCTGTTCGGCGATACCCACGTCGGCCAAGAGACTCTTGTAGGTTCCATCGTCGACAAGGGACACCAGTGCGGCTTGTACTGCAGCAGCGAGCTCATCGTTGCCCTGTGAAATGGCAATGCCCGACTCAGTCGTCGGCACCGGAACCATGCCGTCGTCCATGACCAGGTCGGCGCTTGAGTTCTTGGAGAGGTATGTGCCTACTGCGTTGTCAGCGACGAAACCCTCACCCCTGCCACTACCGAGAGCCAGAATGGTTTCCGGCGTGTCGTCAAACACGATGAACTCAATCTCGGGCTTCCCTTTCTCCACGCATTCCTGCTTGGAATAGTCTTGGGCCAAGGTCAATGAACCCGTGCTCTTCGTCCCCACCAGGGTGCGGCCGCAGAGATCCTTCGGTGAGATGTCGTCGACCTCGTTGCCTCGGACCATGAGGCCAAGCGAGTTCTCGATATACGGAACGAACTGCACTGCCGCCAGTCGCTCCTCGGTGATGGCCAGTTGAGTGACCGCCACATCGAACCGGCCATTCTGGATGCTCGGAATGATCGAGGCCGTTGAACTGTCGGTGATCTGGGTCTTGAGCCCCAGCTTCTTGGCGACCGCTCGTATCAGGTTGATGTCCACCCCCGTGGCCTGACCCGCGGAATCCTTGTACGTGAACGGCGGCCAGCTAAGTTCAGTCGCCACTCGCAGGGCTCCTCTGTCTGCGACGCTTTCCGGAAGCAGGGCGGCCGCCTCCTCATCCACCACGACGTGTTCGAGATCTTGGCTCTGTTCTGTTTTCGTCGACGTCGATCCACATGCCTGCACCGTCAAGGCAAGCAACAGCACCCCAAGCAGAACTGCCGTTCGCGTTCCCGAGGGACGTACCAACTTCGGGTCCCTTCCCTGCATGTGGATATTCGGATGGCTGGCCTCACGTCGCCCGTGACGGCCCCGGTACTGCACGGACTTCGGCATTCCCTCATCAACTCCGTAGGTCTGGATTTCGGTCGAATGGCCGCCAGGCACTCAGCCATCCGATCGAAGGATGCAAGCGTAGGTATCGGTACACGCTAGCATTCGAAGGTATACTGTGCAATCCATTGCTCGCGGCGCCCTCCCCGATGGATCAATCAGCGAGGCTCGTCGGAATGAGAAGCTTTCGGCCGCACCTCGACGACAGCTGCGCGATTCATTTCATCGGCCTCCCGCATCGCGGCTTCGATCCGTCCGGAGGTCATCACCGCGTGGATGATGCCGGGGTCACTCGGGAGGGGCGTCCCGATGAGTGCTCCGGCGGGATCTGCGATCGCGCTGCCACCGTTGAAGGTGCCGGTCTCGTCTTGACCGGTTCTATTGCACGCCACCCAGAAGATGCCGTTCTCGATCGCCCGGGTCGACGCACGACGGCCCAGGCTTTCGGCAGCGCTGAGGAACTCATCGTCCACCAGTGCGAACGAGCAGATCGCGATCTCGGCGCCCTGTAACACCTGAGCCCGCGTGTTCTCGGGCAAACGGGAGTCGTAACACAGGGACAACGCAACCGTTCCGAGCTCAGTGGCAACGACGTCGAATCGGTCGCCAGGGGTGAAGTACTGCCCTTCCTTGGACCAGAGGTGCACCTTTCGGTGGACTGAGACGACACTGCCGGTTGGATCGATCAACGCAAGCGAGTTGTACAAGTGCGAGCCATCTGTCTCACTGAATCCCACCGCGACGAAGCACCCCGAAGATTTGGCGGCTTCGCGAAGCGGCCCAAGAAAATCCACGTCCTCAGTCGAGTCAGCCAGGTCGCGGAGCCTGTCGTGGAACGTCTCGGAGTAGGTGGCTGGTACGTAGCCGGTCGTGGCGAGTTCCGGGAAGACGATCAGATCGAACGAATTCCGCTGGCCCGTGGAAGCGACGATCTGCGACATCCTGTTGAGGTTGGATTTCTTCTCCAGGAGCTGGGGGGCGAACTGGACGACGCCGACATGTACTGATTCCCGCATGGTGTCTCCGCTTGTTCAATGAGGCAACGATCTGCACACTGTAGTATACGAATGGATGCCCTGGCCCGCCCGGTGCGGTAGTGAATCAAAGGACGGAGTGCTTCTGTGACTACGAGTCTTGACGAGCCGGCAGGGATGATCAGTGAGCCCCCGCTGAAGGTCAGACCGGTTCGCCGGCCCGGCCGGTGGGTGGCCACGGCGCTTGTCGCGATTCTCGTGGCCCTCTTGATCCGAACGTTGATCACGAACCCGAACTATGAGTGGTCGATTGTCGCGAAGTACATGACGAACGAAGCCATTCTCAAGGGTCTGCTCGTCACCATCGAGATATCGGCCATCTCGATGGGCGTGGGCATCGTCCTGGGCACGATTCTCGCCTTGATGCGTCTGAGCCCGAACCCGATCCTGAGTTCGACGAGTTGGGCGTACATCTGGTTCTTTCGCGGAACACCGTTGCTCGTCCAGCTCATATTCTGGTTCAACCTGAGCGCGCTGTACCCGTCCTTGTCCTTGGGAATCCCGTTCGGCCCGACGCTGGTCTCGGGGAGCGCGAACGACTTCATCACGCCCTTCACGGCGGCCATCCTGGGGTTGTCCTTGAACGAGGGCGCCTACATGTCAGAGATCGTGCGAGCGGGGATCCTGTCGGTCGATCAGGGTCAACACGAAGCAGCGCGGTCCATCGGCATGAGCACGTCGAAAGTGATGCGGCGAATCGTGCTGCCACAGGCCATGCGCGTGATCATCCCGCCGACAGGCAACCAGGCGATAGGAATGTTGAAGACCAGTTCGCTCGTCAGCGTCATTTCGTTGGCAGACCTGCTCTACTCAGCTGAAATCATCTACGCGAGCACATATCAGACAGTGCCGCTGCTGATCGTGGCGAGCCTTTGGTATCTGATCGTCTGCTCCATCATGATGCCGTGTCAGTACTACATCGAACGCCACTACAGCAAGGGTTCGACTCGCGAGCTCCCTCCAACACCGGTGCAGAGAGTTCTTGCCTTCCTGCGGCGTCACCGACTCACTCAGCGGAAGGCCGTTCCATGACCGCCCTCGTCAGTGCAACGAACGTCTGTAAGTACTACGGAGCGCACAAGGTCCTGGACAACGTCACCCTTGAGGTGCGCCATGGTGAAGTGGTCTGTCTCATCGGACCATCCGGCGCAGGGAAGAGCACCTTCCTGAGGTGCATCAACCACCTCGAGAAGATCAACAGCGGATACCTGGAGGTGGCCGGAAAGCTGGTGGGGTACAAGCGCGAAGGTTCCATCCTTCGTGAACTGAACGAGCGAGAGGCCAGCAAGCAACGCATCGACATCGGGATGGTCTTCCAGAACTTCAATCTGTTTCCCCACAGGACCGCGCTGGAGAACGTGACCGAGGGGCCGATCCACGTCAAGGGCATCGATCGGCCTGAAGCAGAGAAGCGCGCACGTGAGCTGTTGGATCGGATGGGGCTCGGAGCAAAATCAAAGTCGTACCCGCGGCAGTTGTCGGGAGGTCAGCAACAGCGGGTGGCGATCGCCAGGGCGCTCGCGATGGATCCGAAGGTGATGCTCTTCGACGAACCGACGAGTGCGCTCGACCCCGAGCTCGTTGGCGAGGTGCTCGATTCGATGCGGGACCTGGCCGGCCAGGGCATGACGATGATCATCGTGACCCATGAGATGAAGTTCGCACGGGAGGTCGCCGACATGGTGGTGTTCATGGACGACGGGGCCGTCGTTGAAACTGGGGTACCGGACGCACTTCTCGAAGACCCAGAACATCATCGGACGAAGACATTCCTGTCTCGCGTGCACTAGTGGGTTAGTCGGCGATCGGATCAACGCTGGGTTGGACGCAATTCATCTTCGTCGAGAACGTCGGGCCAGGCATTCGACCCAAGGGTCGGAGCGCAGCCACATCCGTCCTGAAATTCTCGTCGATCAATCCGTCTCGCACATGGATGTACGTCACACGGCCGATCACCCAATGGCTCAACCCGAGCGGCACGATCTGGTGAACGACGCACTCATAACTGACGGGTGCTTGGAACACGCGCGGAGCGGTGACCGTTTCAGACGTCGCGGCTGTGAGATTGGCTACTTCGAACTCATCGACGTCCACTGGGAACTCGAAGGCCGTCGTGAAGACCTCGTTCAGAAGATCGGCGTTCGCGATATTGACGACGAAGTCATTGGTCTCGCGCAGATGGGTGAGCGTGTCCTTTGCCGTCTTGTCCACCAGTTTCGGTTCGGAGACGGAGAAGCCGAGCATGGGCGGATCGGAGGAACATGCGTTGAAGTAGCTGAATGGGGCCAAGTTCTTCACACCCTCAGCAGAAACGGTCGACACCCAGGCGATGGGTCGCGGAACGATCGGTCCGATGAGCAACTTGTAGATCTCTCGTGTAGAGAGGTCGGCGACGTCGAACCCCGTCACGTCTTGCTCCTGACTGCTCGGTGACTCCGAAAGCGGGCCAACTGGAAGATGGTACCGTGTGGACGTTTGCGTCCACGTGGACACCGCTGTACACATTGGAATCATGGCATCCGCTTTCGCTGAATGTCAATTTGCGATGGGCTTCGAACGGAAGGACGCTCCTCACATGATCTCAGCCCCTGAACCCCTGTACGACCTGTCATACCTGGCAGACCCGCTGACTCCGAACGCGGTCTATGAATCGATCGCGACGCGAGTGGAATCGCGGACCAGTGTCGACGCCTTCCGCATCCCCATTCGAACTGGAACTGCCTGGAAGGTTCGAGCGGGCCAGGTCTGCAGGATCACCGCGCCGGATGGTCCCCAGGTCGGCGACTTCAACTGCTGGAGCCTCGACAACCCAGCAGAGCATTTCTGGGCATCGAGAACGCGGCAGCTTCAGGCTGCACATGTACGAATCCTTGACCGGCTTTGGTCAACGCTGCCCTATCTGCGGCCCCTCCTGACGGTGACGGGGGACAGCCTGGACTACGGCCAAGATGAACGAGGGGGACGGTGTCACGACCTGCTCGGTTCGCGATGTGACCCCTACCTCAAGAGCATGATGACCGGAAAGGACGTCGATCATCACTGCCATTCCAATCTTGTCAGGGCGATCGCACCGTTTGGACTCGACGAGACCGACGTTCACGACGTGCTGAACGTCTTCCAGGTCACCGGGCTCGTCGACGACCGCTACTTCATCGAACCCTGCCCCGCTCGAGCCGGCGACTATTTCGAGTTCGTCGCCGAGATCGATCTGTTGTGCGCCTTGTCGACCTGCCCGGGCGGGGACTTGTCCGTTCCCAGATGGGGCCCGGAGGCGCAAGACAATCTGGCCGGCTGTCGTCCACTGGACATTGAAGTCTTCGATCTCGCGCCCGAGCTGCTCGACGGCTGGAGCTCGCCAGCGGTCGCCCCATATCGGGGCAACCACGGTCTCCCGGCAGAAGCATCCTGAGGTCTGAGCTGTGGCGTCGGCCAGGATTGCGCCGTATACACTCGAATGCTATTGTGTTCGAACTCGTCATGACGTATACGCTTGCCACCTGTGTCTGACGCGCTGACCGGATCGGAAGGATTGGGCATGTCAACCAACTCGAGGCTCAAGTTCGCTGTCGCTACCTTGATAACGACTGCATGTGTCGCGGGGTGTGGATCCGGGGAGTCCGACGATTCTGCTGGGGCGGCGGATTCGAAGCATCCCGAGATCGCCGCCTTGGTGCCTGACGACATCCGTGAGAAGGGTGAGCTTTCGGTCGCGATGAGTGCGGACTATCCGCCGGATCATTTCACCGAGAACGGGAAGCTGACGGGATTCGACCCCGAGTTCTCCACGGCTGTCGGTCGTGTTCTCGGGCTCAAGATGAAGAACGTCGGCACAAACTTCGAGGCGATCATTCCGGGCCTTCAGTCAGGCCGTTACGACGTGTCGATCTCGACGACCTTCGTCACCGATGAGCGAGCGAAGGTGATCGACTACGTGACGTACTTCGACAGCGGCACGTCCTTGGTGGTCAAGAAGGGGTCGACGACAGGGATCGAAGCGCTCGATTCGATCTGCGGTTTCGAAGCTGCCATCGAGAAGGGGACGGCGGCGATCGAAGATGTCAAGGGACAGAACAAGAAGTGCGTCGACGCCGGCAAGGAACCCGCGAAGATTCAGACCTACGCGAAGCAGTCGGATGCCAACCTGGCTCTCTTGAGTGGGCAGGCCGATTTTCTTGCCTTCAACAGTGACGCTGCGGGTTACGCAGCGAAGAAGAACCCGGAGTTCGTGGTGAAGGAGGAGATCGCGACATTCCCGACCGGCATGGGTCTCCCTGAGGATCAGAACGAGCTCGCCAAGGCGTTGGCCGCCGCGGTCAACCAGCTCATCGACGACGGAACGTACGCGAAGCTTCTGGACAAGTGGGGAATGTCTGTTGGGTCGATCGAGAAGTCAGAGGTGCTGGGTCTCGACGACTGAACGCCAGCCAGCCAAGTCTGTCCTTGTTTCGCAAGAAGAGTCATGGCGGGTCAGGCTCCGGTCACCCCGCCAGGATTGGATCCTCGCTGTGAAAGAAGCGCCAAATCAATCCCCGGCCGACGTTTCTCCAGACCCCGACTTCAACGTTCGAAAGCCACCAAAGAAGCTCATCCTTGGCGCCTCGATGGGCAGCGCCGTCGAGTGGTACGACTACGGAGTCTACGGGTATCTCGCAGCGACGATCGGCGTGAACTTCTTTCCCTCCGAGGACCCGGCGGTGTCATTGATGGCATCGTTTGCGACCTTTGCGGTCGCGTTCGTGATTCGCCCCGCTGGTGGGATTCTGTTCGGGCACCTCGGGGATCGATTCGGTCGACGGCCTGCGTTCGTGTGGACGGTCGCCCTGATCTCCGCCGCAACCATGGCCGTTGCATTTCTGCCGACGTATGCGACCATCGGCATCGCTGCGCCGATCCTCCTGGTGCTCATGCGACTTCTTCAGGGTCTGTCTGCGGGAGGTGAAGTTCCCGCCGCCAACACCTACGTGCTCGAGCACGCGCCAGGCGGCAGGCGGGGAATCTACGTCAGTTGGATCTCGGTGGGTTCGTTCGGTGGGTTCATCCTCGCCATCTCGACGGTCACCCTGTGCTCGGTGCTGTTGGGAGACGCCACCATGGATTCCTGGGGGTGGCGGATCCCCTTCGCTGTGGCGGGGCCGCTTGGGTTGATCAGCATGTACATCCGTCGACGGCTCGATGAGTCGCCGGCATTTGAAGTTCTCAAGGCCGAGGAGCGGCGCCCGATCGCGCCCGTCTCTTCCGTGCTGACGCACCACCGCTCGAAGGTCGTCCAGGTCGCCGGTCTCGTGACTCTGCACAACGTCATGTACTACTTCACGCTCACCTATGTGTTCACCTACATGAGCACGGAACTCGAGATCAGCAAAGGTGTCGCGCAGGCGTCCAGCATTGTCGTCTGCCTGTCCGCAACTGCGAGCATCCTGACATTCTCGCTCCTCTCCGACCGCGTTGGCCGGCGCCCGGTCATCCTGGGCGCGGCGGTCGTGACAGGGGTGCTGGCCTATCCCTTGCTCGTGCTCATGGGCTTCGGCAACGAGTTCATCGCCATCGCCGCGCATTCGGTGTTCGGCGTGCTTCTCGGTGCCATCATGGGTGGAACACTGTCCGTCTACGGAGAACTCTTTCCGAGCAGTGTCAGAGTGAGTGGGTACTCGCTCTCCTACAACATTCCAACAGCCCTTTTTGCCGGCACAGCGCCATTCGTCTCCACCTGGCTGATCGATGCCTCAGGCAACGTACTGGCCCCGTCGTACTATCTGTTCTTTGTCGTCGTGGTGGGAATTCTCGCGGCACTCTCCATTCGAGAGACATCTGGACGGCCGTTCCCTGCGGAAGAGCGGGTAGCCGTGCCATGAAGATGCTTCTGGCTGGACACGCAGCCGGTGCCTGAGAGGGGTTGTGACCATGGACTCGTTGTATGACGTCGTTGTCGTCGGATGCGGAAACGCCGCACTGTGTGCGGCCCTCTCTGCGCAGGAGCAGGGCGCCAGCGTGCTGGTTCTCGAACGAGCGCCGAAGTCCGAGCGCGGCGGCAACTCTGCCTTCACGGCAGGTGCGATGCGCTTCGCGTATGAAGGAGTCGACCAGATCCGTGAGCTCGTCCCCGATCTCTCTGACGAGGAGATGGCGATCACGGACTTCGGTACTTACCCCGAGGACGCCTTCTTCGACGACATCGCCCGCGTCACGGAGCACCGAGCAGATCCCGATCTTGCGGAAGTCCTGGTGAGTCAGAGTTTCGAGACGCTTCTGTGGATGCGCAGTCACGGCGTTCGTTTCCTGCCCATCTATGGACGTCAGGCATACAAGGTCGACGGCCGGTTCACGTTCTGGGGTGGCTTGACACTGGAGTCGCTCGGCGGAGGGCCCGGTCTCGTTGACTCCCTGACGAAGGCGTGCATCGACGCAGGGATCCAGATCGAGTACGAAGCGCGCGCCATGTCGTTGCTGACGACGGATGGATCCGTCTCCGGTGTCAAGGTCAAGCGCTCGGGCCTGACGACTGACGTCCAGGCCGGGGCGGTGATCCTGGCGAGCGGCGGGTTTGAAGCCAACGCCGAGTGGCGCACCAAGTACCTCGGGCCCGGGTGGGATCTGGCGAAGGTTCGCGGGAGCCGATTCAACACAGGCGACGGGATTCGGATGGCGCTGGAGATCGGCGCGATGCC
>Ga0190265_10002930_pt1 | contig 11580 bp, 9 predicted proteins | sample Popmic124T_FD_133135 | JGI IMG/M metagenome (GOLD analysis project Ga0190265, IMG submission 133135) | Populus adjacent soil microbial communities from riparian zone of Indian Creek, Utah, USA - 124 T | ecosystem: Environmental > Terrestrial > Soil > Riparian zone | place: USA: Utah | collected...
GAGCACACCGACGACATCCTCCGTGAGCTGGGCAAGTCAGAAGACGAGATCCTGCAGCTGAAGATCGATGGTGCCTGCACCTGATGGTGCAAGGGAGCTATCGGGCTGCTGACCGCAGGACGCCCCGACGGCGTCCGGTCGGCGGAGCAGGCGTGAGCTCCGTGACCAACAGGTCGAAGCCTTCAGCGATGAAGTCACGGATGTCCGCCGAAGCAGCTGCGGAGAGCCACCGCATCACCCCGTTGCGGTACGTGAGCAGCACCACGGTGGCCAGGGTCGTGCAGGCCAGATCAGGCTCGGTCCGGTTCCGCCGCATCGCGATGGCACCCGCGATGGCCGCGATGTCCTGTTGCTGGTGATCGAACACACCGCCGCGGAGCGTCGGAGACGAGGCGACTGCCTTCTCGTACAGGACCAGAGCGGCGCGGCGCTTCGTCAGGTCGGGTGCCAGGCTGTGCAGCGTGGCCCGCATCGCGTCGAGATCGCTGAGATCTTCTGGTTGGGCCAGGAACCCCTTGTTGAACGACTGCAGCCAGCCGTACTCGCCCACGAAGAGCACCGATTCCTTGGTGGGGAAGTAGCGGAAGAAGGTCCGCGGGGACACACCTGCTCGCTCGGCGATCTCGTCGGTGGTGGTGGTGTCGTAGCCCTGCTCGCCGAACAGTGCGAGGGCGGCCTGCTGCAGCGCCCGCTCAGTGCGCAGCTTGTGCGCCTGGCGCCGCGAAGGCTCGGCCGGTTCAGCTGCCTCGTCTGCCACGTGACGACGTTACAGCGGCAGCCGACTGCCTTGACACTGGGGCACCCCGATCCTAACGTGACAGTCGAGTGTCACTTAGGGGGATGAGCGTCGGGCCTGGGTTGGTTCGCGGTCACAGTCTCGGGTCGTGCCCGCCTCCCCCTGGTGGGCACGACCCGACCATTCCCGAGCTCGGACAGGACCACCAGGCATGGACGGACACGGCGAAACGATCACGGATGGCCGGATGGTCACCCGCGAGCTCGCCGACTGGGTCGCGGGACTGCAGCCCTCCGACGTCCCCGATGAGGTCCTGAACGAGGCCGGGCGGGCGTTCACTGACTTCCTCGGGGAGTGCCTCTTCGTCGGAGGGCTGAAGGAGTGGGGCCAGAGCATCGCCGCCTTCTGCGCCAAGGACGGCGGAGGCCAGCCCGAGGCGACGATCATCGCCACCGGCGAGCGCACGCTCGCTTCTCGGGCGGCGATGGCCAATGGAACGATGGCGCTCGGGTTCGAGTACGCCGACTTCGGCTCCGGCAGCCGGCCGTACCCCTTCGCCGTGACCGCCCCGCTTGCACTCGCGGAGTCTCGGCACCGCTCCGGGGAGGAGCTCGCCCTCGCGATCGCCATCGGGTACGAGGTGATGGGTCGGGTGTTCCGGGCAACGTTCACCCGAAGCATCCCGTTCTACGTCCCTTCGGTGTACGGGACTCTGGCCGGGACGGCTGGCTCGGCTCGGCTCCTCGGACTGTCAGCACACGAGACCAACGTCGCCATCGGCCTCGCGTGCGCCTTCACCGGCGGCACCTTCCAGGGGCATGAGGAGGGCGCCTGGCAACGCTCGTTGAACGGGGGCATGGCCGGGGAGCGAGCGGTCACGGCGGCGCTGCTCGCCCAGGACGGCTTCCGTGGAACCGAGCTCGGGTTGGAGGGCATTCAGGGGTTCGCCAAGATGTACACCGACGGCCACCTCGACCCTTCGGCGCTCCTCGATGGACTCGGAGACAGCTGGTTCATCACGGGTCGATGGGTCAAGCGCTACCCCATGAACACGACGCTCCACGCCCCGGTCGAGGCGCTGCTGGAGGTCATGCGGACGAACGGTCTGCACCACTCGGACATCGTGGAGATCGACGCCGCCTGGCAGAAGGTGGAGCCGTTCCTGGCCAAGCGCTCGGTGTCCACCGTCGTGAGCGCCCAGGCGAGCCTTCCGTTCGCACTCGCCGTCGCCGCCGTGCGCGGCAAGGTCGGGGTCGACGAGTTCACCGAGGACACAGTTGCCGATCCGGTGGTCCAGGAGCTCATCGCCAAGACGGTCGTGCACCAGGACCTGGAGCTGTTCCAACGGGCGAAGGGCTCGATGCCCGGCGGTGTCACGGTTCGCACCAAGGACGGCCGCGAGCTGTCTGCGGAGGTGCTCCACCCCTCGGGAAGCCCCGGCAACCCGCTCACGGAAGCCCAGTTCAAGGCCAAGTTCATCGACATGGCTGAGCGCGTGCTCGGTCCCGACCAGGCGGACGAGCTGTACCGCCGCGCCCGCGACCTCCGATTTGTCGGCGACGTCGCCGACCTCGCTCCGTTGTTCTCCCCGAAGTGACCCAACCACCGAAGGAAACCGCCCGATGGGCATGAACGCCATCGAGAAGATCCTGGCCAACCACTCCGAACAGGACGTGGTGCGGCCGGGAGACGTGGTCATGGTCGACGTGGACGTCACGGTCCAGTTCGATTCCGCGCGCGCTGACGTTCTCAAGATCGCCAACCCGGAGAAGCTCGTGCTTCTCCACGACCACGTGGTACCGGCACCGACGGTCATGGCCGCGAACGCCGCCAAGCGCCTGCGGGAGTTCGCCGAGCGGTTCAACGTCCCGAACTACTTCCCGGTCGGAAAGCACGGGATCTCCCACGTGCTGGTGGCCCAGGAGGGCTACGCGCTGCCCGGGCAGATCCTCGTCAATGCCGACTCCCACACCTGCTCGTCGGGGGCCCTGAACTGCCTCGCCCGAGGGATGGGCGGTCCGGAGATGCTGTACATCCTCTGCAAGGGCCAGACCTGGTACCAGGTGGGCGAGACGACCAAGGTCGTCCTCGAGGGGACGCTCCCCGAGCGCGTCTACCCCCGCGACATCATCCACTACATCCCCGGCACGTACGGCGACTTCGCCGGCCGGAACCTCGAGTGGTACGGCGACGGCCTTGCCGGAATCGGCATGGATGGCCGGCTGACCATGGCCACGATCTCCGCCGAGCTCTCCGCTGAGTTCTCCCTCTTCCCCTTCGACGCCGTCCTTGCTGAGTACCTGGAGGGTCGTGCGAGGTGGCCGTTCGAGCCGGTCTTCCCCGACGACGATGCCGACTACGACCAGGTGATCACGATCGACCTGTCGTCGCTCGAGCCGCAGATCGTGCTTCCGGACCGGGTGGCCTGGAACACGAAGGGAGCCCGCGAGGTGGGGGCGGAGAAGATCAAGGTCGATCAGGCCTTCATCGGCTCGTGTGCCAACGGCCGGATCAGCGACTTCGCTATCGCCGCCGAGATCCTCAAGGGCCGGACCCTCGCCAAGGGGGTGCGGATGATCGTCACGCCCGGGAGCCAGGACATCTTCCAGGAGGCGATCCGCCTCGGCTACGTGGAGACGCTCATGGAGGCCGGCGCGGTGGTCACCAACTCCACCTGCGGCGCCTGCTTCGGCGGCCACATGGGCCTGTTGGCTGACGGCGAGGTGTGCATCACGGCATCCACACGGAACTTCAAGGGCCGGATGGGGAGTCCGGAGGCCAAGGTGTACATGGGCTCTCCGGCCACCGTCGCCGCCTCGGCCGTCACCGGTGTGATCACCGATCCCCGGGACCTGGAGAAGGCATGACCGTCGCCAGCAGCTTCACCGGCAAGGTGTGGAAGTTCGGACACGACATCAACACCGACCTCGTGATCCCGAACTTCGCTGTGATGCTGCCCGTGGAGGAACAGCTCCAGCACTGCTTCAACGCCAACCGGCCCGGGTGGGTCGACGAGGTCCAGCGGGGCGACGTCCTGATCGTCGGCCGGAACTTCGGCGTCGGCTCGGCCCGGAACATCGGCGCGATCTTCCACGGGCTCGGCATCAGCGGCGTCGTCGCGGAATCGTTCAACGGCCTGGGCCTCCGGAACTGCATCAACGTCGGCTTGCCGTCGTTGCCCTGCCCCGGCGTCCTCGAGGTCTTCGAGGAAGGTGATGTGGCCGAGGTCGACTGGCGCAACGGCGCCGTCCGGAACGTCACGACCGGCGCCACCACCGAGGGTCGGCCCATCCCACCGCAGCTGCAGGACCTCATCGCTGCCGGAGGCGTCGAGGACGTCCTCCGCAGCGAGGGCTACCTGGCCGAGAAGACGGTGACGCTGCGATGAGCGCATCCAGCGATCGGTCCGTCACCCACCAGGTCGCCAGCTGGATCGTCGATGCCGACGACGTCCCCGAAGGTGCCGTCGACCGCGTGCGCCACCTCGTCCTCGACTCGATCGGGAACCAGTTCGCCGGGATGTCGCTCGGCACCGGCGAGAAGCTGGCCGACTGGGTTCGGGCTCAGGGTGGCGCTCCGACCTGCACGATCACCGGCTCGGATCTGCGGACAACCGCGGCGTACGCCACCCTGCTGAACGGCGCGACCTCGCACGCGCTCGAGAACGACGACATCGCCACCTTCAGCAGCCACCCGAGCAGCCCGCTCACGGCTGCTGCCCTCGCCCTGGGTGAAGCGCACGGCAGCACCGGTCAGGATGTCGTCGCGGCCTGGGCCATTGGCTGGGAGATCACCGCCCAGACGATGAAGGTCTGCCTCGGTCCGCGCGGCAACGAGCTCATCAACCGCGGGTGGTTCAACCAGGGCTTCCAGGAGACCCTCGGCGTCGCTGCCCTCGCGGCACGTCTCTTACGGCTCGACGTCGACCAGACCCGCATGGCCCTCGGCCACGCGGCGTCGGCGATGGCCGGGATGATGAAGAACCGCGGCACCGACACCAAGGGCTTCACGGCCGGCTCCGCAGCGATGCACGGCGTGATGGCCGCAGAGCTCGCCGCGCTCGGCTTCACCGCCGACCGGGACATCCTCGACGGCGCGCTCGGTGTGGCCCGTCTGCTCGGTCTCGAGCAGGGCGATCCGCAGAAGGTGCTCGAAGGGCTCGGGTCCTGGGACCTCGCGAACCGCGGCTCCACGATCCGCCTCCACGCCTGCTGCGGTGCGTCCCACTGGAGCATGGATGCCGCTCAGCAGATCGTGCGGACTCGGCCGATCGCAACCGATGAGATCGAGGCGATCGAGGTGGAGATCCCGGCCTTCCTCACCGACATGGTGCCGAACCACGATCCCGCGACCGGGCTCGAGGCCAAGTACAGCCTCGAGTACAGCTTGGCGGCGATCGTCCTGGACGGCCGGGCCGGGATCCACCAGTTCACCGACGAAGCGGTCCGGCGCCCGGAAGCCCAGTCCTTGATGAAGCAGGTCCGGACCGTGCCCATGGACGGGCCGTTCCAGAGCCGCGTCGTCGTCACGCTTCGTGATGGAGAGCAGCTCGAGGCGACGGTCAACCGCTGACATGGCAACCCCGCAGACCCGCTCACCGAGGACGAACGCCTCGGCAAGTTCCACGAGTGCGCCGGCCCGCTCGCCCCGGAGCCCCAGCGTGACCGGATCATCGACCTGACCGCCCGACTCGCCTCGCTGACCGATGTCGGCGAGCTCGCCGCTGTACTTGCAGCCGGCGCTTGAACGAACACCCCGCTACCAGGAGGACCGCAACGTGGCATATGACGTGGTGATCAAGGGCGGCCGCATCGTCGATGGGACCGGCGCGCCGGCCTTCGACGGGGACGTGGCCATCCAGGACGGCCGCATCGTCGCTGTCGGTGAGGTGGTCGGCGCGTCCGAGCGCACGATCGACGCGACGGGCCACATCGTGGCCCCCGGCTTCATCGACGCCCACACCCACTACGACGCGCAGCTCCTCTGGGACCCGACGGCCAACCCGTCGACGGCCCACGGCATCACCACGTTGCTGACCGGCAACTGCGGTTACACGCTCGCGCCGGTCCGGCCGGATGACCAGGACTACCTCATGGGCCTCTTCGCCGCGGCGGAGGAGATCCCGAAGCAGGCGCTCCAGCAGTTCGCGCCGCTCCGCTGGGACACGTTCCCGGAGTACCTCGACGCGATGGAGGGCCGGCTCGGCATCAACATCCTCACGCAGGTCGGCCACAGCGCCGTGCGCCGGTACGTGATGGGCGAGGCCGCCCTGGAGCGCGCCGCGACCGAGGACGAGGTCGCTGAGATGGTCGCCATCGTCGAAGCCGCCCTCGAGGCGGGTGCCGCAGGGCTGAGCAGCAGTCAGGCTCCGCACCAGCGGGGCGAGCTTGGCGAGCACATCCCGTCGTTCCATGCCGACCGAGCTGAGACCCGAGCGCTGGCCGAGGCGGTCGGTCGCAAGAACGGCCGCTTGCTGTCGATCAACCCCGCCACAAAGCGCGAGGGCATCAGCGAAGAGGATCAGGCGCTCCTCGTCGAGCTCGCCGACCTCTCGGGGGCGGCGGTGTCGTGGAACGACTTCGGGATGGGCACCCCGAAGGGTGACGAGACGCTGGCGTTCATGGAGGCCGAGGTTGCCAAGGGGAAGCAGATCTACGCGGTGGCCCGCTGCCAGCGGGCCGAGACGCGGTTCACCCTGAAGAAGCTGTCGGCCGTCTTCGCCAGCTCCGAGCACTGGGTCGATCTCTCCAAGATCGACATCGAGGACAAGCTCGTCGCCCTCGCTGACCCGGAGTGGCGAGCCCGCCTGGCCGAGTTCTGGGGTACGGCCAAGTTCATGGCGAACGCCTCGGTGGAGAAGGGATCGACGCCCGAGACCATCGCGCTCGAGGGTCGGCTGCTCGACGACATCGCCGCAGAGCGCGGCATCGCTGCGGCCGAGGTGATGTTCGACGTCGCCATCGCCGATTACCTGGAGACGTACTTTCGCATCACCGGCCCCGTGAACGTCGACGAGTCACGTCTCGAGCGCATCCTCAAGAGCCCGGCCACCCTCGTCGGCATCTCTGACGGCGGGGCCCACCTCCAGACCTTCGCCGGCGGCGACTACACGAGCTACTTCCTCGCCCACTGGGTGCGGGAGAAGGCTGCCTTCTCCCTGGAGGAAGGCGTCGCTGCCCTGACTTCGCGGGTGGCCGAGTTCCTTGGGCTGACCGATCGCGGCACGCTCGAGGTGGGCAAGGCCGCCGACGTCGTGGTGTTCGACGCCGACACCGTCGAGCCCATGGCCCTGCAGACCCTGGATGACATCCCCGGCGGTGGTACCCGAATGACCAAGGCCGCTCAGGGCATCCCGTGGGTCCTCGTGAACGGTGAGCCCGTCGTCGAGGCGGGCAAGGCCACGGCCGCCGTCCCTGGCGCGGTCCTGCGGCGGAGCTGAGCACCCGAACGTGGCTCGACCCCTCCCGCAGCTCCGTGCCTGGAACCGCGACTTCTGGACCTCAGGTGAGGCCGGTGTCCTGCGGTTCCAGCACTGCACGGCATGTGACCGGCTCCAGCACCCGGTCACCCCGGTGTGCCGGGCCTGCGGGTCGGCGGAGCTCGACGTCCAGGCCGTATCCGGCCGAGGTGCGGTCCAGAGCCACACGACCACCCAACAGCGGTGGACACCTGACGATGAGCACCCCTACGTCGTCGCGGTCGTGGCGATCGACGAGGACCCCTCGATCCGGTTGACGACGAACGTCGTCGGCTGCGCCCCAGACGAGGTCCGGGTCGGTATGCCCGTTCAGGTCGCCTTCGAGCAGCACGACGACGTCTGGCTCCCACTGTTCTCACCCACCGGCGAGCCGCCGGTGCCCTTGCCGGATGAGGCAGACGAGCTGGCACGGATCCGGTCCGTGCGGCCGATGGTCCGGACGGACAAGGTCGAGGATCGCGTCGCGCTCACCGGCATCGGCATGTCGCAGATCGGCCGCAAGCTCATGGTCCCGCCACTCGCGCTGACCGTCGAGGCGATCCGGGGTGCCATCCAGGACGCCGGCCTCCAGATGGAGGACATCGACGGTCTCTCGACCTACCCGGCGACCGCTGCGGAGGGCGGGTATGCCGAGGGCGGCACCACGGCGGTCGAGTCGATCCTCGGCCTTCGCCCTACATGGCACAACGGTGGTCACGAGACTCCCGGAGCTGCGGGTTCGGTGATCGCGGCGATGCTCGCCGTCGCCTCGGGGCTGTGCCGGCACGTCGTGTGCTTCCGGACCGTCTGGCAGTCGACGGCCGGGGAGCTCGCACGGCGCGGCGACAATCCTCCGCCCCCAGGTGCTCGTCGGGTGGCGGGCCCCGACGAGCACCTGGCCCCGTACGGCGCTACGGCCATGCAGACGGTGGCCATGGCGGCGTCGCAGCACATGGCCCGCTACGGAACCACCCGCGAAACCCTCGGTTGGATCGCTCTCAACGCCCGCGCCAACGCCGCGCTGAACCCGACCGCCGTGTACGGGGACCCGCTGACCATGGACGACTACCTCGGGGCTCGCTCCATCAGCTCGCCGTTCGGGCTCTTCGACTGCGATGCCCTGGTCGACGGCGCCGTTGCCGTCGTCGTCTCCGCGAAGGATGCGGCTGTCGACACCCGCCACCCGGTCGCAGTCGAGGCGGTCGGCATGCAGATCACCGAGCGGATGGAGTGGGACCAGGGCGTGCTGAGCCACGAGCCCCATGTCCTCGGGCCCGCCGCCCACCTCTGGACCCGCACCGACCTGCGCCCGACGGACGTCGATGTGGCCGAGCTGTACGACGGCTTCTCCTTCAACTGCCTGTCCTGGATCGAGGCCCTGGGCTTTTGCGAGGTCGGTGAGGCCAAGGACTTCCTCGACGGCGGCAAGAACATCTCGCGGGACGGGATCCTCCCGGTGAACACCCACGGCGGCCAGCTCTCCCACGGCCGGACCCACGGGATGGGCCTGGTCCATGAGGCGGTCGCCCAGCTCCGCGGCGATGCTGGCGAGCGCCAGGTCGCCGACGCGGCCACAGCCGTGGTGACCACAGGGGGCCTGACGCCCGGCGGCGTCCTCCTCCTCCGACGAGACCGATGACCCGGCCAAGGAGCGCGAGATGAACCTCGACGACATGATCATCCTGAGCATTGACGACCACTCCGTCGAGACGCCGGACCTGTTCGACAACCACCTGCCCGATGTCTACAAGGACCGCGCCCCTCGGCTCGTGCGGGACGAGAACGGCAAGGAGCGGTGGGAGTTCGAGGGCCGTGAGTTCGGGATCTTCGGCCTGAACGCGACCGTGACCTGGCCGAAGGAGGAGTGGGGGATGAACCCCAGCGCCCTCGCTGAGATGCGTCCCGCCTGCTACCTGGTCGATGAGCGGGTGCGCGACATGGATCGCAATGGGGTCCTGGCGTCGATGTGCTTCCCGAGCCTGCCCGGGTTCAGCGGTCGCCGGTTCCAGGAGGCGGAGGACAAGGACCTCGCCCTCGTGATGCTTCAGGCCTACAACGACTGGCACATCGACGAGTGGTGCGGCTCCCATCCCGGTCGGTTCATGCCGTTGTCGATCGGCCCTACGTGGGACATGGATGCGATGGTCGCCGAGCTGAAGCGCGTGTACGCCAAGGGCTGCCGGGCGATCAGCATGCCGGAGCTCCCGCACATGCAGGGCCTCCCGAGCTACGCCAACGACGACTACTGGGGCGCGTTCTTCCGCGCCGTCTCCGATCTCGGGATCGTGATGTGCCTCCACATCGGCATGGGCCTCGACGCCATCAACATGGGCCCCGACTTCTCGATGGACAACTTCATGGTCCTGTCCACCCAGGTCACGGTGCTCGCCGTCCAGGATCTGCTGTGGGGTCCGGCGATGCGGAAGTACCCGGACCTCAAGATCGCGTTCTCCGAAGGTGGCATCGGGTGGATCCCGTTCCTCATGGATCGCATCGACCGCCACTACGACAACCAGCGGTGGCTGGGCCAGGACTTCGGCGGCAAGCTCCCCAGCGAGGTGTTCCGTGAGCACGCGCTGGCCTGCTTCATCTACGACCCCACGTCGCTCAAGCTGTACGACGAGATCGGGCTCGACATCATCGCCTTCGAGACGGACTACCCCCACTCCGACAGCCTCTGGCCCGACGCTCCAGAGGTGCTGCTCGAGCAGTGCAACGGGGCGGGTCTCTCCGACGAAGCGATCCATCAGGTCAGCTGGCAGAACGTCGCCCGCTTCTGCGACTACGACCCCTTCGCCGTGATCCCGAAGGAGAAGGCGACGGTCGGTGCCCTCCGGGCCCAGTCACCCGACGTCGACACGACCACGGTGCCCCGCGCCGAGTACCGGGCCCGGTACGACGCGAACCCCACCTATGAGGCGGTGTCGTGACGTTCGACATCGACCTGTCGGGCAGGCGAGCCCTCATCACCGGTAGCGGCCAGGGTGTCGGTCTCGCGACGGCCCATGCGCTCGCCCAGGCGGGAGCCGAGATCATCGTGAACGACATCCGCCCTGAGCAGGCCGACGCCGCTGTCGCGGAGCTCGTGGCGGCGGGCGGCAAGGCCGTAGCCCTGCCGTTCGACGTGACCGATTGGAATCAGGTGGCAGGCGCGATCGGTGGCGCCGGCACCGTGGACATCCTCGTGAACAACGCCGGCAACGCTGGCGCGCAGGGCTTCACCGGGATGGTGAACTTCGTGGATTCCGATCCCGCCGACTGGCAGCGGTTCTTCGCGATCAACCTGTTCGGCGTCATGCACTGCACCAAAGCAGCGCTGCCGTCGATGATCGAGGCCGGTTCCGGACGGATCGTCACGATCATCTCCGATGCCGCTCGCAACGGTGAGGCCAAGCTCTCGTCCTATGCGGCGGCGAAGGCCGGCGCGGCCGGCTTCTCTCGGTCGATCGCACGCGAGGTCGGCCGGCACGCCATCACGGTCAACTGCATCAGCCTCGGCAACATCAACACCCCGGCGACGGCACCCCCGCCGCCCTCGACGCCAGAGGAACATGAGCGCGAGAAGGCGTTCCTGCGTCCCTATGTGATCCGACGCCGTGGTCAGCCGGACGACGTCGCCGGTCTCGTCACGTACCTGGCGAGCCCGCAGGCCGAATGGATCACCGGCCAGACCTACGGCCTCAACGGTGGCTACACGTTCTCCCAATGACGACCTTCACAGGAGCAGTCCGATGAGCAGGTTCGATTTCCCGATCAACGACGTCGACAACCACATGTACGAGACCACGGAGGCGTTCACGAAGTACCTCCCCGAGCAGTACGCCGGCCTCGTGAAGTACGTGGAGGTCAACGGTCGGACGAAGATCGCGCTCAGGAACGTGATCTCGGACTACATCCCGAACCCGACGTTCGAGGTGGTCGCCCGGCCTGGTGCCCAGCAGGACTACTTCCTGAACGGCAACAAGGAGGGCAAGTCCCGGCGGGAGATCCTCGGCAAGTCCATGAAGTCCGAGCCGGCGTTCTTCGAGCCGGGGCCTCGCCTCCAGCGGATGGATGAGCTCGGCATCGACCACACCGTGATGTGGCCCACGCTCGCGAGCCTCCTCGAGCAGCGTCTCGTCGACGACCCCTACGCGACCCACATCGTCATTCACGCGTTGAACCAGTGGATGCACGAGCAGTGGTCGTTCAACTACGAAGACCGCATCTTCGCCACGCCGGTCATCACCCTCCCGATCGTCGAGAAGGCGATCGAGGAGCTGGAGTGGGTCGTGGAGCGCGGCGCCAAGATCATCCTCATCCGACCGGCCCCCGTCCCCGGCTTCCAGGGCACCCGCTCGTTTGCTCTCCCCGAGTTCGATCCCTTCTGGGAGAAGGTCGTCGAGGC
>Ga0190265_10002931_pt1 | contig 11579 bp, 13 predicted proteins | sample Popmic124T_FD_133135 | JGI IMG/M metagenome (GOLD analysis project Ga0190265, IMG submission 133135) | Populus adjacent soil microbial communities from riparian zone of Indian Creek, Utah, USA - 124 T | ecosystem: Environmental > Terrestrial > Soil > Riparian zone | place: USA: Utah | collected...
CCGGTTACCAGCACGGAGGGAAACTGGACCAGGGCTTCGGACAGGGAAGGAGCCAGGAGGCGGGGCACGTACATCCTGACCATTTTAAGATCAGACTTTAAATCCGTCAAAGGTATCGTGCCGCAACCTCTCTCACCTCATCCCGTACCTGAGGGTATGGCAACGGAACACCTGCTCCCTCCTGCGTTTGCCCTGCTCTTCGGCGCCGTCCTGCTGGTCGCGGGCCGGCGACTGTTCTGGGTGTTGATCGGCGTGGCCGGATTTCTGGCGGGGATGTGGCTGGCGCTTCAGATCCTCGGCCCCGACCCCGAGCCGCTGCACTGGATTCTGGCGGCTGTCGCCGGATTGATCGGCATTGGCTTGGCGAAGCTCTTCCAGAAGGTCGCCGTCGGGATGGCCGGCTTTTTCCTGGGCGGCTTCGCGGCCATGGACCTGTTGAACCGCGATCTCTCTCCGGGACAGCCGGGGGATTGGGTGGTCTTCGCGATCACCGGGGTCCTCGGGGCGATTCTCGCCGGCTGGCTTTTCGAGGTCGCGCTGATCGTCTTCTCTTCCTACCTGGGTGCCGTCCTGGTCATCGACGCCCTCAGCCTGCCCGAGACGGCCCTGATTCTCGGCATCCTCTTCGGGGTGGGCATCCTCGTGCAGTCGAGCCTCGGGAGCGCCCAGCGCAGGGCCGCGGCCGCCTGAGTCCGTGCCGACCCCTTCAGATATCGCCCGGCGACAGCTCCAGATGTGAGCAGCCGAGGAGCGCCCTCACCCGTTCCGGACCCAACCCCGCCGCCTCCAGGTTGCGCCGGATCATCTTCAGGCACTTGTCCCTTACGGAGTACAGCTCCCGTTGAGGCCGTCCCAGGAGAGGAGAGATCGCGGCCATGCTGAGGCCGTCCCAGTAGTGGAGCTTGAGGAGGAGCCGGTCCTCGGCGGAGAGCGACCGGAGCAGGGGAGTCAGCAGAACCCGGAGCTGTTCTTCGGTGCGGGAGCGCTCGGCGTCCTGGACCCGGCTTTCGACCTGCCCGTCGACCGGAATCCGCAGAAGCTCCTCCTCGCTGACCCGCCGCCGCTCCATCCGCCGGGTGAGCGAGCCCGCCAGCCGCTCGAGCTCGGCCCTGGACAGGGATACCCCGTGCTCGGTCCACATGCGCTCGACGGCCTCGTCGAGGGAAAGTCCATCCCGGAAACAGAGCTGCTCCAGGAGGACCGCCTCGCGGCCCTGCCGCTTGGCTGCCGCGGTGGGCCGCCACTTGCCCCAGATGTGGATACGGTAGTCCCGCATCAGGTTGATGAGCACGACGGTCAGGAAAGTCGGGAACGCGCTGCGGCCCTCCCAACTCGCGAGCACGCGGGAGTCGTCCTCGACCAGTTTGAACAATGCCCATGAACGGAACTCTTCGGCCTCGTGCTCGGGCAGGCCACTGCGTCGGCTCAGATGGTGGAGCTTCTTCTGGATGAGGTGGTATTGGGTTTCGAGGAGAGCCCGGCCGCGGGATACGGGGTCAGGGGAAGCGGGGGCCGGTTGTTGAGAGCGACTGGGGAAGGGAACGACGACAGACTCGACGACCATCTCAAACCCTCCAAGAAGCTCGCGGCGGTGAAGGCCGCGACCGTGGCTCTAGACTGCTCCGCTGGAGGTTTGCGCGTCCTGAGGAAAGGCTTTGGAAAATCTCAGGAAGGTCTTCGGGTAGGTCTTGGTGAATTAGAATGAGGGAGATCCGGGCCTTCCGATAACGGGCCGAAACCTTCCCGCCACGCTGCCGAAGGCTCCGGCGGCGCTCCCGCGCTCACGGGCTGCGCTGCCGAGGACGCGCGCAAGGCTGCCGAAGCTTCCTGCCACGCTCCCGTCTTTGCGGGCAACGCTGCCGCGTCTTCCGGCAACGCGCAGAAGCCTTCCTGCAACGCTGCGGAAGGCTCTGGCAACGCTCCCGCGTTCCCGGGCAACGCTGCCGAAGCTTCCTGCTACGCAGCCGTCTTTGCGAGCAACGCTGCCGTGTCCGAGGGCAACGCTACGGAAAATCGGGGCAACGCAGCCGTGTTTGTGGGCAACGCTACGGAGATTTCTGGCAACGCTACGGAGCTTCGGGCAACGCTGCCGAACTTTCTGGACACGCTGCCGAAGACACAGGAGCGTTGCCCGTGAACACGGCTGCGTTGCAAACCGGCTCCACACGGTGCCATAGCGTTTCAGAGACGCGGCGGGAAGCCGTCTTGCGTTACACGGACGGCACGGCCTCAGGCCGGCAACGCAACGATTCACGTCCGGCGGTTCCGGCGCCGGCTACAGAAGACGGAGCGGACGCCGCGCCATCCTGCCCCCGGCATGCGGCCACATTCCTACCGTGTCCGGAGAGCTCGGCGGCGCGCCCGCCGTCCTGCGCGGCTAGCGCCGGATGCGGGTGGAGCGACGCCGGCTCCGCGGGAGGAGGGGCTGCCGAAGGAGCTTCAGGTCCCGTGTCCTGCGTTGCTTCCGTTGTGTTGCGTGGAGATTGTAACGCGAACGGATGCAACGCAAAACCCTCCCCTGTGCTCTAAGCCGCTTCGATGTCTGTCTTGACCTCGGCCTCAAACCAACGGAGGAGACTCCATGCGCTGGACGGTCCGCGGCGACGAGGATCGGGGCGAAGTTGGATTGCCACGATCCTGGCTCCTCGGTATATCCGGCCCTCTCAAAATTCGCTTGGCGACAGCTCCAGATGGGAGCAGCCGATTAGCTCCCTAGCCCGCTCCGGGCTCAAACCCGCCTTTGCCAGACTGCGCCGGATCTTCCTGAGGCACTTGGCCCGCGCCGAGTAAAGCTCGCGCTGAGGCCGTCCCAGGAGAGAAGAGATGGCGGCCACGCTGAGGCCGTCCCAGTAGTGGAGCTTGAAAAGGAGCCGGTTCTCGGTGGAGAGCGACTTGAGCAGGGGAGTGAGGAGCACGCGGAGCTCTTCCTCAGTGCAAGAGCGCTCGGCCTCCTCGATCCGGCTCTCGACCTGCCCGTCGACCGGTATTCGCAGAAGCTCCTCTTCGCTGACCTGCCATCGTTTCATCCTCCGAGTAAGCGAGGCCGCCATCCGTTCGAGCTCGGCCCGGGAGAGCGAGACGTCGTGCTCCGTCCGCATCCGCTCGATGGCCTCATCAAGAGAAAGGCCATCCCGAAAGCAGAGCCGTTCCAGTAGGATGGCCTCGCGGCCTTGCTTTCGCGCTACCGCGGAGGGCCTCCACTTGCCCCAGATGCGGGCACGGTAGTCTCGCATCAGGTTGACCAGGACGACGGTAAGAAAGGTCGGGAAAGAGCTGCGGCCCTCCCAACTCGCGAGCACCCGGGAGTCGTCCTCGACCAGTTTGAGCAATGCCCATGAACGGAACTCTTCGGCTTCGTGCTCGGGCAGGCCGCTCCGGCGGCTGAGTTGAAGGAGCTTCTTCTGGATCAGGTCGTATTGGGCTTCGAGGAGAGCTCGGCCGGGAGATACGAGATCGGCCGACGAGGGGGCCGGCTGAAGAGACGAACGGCTGGGGAAGGGAACGACCACAGACTCGACGACCATCTCAAAGCCTCCAAGGAGCTCGCGGACGTCAAGGCCGCGACCGTGGCTCTAGACTGCTGGATGGAGGTTTTTGCGTCTTGAGGAAAGGATTTGGAAAATCTCAAGACGGCCTTAGTGAATTAGAATGAGTGACATCCGGGAAGGCCGGGAAATCAGGCCCAGATGAGCCAGCCGTCGGAAAAAGCCCCCCGCGTGCCCGATCTCGGGCGGTTCTGCATGGGCGAGTGGGAGGTCAACCAAGCCGAGAACGCCCTGTTCTCGGAGGGGCGGTGCATGCGGGTGGAGCCCCGGGTGATGGATGTACTGGCCTACCTGGCGGCGGAGTCGGGGAGGGTGGTTTCCAAGGACGAGCTCCTGACGGCGGTATGGGATGGTGCGTTCGTCGAGGAGGGGGTGCTCGCTCAGGCCGTCCACAGTCTTCGCAAGGCACTGGGGGATGATGCCCGGCAGCCACGGTACATCCAGACGATTCCCAAGCGGGGGTATCGGCTTGTAGCCCCGGTCGAGTTGGAGCAAGGTGCACAAAATACGGTCAGTGAAGTTTCTCCATTTGCGTTATCGAGGAGTCCCTCTGGCGCTAGCCTAACCCCAGTGATAAAGAGGGGCTACAGGGCATGGCCTTTCGTTGTTGTGGCAGCCGTGGCGGTAGCCCTTGTGCTCAGGCTCTCTTGGCACCAAGAAGACGGAATTCGGATCGTGGTCCTCCCCTTCGAGAACCTTGATCAGCCTAAGGACTCCTACTTTGCCGCTGGCCTGACCGAGGAGATCATGGCCAACTTGACGCTCCTTCCAACGGTGCAGGTCATCCCCGGGAAGAGTGTCTTAGGGGACAAGGAGGTAGCAAAGCCGATCTCGGAAATCGCCGAGGAACTCGGAGCTGACTTTGTACTCCAGGGCAATGTCAGGTGGCAGGGCCGCCAGATTCGCGTCACGCCTAAGCTCATCAGAGTACGAGATGAGACGATTGTCTTGGCCACTCCGTTCACAGCGGATGCTCGCCATCCTTTTTCGGCTCAACAGGAGATCTCTCGCGCGGTGATCTCCACCCTGGACATTACCCTGACGCCGGAGCAAAACCAGGCCGTGGGCGAACGCTCCACCAAGAATGCGGAGGCGTATCGGGCCTACGTCCAGGGACTTGTGCTCAAGGACCAGCCGTTCTACTCCCCGAAGTACCTGTCTATGGCCGCGCAAATGTTCGAGCGGGCCGTTGATATGGACCCGGGATTCGCGGAGGCCTGGGCCGAGCTCTCGCAGATTCATTCCTATCTCGCGTACAACACCGATCGGTCAACCCAGCGTAGGGTGCAAGCACGGCATGCAATGGACCGGGCTGTCGCCCTGGGGCCAGATCTCGTTGCTACCCGTCTGGCGCAAGCCTATTTCAGCTACAGGTGCCTGGAGGATTACGGTGCTGCCCTTGAGCATCTGAATACTGCGGCTCGTATGGCTCCAAACCTCGTCGAGGTTCACGAGACACGTGGCCTGTTGCTGCGGCGTCTAGGACGCTACTCAGAGGCTATTGAGATGCTCAAGCTGGCTTCGGCGCTGAAGCCACGCACGGCAGATATGGTCTGGCCCATCGCAGAGACATACGGTGCGTTAAGGGACTACGCGCAGGCAGATTTTTACTTCGAGCAAGCCATTTCGCTGGCACCGGACGAGCCATTCAACTATGAACAGCGAGCGCTCAATCGTCTGGCCTGGAAGAGGAATCTCAGCGAGGCCCGTTCCATTCTCGAAGATTCGCCAGTGTATGACAGCCCCCAACTGCAACTGGCGGCCGTCCAGTTCGACCTGTATAGGGGCAAGTACCAACAAGCTCTGGCGCGCCTCTCTTCAGAGAGCATAAAGAAGCTCTCCCCGGCGGACCAGACACGGCTTGCCGCTATGAGTGTCATTGCGCATGAGCGTCTCGGCGATCAACGAAGGGCTTTGGCATTAGCCGAGGCGAGTGTGCCTACATTGAAGTTGCGCATGGGTCAATATCCAAGACACCCGCTCTTTCGTGTCTATTTGGCGGTAGCGCTCGCGCAACTAGGCCGAGGACAAGAGGCTCTCGCCCAAGCTGAGCAGGCGGTTCAGCAGAGTGAGCATGATGCTTTCTCGGGTCCGCGGGTGGTTGAAGTCCAGGCAATGGTAGCTTCTATTCTGGGAAAACGGCGCGAGGCGGTCTCCCTGCTTGGTAGGCTGCTCTCCACTCCTTATCGGGACCCGATCTCTGCCACTGAGCTATTACTCGATCCTATTTGGGACCCTTTGCGTGGAGATCCTGAATTTGAATCGCTTCTCCAATAGCTTGAGAATTGGTATAATTTAGACCATCCGGTAAATTTAAGGGAGAGAGCCAATGGCAGACCCAGTGGTCACAGTTCGCGAGAAGCCGACGTTCATCGCATACGACATTGAGTGCGACTACAAGGACATCGCGGTGGTTGGAATTGAGGCGGCTGGAGGGGCGTGCAGCTACTACACCAAAGTGTATATCAAACTGGCCGTTAATGGCTCGACAAACGAGATACAAGCCCTGAGGGATGCCCTACAGAGGGCAACAATATACTTGACTCACCCGCGACTTCCTGTTAGAGTCTGTTCATGGAAACCGTGGACCGCCTGCCCGAGACCCTGCTAGAAGCCATCAAGTTCTTTGCCGACCCTGATGTGAGCTTGGCTTTCGTCGCCAAACTTCGCTGGCCGAATGGTATCACCTGCCCGCGCTGTGACGCTCCGGAACCGATGTTCCTTTCCACCCGCCGGGTGTGGAAGTGTCGGGGCTGCAAAAAGCAGTTTTCGGTCAAGCTCGGCACGATTTTCGAGGACTCCCCGCTCGGCCTGGACAAGTGGCTTCCCGCACTTTGGATGGTGGTCAACTGCAAGAACGGGATCAGCTCCTATGAGATGGCCCGCGCTCTGGGTGTCACCCAGAAGTCGGCATGGTTCATGGATCACCGCATCCGCCTTGCCGTCCAGGAAGGCACCTTTGAGCCCATGTCCGGAGAGGTCGAGATCGACGAAACCTTCATCGGCGGCAAGGCCCGCAACATGCACAAGGCCGAGCGCGAGCGGAAGATCAACGGGACCGGCGGCATGGGCAAGACCGCTGTCATGGGGCTCCTGGAGCGGCACGGCGCGGGCGGTCATAGCAAGGTGCGCGCAAAGGTAGTGCCGAACGTCCGACGCGCCACCCTGCGCCCGGAGATTGATGGGAACGTGGCGGAAGGCTCGGAAGTCTTCACCGACGCGCTGAGCAGCTACGCTAACCTGTCCGACGCCTACACCCACGCGGTCATTGACCACGCCGAGTGCTACGCCAAGGGCAAGATCCACACCAACGGCCTGGAAAACTTCTGGAGCCTGCTGAAGCGGTCGATCAAGGGAACCTATGTCTCGGTGGAACCGTTCCACCTGTTCCGCTACCTGGACGAACAGAGTTTCCGGTTCAACACCCGCAAGCTGTCCGATGGCATGCGCTTCCTGAGTGCCGCCGTTGGAATCATCGGCAAGCGGCTCACCTACAAGTCGCTCATTGGCGAGGGGGTGTCTGCGACGTGAAGCACCACGACGACAAGGACGCGGAAAGCGGAAAGCAAAGCCCGGCGGAAAGCAGTGACCCGCCGGACCCGTCCGCGTTTGGACGTTTCGAGGAATTCGCCCGGAAGGTTATCTCTGTCCCGCGAGAAACGATAGAAGAGCGGGAGCGCGCCTATCGCGAAAGCAGGGGCAAAAAGACCTAGGGGCGGCCTATCTGGAGGGGACCGCGCTTCTCTGGGTAATCAGCGGCAATGAGTCCGACAAACTCACGGACTTTCGCGCCTACCGTGTCGTCGGTAGCGTGCCCCCTGTCATCCCATGTTTCGTCAAGGGTGGATTCTGAAGACGATACTCTTAGGCCATCTACCTCGGGCGCATGGGTGAAGGTGAGATGGCGCGCGAAGTCCGAACCAGCCCGCAGCGCTATCCCGCTGCCGCCATTCTTGCGCTCTACCTTGCCGCGGATACTCGCATCATTAAGCGCTCTTACTGCGACATCAAATGCGGGCGTCACCTCGGCGTCTCGGATTTCGTCCCACCACTCACGAGAGGGAATCGTCGCTCGGCGCTTAATTTTTGCCGCGTAGCGCGCGGCTGCAATGGTTGAATCAAGCTCCTCTTTGGAAATCACATACACCCCCTTGTTGCTCCTGTCAAGCATAGCATAGACAAGGCGTAAAGGTGGCCGGTTGCCCCGGCCACTTAACGCGCGGATGTCAGTCTGCCAGAGGCTTCACGTTCGGCCAGGGTACCCAGGTCCGGCCCGTGAGACGCAACCAAACGTTCCGCATCTCCTGAAGATCCGGCCCGATGACTTCCTCCGGAATGCATGTCCACCAGTTCACGTCCAGGGCGGCGAACTCTTCCGCTGCGTGCTTCGCGGTGTGTTGCATCTCCAGGTCCAGGATTTTCGCCTGAGAGGGTAGGTGAATGAGCTTGAAGGTAGAGCCGGGCGGATAGGCGTAAATGGCGAAGGGACCCGCCACAAGGCCCCTCACGGCCACAGCGGTCCTTCGGTCGATCATGCCTTCAGGCTCCAGTACAGCGAAGCTTCGCCGCCTCCAGGTGAGGGGAACAGGTACACGCGGCACGGCTAGCCCTTGCCCTTCCCTTGCCGTTTCTGCCAATCACGGACGAGACGGGCCGGGGTTTCCTTCGCGGCTCGTTTTAGGAGCTTCATGAGCGGGTCCAAGTGGTCATTCAGAGCGCACTCGACATCCCCCCTCAAAGAGTAGGACAGTGATTCAGGCACCCGCCCCTCGCCCATGTCCTCGGCATTCGGCGGGTCAGGAAGGTCCAGGTACGCGGCTTCGAGGAACGCTTTGACGGTCTGAAGCATCGAGACAGCGGTTCTGAACACGCTTTGTGCTTCCGCTTCCTGCGGGGTTATAGGCGGGGCAAGGGGTGGCGGGATAGACTTCGGGCGGTCCGGCATGGAGCTCGTTCTCCTGTCCGGCAATGGTCCCGGGCGGGTGTTGCGAGCATCCGTTCGGGGCCGGTCTTTTCTCCAGTAGAGAGCACACCTCCCCACCGGGTACGGACCACGATATACATAGGTACGTACATACGTCAAGCGCACCTATGTATCGTCTCGGCCATGGCAGCTCCCAGGAAGAAAGCAGCGGCAAAGGGTCCCCGGGGAGGGGAGACCACCATCTCTAAGTCAGGGATGGTTAGGAAGACGCTATGGCTGCATGGAGACGAAGCGGACGCGCTCCGGGAGAAGGCTTACCAGGAGCGCAGGGCGGAATCCGAGATTGTGCGGGAGGCGTTACGGGGCTTTCTGGGGATTGAAGACTAGACCCCTACTCCGAGAGCTTCGTAGAGATGTAACGCATGAAGGCGCGGACGTGATACCAAATGTCGGAAGCCTTCTCCTCGTCGTAATCAATCTCAACATGCATGGTCGGGTTCCGCCACGCATCCTTTACTGCCATTAGCCTAGCTGAGACATCTGAGAAGAACTGATCGTCAGCAGCCCATTCAGGTGCTCGCGCACGTCTTTCTTTCTTTAGCTCTTCGCTGCACTTCTTTAAAATACTGTCCCATGACGGATTACGCTTTGGATCTAGCCGTGGGTCATTCAATGTGCTCGCTAGAACACGAAGAGCGGATTCCATCACTCGCATAAGATGGAAGACGCAAGCCGTATAACGAGACAGTGCATAGCACTTGCCGGCTTCCTCAATGTCAATCACCGCCGACGGAAACGCGGCAGCTACCCCTTCGCCGAACTGATGTCTGCCCTCATAATACCTTCGCTCATTCTCTCCAACATGCAGGAACAGGTTAGAGCGCAGCTCTCGTTCTATGCTGCGCTGCAAGTCAGACATCACGGTTTCGGGTGTGAGCTTGCGCGATCTCACATCCTGCCCTGTCCACTCTAAGAGTATGTCCGCCGACCTGGGTAGTCCGTGTGCAACGAATAGGTCAGCGATCTCTTGAGCTTCCGGCAAGGTGAAAAATACTTTGCCGTCAGATACTTGTTCGTTAGATCCCAGTTTTCTAAGTGCGTCTTGTATTCCAGTATAGCGGCCATCGACAAGACAAAAGTTGATTACTTCGCGCAGGAAGCGCGGATCGACGTGTTTCATGATCTCTAATAGGCTCCAGAGCCGATAAGGCTCTGTCACCCAAGGGGGCCGAATTGCCCCTCCGGGGAGCCCGATACGCTCCTGAACCTCGGGAGCAGCGGCCTCAACGGCCATTATGGCACCTCCACCACGGGTGAGTCAAGTATATTGTTGCCCTACAGAGGGCATTGGACTGTCTGAAAGCCCCTGGTACTTAACTAAGCAGGCGAAGTGCACCTGTAACCTACCTGCTCGCCTCGCGATTACCAAGCAGACGAGCCAACTCGGCCTCAGCCTTGTCGGCTCGTTGCCGCTCAGCTTCGCCCTCCGTCGGCACTAGGCTTCCGTCCGGACGGAACAGCCGGACCCATGTCGCCTCCTGTCCCTCCCAGACGCCATCCCAGAGTCCCAGGAGCACTCCGAGCTGCTCGCTCCGGAGCCGCCCCTGGGCATCGGGCGCCAGCGGCCGGTAGATCCCAGGCGTGGCCAGACGGAATCCTTCGAGCTTGTGGCGGTCCGGGTCGTAGAGGAAGTACTCCGACGTGCCGAAGACCCGGGCATAGAGATCCTTCTTCACCGTACGATCGGTTCTGGCGGTGGAAGGGGAGAGCAGCTCGAGGATCAGGTCGGGCAGCCTGCCGTCTTCCTCCCAGGCAATCCAGATCTCACGCTCGCGCGTGGGGTCGACTCCGCCCACCCAGAAGACGTCCGGGCCGCGGAAGGCCCGTTTCTTGAGGCCTTGCTTCTCCTCCAGCGCTACCTCCCGCGCCTGCTCGACGGAGTAGTACACGAACAAGTTGCCGCCGGTGAAGAAGTCGGTCCGCCCCTGCTCCAGCATGGCGCGGCGGATCAGGTGGGTGGTGAGAGGAATTTGCTGAGCGTGCCAGTGCGTCTCCAAGGGCTCCCCGTCGTCGTGGACGAGCTCGAAGGGCAGTGGCGAGAGCGCCCGGACGGCTGGCTGGCTCATGGCATGGTCCCTGTCGGAGTCGTTGCTTTGGAGAATCCTATGACGCATCAGTGGTACAAAGCAAGGAGGTAGGGCTCATCCCTGTTGCCCTCCAGGACGACAGAATAACATGGCAGGAAGGCGGAAGAGGGAGCCCCTCCCCCCGCCCGCCGAGTTCGGGTAACCTTCCTCCGCTCTTATTGGACGGAGGAAGGAGACCCCCATGCGCTGGATGGTCCGTGGCGATGTTGACGGATTCTTCGGGCTCGCTCTCGACAACCTGGTTCAGTTCCTCCTGATCGACGCCCTCTGCCGGGGGGTGCTCGGGTTCCCGGCGGAGCTGGTCTATGGACGGATCCTTCCCGGGGCGGCGCTGTCGCTGGTCGTCGGCAATCTCTATTACTCGTGGCAGGCCATGCGGCTGGCTAAGGCCACGGGGCGGACCGACGTCTGCGCCCTGCCTTATGGGATCAACACGGTATCGCTGTTCGCCTATGTGTTCCTGGTCATGCTGCCGGCGAAGCTGGCGGCTCAGGCGGTGGGGCATCCGGATCCGGTGCGGGCGGCCTGGGTGGCGGGGCTCGTGGCCTGCTTCGGATCGGGGCTCATCGAGCTCGTCGGGGCTTTCGTGGCCGAGCGGGTGCGGCGTTCGACTCCTCGGGCGGCCCTGCTCTCGACTTTGGCAGGGATCGCGCTGACCTTCATCTCGATCGGGTTCCTGTTCCGGACGTTCGCCCGGCCTCTCATCGGGTTCACGACCCTCGCGATCATCCTGTTGAGCTACTTCGGACGGGTGCGATTCAAGGGAGGGCTCCCCGGCGGGCTGGTCGCCGTCGCGCTGGGAACGGTGATCGCCTGGATCACCGGCATCGCTCCAACCGGGCCGCTTCCAGAGAGCGGGGCCGGGTTCTTTCCTCCGGTGCCGGTCCTTGGAGATTTGTTCGGCTCCCTGGGGCGCGACCTGGTCGCGTACCTCTCGGTCATCCTGCCCATGGGCCTGTTCAA
>Ga0190265_10002932_pt1 | contig 11578 bp, 11 predicted proteins | sample Popmic124T_FD_133135 | JGI IMG/M metagenome (GOLD analysis project Ga0190265, IMG submission 133135) | Populus adjacent soil microbial communities from riparian zone of Indian Creek, Utah, USA - 124 T | ecosystem: Environmental > Terrestrial > Soil > Riparian zone | place: USA: Utah | collected...
GCTCGTCGGATCCCGGCACCAGCCTGCCCGAGCCGCAGCGCGAGTCACAGGCGCACCCGGGGTTGCGGGTTCCGGACGGGGACACGCCCGACGGCCCGCACTCCTCCGCGCCGTCCACCCCCGCGGTGCGCGGTTCACCGCCCGCGTCGAGCTGCGCGACGCCCGCGTCGCCCACGGTCGCAGCCCTCGACGGCCCCGCGGTGCACCCGGCCAGTTCACCTCACGAGTGGCGGTCAGGATCGGACGAACCCGCCAGGTCTGAACCGCCCGGCAGAACGCCGACTCCGCATCAAGCCACGTCAGCAGGCTGCCCGCCCGTGAGCTTCACCAGCTCTGCGTAAGTCAAAGGAACGACGGCGTGCGGGATGCCGCCGGCCGCCCACACCTCGTCGTAGGCCTCCAGCGCCCGATCCACCAGCGTCCGCACCGGGGCCGGGTGCCCGACCGGGGCCACCCCGCCGATCGCCTGCCCGGTGGCGGCCCGCACGAACTCCGGGGACGCCCGGCGCACCCGGGTCGCCCCGACCAGGGCCGCGACCTTGCCGGTGTCCACCCGGTGCGCCCCCGAGGTGAGCACCAGCAGCGGGGCCACGTCGCCGTCGGCGCCGGTCATCTCGAAGACCAGCGAGTTCGCGATCTGGCCGACCTCGACCCCGAGCGCGGCCGCGGCCGCCGCCGCGGTGGTCACGGCGTCCGGCAACACCAGCATCCGGTCGATCCGGGCGGGGTCGGCCCCACCGGCCGTGAGGGCGGCGACGACCAGCTCGATGTTGCGGTGGGAGGAGGTCACGGTCCCATCAGACCACGGCGCTCAGTTCGGTTGCTCGGCAATCCGGCTGCCCTGCAGCTGGCTGCCATCGGCCGCCCGCAGCACACAGTACAGGGTGCGCTCGCTGAACGACGGGCTGCCGGCCACGGTGCTGGTGTCGCGCTCGAACGCGGCCTCCCCCGGCACCAGCGCGACGACCTGCAGCCGACCCTTGTCCGCGCCGACGACCAGCGCCGAGTCGAAGTAGAACCGGCAGGCGCCGGCCCCGAACCCGCTCAGCTGCGCCACTCCCGGGTACTCGATGACGGTGCTGGACGAGTAGAGGCCGAACCCGGCGAACATCTCCGCCTCGTGCGGCTCGTCGCAGCTCACCGAGGAGCTGGACCCGACCGAACGGCCCGGGGCCGGCCCGACGATCAGGCACGGGTAGGAGCTGGAGACCTCGAACTCCGGCACGTCCGCGCCCTCGCCGTAGGTCATCGTGATGGCGTCGTCCCGCCCGCTCCCGGACAGGGCGAACCCGCCGGCCACGCCGGCCACCAGGCCCAGCACCAGCGCGGCGGCCGCCACCCACCACCAGCGGTCGTTCCGCCCCGTACGGGCACCGACCGGCGGCCCGGCCAGCCGGCTGGTGGACTGCCGCGGCACCGGTTGGGTGTCGTCCTCCGACGACGGCGGCGGTGTGGCCGCCGCGCCGGCCAGCAGCGCCGCCGCCTGCGGTCCGCCCAGCCGGGCCCGCGGCTCCCGCTGCAGCAGGCCCGCGATGACCGGGCCGAGCGGGCCGCGGGTGCGCGTGGTCGGGACGTCGCTGTGCAGCACCGCGTAGATGGTCGCGGCCGTCGTGTCGCGGGCGAACGGGCTCATGCCCTGCACGGCGTAGTACAGCGTCGCGCCCAGCGACCAGAGGTCCGAGGCCGGCGTGGCGGGCAGCCCCTCCAGCCGCTCGGGCGCCAGGTAGCCGGGCGAGCCGATCAGCGCTCCGGTGGTGGTCAGCCGCGGGTCGTCGGCGGCCTGGGCGATCCCGAAGTCGGTGAGCTTCACCCGGCCCTTCGCTCCGAGCATCACGTTGGCCGGCTTCACGTCCCGGTGCACCACGCCGTTGTCGTGCGCGGTCCCCAGCGCATCCAGCAGCTGCTGGGCCACGCTCACCGCGGTCGCCTCGTCCAGCCCACCGGAGGCGACCACCAGGTCGGTCAGCGTGCGGGCCTCGATCAGCTCCATCACGATGTGGTCGACCCCACCGTCGGCGACCACGTCGTAGACGGTGACGATGCCGGGGTGGTTCAGCCGGCCGGCGGTGCGCGCCTCGCGCAGCAGCCGCTCGCGGAACAGCCGGCGCTCCTGTTCGCCGAGCCCGGCCGGCAGGTGCAGTTCCTTGACCGCGACCTGGCGGCCCATCACCCGGTCCTCGGCCCGCCAGACCACGCCCATGCCGCCGCGGCCGAGCTCGCCCAGCACGACGTAGCGCCCGCCGATGACCCGGGTCGGGCTGACCGCGCTCATCCGCGGCGCCCGCGGGCCGGGACCACGGCAGCGCGCACCACGGCAGGGCGCACCACGGCGACCGGGCAGACGGTGTGCACCCCGGCAGCGTCCCTCAGGTGCAGTTCGTGCCCGGAACGGGGGTCAGGAACTCGCCGGTGGCCCACGTCCCGTCCTCGAGCTGGCGGTACAGGTTGACCACGACGCGGGTGCCGTCGACCACCTCACCCCGGGTGAGCACGCGCAGCTGCTCGGTGTCCTGGCTGGGGCCGGCCCGGACGTTGATCCGGTCGGTGGTCACCTCGAGCTGGCAGCCGGTGGAGCCGTCGGCGCTCGCCGCCGGAGGGGGCGCGGTGGAGCTGGTCGAGGCGTCCAGGCCGCCCCCGTCGACGATCGCGTACAGCGCCAGCAGCAAGCCTGCGACCAGCACGAACACCCAGCCGGAGAAGAACTTGCCCTCCAGCTTGGGCATCGAGACCTTGGCCATCGACCGGCCTCCCGGGAACGAGCGGCGCGCGCGGGCCGCACCCGGCGTGCACCTACGGTAACGCAGGTCGGCCCACCGGCGCGGACGTGATGACGTGCGGTCCTCATCCCCAGCGGCCGCTGCCCGGGATAGCGTGTCCGCAAGGACCGGGGCGGAGGCTCCCCGGCCATGATTCCGGGAGACGGGCCGAGGCGACGATGAAGGTCATCTACACCTACACGGACGAGGCACCGGCGCTGGCCACCCACTCGTTCCTACCGATCATCTCCGCGTTCGCCGGCCAGGCCGGCGTCGACATCGAGACCAGGGACATCTCGCTGGCCGGTCGCATCCTGGCCCGCTTCCCGGATCGGCTGACCGACGCCCAGCGGGTGCCCGACGCGCTCGCCGAGCTCGGCGAGCTGGCCACCACCCCCGAGGCGAACATCATCAAGCTGCCCAACATCAGCGCCTCGATCCCCCAGCTGAAGGCGGCGATCCGCGAGCTGCACGCGGCCGGCTACGACATCCCCGACTACCCGGAGAACCCGCAGACCGACGACGAGCGCGCGGCCCGGGCCGAGTACGACGCGGTGAAGGGCAGCGCCGTGAACCCGGTGCTGCGTGAGGGCAACTCGGACCGCCGGGCCCCGGCATCGGTGAAGGAGTTCGCGCGCACCCACCCGCACTCCATGGGCGCCTGGTCACCGGACTCGGCCTCGCACGTCGCGACCATGCAGGACGGCGACTTCCGGCACTCGGAGACGTCGGTGACCGTCGCCGAGGCCGGTGAGCTGCGCATCGAGCACGTCGCGGCGGACGGCTCGGTCACCGTGTTGAAGCCGTCGGTGCCGGTGCTGGCCGGGGAGATCGTGGACGCCGCGGTGATGCGCCGCGCCGCGCTGGACGCGTTCCTGGCCGAGCAGGTGGCCGACGCGCGCAAGCGCGGCGTGCTGTTCTCGGTGCACCTCAAGGCGACCATGATGAAGGTGTCCGACCCGATCCTGTTCGGACGGGCCGTGACCGCGTACTTCGCCGACGTGTTCGCCCAGTACGGCGAGGACCTGGCCGCGGTCGGCGCCAGCCCGAACGACGGGCTGGCCAGCATCCTGACCGCGTTGGAGAAGCTGCCGGCAGAGAAGCGGGAGGCCATCGAGAAGGCGATCACCGCCACCTACGACAGCGGCCCGCCGCTGGCCATGGTCGACTCCGACCGCGGCATCACCAACCTGCACGTGCCCAGCGACGTGATCATCGACGCGTCGATCCCGGCAGCGATCCGCTCGTCGGGCCAGATGTGGAACGCGGCCGGAAAGCTGCAGGACGCCAAGTTCGTCATCCCGGACTCCTCCTACGCCCCGCTCTACGCCGAGACCATCGCCTTCTGCCAGGAGCACGGCGCCTTCGACCCGACCACCATGGGCACCACGCCCAACGTGGGGTTGATGGCGCAGAAGGCCGAGGAGTACGGCAGCCACGACAAGACCTTCCAGATCGACGCGCCGGGGACGGTGCGCGTGGTGGACGGCGCCGGCACGGTGCTGCTGGAGCACGAGGTCGACGAGGGCGACGTCTGGCGGGCCTGCCAGACCAAGGACGCGCCGATCCGCAACTGGGTGGAGCTGGCGGTCGGGCGGGCCCGGGCCACCGGGGCACCGGCCGTGTTCTGGCTCGACGAGACCCGCGGACACGACGCCCAGGTGCTGACCAAGGTGCGGGCCCAGCTGTCCGAGCTGGACACCGACGGACTGACCATCGAGATGCTTCCGGTCGCCGAGGCCACCCGGTACACGCTGGACCGTGCCCGCCGGGGCGAGGACACGATCTCGGTCACCGGCAACGTGCTGCGGGACTACCTGACCGACCTGTTCCCGATCCTGGAGCTGGGCACCAGCGCGAAGATGCTCTCGATCGTCCCGCTGATGAACGGCGGCGGCCTGTTCGAGACCGGCGCCGGCGGCTCGGCGCCCAAGCACGTGCAGCAGCTGCTCAAGGAGAACCACCTGCGCTGGGACTCGCTCGGCGAGTTCCTCGCGCTGGCGGTGTCGCTGGAGTTCCTGGCCGAGCAGACCGACAACCCGCGCGCGGCCCTGCTCGGCTCCACGTTGGACGCCGCGACCGGGCAGCTGCTGCAGAACGGGCAGTCGCCGTCGCGCAAGGTCGGCGAGCTGGACAACCGGGGCAGCCACTTCTACCTGGCGCTGTACTGGGCCTGGGCGCTGGCCATGCAGACCGAGGACGCGGAGCTGGCGGCGGCGTTCGCGCCGCTGGCCCAGCGGCTGGGCGACGCGGAGGAGACGATCCTCGCCGAGCTGAGCGAGGTGCAGGGCCGGCCGGTCGACCTCGGCGGCTACTACTTCGTGGACAAGGCGAGGGCCGACGAGGTGATGCGGCCCAGCCGCACCTTCAACGAGGCGCTGACGAACGTCTGAGGGCCGGTCGGCCCGATCCGCCGGGTCGGTGGCTGCGGTGGATCGTCGCCCGGAAATCGGTTGCGCGGCGCCGTAGCGTGGAACGACGTGCTCGCTCCGTATCCGCAGTTGATCAAGGCCGGGTACCGGCGGTACGCAGGCTACCGGCAGGCCGCGCTGGCCGGGATGACCACCAACGTGGTGTTCGGCCTGCTGCGGGTGGCCGTGCTGTCGGCGGTGCTGGCCGAGCGGGGCAGCATCGCCGGCTACGACCCGGCCACCGCCATCACCTACGTGTGGCTCGGGCAGGGCCTGCTCGCGGTGGTGCTGCTCTGGGGCAGCACCGAGTTCTCCGAGCGGGTGCGCAGCGGCGACGTGGTGGTCGACCTGGGCCGCCCGTGGGACCTGCCGACCGCACTGCTGGCCACGGACCTCGGCCGGGCCGGGGCCGCAGTGGGCATGCGGCTGCTGCCGCCGGTGGCGCTCGGTGCGCTGTTGTTCCCGTTCCGGTGGCCCGACCGGCCGCTGACCTGGCTGCTGTTCGCGGTCGCGGTGCTGCTCGCGGTGTGCGTCAGCTTCGCCATCCGGTTGCTGCTCAACATGTCCGCGTTCTGGCTGCTGGACGGGCGCGGCGCGGTCGCGCTGTGGGGTGCGGCCGGCGGGATGCTGACCGGGCTGGTGGTGCCGCTGCCGTGGTTCCCGGGCTGGGCCCAGCAGGCGCTGTGGTGGACGCCGTGCCCGGCCCTGCTGCAGGGTCCGATCGACGTGTTCACCGAGCGCGTGGACCCGCTGCCGGTGCTCGGACACCAGGTGCTGTGGGCCGTGCTGTTGCTGCTCGTCGTCCGGGTCGTACTGGCCCGCGGAGCCCGGCGGCTGGTGGTCCACGGTGGCTGACCGGCTGGTGACGGCCGGGGTGTACGGCCGCATCGTGGGATCCCGGCTGCGCAGCCAGCTGGCCTACCGCGTCTCGTTCGCGCTCGACCTGGTCGCGCAGGCGATCGGGCAGGGCATCGAGCTGTTCGCGATCGCCGTGGTCTTCACCCAGATCAGCTCGCTGGGCGGGTTCACCGGCGGCGAGGTGCTGCTGATCTTCGGCCTGGCCGCGTGCGGGTTCGGGGTGGCCGACCTCTGCGTCGGGGCGGTGGAGCGGCTGCCCGAGTACATCCGCACCGGCGAGTTCGACGTCATGCTGCTGCGCCCGCTGGGCACCCTGGCCCAACTGGTCTGCGCCGACATCGCCCTGAAGCGGCTCGGCCGGGTGCTCGTCGGGCTGGCCGTCTACCTGTGGTCGCTGGCCCGCCTGGACCTGCCGTGGACGCCGCTCCGGGTGCTGGTCGCGGTGATCGCGCCGCTGATCGGCGCCGCGATCATGGGCGCGCTGTTCGTGGCGGCCAACGCCGTCTCGTTCTGGGTGGTCGACGGCCGGGAGATGGCCAACGTACTGACCTACGGATCCAGCTTCACCACCTCCTATCCCATCACCGTCTACGGGCCGCAGCTGCGCCGGCTGATGTGCTACGTGGTGCCGGGGGCATTCGTGGCCTACTTCCCGGTGCTCGCGCTGCTGGACCGGCCCGATCCGCTCGGGTTGCCGGTCGGGCTGCGCTACGCGGGGCCGCTGGTCGCGCTGCTGGCGGTGGCCGTGGCGGCCGCGATCTGGCGGCTGGGCGTCCGGCGTTACCAGGGCACCGGATCGTGACATGACCACGGACGAGATCATCTCGACGGACGGGCTGGGGCGGGACTTCCTGGTCGGCACCCGCCTGCGCCGGCAGCGGGTGACCGCGCTGCGGGACATGTCGCTGGGCATCGCCCGCGGGGAGGCGGTCGGCCTGATCGGTCCGAACGGGGCCGGGAAGTCGACCGCGATCAAGATGCTCACCGGGGTGCTGGTGCCCACGGCCGGGCGCGCCACCGTGTGCGGGCTGGACCCGGTGCGCAGGCGCCGCGAGCTGGCCCGCCGGATCGGCGTCGTGTTCGGGCAGCGCAGCCAGCTGTGGTGGGACCTGCCGCTGTCGCAGAGCTTCGAGCTGCACGCCGCGATCCACCGGGTGCCGGCCGCGGCCTACCGGCGTCGCCTGGACGAGTGCGTCGAGCTGCTGGACATGGCCGGCTTCCTGGCCACCCCGGTACGGCAGCTGTCGCTGGGCCAGCGGATGCGCGGAGAGGTCACCGCCGCGCTGCTGCACGAGCCGGAGCTGCTGGTGCTCGACGAGCCGACGATCGGACTCGACCTGGCCAGCAAGGAGCGGCTGCGCGCGTTCCTGGCCGAGGTGAACGCCCGGGATGCGGTGACCCTGCTGCTCACCACGCACGATCTGCCCGACGTCGAGCGGCTCTGCCGACGGGTCGTGGTGATCGACCGGGGCCGGGTGCTGGTCGACGACGCGCTCGCCACGCTGCGCGCACGCTTCGCCGGCCACCGGACCCTGGTGGTGGAGCTGGCCGAACCGACCGGGCCGCTGACCGGCCTGCCCGGCGTGGTGCGGGTCGACGTGCAGGCCCAGGGGCTGCGCCAGCGCCTCGAGTTCGGGCGCGCGACGTCGGCGGCGGAGCTCATCGCGGCCGTCGCCCGCCGGGTCCCGCTGCGCGACGTCACGGTGGACGAACCGTCCATCGAGGACCTGGTGCGCACCCTCTACCGGCACTGACAGCGCGGGCGCCCGGCGGCGCTATTCCGAGGCGGCCACCCCGGGCACCGCGCCACTGCGGAAGGCCTCGACGAACAGGGCGTGATCGGTGCGCGCCTGGGCGGCGTAGGAGTGCGCGAAGTCGACCACCCAGGCCACGAACTCCTGCTCCCGGCCGGCCACCACCTCGGTGATCGCGTCCTCGGTCTGGAACGGGACCAGCGAGTGGTCGGCGTCCGCGTCGGCCACGCAGTGCACCTTGGCGGTGGCCTGCCCGAGGTAGGCCACCACCGGCGCGATCTCCGCCGGCTCGGTGAGCTCCGTCCAGTCCAGGTCGGCCTGGTACGGCGACACCTCGGCCACCACGAACCCGACCCGACCCTGATCGCCGGTGTCCATGTCGGTCCAACCCAGCAGCGGGTCGGCGTGCGCCTGCAGCGCCCGCTGGGAGACGGCCGTGCGGTGCCCGTGGTGGGTGAAGTGCGCGGCCACCTCCGGATCGGTCTGCACCCGCGACGGCGCCGCGACGTTGCCCTGCTTCATCGACAGCACCACGTCGTTGTCCAGCGCCTGGTTGTAGCCCTCGATCAGCACGGTGTAGGCCGGCAGCCCGGCGCTGCCGATGCCGAAGCCGGAGCGCCCGGCCACGTCCTTGACCGCGTAGGCGACCCCGCGCAGCCGCTTGGACTCCGGGATGGACTCGATGTAGCGCTCGAACGCGTCCATCGCCGCGGCCCGCTCGTCGGCGCCCAGCCGGCGCAGCCCGGGCCCGTCGCGCAGTATCCGGTCGAAGCCCTCGGTCTCGGTGATCCCGTCGAGCAGGCCGACCCGGGTGCGCAGCTTGGCCAGCTGCAGCACCTGCTCGACGGCCCCGTCGGTGGTGCCCAGCCGCAGCGAGAAGCCGCGGTCGTCGGATCGGTCGACGAACTGTCGGACCTGCTCGAGGTAGGCCCGGGTGTAGGCCTGCACCAGCCCGGTGATGTCGTCGTCGGAGATCGCCTTGCGCCAGCCCAGCAGGGCCAGGCTGGCCGCGAACCGGGTGACGTCCCAGGTGAAGTGTCCGATGTAGGCCTCGTCGAAGTCGTTCACGTCGAAGATCAGGACTCCGTCACCGTCCATGTAGGTGCCGAAGTTCTCCGCGTGCAGATCGCCCTGGATCCACACCCGGCCGGTGCGCTCGTCGGCCCACGGGTCCTCGCGATCGGCCACGTCGGCGTAGAACAGGCAGGCGCTGCCCCGGTAGAAGGCGAACGGGTCGGCGGCCATCTTGCGGAACTTCGTCCGGAACGCGGCCGGATCGACCGCCATCAGGTCGGAGAAGGCCTCCACCAGCGTGTCCACGATCCGCGCCGAACGCTGCTCATCGGTCATGACGGGGATCCTGCCGGATGGCGGAGCGATCTCGGGGCCGCGGTCAGCCGGGGGTCAGCGAGCTGCGGGTGATGGTGGCGGCGAGCAGCACCATGGCCACCCCGAAGCTGCCGTAGCTGAGCACGTCGATCGCCCGGCCGCGGATGGCCAGCAGCCCGATCCGGTCGGTCGAGAGCACGATCCGCAGTGCCGCCGCCACCAGCAGCGCCACCCCGAGCAGCACCGCGCCCTCCCGCCAGTGCTGGGTGAGCACCCGCTGCATGGCGACGGCGGCCATGGCGAGCACCGCGATCTCCGGGGCCTGGCGGCCGATCCGGGCGCGCATCTCACCCACCGGGGCACGCGGCCGAGACCGTCACGCGAACGCACCCCGCTCGGCCGCCTCCACCACGTTGGTCAGCAGCATCGCCCTGGTCATCGGACCCACCCCGCCGGGCATCGGGGCCAGCAGGCCCGCGACCTGCACCACCTCCGGGGCGACGTCGCCGACCAGGCCGTGTTCGGCGCGGGTCACGCCGACGTCCAGCACCACCGCCCCGGGCCGCACCATGTCGGCGGTGATCAGGCCGCGGACGCCGGCCGCGGCCACCACCACGTCGGCCCCGCGCACCGCCGCGGTCAGGTCGCGGGTACCGGTGTGGCACAGGGTCACCGTGCAGTTCTCACTGCGCCGGGTCAGCAGCAGGCCCAGCGGCCGTCCGACGGTGACCCCGCGGCCGACGATGGTGACCCGGGCCCCGTCCAGCGGCACGTCGTAACGCCGGCACAGCTCGACGATCCCCCGCGGGGTGCAGGGCAGCGGCCCGGGCTCGCCCAGCACCAGCCGGCCCAGGCTCACCGGGTGCAGCCCGTCGGCGTCCTTGGCCGGATCGATGCGCTCCAGCGCGGCCCCGGCGTCCAGGCCGCGGGGCAGCGGCAGCTGCACGATGAAGCCGGTGCACGCCGGGTCGGCGTTCAGCTCGTCGATGGCCCGCTCGACGTCGGCCTGGGTGGCATCGGCCGGCAGCTCGCGCTGCAGCGAGGCGATGCCGACCTTGGCGCAGTCGCGGTGCTTGCCCCGCACGTACGAGCGCGAGCCGGGATCGTCGCCGACGAGCAGGGTGCCCAGCCCCGGTGTCGTCCCGCCGGCCGCCAGCTTCTCGATCCGCCCGGCGAGCTCGCCGAGGATGGCGTCGAGCGTGGCCTTGCCGTCCATCAGGGTCGCTGTCACGACCGCCATCCTCTCAGTCCGGCGCCGCGGGACGGCGCCGGACTCAGGTGATCCGCAGGCCGTGCGCGGCGGCGAAGGCCAGCGCCTGCTCGGCGTCCACCTCGGCGCCGGCCAGCCGGGCCTGCACCAGCCCGTCCGGGTCGATGCGGGCGCCCCGCAGGTCCGCGCCCTCCAGGCGGGTGCGCAGCAGCCGGGCCCCGCTCAGGTCGGCCCGGCGCAGGTCGCAGCCCCGCAGGTCGGCCTCCACCAGGTTGGCCTCGCGCAGCCGCAGCTCCGACAGGTCGGTCCCGCGCAGGTCGGCCCGGCCCAGCGCGGCCAGCGTGAGGTCGCAGTCGGTGAGCACGAGAGGCCGCAGCCGGCAGTTCATCAGGCTGGAGCCGAGCAGCGAGCAGCCGCGGAACTGCGCGCCGCCGAGGGTCACCCGGTGCAGGGCGCAGCTGCGCAAGGCGCTCCCGCGGTGGGTCGAGTCGCCGAGGTCGGCCCCGGTGAAGTCGCACTCGTCGAACGAGCACCGCTCGGTGACCAGCCCCCGCAGGTCGGCGTCGACGAACCGGCAGCGCACGAACCGGCGCCCGGACCAGTGCTGGGAGTCCCCGCGCAGCTCCGAGAGGTCGAGATCGGTGTGCTCGGTGTCGTCGGCCAGCGCGACGTCGGCCGTCATGCCCGCTTGGCCGTGATCCGCGCCACCAGCTCGTGGCTGAACCCGAACCCGGCGAACGCGGCCAATGTGGACACCGGGAAGTTGCCGAGCATGCGCTGCATCTCCGCGTTGCCCAGGATGCCGGCCGGCTTCCCGTCCGCGTCGGTGCCGATGGCGTCGCGCAGCACCCGTTCACCCTCCGGGTCGGCCAGCCACTCCTCCAGGGTGGACATGCCGTCGAGGGGCCGGGCGGGTGGCGTGGCCTGCACGGTAAGCGTCCCGGTCAGCCGGATGTCGCGCGACGACGCTCCGATGTGGATGGTGAAATCGCCCGGCTCGACGAGCCAGCGGCCGTCCCGGGCCGACCAGTGGGCGAACTCGCGCGAGCCGAGCGAGAACTCGACCCACCCGGCGGCGCCGCGCTCCAGAGCGATCTTCGCGAAACCCTTGAGCTCCCGCGGCGGCCGGGCCACCGCCGACGCCGGGTCACCCACGTAGAGCTGCACGATCTCCTGCCCGGCCCGGTCACCGGCGTTGCGCACGCGGCAGCCCACGGTGACCGTGAGGTCGCCGGCGTCGACCGAACCCGCCTGGGTCAC
>Ga0190265_10002933_pt1 | contig 11578 bp, 8 predicted proteins | sample Popmic124T_FD_133135 | JGI IMG/M metagenome (GOLD analysis project Ga0190265, IMG submission 133135) | Populus adjacent soil microbial communities from riparian zone of Indian Creek, Utah, USA - 124 T | ecosystem: Environmental > Terrestrial > Soil > Riparian zone | place: USA: Utah | collected...
AAATCGTTGTCGCCGAATGATCCCGCACCGATGAATGCCAGTCCGCTGCCACCTGCGCTTATGCCGAGTACTGGCACCACAAGGCCGGAATCGATATCCATTGGGCCACTCCACGACGCCGGCCATTCGCGCGACCATCCGAAACCGCAAAGTGTCGCGCCGAGTTGCCGCCGGGCGCGGCGATATTGATCGAGCGCAAACTCTTCATCGATCAATCGCAGACAATGCGCCGCCATCCAAATGGACGATCCTTCGGGTCCATCGCGATGTTGCGCGGTCGTGGTGAAACTGGACACGAGCAGGCCAGTGCTGGAATGCACGAGTTGCCTTTTTGCCATCTCCATCCATTCACGAAAGAAAGCCGAGTGATCGCTGCCATCGAGAAAATCCGCTACTCGGATCGCTGCAAGCGCCACGGCATGGTCGAACAACCAGCATTCGTCGGGATAGCTCTCTGCCACGAGCGCGGGCGAGCGGCGCATCCGCTCCAACATTGCTTCCACCCGCGCGGTCAACAGCGCTTTGTAGTCTTCCCGCTCTTCCAAGACACGCCGGACACCAAGCATCAGTGCGATCTCGCTGTCGATGAACAAACTTCGCGGCGGTTGCACTACGAACGGAGATGCCTTCGCGTAAGGCATCAGAAAAAAGTAAATGCCGTGCTCACGTTCCAGTCTGAGCGTTTCGCCGATGATTTCGTCGATCACGGCAAGGCATTCCTGTTTGCGCGCAGGATCGCGCAGTCCCATTTCGGCGAGCGTCCAAACGAGAAAACTGCGCCCCATGAAATCCCACTCGGCATTGCTGCGGCGCATTCGATCCAACTCGCCTTTGCGCTCCGAAGCGTTCGTCCACAGGTGGAGGTGCCGCGCAGCGAGCGCCTGCGCCTTCGGCGCTATGCCAGGTTTGTGCGGATTGAAATTTTCGGATGGACGGACAAATAGCCAGTGGACCAGAGGTATCCAGAGCAACGCCCCGAGCAACAAAGCAATGAACGCTCGTGTCCTGTCCTTCCTGTGCTCCTTGGGAGTCGGGTTGCTGTTCATGCGGAAGTCTGTGGAAACTCAGCGCAATTCTGGGCAGCCAGTGCGCGGCGAACCACGCTGGCCAGAGGCGCCGCTAACAGTGCCAATGCACCGAGGAACAAAGGCCAATTGAACCAGTCCGGCAACATCGACCTCAGCTCGGGCGTGGAGTGCTCGCTGAACACGACGCGCAGCGAGTCGGCCATGAAGACATACAGCGCCAGAACGACACCGACCAACGCGGCGACGCAACTGACTGCACTCGGCACAAGCGGTCGGTCATCCGAATCGACTGCACACACGAGGGTGCCGAAAAGGATCATCAACAGCGCAATGCTCACCGGCGCCCACACTGGTCCCCACCACGGCAGCGGAATTAGAAAGAGGATGTCCCAGTCGGTGATCGCGTTCGGCCAGCCGGTGAGAGGGACAAGCCAGATATAATACGCGATGTCCCAAACGCCGAATGCGAGCAACGCGAACGCGATCCGTGTCCGCCGCGTGTTGCCAGCGAGCCAACCAACGGTCACAAGCATCACCAGCGTAGCGAACTCGCGCACCAGTTCGGCGAGTTCGAGTCCGCCCACAAAGGGCAGCGGTTCCGGCTGATACGGCACGAGCCGATTCATGTGAAACCGGAGATAGAAAACGACTGCTGCTTCCACCCAGGCCATCGCAACGGCGTAGAGCATGACCACGAACCAACGCTGCCCACGGGCAGCCGCTCGTTGCGAAGTGGTCGTCGTAATGCCCCGCGTTACTCGCGGCAGTTCTAAACTCGCGGTGGGATTCACGCGGCCGCCTTCCAGTCTGCCATTTGAGCAGCGGCGCGCTCCACGGAGTCGATGATGTCGTCGGGCGTCGAAGTGCCGGCGGTGATGCCAACGGTTGTCGCACCGGCAAACCAGTCACGGCGCAAATCACCAGCCTGCTGCACATGGTGAACGCGCGGGCAATAGCGGCTGCACGTTTGCACCAGTTCGCGCGTGTTGTTGCTGTGCGCGCCGCCGATGACCACGACCACATCGCATTGTTGCGCCAGTTCGATGGCGGCGGATTGCCGTTGTTTGGTCGGCTGGCAAACGGTGTCGCGAAAGACAACTTCAGAATCGGGAAAACGGTTGCGGATGCAATTCACGAGATAACGCACGCGCTCGATGGGCTGCGTAGTCTGAGAGACAATGCCCAGGCGCGGCCGGGCGGCCAGCCCTTCGATTTCCGCTTCAGTCAACACCACGTCATATTCATCCAGGTCGCCTGTCAGCCCACGCACTTCGACGTGATTATGCTGGCCAATTACGATCGGGTGAAAACCTTCGCGGACGAGTGCCTGCAACGTGCGATGGGCGTGGTGAACGAGCGGACATGTCGCTTCAACGACTTCGAAACCCTTCTCTCGCACACGGGCCAAAGCGCGTTCGGAAGTTCCGTGCGCGGTGATCAGCACCGTTGACGTTTCAACTCCGTCGAGTTCAGCCGCAAAGCGAACTCCCTGTTCTCGCAGCGTGCGCAGGACAGTTTCGTTGTGGACCAAATCGCCGAGCACGGTAACCGGCTTCTGTTGAACGTGATGATGGGCCAGAGCGATGGCGTCCCGGACGCCAAAACACATCCCGAGGTGAGTGGCACGAAGAATTCTCATGAGTCCAATAGCGTTGAATGTTGTAATCTGATTACACTTTGCACTACAAAGTAATACTATGCAAGCGAGAGCTTGTTCAAAAAAAGAAATCTATTTCTTCCGTGTTTGATCGACGATCTGCTCCAGCAAATCGAGATAGGTGGCGAAGGCTTTTCGTCCGGTGGCCGTGAGCGCGTAAGTGGTGACGCCCCGTCGTGCTTCCATGCTCTTCGTAAATGTCACGTAGCCGGATTCGTGAAGGGTGCGGAGATGCGCCGTGACGTTCCCGTCGGTCATTTCAAGGGTGTCGCGGATTTCGGTGAACGAGAGTTCTGGCGAGGCGGCCAGCATCGACATGATGGCGAGCCGCCCCTTCTCGTGAATGACACGGTCAAGTTCGAGAAACGGTTTCGGGTTCACACGCGGCGTTTGCGTTCGCTGAAGTAAAGATAGAAACCGTAAAGCAGGTGAAGCACCCCGAAGACGCTCCCCATGACGTAATGAGCGGCCACAGTTACATCGCCCGGCACGAGGTAATAAGCGAAAAGAAGCGCGCAGCCCAATAGAACCAGCGTTCTTCCGAACAACCCGATACCGCGGGGAGTGAAAAACCCGGCGGCATTCAACGCGCTGCCATAGAGAATGATCCAAGCCACCGAACAGTGCCATGTGGCCACTCCGAGCTTTTGATGGAAAACGATCAGAAAGACGCCCACAGCGCAGCCAGCGATAAAGCCGGGAAGCAATGCTTCGGTGATGCGCCGCGTCGGGGGCGACCAGAATGGCTCCCGATCGCGCAATGCCTGCCGCCGCACGAGAAAGTACGCCACTCCCAGCGCCAGCACGCCAACCATCATCCAGAAGGCGGCGAATCCAAAATTGCCCTGGATAGGTCTGAAGCACGGTACAATCGCGGCGGCCACGCCAATGGCGCCGGAGCTTAGCATAACGGGGGCAAGCGCCCGCCGGTAAACAGCCGAGCGTTCCATTAACGTGCGGATGGTTTGGAGGTGCCCCGTGGCCCAGTTGGAATCCATGCGCTTACTTTGCATCGCAGAGCGGTGGCGTCAACGCCGGAATTCAGCCGCAGGCTTTGGACTGCTGCAAGGATTGCAGCTCTGGATCCGAGCGGCGTTATCGACGCAGAGGCATGGCTAACAGAAACCAATCCAGAGCCTGCCGGCTAACTCAGACGCTGCGCTGCTGGGCAGTGCGGCAAAGACGCAGCAGACCGAAGTCAAACTTCCCGTCGAGCGCTTCATGCACGCCAGTGAGATTGCCAAAGCCGCATTTCACGAACGCGCTGCGAATCGATTCCAATTCAGCCGCGTTCAACAATCGGGCGATGTCGATACTCTCTCCCGCTTCAAGCGCGGTGGCGAGATGACCGTAGATCGTGCTCGTGGCGAGCATCCGGCGCGTAGCAATCAACTCGATGCTGTCGCCTGTGCGGAAGAGCTTCAATGTCTCGCGCGTTGTGTCGTTGAGCCGTGCCGAACGGGGAAGTGGCGGCGCCACGAACGAATCGTCGGCGAAAAACTGTTTTGGATTCGACTGAAGATGAGCGGCGATTTCCGCCATGAAAACTTTCCCAAACTCTTCGAGTTTCTTCTGCCCGACGCCGCTGATGCGCGAGAACTCGGCATTGTTCGACGGATAATAGCGCGCCATCTGCCGCAACGAGACGTCGGAAAAGATAATGTAGGAAGGAACGCTGCGCTCATCGGCGAGTCTCTTGCGCAGGCCGCGCAGCCGCTCGAACAGCGCTTCATCGCACGCGATCTCACCAATGGCGTGTGCCTGTCTTTCCGGCACCTTCATCGGCTTGGTGAGTTGAATCTTCCCTCGTTCTTTGAGCACCGCGCGCCCCTCGGGCGTGAGTTCGAGAACGTTGAAGCGCTGCGCGTCCTGCTTCACGAAACCGAGGCGGATCAACTCACGTCCAATCGCACCCCATTCAGTGCGGCTGATGTCCTTGCCAATCCCGTAGGTCGAGAGCTGCTGATGGCCGAACTTGCGCACCTTCTCGGTGTCCGCGCCGGTCAGCACTTCAGCGACGTGGTTCATCCCCACACCGAAGCCGCTCTTCTCGCGAATGCGGAAAATACAGGACAGAAATTTCTGCGCGGGTAAAGTCCCATCGAAAGTCTCACGCGGATTCAGGCAGTTATCGCACGCGCCGCAATTGTCGCCCGCAAACTCCTCACTGAAGTAACCGAGCAATGACGCACGGCGGCACTCGGCGCTTTCGGCGTAGTGGACCATTTGCTGGAGTTGCTCGCGCGCGATCGTTTTCTCCGGCTCGGGTTTTTCGTCGAGAAACTGTTGCTGCTTCACGACGTCGCCGGCACTGAAGAGCAGCAGGCATTCGCTCGGCAATCCGTCGCGCCCGGCGCGGCCCGTTTCCTGGTAGTAGCCTTCGACGTTCTTGGGCAGATCGTAGTGGATGACGAAGCGCACATTGGGTTTGTTGATGCCCATCCCGAACGCAATCGTGGCGCAAATGACCCGCACTTCATCGCGGAGAAAGAGTTCCTGGTTCGCCCCACGGTCCTTTGCATCCATCCCGGCGTGGTAGGGCGCGGCTTTGACGCCATCTTCAGTCAGTCGCGCGGCCACGCTCTCGGCGCTCTTGCGGCTCTGGCAATAAACAATGCCGCTGTCGTGCGGACGCGCCCGAACGAATTCCAACGTTTGCTCGTAAGGGCCGGACTTCGGAATGACGCGGTAGGTGAGATTCGGCCGGTTGAAACTCGCGACATAGCAGCCTGCCTCGCGGAGCTTGAGATGTTTGATGATGTCCGCGCGCACACGCTCCGTGGCCGTTGCGGTGAGCGCCATGAAGGGGACATTCGGAAACAGCTCACGCAGTTGCGCAAGCTGGCGGTACTCGGGACGAAAATCGTGTCCCCATTCGCTGATGCAATGCGCTTCGTCCACCGCGATCAGGCCGACCTTCCATTTCTGCAGATCGCCGAGGAAACCCGACAGCATGAGCCGTTCGGGCGCCACATAGAGCAAACGAAATTCGCCGTTGTGCAATCCACGCAGACGCTCGCGCGATTCGCCGGGCGCCAATGATGAATTGAGGAACGTTGCCGCAATGCCGGCCGTTTGCAGCGCATCGACCTGGTCCTTCATCAACGCGATCAACGGCGAAACAACGAGCGTCAACCCCGGCCGGACGAGCGCGGGAAGTTGGAAGCACAACGACTTGCCGCCGCCGGTCGGCAGCAGCGCGAACGTGTCCTTCCCGATCAACGAGTCGCCAATAATTTGTTCCTGCAACGGGCGAAACGAATCGAAGCCAAAGTATTGCTTGAGCGGAGCCAGCAGATTTGGATTGGCGGATGCGGCAGGCATCGCACCTATTTAGCGAAGACCCGTCGCGGGCGCAACCGCGCTCTCAAACGAGTGGGTGATTGGAAATGCCGGGCAAACCTCCCGATTGGAGCGCCGGTCTCCGACCCGGCAGAATCGGTCTGTCCGGAGACGCCGGGTCGGAGACCGGCGCTCCGCAGGTTCAGGGGTTCACCACCTCTCAACCGAGGCAGGTCTGGTTCACCGCGCACGTGGCTTCACTCCTGGCGCACGCGATAGAAGCGGATCGGACCGCCGCTCCCTTCATAATCGCGAAGCTCGATTGCGCCGCGAGACAGAGTGTTGGTGTAAATGGTTGTCCATTGAACCAAATCAACGCTGCACTCCACGACACATGTCATCGGCGTGTCGGCTTCGATAAGCAACCGGCAACCGTTGGTGCGAATTTCCGCGAAACATTGCGGCGGAATGACGAGCCGCGGCCACGGCCACGGCGGGCGCGGCGGTTGATTCGTTAGGTTGAGAACGACAATCCCGACTGCTGGCGAAATCGTTGATGCTCCGGCGGTATCAGTGGCGCGAGCCGTCAATGTGTAATGACCGGCGGCAACGTTCGACCAGATCAGGAAGAACGGTCCAATGGGATTTGCCGTCGGATAGTTCGTGCGAAGACCGAGGCTGTTGCTGCCTTCAAAGAATTCCACCGTGCTGACCGTCTCAGAGCCATCAGGATCATTGGCATTCGCGACGATGAGGATGTCCACGTGCGCCGGAAGCACCGAACCACTCGCGGGCGTCCAGATCGCAACGATCGGCGGCCGATTCGTGCCCCCGAACGGATCAGCGATGAATGCGGTCGCCTGACTTGGAGGACCAATCACGTAGCAGCCCGGAGGCGGAGGAAACACTGCGGCACAAACCGGAGGCTGCAGCGCCAGCACCACGGTTTCAGTGCCCTCCACCAACGCGTCCGCGAGCGGCACGACGTTCACGACGGCCTGAGTGGCGCCCGCCGCAATCACAACGCGGTTGGAAACGAACTGGTAATCAACGCCATTCGACGCCGAACCGCGGAAAGTGAAAAAGACCGTGAGATCATTGCTCAGAGGGCCGCTGCGCCGAATGGTGAATTGCGCCGCGTCGCCAGCATCAGCGCCCGGCTCGCGCGCCTGAGAGTCACTCGCGACCACCGTGACGACGGTGTTCGGTGGCGGATTCGTAGTGGCCGCGTCCCGGATGGACACCTGGGCCGCGCCTGGGAATCCCACGATGTAACATTCGGGGGGCGGCGGAAAAATTGCGATACACATGAGGGATTCCAGCGTGAGCACCACATGCTCGGTCCCTTCCACCAGCCCATCGCCAAGCGGGAACACATTCACGATCGTCTGAGTGGAGCCGGCGGGAATAGTGATGTGATTTGAAATGAACGAATAATCGATCCCATTCAAAGCGCTGCCGCTCAATGTAAATGAAACCGGGATGCTGACGCTCAGGTTTCCCGTGCGCCGAATCGCGAACTGCCCTCGGTCAATGAATCCACCACCCGGCTCGACGGCTTCCGAATCTATAGCGACGACGCTGACCACCGTGTCCTCAGGCGGCGGTGGATTCGACGAATTCACCGTGATATGGACCGGAGCGGACACGGTCCTCACGCCTGTTTGATCAGTTGCCCTCGCGGTGAGCGTGTGATTGCCGGGCGGCGCATTCGACCATACGAGCGCGAAGTACGGGCAGAAGGGTGCGGGACAGAGCGCCGGCATGAATTCGCCGAGGCCGAGACGGTTCGTGCCAGCGAAAAACTCAACCGTGATTTGGTGACCGTCCTCGGCATCCTGGGCGAACGCGTGCAAGAGAATGTTGGTGGGCGTGTGAAATACGCTGCCCTCCACCGGCTCGTTCAACTGAACGGCGGGCGGGTGATTGGTCACCAAACCGTCGCGGATGAACACTTCAGCCACGTCCGGCGAGCCGACGATGTAGCATTCCGGCGGAGGCGGCGCGATCGCCACGCAAACTGGCGAATCGAGCGTGAGCCGGACGGTTTCGGTTCCTTCCGTGAATCCATCCATGAGCGGCGCGACTCTCACGATCGCTTGAGTGGAACCGGCGGGAATCAGGATGCGATTGGAAATAAAGGAGTAGTCGATGCCATTCAACGCACTGCCGCTCAATGTGAACCACACCTGTATGCTCACGGCAAGATTGCCGCTCCGCCGAACAGCGAACTGACCTGAATTGACGACTGCGATGACGCCAGGCTCAGACGCCTCGGAATCCGTAGCGACTACGCTGACAACGGTGCGTTCTGCCGGCGGCGGATTCGTCGGAGCCACCGTGATATGCACCGGTGTTGAGACAGTGATTGCGCCCGCCTTGTCTGTCGCTTTCGCGGTCAACGTGTAATGACCGGGCGGCGCGTTCGACCAGACCAAATCCCACGAAGGACAATCCACCGCGGGACAAAGAGACGGGATGAATGTGGCGGCACCGATTCGGTTCGTGCCGTCAAAGAATTCCACGGCGAGGTCGTAGCCGCCTTGCGCGTCATGGGCGACGGCTCGCAGAAAAATGTTGGTGGGTCCGCGAAACGTCTCGCCGTCGTGAGGTCGCGAAATCCAAACCGTCGGCGCCGAGTTCGTCGGTTCGTTGTCGAGGATGTAAGCGACCGCCGTCGAGTTGCTGCCGACCACGTAGCATTCCATGCAGGGAACCGGCAGCAGCGTCAGCACGACCGACTCAGTACCTTCCGCAATTTCATCGTCCTGAACGGATACAAAAACATCCATCGAAACCGATCCGGCCGGAATGGTGACGGAATTCGACAGGAAGTCGTAATCCACTCCGTTGCTGGCCGTGCCGCTGAATCGCACGCTGACCCGCAGCGGCGCGTTCGTGCCGCCGCTGCGCGAGACGCGGAACGCCGCCGGGTTCTCAGGAATGTCCAGCAGCGGTGAAATCTCGCGCGCTTCGGAATCGATCGCCAACACGCTTACAACGGTGCGTTCGGGCGATGGGTCCCGACCGATGGCTACCTGCAAATTATCAAGTGAGTAAGTAATGGTCGGCACTTCGACACGAACGAGATTCGAAAACTCCGGTCCAAAGGAAAACGTCTGAAAATCTATCAGCGGGCCAGCGCCATCGATGACGCCATCCGTCACAAAATACGTCGTGACTGTCGAACCATCTTCTCTCGTTCCGGAAAAGGTTATCGTGCCCGGATGTTGGAACGCGGTGCTGTATTCAGCCAGATCGACAGAGAGCAAATCGAACGTCGAGCCATCGCTCTGGAAAAACTCCAGGGACCCCCCGAACCCTGTCTGCAAGTAAGCCGATCCACCTGCCGGATAAACTGCGTTCCCTCCGCCGTTGCGTACGAGCCGATAAGGCGGGGCTGGGGCGAGCGGACCCAACGGTTTGAAAACAAATCCGGCCTCTGCGTATTGCTGGACGGCAAATTGAGAGTTGGGAGGCTGAACGGGCGGGCCGTCAAAGGTAATCGTTGTCTGGGCGGGCAGCCGGATGACCAGGCCAAGCGCGAGATAGAGAAGCCATTTCATAGTCGAAAACCGTTCTGTGCCGTCCTCGTTATTTGAGCATGTGACCGCGCGACTTTCAAACGCAAATCCGGGCAAATTAGGTCGAGGAGCACGCCGTTGGTAGGGATGGCGCGCTGCGCCGTCCGCGCCGCGTACCAGCGGCGCAACGTGGGACGTGGTTGACACGCTTGGTTCGCAACGTTTCCGCCCGCTGCTACGCGGGCGGGGACATCGCAGCGCGATGTCCCTACCAATTCGGGCGCTCGCCGTGGGCGAAGTAAATGTAGGGCCAATCTTCCGCACGGGAGATGAGTCCCTTTCGCATCGGATTGTTGAGGATGTAATCCGCCTTCTCGCGCCGGCTTTCTTCCCGACGCAACCGGTGCTCGAAGAAATCCCGCTGCCATTCAATGCTGAGCTTTTTTGCAGTCCACTCCTTCCATTTGCTCACGACCGATTGAAGCGTCTTCGCCGACGGTGGAAAGGAGATTAGCGCGTGCAAGTGATCCGGCATGAGGAGAAAAAGATGCGGCCACCACAAACCGTTCTGTTGTCGATGCTTGACGGTTTCGAATAACGGCCCTGCGACTTGTGGCAACGCCAACTGATTCGTCCCGCGAGCCGCACAATTGATCGTGAGAAAATAAATCTCCTTTTGTGGATCGACCCAAAGCGGCACCTCATGCGCTAAGACCTTTCGTCGCGGAACGTGCATTGACGGAGGATAAGAGGGCCACCGAGCGACGCAACGCGAATGGTAGGGACGGCGCGCTGCGCCGTCCGCGCCGCGTACCAGCGGCGCAACGTGGACGTGCTTAACGCGCTTGGCTTGTCGGACTGTTCCGCCCGCTGCTACGCGGGCGGGGACATCGCAGCGCGGTGTCCCTACCGGCCGCGCGGGAAATGGGGAACGGTGGTAAGCCTTCAGTTCTGCTTGGGATTGGACACGTTCGTGTATGAATGAATTCGGGTTTGAGCACGCGACGGCGCGACTTTCAAGCGCAAAGACGGGCGATATAAATCGAGGAGCAGGCACGCCATTGGTAGGGCGCGGTGTCCTCACCGCGCCGGGCAGTGCGTGTGAAAGTTGAAGCGGTGGTTGACGGTCCCGCGGCGCGCTGAGGAAAGCGTCGCCCTACCCGAGGGGGTTGCGAACGCCCGGCGTCGGCGCAGACACAGCCGCGCGAGTGGGATGAAGGAAGGGAAAAGCGGCGAGGAGGAAGCGGAGTCATCCGACCGCCGCTCCGATTTCCCCCGATTGTTGTTCAGCAGAGATCGGTTTCATGTCCTTGTGAATAAATTCCGCAAAGTCCCTGCGAGTGCGAATGGTCGTTGCCAGCCGCGGGCAAGCTTCACGCAATACTTCGCTGTAATCTCTAACCATTGTCGTATCCGGCTTCACAGCATCCGGATTAGCAATCACCACTTCCACGTTCGCTGCATTGCTGTAATGAGGGTTGTTGATCACATATGTTCGCGCGGCAAAGAGTTGAGCCAATCCAGGCTTCAAGTAATCGTGCATTGTCATGCCAACGAACGAAATCCTGGCCGCTTCAGAGATTTCCACCTGTGCTCGCTTCCAAATTGCCTCGAACAGACAGTAGATATCGCCGTGCATGGTCGAGTACGAAAGATTGCTGTCTGTTCTGAAGAACATCCCGTCCTGTAAACAGAAACTCTTTCGATCGCATCGACCACTTAAGGTGTGTAGTTCCCATGGAAAGATGATGGGCGGCATTGTGCCGCAAAACTCGGCAATCCGCTCGTCTAACCTTTCACGTCCCTTTTCGAGCAAGCAGTCGTGAAAGGAAATCGCGGGTGCTTGATTGCTGCACGTCGGTAGCAGACAGATGCCATGCAATTTTAGAACTCGAAGACGATTTTTTTCCGCCCGGTGAATCAAGCTTCTTTGGTAAAACCCGCTTGAGACATCATCGAGTACGTTTGCATCAGGCTGCTCACCTTTCGCCTGCTTGCGGGTGACGTGTGCCGTCCACAAAAGATACTCCAAATAAGGATCGTAGTTGAAAGAAAGGATGCAGATATCCTCGCGAAAATCGTGGAGA
>Ga0190265_10002934_pt1 | contig 11577 bp, 12 predicted proteins | sample Popmic124T_FD_133135 | JGI IMG/M metagenome (GOLD analysis project Ga0190265, IMG submission 133135) | Populus adjacent soil microbial communities from riparian zone of Indian Creek, Utah, USA - 124 T | ecosystem: Environmental > Terrestrial > Soil > Riparian zone | place: USA: Utah | collected...
CGTGCGCGCGCTGTGTCTCGAGTACGCACTCAACAACAAAGAGCAGTTTGGGATTTGGGGCGGCACTTCCGAGCGCGAGCGACGTCGACTCCGCAAGGAACGAACTCTGCGACGCGTGCGCGCTGTTTCGTAGTTTCAAAAACTCTGCAGACAACGCGACTGTAAGTTATTGCAGCCTGCGCGACACTTCTTTTGCGTTACAAGAACGCGTTGCGCAGTCGGTTATGTCACGCACAGTGCATGTATTGCGTTTAGGCAATTGTCAAGTCTGCGCACGCAAAAGCTTGATTACTCGACATAAATGTTGCCTAATTGTTACTTGAATGCGCGCTTGTGCGCGTTTTTGGGTAAAGAAGCTTCGTCGTTCGCACCAGCGCGCGACCGAAGGAGACGAGACGAAGTTGCAGAAACTTCGTCCTGTTAGAACGGAGGTGCCGGGGTTGGCAGCTAAGAAGACCACGGGCAGAAGGAAGACTACGGGTCGCAGAAAGACGACTCGTAAACCTGCGGCGCGTAAGTCGACTGGCCGCAAGAGCACCGCACGGAAGTCGACCGGGCGCAAGAAGGCCACAGGTCGCAAGAAGGCGACCGGCCGTAAGAAGGCCACCGGTCGCAAGAAGGCCACCGGTCGCAAGAAGACCGCAGGCCGCAGGAAGAAGTCGACCCGGAAGAGCACCGCACGGAAGTCGACAGGCCGCAAGAAGGCCACGGGCCGGAAGAAGGCCACGGGCCGGAAGAAGACGACGCGTCGGCGGAAGGCCGCAGGTCGTAAGGCGGCCGCAACCCGCAAGAAGTCGACCGCTCGCAGAAAGGCCGCGGGTCGCAAGGCCGCGGCAACTCGCAAGAGGACCACTGCTCGCAGAAAGGCCGCAGGTCGCAAGGCCGCGGCAACGCGCAAGTCCACTGCGAGGAAGTCAACTGGTCGCAAGAAGTCGACCAGAAGGTAACCGTTACAACCCTGCTTCCCGCAGGGCGTCTTCCAACGAGCGACCCGGTTCTTTCAGGAGCCGGGTCGCTCTTGCGTTAGCGGTTGGCATGAATCGTTCGGGAGGAAGACCGACGATCTCGGTTGCCGTCACCTTTGCTCTGAGTGCCCGTGCGCGAGCCTCTACCGCGGACAACGCGTCCTCGATGCCGATTGCCTCGGGCGTGGTGAGGTTCATCGAAACCTGACAGGTGTCGGGAGCCTCGATCTCAAATCCGAGTGCACGGACACCCGTGAGGCCGCTGTGCGACTCTCGTACTTGCCGAGCGATTGCGCGGGCGGTCTTGGGGTCGCTCTTGATCCATACGTTGAACGCGATCAGCACGTCTCGCGCCCCGACACACACGACGCCCAGGCGGTCGTCGATGTCCTCCCCGAAATCGGGGCCCAGCCCACGTTTCGCCCTGCCCCGCAATTCCGCCAGCCCGCCTCGTCGGAGCTCGGGGAGCGTAGGACGCGGCGAGCGGAGTGCTGCCTCACCGTAGAGAAAGACCGGTATTCCGGTCCGAGAAGCGATCAGCTCGCCGGCCGAGCGCGCCGCGGAGACCGCGTCGACCATTGTTGCGTCACCGTGTGGAACGAAGGGACAAACATCCAGAACACCCATGCGGGGATGCACCCCCCGCTGAACGGTTAGGTCGAGCCCCCGCGCCCGTTCGGCCATGGTGGCCGTTGCCTCGACGAGTTCGCCCTCGGACCCGGCGATCGTGAAGACGCTGCGGTCGTGGACATCATCTGAATGGATGTCGAGCAGGGTGGCTCCTGCGTCGCCAATCGCCTCCGCCAGCGCTCGAATAGTCTTCGCATCGCTCCCAGTGGAAGCGTTTGGAATCGCAATCAAAGGCACAAAGCTTGCACTTCTTCCGGTTGGTTTCAAAGGCGGTACCGTATGGGGGATGACCGATTACGGCTACAGCGTCGAAGTGGCCGAGGGCTACGAAGAGGCCATCCTCCGAACTAGGCTCGCCCTCAAGAGTGAGGGCTTTTCTATTCTGACCGAGATGCACGTCGGAGGGTTGCTCGGGCCCGAGGCCGGAAGCGATCGTCAGTACCTGATCATGGGCGCATGGTCGCCGGCGACGACTCAGTCAGAACTGGGGGCGGGGATGCAGGTCGCCGTGCACCTTCCATGCAATGTCGTCGTGCGGGAAACTGGCTCGACGGCGCTTGTCGCAGCGCTGGATCCAGCCGAGGACCTCGAGTCCCCTGGGGCGATCACCCCCGAGCTGGCGGATAGGGCGCGCGCTGCCCTCGGACGTGTGCTACAGAAGGCGACGGTGGCTTTGCCATGAAGGAGTCCGCGGAAACCCGTCAGATCGTCGAGCGCTTCCTCGAGCGTCTCGAGGAGGTTGTTGAGAGCTCCAGCGTCGCCATCTGGGACGACGTCGGCTCCTACAGCAGGTTGGGAGACGATTTCAAAGACGACGTCCGGAGCGCCGTGCGCGAGAACGTCGCCATACTCGCCCACGTGCTCGGCGTTGGTAAGGACGTTGGCAGAGCCGACCTCGAACCGATTGAACGAGTGGGAGCGCGCAGAGCCGAAGCGGGAATCCCCCTCGAGGATGTTCTTCATGCCTACCGGATCGTCTCGCGTGTCTGCTGGGGTGTCCTGTCGGAGGAGTGCCGTGCATTCAAGGGCGACGCACTCGAGGCAACGATCGATATTGCCGAGGCGGTCCTTCGTTATACCGATCACATCAATACGAGCGTTGCCGATGCTTACGCCCGCGCTCAAAGGGCAATCGTCCGGGAACAAGAGGGAGCGCGACGTGAGTTTCTTTCCGACCTCCTCTACGGAACCGACGCGTCTCCCGACGACATACTCAGACGCGCTCACGCATTCGGATACGACCTCTCACTCAGATATGTCGCGATGGTCGGAACCTCGTCCCAATCGTCTGGGAGAGAGATGGAGGTCGCCGCAGCGGCGACCAGAGCGGCGGAGCTGGCAAACACCGACCCGATCGTGCTCCAAAAAGCCGATCACACGATCGCCCTCATACCAGCTGGGCCGGGCGTGGATCTGGCCACCATGCCCGAGAAGCTCGTTGCCGACCTCGAGGGGGCTTGGGATTTCGGGCTCGGAGGCCCGGAGCCAGGGTTGGAGGGGATCCGGAAGGCCTATCTGGAGGCGCGCGAGGCGCTGGAGATCGGCATCGGCCTGAACCTCGACGGGTCTGTCTATCGCTTCGACGATCTGCTCCTGTATCACTTCCTGAGGATCGAACCGGCCCTCGTGGACCGGTTCGTCGATCAGATGCTCGGCGAGGTCCTCGCCTACGACGAACGACGCAAGGGTGAGTTGATCAAGACCATGGAGGCCTATTTCGGAGCCGATGGGAGCGTCAAGCTTGCCGGCGAGAGCCTTTTCGCCCATCCGCATACAGTCACCTACCGCCTGAAACAGATCGAAAAGTTGACGGGATGGTCGCTCAGGGATCCGGAAGACAAGATCCGCCTTCAGCTTGCGCTGCGCGCCCACAAGCTCGCTCTGGCGCGCACCGACATGGCGGCTATCGACCTGCCCTAGTAGTACCGGTGGCCGGAGAGGCCCCGGCCATTTGCTAACCTGCCGTGCGTGCCACAGCGAGTAGCGATAATCGGATGGGACGGAGTCGACTGGAAAGTCCTCCAGCCAATGCTCGATCGGGGAGAGCTGCCCAATCTCGCGGCCCTCATCGAGCGAGGTGCCTACGGTGACTGCCTATCGACGGTCCCCTCTCACTCATGGACCGCATGGCCCACGTTCATGACCGGGCTCAATCCTGCGGGTCATGCAGTCTTCGACATCCTCGAACACAAACCCGGCGTGTCGAAGCGTCTTCCCATCACCTCCAAGTCGATCAAGGCGCGCACCATCTTTCACGACATGTCCGATGCTGGGAAGACGACTATCGCGGCGAACATTCCGTTGACCTTTCCGACATGGGACATCAGGGGGAAGATGGTTGCAGGTGGTGTTCTGCCGGCAGCTCGCTCCTACACTCATCCGTCCGAGCTGCAGGAGGAGCTCGACAGCAAAGCGCCGTTCCCCGTCAACGGGATGAGCTGGACTACTTACAGGAATCGTCCCGAAGCGTTCCTGGACGAATGCGCAAGCATCACGGCCAAGCGCCAGAAGAGCTTCGAGTACCTGATGGACACCACCGACTGGGATTTTGCGGTTCTCGTGTACGTGTCCACCGATCGGATCCAGCATTGCCTCATGGAGTACGTCGCGCCCGAGCACCCGAAGTACGAAAAGGTCAAGGACACTCCGGTTGCCGCCAAAACGCGGGGTGTCTACCAGCAACTTGATGCGGGATTGGCCGAGCTCCTCAAGCGCACCAACGAGGACGATCTCGTCATCTTCATGAGCGACCACGGACACCAACCCTGCACTCGCACGTGCACGATGGATCGCATTCTCGCCAACCTCGGCTTCCTCGAATTCGGGAGAGGAAGCATTGCCTTCAACCTGATCCGGTGGGGGCCGGGACGGCGAATCGCCCGAAGGCTCTACGACATATTCAAGCTTCACGGAAAGGTTGCGATCCCCGCCTCTCCCATCGATTGGGACAAGACGCGCGCCTACACGAGCGTCGTGTCCACAGGAGAGGGTGTTTCCGTGAACCTAAAGGGTCGCGAGCCTCAGGGCATCGTCGATCCCGGCGACTACGAGAAAGTGCGAGACGAGCTCTACGACGCACTCGATGGTTTCCGGGACCCCGAGACCGGCACCAACCCGGTGGGAAAGATCTACCGGAAGGAAGAGGTCATGAAGGGGAAGTTCTTCGACTCGGCACCAGACCTGCTGCTGGTACCTGCGCCGTTCTATTCGTTGACGCATGCGAAGGGCATGGTCGAAGAGGCGGACTGGCTGTCGGGGGACCACCGGCTCGAGGGAGTGGTCGTTGCAACGGGTCCCGAGGTCACGCCGGGTCCTCTAGGGGAGACTGCGTACCTGCAGGACCTGGGACCGACTTCGTTGGCGGCGCTTGGAGTTCCCAGCGGGGTTCCGCGCGACGGGGTAGTCCTCAAATCGTTGGTGGGCGACGGGGTTGAGCTCGAGGTGAACGAGTCGGCTCAAGAATCACAGCCTCAGGATGAGAGCGGACTAACCTCTGACGAAGAAGGAGAGATCGAGGACCAGCTGCGCGGCCTCGGTTACGTCGAATAAACCCCGCATTGGCGCGTCACCCAGGAGGAGGACGAAGTGCCGGTATCTCGTGCTCGTAGGTCGTGTCTGGCTGTGCCTGGTAGCTCCCCCAAGATGCTGGCCAAGTCACCGACGCTTCCCGCAGACGAGGTTTTCCTGGACCTCGAGGACTCAGTTGCGCCGCTTGCCAAGGAGGAAGCTCGACACCACGTCATCGAGGCGCTGAAGAACAACACCTGGGGAGACAAGACGGTCGTCCTTCGAATCAACTCCATCGACACCCAGTGGGCGGCAGACGACCTGAAGACGGTGGTCGAGGGGGCAGGTCAGCTCCTCGACTGCATAATGATTCCAAAGGTTCAGCACGCGCATGAGGTCCTGTTTGTCGATCACATGCTGCGAATGATCGAGACCAACTCGGAGCTCGACGGGCGCATCGGTCTCGAGATCCAGATCGAGACCGCGACCGGTCTGAGGAACATCTATGAGATCGCCCACGCATCGGATCGGGCGGAAACCCTCATCTTCGGACCTGCCGACATGAGTGCTTCGCTGGGCCTCCCCACAGTGACGGCGGGGTTGCCGATGCCGGGGTATCCGGGCGATCACTGGCACTGGGTCCTGGAGGCCATTCTGGTCGCGGCGCGGGATGCGAACCTTCAGGCCATCGATGGCCCCTATCTCCTTATTAAGGACCTGGACGGCTTCCGTGACATGTCCCTGCGAGCGCGAGCACTGGGCTACGACGGAAAGTGGGCACTGCATCCGGGCCAGATAGATGTGCTCAACGAGGTCTTCACCCCTACGCAGGAGGAGTACGACAAAGCAGAGGCCCTGCTCGAGGCATACAAAGAGGCGACCGAGGTCGACAATCGGGGGGCCGTAATGTTCGGCAACGAGATGATCGACGAGGCCTCTCGGAAGATGGCGGTTCAGTTCGCCGAACGCGGACGCGCCGCAGGCATGAAGACTGAGAAGACCTACGCTGACTTCAAGAAAGACTGGGAGGCGTAGGCATGCTGCAGCTCACCGACGTTCAGAAAGAGATCGTCGAGACGGTCAAGGAGTTCGTGAACAAAGAGGTCGTTCCCGTCGCCGACGACATGGAGCACAAGGACGAGTTTCCCGACGCGATAGTCGATCAGATGAAGGAACTGGGACTGTTCGGATTGACGGTTCCGGAGGAATATGGCGGGATCGGCGAGTCTCTGACCGCCTACGCATTGGCGGTGGTCGAACTGGCGCGCGGATGGATGAGTCTCTCAGGAGTGCTCAATACCCACTTCATGGGCTGCTACCTCATCAACAAGTTCGGCACCGACGATCAACGCAACAAGTTCCTACCCAAGATGGCGACCGGCGAATGGCGCGCGGCGCTTGCTATGAGCGAACCTGAGGCGGGATCGGACGTCCAGGCAATTCGGACGAGGGCCGTGACAGATGGCGACGATTACGTCGTCAACGGTTCGAAAATGTGGCTCACCAACGGTCTTCGCTCGAGTCTCGTCATGACACTCGTCAAGACAGACATCGAGGTTGACCCACCCCACAAAGGCATCAGCATGCTCATCGTCGAGAAAGAGGGTGGCATCGCTCAACCCGCGCCCGGACTGGATGTCGGTAAGAACATCGAGAAGATGGGCTACAAAGGCGTCGAGACCACCGAGATGACCTTCAATGACTTCCGCATCCCGCAGTCGTCGTTGCTCGGTAAGGAGGAGGGCAAGGGGTTCTCGCAAGTTCTCGATGCGATCGAGGTGGGCCGGGTCAACGTGGCCGCTCGTGCGGTAGGAGTTGCAACACGAGCCTTTGAGGAAGCGATCCGCTACAGCCAGGAGCGAAAAACTTTCGGGAAACCAATCAGTCAGCACCAGGCAGTACAGATTCACCTCGCGGAGATGGCGACCACGCTCGAAGCGGCGAAGCTGATGCTCTACTCTGCCGCCGAGAAGAAGTCATCGGGCGCAAGGAGCGACCTCGACGCCGCGATGGCGAAGCTGTTCGCATCGGAGGCATGCCACGAGATCTGTACGAAGGCCTTGAGGGTCCACGGCGGCTACGGCTACTCCAAGGAGTTCACGATCGAGCGTCTGTACCGCGATGCGCCGTTCCTATTGATCGGCGAGGGCACGAGCGAGATCCAAAAGACTGTCATAGCAAGGCGTCTTCTCGAGAAGCACAAGATCTGAAATGTCGCGATCTAAGAAATGTCGTCAACGGGCTCGCGCTGGCCCGGAGTAGACCCAAGAGAAGAGACGCCCGAGCTCCGCGGCTAGTCGAGATCCCCGTGCTCGATCAACTCGAGTCTGCGGTCGCGTACGAGTTTGTGTCCGGTCAAGGTCTGAAGCGTCTCGGGTTCCTCCATCCCCTCCGCCACTACCGTCAGCAGGTCGCGCAGTGAGATGACTCCTACAACCGCGCCGTCCGGCGACACGACCGGCAGGTGCCGAAACCATTTCTGGAACATCACCTCAGCAGCGTCTCTCAAAGGCGTGTCGGGGCCGATGGTGACGGGGTCGGGTGTCATGACCTCCGACACTGCTGTCGACTTCGCATCGATTCCCTCGGCGGTACAGCGGAGAAGATCGCGCTCGGTCAGAATGCCTGCGAGCTTGTCGTCCTCCATCACGAGCAAAGAGCCGGTTTGCTGCCGCCACATCCTGGCGGCTGCCTCGGCGACCGTGTCCGCGGGAGCCTCGGTGACCGCCGCTGCTGTCATTACGTCTGAAACCTTCACGCGGGAGATTCTAGTCTCCTTCTCGGGTGCGTCGCGGTCACCGGGCACGAGGGGAGGTGCAGCCGTTGGCGAGGCCCCCCTAAACTGATCTCATGCGTTTTGGACTCGGTCTTCCGCACTACGACACCTCACTAGCCGGCCGTCCGTTCGACTGGGAGTCACTCAAGCGCGTGGCCCGGCTCGCCGAGGGTTCGGGCTTCGACTCTGTGTGGATCTCGGACCACCTTTTTCTCGATTGGAGCAAGTACGGAGGATCCGACGAGCCGCAGGGGACGCCGGAGTGCGTGATGACCATGAGCGCGTTATCCGCAGTCACCGAGCGAGTCAGGATCGGTTCGCTTGCTTTGTGCAACGACTTCCGTAACCCCGCTTTGCTCGCCAAGATGATGGCGACGCTTGACTTGTTGAGTGACGGCCGCCTCGATATCGGTGTGGGTGCTGGATGGTACGAGGCCGAGTACGCCGCTGCGGGCATCGAGTTCTTGCCTCCGGGCGACCGCATCAGGAAACTCGGCGAGGCGCTCCAGATCATGTCCCTCCTGCTCGAAGGAGAGGTCGTCGACTTCGACGGCGACCATTACCACCTGAAAGGTGCCATCTGCCGGCCCAGCCCCAACCAGCAGCCGCGCCCCGCTCTATGGGTGGGAGGTAAGGGTGACTTCCTGATCAGGACCGCCGTCCGCTATGCCGACGGCTGGAACTACTCCTGGATCGGAGATTTCGGCACCTACCGAGAGCGCGCCGCTAAGGCAACCCAGATCTGCGAGGAGGAGGGCCGCGACCCCGCGACCTTCAGGCGCAGCGTGGGGATCTACATGCTCACTGGCGACGACGAGGCCGATCTGAAGCGCAGATTCGAACGCCTGGCGAAGAGAACCCCTCCGGGCATCTTGCAGGCGCCCAACTCCGAGACCGGAGTAAGCTGGGACGAGTTCCGCAAGGGAAACCTCGTGGGCACTCCAGGCGAGGTTGCTCAGAAGCTCCAGGAGCTGGCGGAGCTGGGAGTTGAGGAGGTCGTCTTGTCCCTCGGTTGCATCCCGTTCCAATTGGGGGACGAAGAGGACGTCGCGTACGTGGGTGAGAGGATCATCCCGGCTCTCAACAGCCGCTGAACACGATCGGCAAAGAGGGCATCAGGAAGTGGAGGTAACGACCAGATGAGTTTTCCAGGTGGCACAGAGCTGTTCGTCGTGCTTCTCATCATTCTCGTGCTGTTTGGGGCGTCGAGGCTGCCCAAGCTGGCACGCTCAATGGGTCAGGCCGGCAAGGAATTCAAGTCGGGTCTGAAGGAGGGCTACGTCGAGCAGCCAGTCGAAGGACCCTGTCCTTTCTGCCAGGTGCAGGTGCCGTCGGACTCGAAGTTCTGTCCCGGTTGCGGCAAGAGCTCCGACGACATAGTCGCCGAGAAGGCTCGTATCGCTGCGGAGGGCAAGAAGAGCGCCTAGAGAAGCTCCGCTTCGTGTGCGATTCGAGGCGAGCCAAAGAGTGGCAACAGAGACGCATCACATCCACAGTCATTCCGACCTAGATCCTGCCTCCCGCGCGGCGTCCGTTCGATCGGCCCTGCGGCTCGAGTACTTCTCGTTGGCCTGGAACTTTCTCGAAACATTCGTGGGCCTCGTTGCGGGATTGGCGTCGGGCTCCGTCGCGTTGATCGGTTTCGCGCTCGACTCCGTTGTGGAATCGTCATCGGCCGCCGCGTTGATCTGGCGCCTTCGACGAGAGCAGAGCGGTGGTGCGTCGACAGAGGATATTGAACGCCGAGCAGTTCGTATCGTCGGAGCGGCGTTCTTCGCGCTGGCTGCGTACGTGGGGGTGCAGGCGCTTATCGATCTGGCGACCCGCTCGAAGCCCGAGGCAAGCACTCTCGGCATAGTTCTCGCAGCCGTGTCGATCGTCGTGATGCCCCTGCTGGCCCTCCGCAAGCGGCGGATGGCTCAGGTTCTCGACAGCAGGTCGATGGAAGCCGATTCCGGGCAAACCTGGCTGTGCTCGTACATCTCTGCGTTCCTGCTGGTCGGTCTGGGTGCCAACGCTGCATTCGGATGGTGGTGGGCGGATCCTGTAGCCGCCCTAGTCATCGCCGCTCTGGCGCTCAGAGAGGGACGCGAGCTGTGGACGACTCAAAGGTTCTGCACCTGCTGAACACCTGAAAACGGTTCAGGGAGTGAGGACCACCTTGATGGCCTCCTGCGAGGCGAACAGCTCGTAACCCCGCTCCGCATCTTCCAAACTCAAGCGGTGCGTAATGAGGGTTGTTGGATCGACTTCGCCGGCGTTTACCGCATTCAGTGCTTCCGACCAATGACCTTGAACGTTCGCCATTCCGGCGAAGAGAAGGTCGAGCCCGCTCACCCAGGCACGTCCCATTGCCAGGTCCATTCGTTCTGCGCCATAAACGCCGAGCACCACGACTCGTCCGCCCTCGCGCACGCAATGGATGGCGGTCTTGAGTGCGGGCACCGCCCCCACTGCATCGACCGCCACATCCGCCTTTGCGCCTTCTGTGACGTCTGCGACCGCACCGTCGGGGTAGTCCTCGCCTCCGATCGCCTCGAGGCCGAGATTGGTAGCGGCCCAGTCGGCTCGTTTGGCGTTCAGGTCGACGACGATCGTCCGCGCCCCTCTACGTGCAAGCGCGAGGGCCGTAAACAGCCCAACTGGGCCGGCTCCCACAACGACAGCGGTGTCGTCGCTGCCTGCTCCGGTGAGTTCCGCCCCATAGAAACCGGTAGCGAGAATGTCACCACCGAACAGTGCGTGTTCATCGCTCAACGTGTCGCCGATCAGCTTGAGATTGACATCGGCGAGTGGAACGCGCACGAACTCCGCTTGCGCTCCATCGAGATCCCCTGTCAACTCGCCCGATCCGAGAGCGCGGCGGCGCAGGCAGAAGTTGAAGTGCCCGGCCATGCAGCGGTCGCACGTTCCGCATGCGATGAGGAAGGAACCCACGACTCTGTCGCCGACGCCAACATTCGCGCCCTCCGCGACGTCGCTCACCCGGCCCACGAACTCGTGTCCGATCACGGATCCTTGTTTGAGTCCCGGCGTCTTCCCGCGCAGCAGGTGCAAGTCGCTTCCACAGATGGAGCAGAGGTTGACCCGGACGATGGCATCCCCAGGCTCGACGAGAGTCGGCTCGGGCACGTCATCGACGCGCACCAGCTCATTACCGGCGAAGACAACCGCCTTCACGAGTCGGGGGGGGCCGCCGCTATCCGCTTCGCGGCGAGGTCGACGTATTCCTCGGATGTTTCGTAGCCGATGTAGTGACGGCCGGCATCCAGCGCCGCAATCGCTGTCGTCCCGGATCCCATGAAAGGATCCAACACGAGGTCGTCCGAATAAGTGAAAAGCTCGATGAACCGGCGCGGAAGAGCTACGGGAAACGGAGCTGGATGTCCCACGCTGCGTGCCGACTCGGGGTTCATCTCCCAGACCGACATCGTCGCCTCCAGGAACTCATCGCGTCCAATGGTGTTGGTCCCTTTGCGCACGCGCTGGAAACGTCCCTTGCTAAACGCGAGGCAGTACTCGTGCACGTCGCGGAAGATCGGGTTGGATGCCGACATCCACGAGCCCCATGCGGTCGATCCGCCCGAGGCCTTCGCCTTGCGCCAGATGACCTCGCCGCGCATCAGGTAGCCGGTTGCCTCCATCATCGCCACGATGCGGCTCGACAGCGAGATGTAGGGCCTGCGACCGAGGTTCGCA
>Ga0190265_10002935_pt1 | contig 11572 bp, 5 predicted proteins | sample Popmic124T_FD_133135 | JGI IMG/M metagenome (GOLD analysis project Ga0190265, IMG submission 133135) | Populus adjacent soil microbial communities from riparian zone of Indian Creek, Utah, USA - 124 T | ecosystem: Environmental > Terrestrial > Soil > Riparian zone | place: USA: Utah | collected...
ACGTGCACATGGGCGCGCGCTTGATCCGCAACCTGGCGCGCGCCGCGCAGGACGACTTTCCGTGGGAGACCGAGCTGCCCGAGGCGAGCTCGCCGATGTTCCCGAGCCGGCACTACGTGCGGCGCGAGCCGATCGGCGTGTGCGTGGGCATCGTGCCCTGGAACTTCCCGTTCACCATGGGCATCTGGAAGGTGGCGATGGCCGCGCTGATGGGCAACAGCGTGATCCTCAAGCCGGCCAGCGACACGCCGCTCTCGGCGCTCGCGCTCGCGCGGATCGTGGTGCAGTCCAAGGTCCCCGCGGGCGTGATCAACGTGATCTCGGGCCCGGGCGGCGCGCTCGGTGAAGTGCTGTGCCAGCACCCCAAGGTCGACAAGATCGCGTTCACCGGCTCGACCGAGGTCGGCTCGCAGATCATGGCGATGGCCAGCAAGACCATCAAGAAGGTCACGCTCGAGCTCGGCGGCAAGTCCGCCAACATCGTGCTCGACGACGCGGACCTCGACTCGGCGGTCGACGGCGCGATCCTGGCGTCGTTCCTGCACTCCGGTCAGGTGTGCGAGTCGGGCACGCGCTTGCTCGTGTCGAACAAGCTGTACGACGTGTTCATGCAGCGCCTGCGCGCGCGCGTCGAGCAGGTGCGCGTCGGCTACCAGCTGCACCCCAAGACCAAGATGGGGCCGCTGGTCAGCAAGAAGCAGCTCGAGAGCGTGGCCGAGTACGTGCGGATCGGAAAGCAGGAAGGCGCCGAGCTGGTGACCGGCGGCTCGCCCGTCGAGGTGCAGGGCTTCGCCGGCGGCCACTACTACGCGCCCACGATCTTCGGCAACGTCGGCAACGGCATGCGCATCGCGCAGGAAGAGATCTTCGGGCCGGTGCTGAGCGTGATCCGCTACGAGAGCGAAGAAGAAGCGGTCGCGATCGCCAACCAGTCGATCTACGGGCTGGCCGGCGGCGTGTGGTCGCGCGACATCGCGCGCGCCGAGCGCGTGGCGAACCAGGTCCGCACCGGCACGATGTGGATCAACGACTACCACCTGTTCAGCGACCTGGCGCCGTTCGGCGGCTACAAGCAGAGCGGGATCGGGCGCGAGCTCGGCATGTGGGGCCTCGAGGAGTACACCGAGCTCAAGCACGTGCACGTCGGCGGCGAGGGCAACCCTGCGCTGCGGCTCGGCAACCGGCTGCTGATGAGCTATCCGCGCACGACCGGGTTCGCCTGGTCGGGGCCGACCAAGCTGACGATCGGCGCGGGCCGCGCGTCGGCGGTCGCGGACGAAGTGTCGCGGCTCGGCGGCGAGCGCGTGCTGCTGATGAGCGATCGCGGGATCGAAGCCGCGGGGCTGCTCGGTATCGTGAAAGGAGCGCTGGGGCGCAAGCTCGCGGCCACGTTCCTCGACGTGCCGCAGGACTCCGGGCTCGACACGGTCGATGCCGCCACGCGCGTGGGACGCGACGCGGGCGTCGACATCGTGGTCAGCATCGGCGGCGGCAGCGTGATCGACACCAGCAAGGCGGTCGCGATCTGTCTGGGCGCGGGCGGCAAGGCGATCGACCACGTGGGCGCGTACCAGATGCGCGGCAAGCCGCTGCCGCACGTGGTGCTGCCGACGACCGCGGGCACCGGCAGCGAGGTCACCAACACGGCGGTCATTCGCCACGCCGAGCGCGGGCGCAAGGTGTACTTCCTCGACGACAAGCTGTTTCCCAACACGGCGATCCTCGACCCGAGCTTGGTCGCGGGCTTGCCGCGCGGGCTGACCGCGTCGACCGGCATGGACGCGCTCACTCACGCGATCGAAGCGGTGGTGAGCAAGGGCGGCAATCCGATCAGCGAAGGCCTCGCGCTGCAGGCGATCCGCATGGTCTACGAGCAGTTGCCGCAGTGCATCGAGCGGCCGGGCGATCTCGAGGCGCGCGTGCAGATGCAGCTCGCCTCGACGATGGCGGGCTGGGCGTTCAACGTCGCGGGCGTCGGCCTGGTGCACGGCATGTCGCACGCGCTCGGCGCGCGCCATCACGTGCCGCACGGCACGGCCAACGGGATTCTCCTGCCGCACGTGATGCGCTTCAACGTGGAGGCCGCCGGCCCGAAGCTCGCGCAGGTCGCGCGCGCGCTCGGCTGCGAGGGCAACGACGAGGCCGCGCTGTGCGTCGCCGCGGCCGATCGCGTCGCGGAGCTGCTGGTGCGCATCGGACACCAGACAAAGCTCTCCGAGGTCGGGATCAAGCAAGCCGACTTCGCGGCCTGCGCCGAGCTCGCCCTGACCGATGGCGCAACCGCCACCAACCCGCGCGCCGTGCGCAGCCCCGCGGAGATCGTCGCGGTGTACCAGCAGGCACTGTAGGGAGCTTCTTCCTCTCGTCGCGCCGGGCGTTCTTTCCTACGTACGGGCGGGGTTCAAACCCCGCCCTCTTCGCACGCGTTGCCAAGAGGGCGGGTTTAAACCCGCCCCTACTTAAGACACGGTTCCCGGCTCAAGCTACTGCGGAACGACCTTGATCTCCGTCGGCCCCGCTTCGGTCTGTCCCCAGGGGACGTGGAAAGCGGTCCCTGCTTCCAGGTCGACCACGCCGATGTAGTGATCGCCGGGGACGGCGATCAGGATCTTGCCGTCCGGCGTGTCGGTGATGCCGTAGGCGAGGTTGCCGGCCATGCCCGCGTCGACCTTCTTCACCTCTTTGGCCACGTCGCCTTCGAGCTTCATCTCCACGATCGTGACTGCGCCGTTCGCGGTCGACGGGTAGGCGATCGACCCGCGCGCCTTGACCGCGGTGACCGGATACGTGGTCGGATGCGCGTTGATCCGGATGTCGTCGCTCGCGACCGGAGACGCCGGATTGCTCGCGTCGATCACGTTGTGGCCTCCCACGTTGCCGGTGAGGAAGGTCGGCGCCTGCATCAGAAACGCCTTCTTGCTGCCGGGGAAGAACGCAGCGCCCGCGGCGTCGCCGGTGAGCCCGAGCGTGTTGCCGTTCATGCCCATGGGATCGGCGACCGAGAAGGTCACGGCGTTGCCGCTCGGCCCGTAGGTCAAGATGCCGACCGTGCCGCTGTCGTCGATCGCGAGCTCTTCGTTGAACCCGGAGCCGGTCGAGACCGGAATGAAGGTCTTGGCCGCGATGTCGACGACCGCGAAGTAGTTCTCGCTGTACAGCCCCACGAACGCGCGCTTGCTGTCCTTGGAGAAGGCGATGCCCATGGGGCTGTCGCCCACGTCGAGCTCGCCGGTGACCTTGCGCGTCTCGATGTCGACGAACAGCAGGATGCCCGGGCCTGCCGGCACGGTGATGAACGCGCCGAGGAAGCCGCCCGAGATCGAGACCAGCGCGGTCTTGCCGTCCGGGGTGACGTTCAACGACATCGGCCCGGGCGTGTACATGCTGAGGTCGACCTCGCCGACCAGCGCATCGGCGCGCGTGCCGCCTTCGCGCAGCTCGTCGATGTCGATGATCGACAGCGTCTTGTGCAGGAAGTCGGCGGTGATCGCGAGCCGCGGTTTGCCAGGGACCGAGCCGTCGGGCACGACCGGAGCCGGACCGCTTCCTCCATCCACACCGGGCTCGGTCATCGGCCCGGGACCGATCGTCCCGCCGGCTCCTGCTCCAGCGGCTCCGGCAGCGCCCGCGACACCCGTCCCTGCAGTGCTCGGTGGACCGTTCGAGCCTGCGGCGCTCGGGTTCGGCGCGACCATCCCAGCTGCGGTTGCCGGCATGCCCGCGGTCGGAGTTGGGACGTCGCCCGGTCCGACATACTTTTGGTTGGAGCAGCCAATCAAAAGGCCAATCCCAATTCCAACCCCGACGACGAGAGAGCTGAGTCGCAGCACAGCTTGCGCGGTACTGCCGGGCGCGAACCGAGTCAAACCACTTCGAGCGCAACGCGTGGAGAGCGAATGAAACTGTTCCTCGCTCGCAGGTGAGCTACACACCATCAGCGTCCGGCCTACTCGTGCCCACACTTCTGTCTGCGTAGAACTCGCGTCCGCATGCCTTCAACTATGTGGCCGAGCGTATGCGGACAAGCGCACACATCGCAGCACGCGCAAACGTGCGGTGACATGGCGAGTCCCCATCCGTACAATTTGCTGGCCGCGCCAGGATGGGTCGGCAAGAGAGCATGAGCCACAAAGCGGGACGCTACGTGCTCGGGGGCGAGCTCGGTGTAGGGGGAATGGGCGCGGTCCATCGCGCGCGCGACTCCGCCGCCGGCCGTGAGGTCGCGTTCAAGCAACTGAGCTCGGCCGCCGCGGGTCCGAGGCGCCGCATGTTGGAAGCGCTGTTCGAGCGCGAGTACCACACGCTCGTTCGGCTCAAGCATCCGCGCATCATCGAGGTCTACGACTACGGCTTCACCGAAGCGGGCCCCTACTACACGATGGAGCTGCTCGACGGTGAGGACCTGCAGGAGCTGGCGCCGCTGCCGGCCCGCGTCGCGTGCCGCCATCTGCGCGACGTCGCCTCGTCGCTCGCGCTGCTGCACGCGCACCGCTTGGTTCATCGCGACGTCAGCCCGCGCAACGTGCGGCTGACCAGCGATGGGCGCGCCAAGCTGATCGACTTCGGAGCGCTGTCGTCGTTCGGCACCGCCAGCGAGATCGTGGGCACTGCGCCGTGCATGGCGCCCGAGGTCCTGCGCCGCTGGCCGCTCGACCAGCGCACCGATCTGTACGCGCTCGGGGCGATCGGCTACTGGGCGCTGACGGGGCGGCATGCCTATCCAGAGCGGCACACGGCGGACCTGCCTCGCGCCTGGCAGCAGCCACCGCGACCGCTGTCCCAGCTGCTGCCCGACGTGCCGCCGGCGCTCGAAGCGCTGATCATGTCGCTGCTGAGCCTGGATCCGCTGGCGCGGCCGGCCAGCGCCGCGGCCGTCATCGATCAGCTCACCGCGATCGCCGAGCTCGAGCCCGAGCCGTACGAGCAGGCGGCCGCGAGCTATCTCTCGAGCGGCAAGTTGGTGGGACGCAGCGACGAGCAGCAATGGCTGCGCGACCGGCTGGTACGCGCGCTTGCCGGCCACGGCGCCGAGCTGTTGATCGAAGGCCCGTCCGGCATCGGCAAGACCCGCCTGGTGCACGAGCTGTGCCTCGAAGCGCAGCTCAAGGGCGCCGTGGTGTTGCGCGCCGATGCGCTGGCGTCGGCGCGCGCGTTCGGGACCGCGACCGCGCTCGCGCTCGACCTACTCGGCACTTGCCCCGAGCTCGCGCGGCGCGCCGCAGGACGGGATGCAGCCCTGCTCGCGCAGCTCTCCCCCGAGCTCGCCAGTCAGCTCGCGGTGGTCACGCCCGAGACCTTGTCCGAAGACCCGGCGGAGCGGCGCGCGCGCTTCCAGACCGCGCTGCATACATGGTTTCTCGCCGCGGCGGCCGAGCAGACGCTGCTGGTCGTCGTCGACAACGCCCAGGCCGCCGACGACAACTCGGCCGCGTTCGTCGCCGCGCTCGGCCACGAAGCCCGTCACATGCGCTTGCTGGTGCTGGTGGCGCAGACCACCGGCGAGGCCGTGGTCGCGGGAGTGCCGCTCGCGGCGCTGCGCAAGCGCAGCGCGCGGCTCAAGCTAGGCGGCCTCGGGCGCAAGGCCTGTGAGGAGCTGGTGGCCTCTCTGTTCGGCAACGCCGCCAACACCGGACGGCTGGCCAAGCTGCTGTTCGAGAAGAGCGGCGGCAATCCGCAGCACTGCATGGACCTGGCGCAGCTGCTGGTGAAGAAGAAGATCGCCAAGTACGTGGACGGCGCCTGGGTGCTGCCGCTCGAGATCGCGGGCGGTGAGCTGCCGGGCCGCGTGGAAGAGCTGCTCGCGCAGACGCTCGCTGCGTTGCGGCCGGAGGCGCGTGGCTTGTGCGAAGCGTTGAGCATCCACGGCCAGCGCGTGTCGATCGAACGCTGCCTCGCGCTGGCCGAGGGCATGAGCGAAGCGGACGCGTACCTGGCGCTCGACGAGCTGGTCGTCGAGCAGATCCTCCTGATCGAGGACGGCAGCTACGGCTTTCGCGGTCAGGCGTTGCGCGAATCGGTGCTGAACCAGGTGCCGGCAGAGCGGCGCCGAGAGCTGCACCTGCGCGCGGCCGAAGCGCTGCTCGCCGAGCCCGAAGCGGGCGTCGGGCTGCGCATGGAAGCCGCCTGGCTGTTGCTGCACGCGGGCGAGGAGGTGCGCGCCGCGGACATCATGGCCGGCGCCACGCGCGAGCTGTTACGGCATCAGGGCGTGGAGAGCGTCGAGCAGATCGTGCAGGGCATCGACGCGGCGCTGGTGCTGTACGAGAAGCAGAAGCGTTCGAAGTACGAGATCGCGAGCCTGCTGTTTCCGCTGATGTCGCTGGCGTTCTTCGTCGATTGGCGTGTGACGCTGAGGCACGGCGAACGCGCGATCGAGCTCGGCCTCGACATCACGGGCCTCGGGCTCGCGGGCCGGTTGAGCCGCTTCTTGCCGGGCAAGCTGGCGCTGGGCCTCGGGTTGCTGGTGGCGGCCGTGCGCTTCGGGGTGCGCCAGCTATTCGGCCTGAAGTTCAACCTGGTCGAGGCGATCGAATCGTTCTGCGGGCTGGTCCCGGCCACGATCGGCACGCAGAACATCGTGTTCGATCTGCCGGCGACCCGGCGCACGGTCGAGCGGCTCGTGCCGCTCAAGCTTTTCGGCAAGGGCCACATCGCGTCGCTGATGTTCGACTTCGCCGAGTCCCAATACCTGATGGCCTACGGGCGCGAAGGCCGGGCGCGCGACGTGCTCGAGCAGCTGGCCAAGGACTTTCACGACCCAGCGATCAAGAAGGTGCTTGGCGACGCGCACTGGAAGGCGATGTACGGCGGGATTCTGTTCTCGCTCGGCATCCTCTATCCGTACGAGTTCGGAGAACGTGCGCTCGAGGTTGCGCGTGAGATGGAGCGGATCGGCGTGCGCGTGTGGGCGATGGCCGCCGAAGAAGTTCGCATGCTGCACCACGCGCTGCGTGGCGACTCCGAGGCCGTTCAGCGCTATCGCGAACGCGTCGAGCTGTTCGCGGTGCAGGGCAGCACCACCTGGCAGGCCGACATCTTCTGGCCGATCCTGCTGCTGGACAGCGAGATCCGCAGCGGTGACACGATCGCAGTGCGCACGATTCGCGAGCAGCTGTCGCGGCGAGCCAAGGATCACCCGTCGCTGCAGGTATTCGCCGACGTCGCTCACGCCACGTACCTCGCGCTGCGCGGTGAGCACCTCGCGGCGATCGCCGCGTACGATCGAATCCAAGCCGGCCTGCGCGCGCTCGATGCCGACACCGCGTGGCCTGCCTTTCGCGCCTGCTTCGCCTGCGCGCACGCGCTGAACATGGCGGGCGAGCACGCGCGCGCCAAGCAGCTGGTGAGCGAGATCCTCGCGCGCGCGGGGGCCGCCGAGGTGTCGCGCGTGGTCGCGCACTATCTCGAGCCGCAGCGCCAGCTGGCGCTGGCCGAGGCGGGTCTCGGCAATCACGCCCAGGCGGTCGAGCTGCTGGACGATCTGTTGCGCGCGCATGGCCACGAGCAGCAGCCGATGCTGATCGGGCTGCTGCACAAGGCTCGCGCGGAGGTCGCGTTGTCGATACCAGATCAGGCGGCGTTCGCGCGGCACTTCACCGAGATGGAGCGCTGCTTCCGCGCGGCCAAGAATCCCGCGCTGATCGCCCAGATCGAGCAGCTCGCGCAGCGCGCCGTTCGCGCCGGCAATCGGCCGCCCGAAGCCGTCAGCCACAGCGAGCCGCTCTCGAGCCTGGAGTCGGTCAGCGCCAGCGCGCAGCGCGCGCTGAGCGACGCCCGCGACCCAGGCGAGCGTTACGAGCTGGCCCTGCAGCTGATCCTGAACGCGGCCCACGCGCGGAGCGGCCATCTCTACGTGTTGAAGGATGGTCAGCTCCAGCTCGCCGCGCAGAGCACGCACAGCTCACCGCCGCCACGCTACGAACAGCACTTGCGCAGCGAGATCGAGCGCGCGCGCCAGGCGCTCACCGAGGACGAAGCGACCGTCGCCGTCGATTCCGCCGAAGCCAGCACGGACAACGACGCGCGCTCGGTGTTCATCGATTCGGTCGTGTCGGGCGCTGCCAGCGAGAGCGACCCGGCTACATCCGCCGATCGCCATCGCGTGCTGGTGCTGAGCATGCGGCGCGGGGACGAAGTGGTGGTGGTCGGCGGTGTGATCGCCGCGCTCGATGGCGGAGGGCACGGCTTCGCCGTGAGCGTGGACCTGCTCGAGCCGATCGCATCCGCGCTGTACGAGAGCGCGAGCGAATCGACATAGGAAATGTTCTGAGCAGTACGGTCGATCTCCGATCACAATCAGCCGGTCAGAGAACTAGCTAGCCGGTAACCAGCTCACGACTCGCGGGTGAGGTGGAAGAAGAACTCGAGCGGCTGTCCTTTGATGTCGCCGAGGCCGATCACGAGCTTGGGGGTCACCTTGCGGAAGTAATCCATGATCGGCTTCGAGTCGTAGATCAACGACGCCGAGAGCTTGCCGCGGCACATCACCTCGCGCAGCTGAGCGAGGCCCCACTGGTCCCAGGAGTAGATCGAACCATCCTCGGCGCGACACATCAGCGGGTCGACGTGCTCGGCGGACACGAAGCGCTTGCCGTACCAGTTGATCGGGTCGGGACTCTTGCCGCCGTCGAACAGGCCGCCCTTCCACATCCCGATCATGAACTCGGCGCTGCAGGGCTCGAGTCGGTCGTACAGCGGCATCAGCGTCGACGCAGGCGTCTCGGCGCCGCTCGCGATGATCTCGATGATTTGGCTCTCGGCGCTCATCTCGGTCTCTCTCTTTCTCTCGGCCGGACCATAGCCAAGCGCGATCGATGCGACCACTGCGCGGAGGCGAAGAGCCCGAGAAAAACAGCTGCGTGCAGGTCTTTGATAGCTTGTCTTATGCGGCCTGCGCGACCCGCTCGCACGACCCGCTACACGACCAGCCGGCGGACCGTCTTGACCAGCTGCTCGTGCATCGCTCGCTTGCTGACGAAGGCATCGACCTGAGCTTCGCGCGCCAGCGCGGTCATGGCCTTTTCGTCGCCACCCGATACCAGCACCACGCGGATGGCCGCCATGCTGGGGTTCTTGCGAAACAGGGCGGCCAGCTTGCTGCCGTCCATGGCCGGGAGGTTCTGGTCGATGATCACGACCTTGACGTTCAGCTGCCGGGCGATGCGCGTGGCTCCGATCGGAGTCGGCAACCCGTGCACCTCGTAGCCGGCTTGCGTCAGCAGATCGGAGATCGCCTGGCGGTCGATGTCGCTGTCGTCGATGACCAGCACGGCCGGTCTGCCGAATGCGTGATTGGCGTCGATTTTGGCGGTAACCATCGGGGTCGCTCTAGCGGCGCGCGTCGGGCTCGGGGCCCTGGAGCGCAGCTTCCAGCAGGGGTTTGACGGCTGCGAACAGCGCCGGCAGCCGCTTGCACATCGCTTCGTCCACCACACCCGCGGCGGCCGAGAGCTCGAGCGCGTGGCATGCCTGCGCGAAGCGCAACGTGCCCAAGCTCAGGCAGCTGCCCTTGAGCTTGTGCGCCATCTGGCGGACCTTGTCGACGTCGCCTTCGCCGACGGCGACTTCGATCTCGGCGATCATCGCGGGCACGAGCTTGAGTTACAGCTCCACGATCGTCGACGAGCGCGGGAGCGCGGCCTCCAGCTCGATCGTCCCATCGACGTCGATCACCGGCGAGGACGGGCGCGTGCTGGCGCGTCCGGGTGTCGAGGGCTGCCGGCTTCCGGCTCGCTCACTCGCGGGCTGCCCTGGCTCGGCGCTCTCGCTGTCGTCGCCGACCGCGGAGTCTCCCGTCACGCGCACCCAGCGTTGCAGCACGCGCTCGAGCGCACGGGCGCGTACCGGCTTGGCGGTGTAGTCGTCCATGCCGGCTTCGATCACGCGGTCGCGGTCACCCGCCATGGCATGCGCGGTGAGCGCGATGATCGGCGTCCTGCACGCCGGCTCGGGCAGGGCGCGGATGCGGCGGGTCGCCTCGTAGCCGTCCATCTCCGGCATCTGGCAGTCCATCAAGATCGCCGAGTACGGGCGCGTCTTGACCTTCTCCAGCGCTTCGACGCCGTTGCAGGCCATGTCCGAGCCGTAACCGAACTCCGTCAGCAGGTCGACGGCGACCAAACGGTTGATCTCGTTGTCGTCCACCACCAGCACGGTGAGGTTGCGCATCTCGATCGCCTGGGCGGCCAGGTTGTCGATCGCGACGGCGCGAGTGCGCCGTCGTTGTTGCGTGAGCGGCACGCCATCGAGCAAGGACACCAGCCCATTGTACAGCTCGGAGGCACGTACCGGTTTGGCGAGAAAGAGTTGCTTGCCGTAACCCTCGCGGCTGTCGGCCATCTGCGCCGTCGATAACGTGCGGATCAGGGGCAAGCCTTCGGCGGTACACAGCTCGAACAGGGTACGACTCCACTCTTCGGTCTCGTCGTATGCGCCGTCCACGACGGCCGCGTCGAAGGGATACGGGTCGGAATCCATGATCAACCCGCAGGCCTGCTGCGCCGACTCCGCCATGGCGCAACGCATCCCCCACTGCGTGACCAGCTCGTACATCATGTCGCGTTGGGCTTCGTTCTTGGTCACGACCAGCACGCGCGCCGTACGCGGGCGCACGCCGTCGTCGGGCGGCATCAGGTCGCCCTCGCGCAGCTTGACCGTGAACCAGAACGTGCTGCCTCTGCCGACCTCGCTCTCGACGCCGACGTTGCCATCCATCGCTTCCGCGAGCCGCTTGCAGATCGCGAGGCCGAGCCCGGTACCGCCGTGGCGGCGAGTCAGCGAGCCGTCGACCTGCGAGAACACGCCGAACAGCTTGCTCAGATCGCTCTTCTGGATCCCGACGCCCGTGTCCCGCACGGCGAAGCGCAGCAGCACTCCGTCGGCCAGCTTCTGATCCACCGATATCCGCAGCTCGATATGACCTTCGTCGGTGAACTTGATCGCGTTGCCGATCAGGTTGGTCAGCACCTGCTTGATGCGATCGACGTCGCCGTGCACCGAGTAGGGCACGGCGCGATCGACGCGCTGCACCAGCTCGATGCCCTTGCTGTGCGCCTTGGGTGCCAGCAGCTCGGCCACCTCCTGCGCGACCGGTCGCAGCTCGAAGTCGTCGGGCCGCAGCGTGTACTTGCCGGCCTCGAGCTTGGAGAAGTCGAGCACGTCGTCGATGATCGTGAGCAGGCTGCGCGCCGAGGTCTCGATCGTCTGGGAGTAGCGCTGCTGCTTGGGGCTCAGCGCCGTGCGTCCGAGCAGATCGAGCACGCCGACGATGCCGTTCATCGGCGTGCGGATCTCGTGGCTCATGTTGGCCAAGAACTGACTCTTGAGTCGGGTCGCCGCGAGCGCCGCCTGGGTGGTCTTTTCGAGCCGCACGAAGGCCTCGCCGGTCACGCGCAGGATCGGGCCGATGTACAGGGTCACGAACAGCACGCTGAGCGCGAGCGCGATCAAGCAGCCGACCGCAGCCATGATCAGGATCTCGCGGCGCAGCTGCATGCCGGCTTCGAGCCGCGCCTTGGAGATGAACAGCGCGACGCGGCCCACCTCGACGCCCTCGATCTCGGAAGCGGACCAA
>Ga0190265_10002936_pt1 | contig 11572 bp, 8 predicted proteins | sample Popmic124T_FD_133135 | JGI IMG/M metagenome (GOLD analysis project Ga0190265, IMG submission 133135) | Populus adjacent soil microbial communities from riparian zone of Indian Creek, Utah, USA - 124 T | ecosystem: Environmental > Terrestrial > Soil > Riparian zone | place: USA: Utah | collected...
ACTTCCGGCGCGATGAAGGCCGGGGTGCCGCTCAAGTTGCCATCGGCGGAGAGGCGCAAGCTCTCGTCGCTCTGCCGCTCGTTCTCCAGCTTGACCAGACCGAAGTCGAGGACCTTCACGAAATCCCAGTCAGCGCCGATGCGGCTGACGACGATGTTCGCTGGCTTGATGTCGCGGTGAACCAGGCCATTTTGGTGCGCGTCGTCGAGCGAGGCGCAAATCTGCACCAGGAGGTGGACGGCCCGCTCCGCTGGCACCGGACCGAAGCGGGCGACCAGCGTTTCGAGGTCCATGCCGTCGAGGAGCTCCATGACGTAATACAGGGTGCCATCGTCGGTGATGCCGAAGTCGTAGAGCTGCACCGTGTGCGGCGACTTCAGCCCGGCGGTCGCGCGCGCCTCGCGCTCGAAACGGCGGAGCCGCAACTGCGCATCGTGGCTGGACGTGGAGCCGAGGTGCGGGGCAGTCACCAGCTTTACCGCGGCGGGACGGATGAGCATACGGTGCCGCGCTCGCCACACCTCGCCCATGCCGCCGCTGCCGATCTTCTCTTCCAATGTGTATTGCCCGATTTCGGCCGCCTCCTTCACCTGTCGCCGCAGGCCGTAGATGGTGTGGGACGTCACCGTCGACAACGTCGTGGCGAGGACCAGCCAGAGAAACGCGTTCACGGAGATGAGCGCCTTGAGAAGCCCGGGCGCGAGCCCGGGCATCGCTGCCGGCTGGTGGAAGATGAACGACACCGCCAAGAGCGGGACCGAGGCGAGCCCTGACAGGCAAAACGTGCGGGTGGCCGTCGACGGGATGAGGACGGCCCGCGTCATCATCGTCACCGTCAGCGCCAAGATGCCGGCCATGAGCTGCTTCTCATCCGGCTGCGCCGCCATCATCCCCAGCCCGATGCCGGGCAAAAGGACGCTGGCGCCGTCGAGGATTCCGAGCGTGCGCAGCGACAAGGACCGGGCGCGCGTGATCGCCCAGAGCACAGCCATCAGCGACGAGGACAGGAAATGCCAGACGTTGGCTTGCATCATGAGAAGCGGCAGTATCGGGACGCCGCCTATGATGAGCACGCCGTTGATGACGACGAAGAAGCCGAATGAGAGCAGGAATATGGTCTTGCCGAGGAGCGCTAGCCGGTCCTGCACGAACTGCCAACCGCCCCACGTGTCGAGCCCCGCTCCCGCCAGCATCCTGACTTGCGATGGCGCGCCGTGGTCGAGCATCGGACCACTATAAGGTAGGCGGCTCCCGTCCGCACTCGGTCACACGCTCGGTGCCGAGTGTCAGAGAAACTCGCTGGCTGGCACCAGAGTCCCCGAGCCCGGAAAGCGGAAGGTGCTGATGGGTGGCGCCGTCGGCGACTTGCGTGCGATTTGAAGTGGGAAGCCGCCGAAAGTCGATGTTAGCCCGAATGCAAACGAGTTCGAATTGAAACCCCTACAGAACAAGTTGATCTCGGGCAGGGCGCAATACGTCAGCTTGGTGTCGTCGAACCGCTCGCCGCCGCCGCTGATCAGCAGCCAGGCACCGCCCGCGGAAAACCCGTTCAAGTTCAGGTCACCCATGAGCACGGTTCGGTCTGGACAGTCGGTCTTGTCCTTGCGCGTCGAGACGAGTTTCCCGCCGAAAGGCGTGGAAGGAAATGCGCTGTACCAATCGTCGCCGGTGGGAAAAAACCCATTGCACGCGAAATTCTGCGAGCCCGCGTTCAGATGGACGGAGGCGTGATACAGCGGGCTGAAGAACGGCCCCACGCGGTGGGCCCGCAGCTCCACAATCGGCTCGGACGAGGTGCGCCCCGGCTCGTCTGTGCTCACGTAGCGCGCGAGCAAGACCTGGAGCACTTCGTTCAGGATCCAATAGGACTGCGAATGCTCGGCATCCCACGGCTCGATATCGTTCAGATCGCTGTCACCGCCCACCGGGACGAGGTAGATCTGTGCGATCAGATTGAGCAGCGCCTGCGCCGAAGCGCGTTCGTTCTGGATGTCGGTGATGATCCGGGCCGCTTCGATCGAGCTCCGTGGGTAGCCGCTATAGTCGTAGATGTTCTGCTCGAACGTGATACGCGCGAAGATGAACCAGCCGAAGCCCGGCTCGAACTCGCACGGAGACGGGGTTCGGTTGCACGCCGGATGCGGAACCTGAGTCGGGTCCATGAAATCTTGATTCACGGCAAACCCAACCCCATCGAACGTGACGAAGAGCTCGGCGAGAAACGCGGCGGAGAACGATAATTCGTAAGGCACACCTGCCGCAAACTTAACCACGGTGTTGAAATACTCCTTATCGTCGAGAAACGAGCCCATGTCCGAGAAGAACTGCCGGAGCGCGTTCGAGCGAGGGGTGACACGCAGGGGGGAACTGCTGGACGGACCGCCAAACACGAACTGATCGACGACGCCGTTCACGACTGCGCCCACATTCTTCAAGTAGAGATCGCGGATCCCATCGACGTTGAAATCGAGATACTTGATGGTCGTCGCGGCGGGTGGAAAGCTCGCGACCTGCGCCAACTGCTGCGCGCTCAACGGCGCCACCACGCTGAACGACCCACGACCATCGTTTTGCAACACGAGATTGGGGATCAAGTCCGGAAGACCGGCCGGAAGATTTCCTTGCGCAATGTACAAATCGCCGAGACCATCGCCGTTGAAATCCCCGGAAAAGGCGCGGTAAGGCGCATTGGGGTCGATCGAAGCCGGCGGCGTGGCAGTCCGGATAGGCTGAAAGCACCACGACACGTTGGGCACCCGATCGTCCCAGCACGCGGCACGGTCTCTCACACACGCCACGGCAGAAATGCCGGGAAATCCCGCATTGACTCTCGAACGGGGCGCCATCGCACCGCAGGTGGGCTGCTTACCGAGAGGTTCGAAACACCAAGGAATGTTGGCATCCCTGGTTCGATTGTCCCAGCAGGAGCCTCGGCCCTCGCACTCAGCCTTCGATATACCTGCCCATCCCGCATTCACGCGGCTGTTGGGATCGATCTGGCAGTCGGTCCGCAGAACCGTCAGGTCCAAGGGCGGTTGCGTGGGCGGTAGCTGAGGTCCGTTCTGGCACTTGGTGCTGCACCGGGTCGGATCGGCGCTCGAACAGGTTCGCGTGCAGGCGACGCCATCGCACAGCAGCGTTTCAACGACACCGTTGACGATACTTCTCCGGGCGAGGACCGCGCAGGAACTCAGGGCTGACTGGATAAGACCGACCGATTCTCCCGAAGAACCACGATCCGGACCCGTCTCGTCGCCAGCCAAGGGAGCGGCGCAGCCAACGATCAAGCACACGACTATCAGTAATCCGCCCATTCTCATCGCACCCACCATGAATTTCGAAAGAACGCAGGCGCTCGGCAGGCGAGGCACCTCGCAGTGCAGAGCACGGGTCCTGTTGGACTACGGCTCAGATACGACCGGCACTCGCGATCGGATTTGACGTTCACGCATGACGACGTTGATCATGAAATCCGCGCATGGGTGGAACCGAATGCGGACCTGCGGCGTATTCGCTACGGCTCTATCTGCCCCCACGCGCGGTCCGCGCCATCGACTCTGCGGGGCCGGACATCCTGTCTCACCAGAAGCTCGCGGAACAGCCCAGGCGATCGCGATAGCGTCTCGAACGTCCCCTCTTGCACGATGGATCCGTCGTTCACCACGATGATCTTGTTGGTGATGCTCAGCGTGCTCAACCGATGCGCCACGATGAACGTCGCTGCGGCGCGCGAGATGATTTCGGCGAGAGCGCGCTGCACGCGGATCTCGTTTTCGGAATCGAGCGCGGAGGTTGCCTCGTCGAGAACGAGCAGCTGCCCGCGACGCAAGAAGACGCGCGCCAACATGATACGCTGTCGTTCCCCGCCGCTGAGATCACGGCCTTGCTCGGTGATGAGCGCATCGAGTCCGGAATCGGCGCGTTGCAGTACGTCGAGGAGCTGAGCCTTCGCGACCGCGTCCAGGATCTCCGAGTCGGTGGGCGCGCCGCGTGCGGCATAGCTCAGGTTCTCGCGCAGCGTACCCATGCGGATGAACGGGGCCTGCGGAACGTAAGAGACGAGCTTGGACAGCTCGTCCTTGTCGAGGTCCCGCACCTCGTGGCCAAAGAGCTTCAGCGAACCGGAATAGTCGCTGATCAAGCCGAGAAGCGCCGCCAGCAAGGTGGTCTTACCCGCGCCGCTCGGACCTGCGATTCCGACGATGTCCCCCGTCCGGACCGATAAATTCACGTTCCGGAGCGCCCAATGGGGACCGGTCGGCAGCTCGTACTTCACGCTGCATGAACGGGCTTCGACGACGAGCTCCGCTCGCGTATCGGGCTGCGCGGTGCCGTGGAGGCCGACGTCGACGGGCAGTCCGCGCAGGGCGGCGAGCTCCCGCACCATGAGGAGCGCCTCCGCGCCGTCGTCGATCACGCGGTGCAGGTCGCGCAGCGGCCTGGTGACCGAGCCATAGAGCACGGCGAACGTGAGAACGTCTCCGCGGCTGACCGCTCCTTCGGCGGCGAGCCATGCGCCCATCGCCACGACCGCGAGAAAACCGGTACCCTCGACGAGCCGCTTGGCAAAATCGAACGTCGTCATCCAGCGATGGTGGTTGAAGGTCTGCCGTCGCAGTCGTTCGGCGACTTGCGCGGTCTGCTCGACTTCTCGGTCCTGCAGCCCCTGCGCGCGCACGTATTCGACGCCCCACAAGAGCTCGTTGAAGTTGCCGCCCAGATCTTCGCGAGCCTTGAAGAGCGAGAGGCGGATCCCCCTTTGCGAGGCGATCTGTAACAGCGTGATCAGCGAGCCGATGGCGATGACCGCTGTCATCGCGATGGCGATGGAATAGTGGCGCGGCGCCGCAAGACCAATGGCGAACGCCGCTTGGATCAAGGTTGGCAGAAGCTGCCCAAAGGCCAGCGTGATGAGGCGGGCGATCCCCTCGACGCTTCGGTGCACCCGCACGTTGAGCGCGCCGACGCGCTCTCGCGTGAGAGGCGACACGTCGATGCGGAGCAGGTGACGCACCAGCCCGACGAGCTCGGTCTTCTCCAGATGGGCCGCGATAGCCTGCAGGATCAGTTGACGGATCCAGGTCGCGAGCTCCGAAGCAACGATGCAGACGCCGATGAGCAAGAGAATGGACGTGGCCCGAGCGAACGAATCGATGGCGCGGGTGCCAATGTCGTCGATGAGCCGGCCGACCAGGGCCGCCGGCAAGGTGGCGGTCCACGCGGCGAGGATCATCAACACGAAAGACACGGTGAGAGCCGCCATCCGCCGGCGACCGAGTGTCGCCGTAAGAAACCCGAGCATGCGAAGTCGCGGCGGACCCTCCGGCGGCAACGGGTTCATACCGCTCCTATGCCGCGCCAGCCCATGGCGACGTAGCGCGCGCAGATCATCAGCTCGGTGAACGGACCGGGGCGACCCCGCATGGGTGGCGGCGGTGGCGGCGGTCTCCCGCTATGAGGCCCACCCGGCGGCGGCGGTCCCTTACCGGGCCCGCCCGGCGGAGGTGGTCCGGGCGGCGGCCGCAGCGCGGGCGAGCGAAGGTAGTGCTTGACGGCCTGTGGGAACCTCTCGCTGAGCAGGTTGCGCGGCCGCTCCCACGGGATGCCGTGCGCGTCGCACACGTCGCGCACGACGGCTTCGGAGGCGAGGTTCGCGAAACCCGATCGCTGCGCGGGCAATACGTGATGGACGCGATGGGGGCTCAGCCCCGCCGTGAGGAAAAGGTCGATCCATCGGTTGCCGATAACGGTGAGATCGCTGCTCTCGCAGATTTGTCGCGCTGCCCAATCGTCGCGCAGCTGCAGCGGACAGCGCGCGAGCATGTCGCGGTCGCTTCCTTCGAAGTCGTGGCTGGCGACGACCAGGAAGGTATTGAGCCAAAGGGTGATGACGAACTGCGCGATCCAAGCCACGAGATGGCCGGACACCGCGCACGCCACGAGCTCGCCCATCAAATAGAGGCGGATCAGCCAGAAATCGGCACGCAGATGCCCCCTGTCGAACTCGAGGAAATTCACCTCGTAGCCCCGGGCCATCATCCCGGTCACGCAGATCCCCAGCTTGTGGAGGGTATAACCGACGACGCGAAAGGCCGGGTGCAGCTCGAGCATGCCGTTGAAGAACGTCCTCTTCACATCGCCGCCGCTACCGAGATAGGGATGATGGAGTAGGACATGACCGTCGGTCCCGATGAGGCACGTACCAACGTAATTGATATCGAATAGGGCCTGAGCGAAGTTCATCCGCTTGGCCGACCTGGGGGCGGTCTTGCGCCGATGCAAATGATAGTGCCCGGCTCCGGCCAGAGCGGTGCGCGTCAATACGAGGACCAGAACGCAGGCCGAGACGCCGATCCACGACGAGACGAAATGGAAGACCAGCCCAGCGACGGCGGCCAAGTGGATCAATCCAAAAAGCGCGGTCACGAGGTCGAACGCGAAATCGTAACGACGCAGCTTCGCGCGCGGCAGACGCTCGTCCATCGTGCGCTGGATGGCGCCGAGCACGGTTCCTTCGCGATTGAAGTCGAACCGGGGAAGATCCCTCGACGCGTCGAAGTCCGGCGCCACCAGAAAAGGGGGCACGCCGAGGGTCGGCAAGACATCCTCCGGCCGCGCCGTGTGGATCTTGTATTTGGCCAGCACCTTCCGCAATTGCTGCGGATCGCGGTGGTACGAGTGAAACAGAGCGCTGATGTCGCGACCCTGCGTCGTCACGAACCAGGCGCTGCCTCCGGGATGGCGCTCCATCCACTCGCGCAAGTCGTACGCCTCGCCGTCCACGATCCAGAACGGCGGCCCCTGCAAGTGCTGCGTCCCTGTGAACGGGGATGTCGGTCGAGGCTCTTCTTTCGGATCGGCGCGGTGGTTCACGTCCCCCCCTCAATCCGCGCCGGTGCGCCAACCTTGGACGACGTAACGAAAGAGATTGAATTCACCGACCGTGCTCGGCGCCGGTGCCCGCGACAGAAACAGGTATTTGGCGATCGACGGAGCTCGCTCGAAAAGAAAATGGCGCGGCCTTTCCCAGACGATTCCGACCGCTTCGCACGCTCGGCGAACGGCGAGCTCCGACGCGATGTTCGCAAAACCAGAGCGCTGGTACGGAAGGACGTGGTGGACGCGATGCGGGCTCAAACCCGCCGTGAGAAAAACGTCGATCCAGCGGCTTCCCACCACGGAGAGGTCGTAGCTCGTGCCGACTTGCTGGGCTGCCCAGTCACCACGCAGGTGTTCCGGCAACGTGCTGAGCCATTCATGGCCTTGCGCGTTTTCGAAGTCGTGGCTCGCCACGACCAAAAACGTGTTGAGCCAAAGCGTCACGACGAACTGCACGAACCAGGCGAGAACGTGACCGGACACAGCGCAGGCAATGAGCTCGAAGAGCAAGAAACCCCGCACCATCCAAAAGTCGGGCCGAGGATGGGGCGGTACACCCTTGAGCGGCTGAAAGACGATTTTTCCGCCGAGGTACGGAATGGCGAACACACACATTCCGAGCTTGAGCAGCGTGTAGCCCAAAATTCGCAGCAGCGGGTGGAGCCGGAGCATACCGGCGAGGAACGCGCGTTTCACGTCGGCGCCGTAACCAAGGTGCGGGTGATGGAGCAAGACGTGCCCGTCGCTCCCGACGAGGAACGTCCCGATATAGTTGCAATCGAACAATCCAGGGCTCGTCGCTTGTAAGAGCGATCCGATTCCGGGCTTACGCTCCGGCCCGGGGGTTGGTTTCTTTCTGTGGAGATAATAATGACCGGCGCCGGCCAGCGACGTTCGCGTCAGCACCATGGCAAGGACGGCGATCCAGGGACGAATCGCGGAAGCCACCAGGGCACCGAGAACAAACAAGTGGACGATCGCGATGAGCGCGGTCACCACGTCGAAGAGGCGGTCGTGACGCGCGAGCCGCCTGGGCGACAGACTCTCGTTCACGTTGCGTCGGATCGCGCCGAGCAGACTGTCCGGGGCGTGGAAATCGAATTTGGGCAGATCCCTGACAGCGTCGAAATCGGAAGGAACGAGAAAGGGAGGGACGCCCATCTTGGGCAGCACCTCGTGCGCGGGGACGTCGTCGATCCGGTACCTCGCGAGAATCGCTCGCAAGCGCTCGGGATCGCGATGGTAGGTATGAAAATTCGCGCTGATGTCGCGGCCGATGCTCTCCATGAGCCAATGCGCCCCGCCGGGATGCCGGTGCGCCCAATCGCGCAGGTCGTACGACGCGCCGTCGACGATCCAGAACGCGCGGTCGAGACCTCGCGGAAACTTGGGTCCGGCGTCGCTCATCGGACCGGGTGGATACGCAGCAAACTCCGATCCGGTTTCGCCCATCGCGAGCGGCGGACGCTTCGGCGGGTGAAGGGGTAGCATCGTCATGACGGTTAGATCCAAAAGTCAGGCGGATCGGAACTCGAGGAGCGCCGTTTCGATCTGGGCGCCTGGTCCCATCGTGATCATCACGCCGGCATCGCCGTCGGCGACGGATCCTTCGGCGAGCAATCGCTCCAGGCTGACCAGGAAACTTCCGCTCGAAATGTTGCCGTAGTCGCGCAGCACGGAGCGGGTGTGGCGCACGGTATGCTCATCGAGACCGAGCGTCTGCCGAATGGCGTCGATGACCGCGCCGCCACCGGTGTGGATTACCCAGTGGCGGATGGATCGGCGAGAGAGACTGTTTCGTCGCAGTAATCGGTCGACGGGCTTGTCCACGTTGCCCCCGACCACCCGATGAATGTCACGACTGAGGTAAAAGCTCCATTTGCTGGCGGCCGGCTCCCAGTCGAATCGCATGGCGTCCCAATGCTCGGGAACGCAAAAGCTCTCGAAGTCCTTCACGAACGGGCGAGGTGTACCGGGCTCACCCAGCCTTCCGCTTCGCGCGCTGACCACGGCCGCGACGGCGCCGTCGCCGAATAGACTGTTCACGATGCCCGTACGAGGCGTGTCGTCGACGTGATACATCGCGGAATTGATCTCCAAGCATACGAGCAACGCGGTCCGTTCGGGATGAGCCTGGGCCCACTGCACCACCAGGTTGAGGCCGTTGAGCCCCGCGTTGCAGCCCATCCCCACCACGTCGGCACGCGAAAGGTCGGTACGACACCGGAGCTCTCGCGACAGCAGCGAGCTGACTCCTGGCACCATGAATCCCGTGGTGGTGATACACATCAAGTAGTCGATATCGCTCGGTGCCAATGAAGCCCCGCCCAAGGCCGCACGCACGGCACGGCCGCCTATGTCGAGCGCTCCATCCCGGAACTTTCGCTGCAGGTCGAGCGGGTTCTCGTCTCGTATCCGCCCCGTGCTGGAATCACGCTCGGGCAGAAAAAGATGACGCCTTTGGATATGCGGAGAGCGAAGCAGCCGGAGGGCCACAGGATTGTCGATACCCAGGATCTCTCCGACCTCGGCCTGTGTGTAGGCGCGCGGCGGAAACGCGCTTGCCACCGCGCTAATGGAAGCGGTCAAAGGCATGAGTGACCTTATGCAAAACGAGTCGTCGCTCGGCTCGCGAGCACTTTACGAAGGCGAGCGCAGTGGTCAAGACCCGGAGCTCGAGCCGACATGTCCGGGACAGTCATGCCCCCAAACTGGAAACGAACATGCGGCGCCGTGGTGAGGCGCGCGCGTTTGCCACGATCGTTTTCTTGGCGCTTCGTTGTTCGCGGGCGAAACTGATCATGATAAGAGCAGTTGCATAGCGAAAGGATCGCACGTCATGTCCAGATCGAATACGCAGCGTCGGCAGCGTGTGACTCTGATGTTGGCGTCTGCCGTCGCACTGCCGGCGACCATCTACCTCGCGCGCACTGCGCACAGCCAGGTTGCCGACATCCTCGGACCGCCCGCACCGCCCGCGATCGCTTTTGACGTCTGCAGTCTCAAGGCGTCGACGCAAACTTGCGAAGTCTTGTTCACGGACGGGACGAAGATGCCCGGCAGATGCGAGTCGTCCGCGGACGGTCGCCTCTTCTGCCGGCCCGCCGCCCCGCCCGGTCCGCCCCCCGAGCTGCTCAAGGCATGCGAGGGCAAGGTCGAAGGCTCCCCCTGCTCGGGCAAGATCGTCACGACCAGCTTCCAAGCAACCTGCCGCAAGGACATCAGCGGCCGGCAGATCTGCAGGTAAGTGCGTCTTTGCGCGGCCGTGGCTGCGTCGAGCCGCGAGATCTTCGAGAGACACACGCGGTCTCATGACCCCTCGCGCGCGCGCTCGCGGAAGGCCGCGACCTTGGCCCTGTTCCCACACAGCGCGGCGCTGCAGAACATGCGCCGGTGCGCCTTGGTTCGATCCACGAACCAGAGGATACAATCGGCACCCGCGCAGCGTTTCACGAGCTCGGGCTGCTCGCTGGTGATGAGCAGGGCTACCTGCGAGGCCGGGAGCGCGAGCAACTCCCTGGCGGCGTCGATGCGACAGTGCTCCACGAGTTTCCAACGCGCTTCGACGGCCACCACTTCGCGGTAGGAATTTCCATGCTCGAGCAGCCGATTCAGGCGCTGGAGCTCGGGTGCGTAGTTTCTATCCGGTGCGTGGCGCCAGCGCTCGAGCCAGCCGCTCGCCCATTGCCGAAACTTTCTCGCGTCTCCCGCAACCTCGTCCAACGCGTTGGCGCCAAAACGGCGCTTCACCTTGGAGGCGCTGCCGGCGTTCAGTAACGAAGCCTCCAGCAGCCACGCGACGAACGACTGGCCATCGCCGATCATTTCGACTGGCCCCCCCCCGGTGGGCGGCGTGAAGGCGGTGTTGAGGAAGTCCAGTGCGGGGTGGCCAGCGAGGAACAGGGGTTTCATGGCGGCAGACTTCTCGGTAACCACAAAATAGCCTCTTGACAAGTTACCCGGCATGCGTAACCAATTAATTTGTTAATCACAGGTTACCGATCGCACGGTCTCTCTGCAACCAGGAGAAGCTCCCATGAAACAGACATTTATCGTCCGGGCGGCGGCATTGCTGCTGGCCTCGGCATTGTTCGCCACCACGGTGGCCGCCGACGGCACTCAGGCGCAAGCGAACACGATCCGTCACGACTCGGCCGTGACGCGCCATCGGACCAGCCGCGTCGACGGTGTCGACATCTTCTACCGTGAGGCTGGCCCCAAGACAGCGCCGGTGGTGGTGCTCTTGCACGGTTTTCCCACCTCTTCGCGCATGTATCGCAACTTGATTCCGGCGCTTTCGCATCGGTACCACGTCATCGCGCCGGACTACCCCGGTTTCGGCCAGAGTGGCACGCCCGACCGCAAGCAATTCCCGTATCGGTTTGCTCGCTTCGCCGAGCTGATCGATGGCCTTCTGACGCAGCTCGGCGCTGACCGCTACGCCCTCTACGTGCAGGACTACGGCGCGCCCGTCGGTTATCGCTTGGCCCTCAAACATCCTGAACGCGTCAGCGCGTTGATCGTGCAGAACGGCAATGCGTACGAGGAGGGGCTGGGGGAGTTCTGGAAGCCGCTCAAAGCCTACTGGGCGGGACGGCTCGAAAGCGCACCGCGAGGCTTTGCGTGCGGGGCTCACGCTCGCCGCCACCCAATCCCAGTATCTCGACGGCGTGCGTGATCCATCACGCATCGA
>Ga0190265_10002937_pt1 | contig 11570 bp, 11 predicted proteins | sample Popmic124T_FD_133135 | JGI IMG/M metagenome (GOLD analysis project Ga0190265, IMG submission 133135) | Populus adjacent soil microbial communities from riparian zone of Indian Creek, Utah, USA - 124 T | ecosystem: Environmental > Terrestrial > Soil > Riparian zone | place: USA: Utah | collected...
AGTTCATCTGCAGCTTCGCCGGCTCGAACATGAACGTCATGATCAACGACATGAGCGAGGACCTGAACACCACGGTCCAGGGCATCCAGGTCGCGATCACCCTCTTCCTGCTCGTCATGGCCGCGCTGATGATCCCCGGCGGCAAGCTCACCGTCCGGTACGGGCGTAAGCGGTGCTTCATCGTCGGCCTCATCGTCTACGGCATCGGCGCGCTGGTGAGCGCGATATCGCCCGGACTGGGCGTGCTCATCCTCGGCAACTCCATCCTCGAGGGCATCGGCACCGCGTTGCTCATCCCGCCCGTCTATATCCTCGCGACGTTGTACTTCACCGAGCTGACCTCGAGGGCGCGCGCGTTCGGCATCATCAGCGCGATGGCCGGCGTCGGCGCCGCGGCCGGACCGCTGATCGGTGGCGCTATCACCAGCTTCATCAGCTGGCGGGCCGCCTTCGTGTTCCAGGCGCTGATCATCGTGGTCATCGTGCTGCTGAGCCGCCGGCTCATGGACCCCCTGCCGGCTGACCCGGACCGGCCGTTCGACACCGCCGGCGCGGCGATGTCCGCCGGTGGGCTCATCCTCATCGTCGCGGGCATCCTGGCCGCCGACGACAACGGTTGGCTCATGTTCGCCCTGATCGTGGCCGGTGTCCTCTTGCTGACCTTGTTCTTCGGAGTGAGCCAGGCCAAGGAACGGGCGGGGAAGGAGCCACTGCTCTCGAGCGCCATGTTCCACAACCGCACGGCCAACCTGGGGATGATCACCCAGAACCTCCAGTGGCTCATCCTCATGGGCGTCTCGTTCACGGCCGCGGCCTACCTCCAGGTGGTCCGGGGTTATGGCGCGATCGAGTCCGGCGTGATCTTCACGTTCGCGACCCTCGGGATCCTGCTGTCCTCGGTCGGCGCCCAGCGCTTCGCGGAGCGCCGGCCCCAGCGGACCCTGATCATCGCGGGCTTCGCCATCACCGTCGTCGGCATCGGCCTCCTGATCGTCATGGTCGAGGTCTCGCCTAGCGCCTGGGCGTTCTCCCCGGGTCTCTTCCTCATCGGCTTCGGACTCGGCGGCATGCTGACGCCCTCGGTGAACATCGTCCAGTCCTCCTTCACCGACGACCTCCAGGGGGAGATCTCGGGGCTCTCGCGGAGCGTGTCGAACCTCGGCTCCTCCCTGGGAACGGCGATCGCCGGCACCATCCTCGTCGCGGGCCTGTCCACCGGTGCCTACGCCACCGCCCTGATCGCTCTGGCCGTCGTCGGGCTGCTCGGGCTCGGGATCGCCACGCTCCTGCCGCGCACACCGGCCCCGAGGGGCGCCGACGTCTCGTCGGCCGAGCCGGCCTGATCGAGCAGGGTGTCATCGACGACCGCGGTGATCTCACCACGCGGAAGAGCAGATCGGCCACGACGTGTCCGTCCTCGGACCCCTGGCTCCACGTCTCGAGCACGGCGGGCACCTTGTTGATCCACGGCAGGAGTACGGGTTGCTGTCCTTGAGGAGGACCACGGTGTCCGCGTCCTGCGCGGCAGCGACCGCCTCGATCTGCACGCTCGTGTCTTTCAGCTCCGCCGTGACGTACTCCCGGCTGAGCCACTTGCCGTCCGGCATCTCCAGGTCGAGGCCGGCCTGGGGGGAGGCGGCGGAGGACCGGGTCGAGCAGAAGCCGGACTGGACGTCACCGGTGACGTCCCACTCGCCGCGCAGGGATGTCCGTCGGGAGGTAGCGGTTCTCGGTCGCGGTGCCGGCGCGGAATCCATCCATTTCCTGAGTTCGTTCCTGAGTTCGCCCTAGGGACACCCGTACACTCGGGGCATGAGCCTGCACCCCAGCCTGGAATCCGTCGGTGGCCTGGTCGTCACGGACCAGGACGTCACGGACGGTCATGGATCCTAAGGCCGCCCTCCGGCGGCTTGCCGCGCGTGCCTTCTGGTCAGTCAGCCGGTGGAAGCTGGTCACGGAGCCCGCCCCCGACCGCCCCAGTGTGCTCGTCGGCGCACCGCACACCTCCAACTGGGACTTCGTGTTCATGCTGGCCATCGCGTGGGAGCTGGGTATCGACGTCCGCTGGCTGGGGAAGAAGAGCCTGTTCCACGGCTGGCGCGGCCCCTTGATGCGTGCCGTCGGCGGAATCCCGGTGGACCGCTCCGATCCCAGCCGCGTCGTCGCCGAGGTGGTGGAACGCATCCACGCGGGTGAGGTGTTCTCCCTGGTGGTCACCCCGGATGGGACGCGCGGGGCCCACACGCACTGGAAATCCGGCTTCTACCGGATCGCCCGGGAGGCCAGGATGCCGGTGACCCTCGGCTTCGTCGATCGCGACACGATGACCACGGGGCTCGGCCCGACGGTCGAACTGACCGGGGACGTCAGCCGTGACATGGACCGTATCCGGGCCTTCTACGCTGACAAGTCCGGGGCTCGTCCCGAGCGACGTGTCGAGCCGAGACTGCGTGAGGAGGAAGCGCCCGACGACGGGCACCGCACTCGGTGCCGCCGCCCGCGGTGAGGCAGACTGGTCGGGTGGACGACCTTCATGTGCCCCCGGGACCCGGTGCCCCGCGCGGCATGACGGTGCCGGAGGAGGAACTCTCCGAGCAGTTCTCCCGGTCCTCCGGCCCGGGTGGCCAGGGCGTCAACACCGCCGACTCGCGCGTGCAGCTCAGCCTTGACCTGGCCACGACCAGCGCGCTGACCGACGCCCAACGCGAACGCGTCATCGACCGGCTCGCCGAACGGCTCACCGGCACGGTGCTGACCATCACCGCCTCCGAGTACCGCTCCCAACGACGGAACCGGACAGCGGCGAGGCAACGGCTCGCCGGTCTGCTGCGCGAGGCCGTCATCCCGCCGGTCCCGCGCCGGTCGACGAAGCCCACCCGTGGCTCACAGCGTCGTCGGCTCGACGCCAAGCGCCAGCGTTCCGAGGTCAAGCAGAATCGCCGGCGTCCGCATCCGGACTGAGGTGCGGCAGGGAAGTCAACGCCGCGGCCCTCCGCCTCCGTCGTTGCGGCAACGGTGCCCCGATGCTTGTGACCCTCCCGGCGCAGTCCGAGAATTGTCGTGGGTCCGTCCGGACCCATGAGCCGAAGGAGAGTCCGATGTCTGACTATGAGGTGAAGAACGTCTCCGCTCCCGATGAGGTACGGGAGTTCCCGCTCGGCAAGGGCGACATCGTCGACATCGGGGGCGGGCAGGTCGCCCTCCTGACCCTGCAACCCGGGTGGAAGTGGTCGGACCATGTGAAGCCGGTGGCCGGCACCGAACTCTGCGAGGCTCCCCACTTCCAGTACATGATCTCAGGCCAGGTGCACGTCCGGATGGCGGACGGCAGCGAGTTCGATGCCGGCGCCGGTGATGTGGTGGTCCTCCACCCCGGTCACGACGCCTGGGTCGTGGGGGACGCGCCCGCGGTCGCGGTCGACTGGGGCGGTGCGCACGTCTGGGGCAAGCCGCAGGGCTGAGGCGGGCCCATCACAGCTCGGTGACCCGGCCTGACTCGACGTTCCACCGCCGGTCCGTGCGTACGGTGGCGAGCATCCTGCGGTCGTGCGTCACCAGCAGCAATGCCCCGTCGTAGGACTCGAGGGCCTGCTCCAGTTGTTCGATGGCCTCCAGGTCGAGGTGGTTCGTCGGCTCGTCGAGGACCAGTAGGTTGACCCCGCGCGCCTGCAGCAGGGCCAGTCCGGCCCGCGTGCGCTCCCCCGGCGAGAGTTCGTCCACGGGGCGGTTCACGTGGTCCGCGCGCAGCCCGAATTTGGCCAGCAGCGTTCGCACCTCGCCCGAGGCCATCTCGGGAACCAGCGCCTCGAAGGCCACCGCGAGCGGTCGGATCCCCGCCAGGAGGGAACGTGCCTGGTCGATCTCCCCGATCTGCACACTGGCGCCGAGGCTCGCGGATCCCTCGTCCGGCAGTTGCCGGCCGAGAAGCCCGCGGAGCAGAGTCGACTTGCCGGCCCCGTTCGGACCGGTGATGCCGATGCGCTCCCCCGCATTCACCTGGAGGGACACCGGCCCGAGCGCGAAGGACCCCTGCCGGAACACCGCAGCGCTGAGCGTCGAGACCACCGAGCTCGATCGGGGCGCCGCACCGATCGTGAACTCGAGCCGCCACTCCTTGCGCGGCTCCTCCACCTCGTCGAGCCGCGCGATCCGGCTCTCCATCTGCCGCACCTTCTGGGCCTGCTTCTCACTGGACTCGGTCGAGGCCCTGCGCCTGATCTTGTCGTTGTCCGGGGCCTTCCGCATCGCGTTGCGCACGCCTTGGCTCGACCACTCCCGCTGGGTCCTGGCACGCGAGACGAGGTCGGCCTTCTGGTCTGCGAACTCCTCGTAGCGTTCCCGCAGCTGCCGACGGATCGTTGCACGCTCCTCGAGATACGAGTCGTAACCGCCGCCGTAGACGCGGTTCGAGCCCTGCGCGAGGTCGAGCTCCAGCACCCGCGTCACGCAGCGCGCGAGGAACTCGCGATCATGGCTGACCAGCACCACACCGCCGCGCAGGCCGCGGACGAACGCCTCGAGCCGCTCGAGGCCGTCCAGGTCGAGGTCATTGGTCGGTTCGTCCAGCAGCACGATGTCGAACCGCGAGAGGAGCAGCGCCGCCAGGCCCACGCGGGCCGCCTGCCCTCCGGAGAGTGAGGTCATCAGCGCTTCCTCGACCGGGACGCCGTCGAGGTCGAAGCCGAGCTCCACGAGCACGACCGGGATCCTCTCCTCGAGATCGGCAGCGCCGCTGGCCAGCCAGCGGTCCAGCGCAGACGCGTAGGCGTCGTTCGCGGCCTCGGCATCGGCCGGGTCGGCGAGCGCCTCGGCCGCCGCGTTCATCGCCCGAGTCGCCTCCGCGCATCCGGTGCGCCGGGAGATGTAGTCGGCAACGGTCTCGCCGGCCACCCGTTCGTGCTCCTGCGGTAGCCAACCGACGAACGCGTCAGCGGGAGAGAGCGACACCGTCCCAGCGTGCGGTTCGTGGATGCCCGCGAGCAGCGTGAGCAACGTCGACTTCCCGGCGCCGTTCGCGCCGACCACGCCGACCACGTCTCCGGGCGCCACCGTCAGGTCGAGCCCCTCGAAGAGGGTGCGGTGGCCGTAGCCGCCGGCCAGGCCGGCGGCCACCAGGGTTGCGGTCATCGTGCGCTCCAACCCGCGCGGGTCAGAGGACCTTCTTGACGACGCTGGACTTCAGCTGTATCCGCCCGAACCCGGGCACCGTCGCGTCGATGTCGTGCTCGCCCACGCCGTCGGTGATGAGCCGGATGCCGCGCACCTTGGTGCCGACCTTCACGACTCCCCCGCCGCCGCCCTTGACCTTGAGGTCCTTCGCGATGGTCACGGTGTCCCCGTCGGCCAGCACGTTCCCGACCGAATCCTTGATCGCCGCGGGAGCCTCCTCGGCAGCGTCACCAGAGGCGCCGTCGTCGGCCGCCCACTCGTGTCCGCACAGGGGGCACACGAGCAGCGGACCCTGCTCGTAGGTGTACGCCTCGCTGCACTCGGGGCAGGGCGGGAGCGCGTCAGGCGTCGGGTCAGACATTGAAGCGGAACTCCACCACGTCGCCGTCCTGCATGATGTACTCCTTGCCCTCCATGCGGACCTTGCCGGCGGCCTTGGCATCGGCCATCGAGCCGGCGGCGACGAGGTCCTCGAAGGACACGATCTCGGCCTTGATGAAGCCGCGCTCGAAATCGGTGTGGATGACGCCGGCCGCCTTGGGGGCGGTGTCGCCCTTCTTGATGGTCCAGGCGCGGGCCTCCTTGGGCCCCGCGGTCAGGTAGGTCTGCAGCCCCAGGGTGTGGAAGCCGGTGCGGGCCAGCTGGTCCAGCCCGGACTCGTCCTGGCCGTTGAGCTCGAGCATCTCGCGGGCCTCCTCCTCGGAGAGCTCCACGAGGTCTGACTCGAGCTTGGCGTCCAGGAACACGGCGTCGGCCGGGGCCACGAGGTCGCGCAGCTCCTGCTTCCTCTCCTCGTCGCCGAGCACGCCCTCGTCGGCGTTGAACACGTAGATGAACGGCTTGGCGGTCAGCAGGCTGACCTCGCGCAGCCACTCCATCTCCGGCGCGTCCTTGGCCTTGCCCTGGACGGCGGCGTAGATGGTGTCCCCGCGCTCCAGCACGGCCTGGGCGGCCTGCAGGGCCTCGAGCTCGGCGGCGTCACGCTTCTTGCCCTTGACTTCCTTCTCGACGCGCGGGATCGCCTTCTCCACGGTCTGCATATCGGCGAGGATCAGCTCGGTGTTGATGGTCTCCATGTCCGAGGCCGGGTTGATCTTCCCGTCCACGTGCACCACGTCCGGGTCGTCGAAGGCGCGCACCACCTGGGCGATCGCCTCGGCCTCGCGGATGTTGGCCAGGAACTGGTTGCCCAGTCCCTCCCCCTCCGAGGCGCCCTTGACGATGCCGGCGATGTCCACGAAGGAGACGGTGGCCGGCAGGATCTTCTGCGAGCCGAAGATCCCGGCCAGCTGCTCCAGCCGCTCGTCCGGGAGGTTCACCACCCCGACGTTCGGCTCGATCGTGGCGAACGGGTAGTTCGCCGCGAGCACGGTCTGGCGGGTGAGGGCATTGAAGAGGGTGGACTTGCCCACGTTGGGCAGGCCGACGATTCCGATAGTAAGAGCCACGGTGGTCCATCCTACCGGCGTGCGGCGCGGCGCCCGGCCGGTGGCGTGCACGGGTCGGCGCAGGGGCGTGCAGGGACGGTTGTCCTTCTCCTCGGGACACCGATAGCGTCGAGGACGTGACTGAGCAGCCAGACCAGACCCCGTCCCCGTCCACCGACCCCGCCGCCATCCCCGGGGCCGCGGCACCGCAGGACCAGGAGGCGGCCCCGGGCACGGCGGCGAACCCCGGCCTGGTGCCCGCCGGCACCGCCCTGCCCGAGGGACAGCCGCAGCCGCCCTCCGAGCGCATCTCTCCGCTGGTGTTCCTGGCGATCGAACAGGCCCTGGAGTTCGCCTCCGAGGGCGCCGACGTGGTGCCGTTCCTCCTCGGCTACGTGGACGAGGAGCAGAAGGGCATGTGGCGGCTGCCCGGGGCGGACGAGGCGCAGATGCGCGAACAGCTGGCGCAGCTGAGCCCGCGCCCGCACATGGCCGTGTCCGTGTTCGATGCCCGCCTCGAGGTCAACGGCGAACCGCACGACGCCTTCGTGCTGGAGGCCTTCGACGACGAGGAGGACCGCTCGGCCACCGTCATCCAGCTGTACTCCCCCGCGGCCGCGGCCGCCGAGGGTGCCGAGCCGGGCCAGGCCGAGCCGATCGGCGCCCCGCAGCTGTACACCAACGGGGAGAACATCCTTCGCCCCTGATCCAGGACCACATCCACCCTGGGCCGCTGACCCCGAACCGTCAGTACACCAGCCCGAAGGCCCACACGCCCAGGGTGAGGGTGGTCAGCGTGATGAGGACCATGCCAGCGAGGTTGAGGTAGAACCCGCCCTTGATCATCTGTCCGATGGTCACGTAGCCCGAGCCGAACGCGATGGCATTGGGCGGCGTGGCCACCGGCAGCATGAACGCACAGGTCGCCGCCAGCGCCACGGGGATGCACAGCAGCAACGGGTCCACGCCGACGCCGACGGCCACACCGCCCGCCACGGGCAGGAAGGTCGCGGCGGTGGCGGTGTTCGAGGTGATCTCCGTCAGGAACAGGATGGCCGTGGCTATCACCGCCACCAGCAGCCACACCGGGATGCCTGCCAGCCCCGCGACCTGCTCGCCGATCCAGTCGGCGAGGCCGGAAGCACTGAACTGGGCGGACAGCGCCAGCCCGCCGCCGAAGAGAAGCAGCACTCCCCACGGCAAGCGCACGGCGGAGTCCCAGTCCAGCAGGCGCACCCCACGGGCCGCGCCGGCGGGCAGTGTGAACAGCAGCAGAGCGGCCACCATGGCGATCCCCGCATCACTGATCAGGCCCTCGAAGGCCAGAGGGACGATGATCCAGGAAGCTGCCGCCAGCACGAAGATGCACAGCACCCGCACCTCGCCGGAGGACATCCTGCCGAGCTTGGACAGTTCGTCCGTGATCAGCTCCCGGCCACCCGGGATCTCGGTGATCTCCGCCTTGAACAGCACGCGCGTCAGCAGGAACCAGACGATCACCATCATCACCAGGGACAGTGGGACACCCACCAGCATCCACTGCCCGAAGCCGATCTCCACCCCGTGGGACTGGGCCATGTATCCGGCCAGCAGGGCATTGGGCGGGGTGCCGATCAGCGTCCCGAGCGAGCCCACAGACGCCGCGTAGGCGATCCCGAGCATCAGGGCGGTGCCGAAGTTCGACGCGATCACGGCGTCCTTGACCTCCGTGGACTCCGGGTCCGAGCCTGCCTCCACCGGGTTGGAGGAGTCCTTCGCCACCACCAGGGTCAGGACGGAGACGCCGATGGGGATCATCATCACGGCCGTGGCGGTGTTGGACACCCACATGGACAGGAAGCCCGTGGCGATCATGAACCCGGCCACCACGCCGCCGGGCTTGGTGCCCATCGCCCGGACGGTCACCAGCGCGATGCGGCGGTGCAGGTTCCACCGCTGCATGGCCAGGGCGATGATGAAGCCGCCCATGAACAGGAAGATGATGTTGTTCCCGTAGGACGCGCCCACGTCGTCGATGCCGATGTCCTGCCCCAGGGTAGGAAAGGCGATGAGCGGGACCAGGGCGGTCGCCGGGATCGGGATGGCCTCGGTCATCCACCACACGGCCATCAGGACGGCGATGGCGGCCGTGAGACGGGCGTTGTACGCCAGGTCCGGCGGCAGTATGAGGAAGACGATTCCGGCCAGCACCAGGCCCGCCGCCAGACCGACCCACCGCCGCAGGTTCAGCCCCCTCGGCTCGCCCGGTGCCCGTTCCCCGGGCGAGAGCTTCTCGATCTCCTCTCCGGACGCGTTCCGGGCGATGGCCTCCTCGCTGTGCGATCCGGTCCCCGTGTTGCGAGCCATGGCGCGCCGTCCTCTCCTCGTGCGTGCTGCCTGCTGCGGTGTGAGTGTGTGCGGTTGACCTGCGACGTGTCTGGACACAGTAACGTGTGATCGGGGCCACAGGCAGGGGTTGATTCGCAGGGCCCGTGGCAGGGAAGGGAGCCGGATGGCGTTCGAGCCAGGGATCGTGCTGGCCGTGACCGCCGTCCTGCTCGGCTGCACGCTGCAGCGCACGAGCGGGATGGGCGTGGGTCTCGTGGTCTCCCCCGCCCTGGTGCTGCTGATCGGACCGGCCCAGGGCGTGCTGCTGACCAACGTGACGGCTGCGGTGTCCGCGGCGTGGCTGACCCTGGCCCTGCGCAAGGGCATCGACTGGCGGCGCTACGCCATCATGGCCCCCGTGGTCGTGATCGGCGCGGTGCCCGCCGCCCTGCTGGTCCGGGAGGCGCCGGACGGGTGGCTCGAGCTGATCATCGGCGTGGTCCTGCTGGTCTCCGTGGGCGGGACCACGCTGCTGCCCCGGCTCCCGGCGGTCCCGGCCGCCCCCGCGGGCCTGGCCACCGGGGTGCTCGCTGGTTTCCTGAACACCTCCGTCGGGGTGGCCTCCCCCGCCTACCTGGCCTATGCCCGCGTGACGAGCTGGGACCAGCGTTCCTTCGCCGCCACCCTGCAGCCGCTGTTCCTGACCATGGCGCTGGTCTCCATCCTGGTCAAGACACTGCTGGGCTCGGTGCCGTCCGCGGGCGCCTCGTCGACAGCGCTCCTCGTCGCGGTCGTCTGCGCCGTGCCCGTGGGGGTCCTCGCGGGCGGGGTGCTCTCGCGCCGCGTCTCGGAGACCGCGGCCCGGCGGCTGGCCGTGGCGGTCGTGGTCCTCGGCGCGGCGGGCACGCTCGTGCGCGGCATCATCCAGTTCCTGGGGTGACCGGCCCGCAGCGGCTCCCGCATCCTGACGCCGGCCCGCGACGGCGGTGCTCCCCTAACCCGTCCGCCGGTTCTGGCACGGTGGGGACATGGAGACTTCGGTGGTGTTGGTGGTGGCGCTCGTCTGCGTGGTGGCCGGGCTGGTGGTCGGTGCAGTGCTCGGGGCCTGGTTCGCGGTCACCCGGTTCCGCTCGTCCGCCGAGCAGCCGGCCCAGCAGGCCCGGGACGAGGCCCAGGCGTTCCGGGAGGAGTCCCAGCACCTACGCGGTGAACTCGCCGAGGTCCAGGCGGCGCTCGCCGCGGCGGAGGCCGAGAGCCGGGTGCTCACCGCCGAGCGCACGGCGGACCGGGACCGGGCCGAGGTCGAGTCGAAGGTCCTCACCGCCCTGGCCCCAGTGGGCCAGCGGTTGGAGACCCTGCAGCGCCAGGTCGGCATGCTGGAGCGGGACCGCGTGGAGCAGTACGGCCAGCTCTCCGAGCAGCTCAAGACCGCCGCCGAGACGGACACCGCCCTGCTGGTGAACACCAGGTCGCTGGTGGCCACCCTGAAGTCGACGTCCGCCCGCGGGCACTGGGGCGAGGTCCAGTTGCGCCGGGTGGTGGAGGCCGCCGGCATGCTGGCCCACACCGACTTCGCCGAGCAGCAGGTGCTGCGCGGGGACGAGGAGCAGGTGCTGCGACCGGACCTGGTGGTGCGGCTGCCCGGGGGCAAGTCCCTGGCCATCGACGCCAAGGCCCCGCTCGCCGCGGTCCTGGAGGCCGAGGAGCTGGCCGGCGACCCGTCCGCCGAGGCCGCCGGACGGCGCCGGAACCTGCAGCTGGCCCATGCCAAGGCCGTGCGTGCGCACGTGGATGCCCTGTCGGCCAAGGAGTACTGGCAGGGACTGGAGCACTCCCCCGAGCTGGTGGTGTGCTTCCTGCCGGCGGAGTCCTTCCTGGCCTCGGCCCTCGAGGCCGATCCGGCGCTGCTGGACCATGCGTTCTCGCGCAACGTCGCCCTGGTGGCACCGGTGTCCCTGCTGGCGGCGCTGAAGTCCGTGGCCTACGCCTGGCGGCAGGAGACCCTGACCGAGAACGCGCGGTCCCTGTTCGAGGCCTCGCGGCAGCTCTACCAGCGCCTCGGCACCCTGGGCGGGCACGTGTCCAAGCTCGGCGGCTCGTTGCGCTCGGCGGTGGAGAAGTACAACGCGATGGTCGGCACGCTGGAGTCACGGGTGCTGCCCTCCGCCCGGCGGATCGGTGACCTCGATCCCACCCTGGGCGAGGGGCCCGCCCCGCTGACGCCGGTCGAGGCCACCCCCCGGGTGCTCTCGGCGGCCGAGCTGCTGGACGAGGACTTCCTGGCGGGCAACGCCAGTGGCCCCGGCGCGGGTGCAGGTGCCGGCGCCGGGTTCGGCGCTGTGAGGGACATCACCACCGCGACGGGGACGCGGCCGGAATAGTTCTGCGGGGCGACTGGTTGGCATGGTCGAGTCGTTTAAATTTAAACGACGCTCTCCATTGCTTTGACCGTCTGGAAGGACATCTCATGCGCATCGGTTACATCGTCGGCTCCCTGGCCCAGAACTCCATCAACCGCCGCCTGGCCAGGGCCCTGAGCGCCCTCGCCCCGGAGGGCGTGGAGTTCTTCGAGATCAACATCGGCGACCTGCCGCTGTACAACTGGGACTTCGACGCCGACTACCCGGCCGCCGCCCTGGACTTCAAGGAGACCGTCTCCGGCGCCGA
>Ga0190265_10002938_pt1 | contig 11570 bp, 9 predicted proteins | sample Popmic124T_FD_133135 | JGI IMG/M metagenome (GOLD analysis project Ga0190265, IMG submission 133135) | Populus adjacent soil microbial communities from riparian zone of Indian Creek, Utah, USA - 124 T | ecosystem: Environmental > Terrestrial > Soil > Riparian zone | place: USA: Utah | collected...
ATACTTTTAAATGATGTCGACAGGCTGTTGCTCTCCTACGGAGTTGCATTCCACCGGTTTGTCGATGACTACTGCGTTTTCGCTCAGAGCGAGCAGGAAGCGCGCTCTCACTTGGCACTGTTGAGCGAACTGCTACTTGTTAACGATTCGCTGCCTCTCCAGAAGGCCAAGACTCGCATACTATCTGCCGATGAATTTCGCACGATTAATGACCCTTCGTCTTCTGACGATGAAGCCGAGACCCTAGATCGCCAGATCCTAAAACTGCGCCTCCATTTTGATCCGTATTCACCAACTCGCGTGGAGGACTACGAAGAGCTCTTGACCGAGATGTCTAAATACCCGATTGATGAGATGCTTTCTCGGCAGATGAGAAAGAGCCGGGTTGACCAAGCCGTGACTAAAAAATTAATTCAAATGTTGCGCTTCCTAAGACCGCAAGCACGTTCGCGTACGATAGCTTCACTAATCGATAACCTCGGCCTTCTTTATCCGGTCTTTCCGGCTGTCATGATTCTTCTGAAGGGAACTATTTCAGAGCTAGAGGAGGGTGTACGGCAGCGCGTATTTAGAGCACTTCGAGGCCTAATAGCAGTGGGCTCCCATATTGTTCGTGTTCCGACAAATCTACTTTTCGCAGTACAGGTGCTGGCTCACGATCGCTCAGAGGAAACTGCCCAGACTCTTGCTAGCCTATACAGGACCACAGAAAGCATGATGCTGAAGCGAGACATTATTCTTGCCATGGCTCGGAACCACGTTGATTACTGGGTATCCGGCCGGCTCAGAGACTTCGACAAAGTCACACCGTGGGAGCGACGAGCACTACTTGTCGCGTCCTACACCCTGGGAGGAGAAGGCGCGGACTTTAGAAGATCTGTGGCGGCCCAACTTCAGCCAATCGAGAGGGTTATAGCCAAATGGGCTGCAGAGCGCGCGGATAGAGGAGCACTGGAGATTCCACTGTGATTTCCGAAAGGAAATTTGCCGAAAAATTTACGTCGTTCTGGAATGACACCTTGCCGCGTGGAGCGGCAGTGTCTCGCCACATAAACCTTCAGGTCAACCGCTTTGCAAAGCCTCTGCAGAGTGAAATTCCTGGAAGCCGACGCGCCTTGGTAAACGAACTGGGCTTTCGGCTGTTCGTAGAAAGAATTAGAGATGGGCAGGTTATGGCGACAGCTCCAGAGTTGGCGCTAGCGATTGAGATCGGGCGCACTGTGGCTCAGTTTTTAAGCATTGAGATGACATCCCCGCCTAGCGATGATGTTTGGGATCCAAATACGGTAGAGATTGAGGAGGCCATGATTCTGGCCCATCGCCTTGCAAGGTTTTTTTTACGATATGAAGCCAAGGCATCAATCTTACCGGAGCCGCACTTCGCGGGCTGCGGCCTTCTAGAGAGCTGCCAAGGTGACATCCTGGCAGGCTCAACTCTCTATGAAGTTAAGTCAGGCGAAGCCAGTTTCCGATTGGCCGATCTTCGCCAAGTCCTTAGTTACTGCGCCTTGAACCACGCTGGAAGATTTTACTCTATCACTTCGGTGGGATTTATTAACCCAAGACTAGGAATCTATTCAATAGTCGATATTGATGCCTTGGCCCGGAGCGCGGCAGGCATATCAGCTGACCGTCTTTTGTTTGACATAACCCACTTCTTGGTGTCTCAGAGCGCCTCGCTCTGAGCGGCGAAGACGGAACCGCACCAGCGGATCAGACAGCCTGGTGCTTCAGGGCCAGGTTGCTACGGTTACGAACCAATCCTCACCCCACCTCAACCTCCGCCGCACACGTCACCGGAAAATTAACCGACCTCGCAATGAAGCAGAGGTGATGCGCCCTCTCGTGCAGCTCCTTCGCCTTTTCCGGGTCCGCCCCCGCGGCCACCCGCACCCGCGGCCGGAGGGCCACCTCGGTGAAGCGCCCTCCCCCGTCTTCGGCTTCGACCATCCAGCCGCGGGGCTCGTCGGTGTAGCCCTTTACGACGATGCCGGCTTCGGCGCAGAGGTGGAGGTACCAGAGCATGTGGCAGGTGGAGAGGGTTGCCACGAGCATCTCTTCCGGGTTGTAGCGGGCCGGATCGCCGCGGAAGGTGGGGTCTGAGGAGCCGGGGATCACGGGCTTCCCGGGGGCTGAGATCTCGTGGTCTCGCTTGTAGGCGCGGTAGCCGGAGGTGCCGGTGCCGAGGTCGCCGGTCCATCTCACCGTGAGGGAGTATTCGTGCTGTTTGCCTTTTTGGCTCATGGCAGACAACGGTCGCGCTCCTCTTCGATCAACCGAGCTATGTCGATCTCCGTGTGCACCTTCTCGGCCCGCGGCCGCGCGACCAAGCGCTCACCGCGCCTGACGAGCTCGGGTCCAGCCGCCAAGCGGACGAGACGGATGGCGAAACCGTCGATCACCATCTCGAGCTCTGTACCGGCGGTAAGGCCGAGCCGCTTGCGCACCTCGGCAGGAATGACCACGCGGCCTGCTTTGTCGATGGTCGTTCTCATGGGCCTAGCGTACCATTCCATGTCTCCGCCATCCTTCTGCCATGTCACTCAGAATAAGCGCCCGCTACGCTCTACCAGGCGCCAGCTTCCAGGGCCGGGGGCTAGTCCCATTTCAAGCTTGGCTCAAGAGACCGCCTTCTGGACGGCAGGCGTTTCCTGGTGCCTCTGGGTGGCGTAGCCCACGATGACCCCGAGGACGCTGCCGGGCAGGATGATCTCCCAGAAGTAAGGGGTTCCCAGGGTGACCAGGTACGCGAACAGCGCGCCCACGGCCAGGCCGAAGAGGATGGTCAGGGGGAGCGACTTCACCTTGCGGGCGAAGTAGCCGATGAGCACCCCGGCGACGAGGCCCTTGAAGGTCGAGCCGATGACGATGCCGACGATCTCGGGTCTCGTCTCGGGCGCCGAGAGAAGAGCCGAAAACCCGTCGAAGACACCGAGAATGCCACCCAGGATCAGTCCGAAAAGCGGTTTGTTCATTTGCGTGTTCCTCCTGGAGATCCTATTCAACGTCCGCGGGATTCCCTTTAAGCCAGGAACCAGATCAGCAGAGACCTCATGACGAGGTAGGCGAGGATCAGGACGATGGGCGTGCGGTAGCGGCGGACGAAACGGCCTGCCCGCTCCAGCACGTTCTCGCGGTAGGCGCCCACCGGCAGGCCGGAAAGGTAGCGCGAAAGGTCCGCGGCCAGCTCCTCGACTTTGGGGTAGCGCGCTTCCGGCACCTCCGCCATGGCCCGCCGGCGGATTGCCGCGAGGGGCCGGGGCGGCCGCTCGGGGCCGGCGAGGAGGAAGCCGAGGAGTGCGCCCAGGGCCCAGACGTCCGTGCGTTCGTCCAAGCGGTCGACCTCGCCGCGCTCCTGTTCGGGAGCCATGTAGCCAGGGGTGCCGACGATGGTGCCGTGGGCCGTGCCGTGGTGAGTGGTGCCAGGGGTGGTGCTCCCGCCTTCTTCGCCGCGCTCCACGATGCCGGCGATGCCGGCGCTGCCGGGATGGGATCGCACCTTCGCCACCCCCCAATCCATCACCAGCACCTCGCCGAAGGGCCCCACCATCACGTTCTCGGGCTTGAGGTCGCGGTGGATCACGCCGTGGGCGTGGGCGAAGGCGACCGCCTCGCAGATGCGCTCGAAGGCGCGCAGGCGCTCGGCGAGCGGCGCGGTGCGGGCGTACTCGTCCAGCCGGCTGCCGCGGACGCGTTTCATGACGTAGAAGGCCTGGCCGTCCGGCAGCAACCCGGCATCGTGAACGGGGACGATCCCCGGATGCTCCAGCCGCGCCAGGACGCGGGCTTCGCGCAGCAGGCGCTCGAGGTCGGGAGGGCCGTCGGGAAGCTGAACGACCTTGAGGGCCACCTCGCGGTCGAGGCGGCCGTCGCGGGCGAGGTAGACGGTGCCCATGCCGCCGTGGCCCAGGGTTTCGACGATCTCGTAGGGGGTTCCCGAGAGGTCCGGCTCGGCGGTCACCCGGCGCAGGTGACGGAGGGCGGCGTCCGAGAGGCCGTTCATCCCGGATCGATCCCCAGGACGAGCCGCGCCTCGTCGCGGAACTCCCGCTCCGAGCCGGTGAGCTCCCGCAGGCGCTCGAGGACGAGCCGCCGCAGCTCCCGCCGCACCGCCGCCAGGTAGTTGGTCACCTGGGTGGCGGGCAGGCCCGTCTCCGCCGCCAGCTCGGCGTAGGTGGGGCGTTCGGGCGCGTCCGCGCCTTCGAGGTCGTAGCGCTCGAAGAGGCGGAAGTGGACCGTCCTGCCCGTGGCCTCGCTCCAGCGCCGCAGGTCCTCGATCGCCAGGCCAAAGAGCGAGCGCACCCACTCGCGGTGGAAATACTCCTCCATGTCGAGGTCCTCGCCCGCTCCGTAGCGCCGCAGCTCCTCTTCCGCACCGGAGAAGTCCAGCGAGAGAAACGTCCTCTCGCCGCCGCGCTTGAGACGCCGGGCGGCCTTCTGCTCGTTGGCCGCGAAGCCGTCCAGGCAGGTGCGGAGATAGGTCCGGAACCGGGCTTTCTCCGGATCGTAGCGTTCGAACGTCCCCTTGGCGAGCGCGGCGGCGAAGAACTCCTGGGTGACGTCCTCGGCATCCTCCCGGGCGAGGCGCCAGCGGACCCGCAGCACTTTGTAGACCGGACGCCAGTAAGAGGCCACGAGCGCATCCCAGGCCTGGCGGCGCACCCGCGGATCGGCGTCGCGGACGGCGGCGACGACGGAGCGGCGGGTGAGGGGGAAGCGGTCCCCGGCCGGAGCGGGTCCGGTGTCGTGCATGGGCACTACTATAGGGCCGATCCCCGCGCGGGCGGGTCCGCCAGGAAGAGATGGAAGAGGAGATTGCCGGGCCCGGAGAGAGCTCCCCCGGGCCCCGGCGGGAGTCACTCTAGAAGCAGTGCCTTGGCGGACAGGGGGTGCAGATGGCCGAGCAGGTGTCCAGGCGCGTGGCGATGCCGCCGGCGACCGCCCGCAGATCGGCCTGGTTCAGGTCGACCAGGCCCGAGGGGTGCGCGCCGAGGCTCGCCCTCTCCTCGTCGCTCAGGCTGAGGTAGTACTCCTCGTCACGCCAGGCGCGGGATACGTCGATCTTCTTCATCGGGTCTCTCCTTCTACGCGAACACCGTCACGAGATCACCCCGGACGGAGAGTCAACAGGCCTTTATGGGGGCGGCGCGAGCACGAGGACGGAGGGCACGCGCCGGGGCTCGGCCTGCCGCAGGAGGCCGTAGCCGATCCCCGCCAGGCCAATCATGAAACCGGGCGGCTCGGTGCGGCCCGGCAGGCCGAAGCGCCACCCATGGGACCGGATGTCGGCCAGGGTGCCGCCCAGGAGCCGGCCGATCCGCGGCGCGAAGTCGATCCCCAGGCGCTCTTGGGCCAGGAGCAGGGCCTCGAGGTTCCCCAGGTCGCCGTGACACTGGCAGTGTCCCCGGCCGAAGCCCTCTGCCAGGGTGGTCTCCAGCGCGACGGCGATCTCCTCCCGCACCTCCGGGCCGTCCAGGTGACGCAGGCCGTCGATGCGGGCCAGGGCGACGCCGGGCGCGCCGTGGCACCAGGCGCTCATGAAGTGGGGCTCGCCGTCCGGGCCCTGGCTGCCACTGCGCAGATCGGGCCAGTTCCGCTTCTCCGGCGCGTAGAGCGAGCGTTCGTAGGCGAGGCCGGCCACGGCCGCCTCGCGGAAACGCTCGTCCCCGGTGACCTCGGCGAGCTGCAGCAGCGCCCAGGCGATGCCGGTGGCGCCGTGCGACATGCCGGCGAGCGGCGTGGGCCCGGCGATCTCCAGCACCCAGCCGATCCCTGGCCCCGCCGGCACGGCCCGCGCCAGGAGCCGCTCGCCACAGCGCACCGCGGCCGCCAGCGTCGGCTCCGAGGGCCTCTGCTCCCAGAGCCGCAGCAGGCAGATGAGGCACCCGGCGGCTCCCGCCACCACGTCGTTCGAGGTGTCCGCGTCGATGAGCCCGGGCAGGAACGAGACGATCGCCTCCGCCTCGTCGAGGAGCGCCGGCTCGTCCCACAGGGCGGCCAGGTGGGTGAGCGTGTAGAGCGGCCCTCCCCAACCCGAGAAGGCGCCCACCGATTCGAGTTGCCGGGGGGTCTGGGCCGTCCGCCAGGCCAGGGTCGCCGCGCCGTCGCGGGCGAGCGCGGTCCACCGCGGCTCGCCGGTCACCTCGCCGAGATAGGCGAGGAAGAGGACGATCCCGGGCATTCCGAGGTGGAGGTCGAGGCCGGCCAGCGCGAGGCTCCAGTCCGTTCCAGTCCCGTAGACCTGGGCGCCGAGCCAGTGCGCCTCTCCGGGAGCGCGCAGCGCGAGCTCCTCCAGGCGGCGGCCGACGGCCCGGGCGGCCTCCAGGACCTCGTTCCGGGACGGCCCTTCGGAAGCTTCGGCAAACTCGGGGGGCGCGTGATCCGGATTGCGCAGGACCACCGCCTCGACGGAGTTGCGGATGATCCAGGCCTGGCGCCGCAGGCCGTCCTCGCTGAAACGGGCCAGGCGAGCCCGCGCCTCTTCGAGGCCCGAGATCGGGAGGAACCCGGGCAGCCGCTCCCCGTCGCCCATCCACAGGTCCTTCGAGCCGGGCCGTGCCGTGAACATCGGGATGTCGCCCCGCAGCAGCTCGCGCCGCTCGGCCGGCACCACCGCGCCGAGCAGGGGCCGCTCCTCCACCGCCTCCCAGAGGCGGTCGAAGAGCCTGTCGCGCTCCAGCGCGTCGCCGAGGGTGAACGGGTGCTGAGACTCCATGAAGAGCGTGGCGTAGGTGCGGGTCATGCGCAGAATGACCCGCACCTCGGCACCGGCAAAGGCGTCCAGGGGCCCCCCGGGAGCGGCCAGCTCCTCACCGTGACGGCAGAGCAGACGGTACATCACGGTGAAGCCGTCGACCAGCGGATCGACGTAATCCCAGAGCGCCACCTCGGCGCCCTCCAGGGTCGGCCGGCTCTTCCCCTGGGGGATCTCCACCGTCCGCCGCACGTAGCGCATGGCGTCGGTCCCCGCCGCCTCGCCCATCAGCGCCGGCGGCGACCTCTGGGCCGCGGGCGCCGCGAGGCCGCTCAGGTCGACTCCGGACTCGTTGCCCTCGCCGCCCCAACTGCGTGCCGGCAGCATTCCGCTCTGGAGGACGCTCTCGAAGATCGGCCGCCCCACCAGTCTGGCCTCCGGCCCGCGGCTCACCTCGTCCACCCAGGGATGGAAGAGCGCTTCGAGGTCCAGCAGGACCGGGTGCTCCCCCGCCGCGATCAGGTTTTCATGGTGGAAATCGGTCGCGGCCAGCAGCAGGAACAGGGCGAGGTAGCCCCCCTGCCGGCGATAGAAGCGTTCGAGCTCCTCGGGAGACGAGCAGGGCGCCTGCTCGATCCACTCCACCCAGCCGCGGTCGCCGCCATCGATCACCCGCAGCAGCCGGTAGGCCGGAGCGAACCCCTTGTCCGACGCCCAGGCGAGCAGCCCCTGGAACGCGGTCTCGACCCCCATGGGCTTCGGCTTGTAGACCAGCCGCAGGCCGGAAGCGAAGTTCAGGACGGCGACCGAGCGGCCACCCCGGTGGAGGTCGCCCAGCCCGCTCTCCAGACCGGTCAGCAACCCGGGGTCCTGCTCCGGAGAGAAGGCGGCGCGGATGGCCGGAGCGTCGTCCCGCAGGTGGCGCAGGAGCTCCAAGCTCACCTCCACCCAGCGGTCCACGGTCTCGACCACCTGCCGCGCCAGGACGGGATACTGCCGCAAGATGGTGAGCGCCGTCCCCGGGTCGCGGAGCGATTCGGCGAACGAAGCGAAGCGCGCCTCGGGCGTCTCGCCGGTCAGGCGCCCCTCCCGCCCGGCCAGGTTCAGCTCCACGACCATCGTCCGTCCCAGGAGCAGGATCAACATCTGGGGCAGGCCTTCGGCCAGGAGGGCCGAGACCGTCTCCGGATCGAAGGGAAGCTCGCCCCCCTCGGCGGCGAGGTCTCGGGCTCCCTGGCGGAGCCGGGAGTAGCCCGCATCCATCACCGGCTGCACGGCCCTCAGGAGCTTCAGATAGGGCAGCGCCTCCGCCGGCATCGGCGAGTCGGGAAAAGCTTCGGGTGCGGGATTGGAGAAGGCCTGCTCCAGGTCCGCCAGCCAGCGCGGAGGGGCGCCGGCCCGGCCGGCCAGATCCGCATCCGGTTCACCCAGGAGATAGAGGAAGGACTGTGAGGAGAGGCCGTCGGCCGCGAGGCGGCGCGCCAGCAATCCATCGTGAGAGAAAGGGGCCTGGGCCCGCCAGCGGCCGGCCCGCCGCTCGGCGCGTTCGGCGTCCGCCGGAAGCCCGGGGTCGCCACCTGGCCCCTCCCGCAAAACCTCCGCCCGCTCTTCCAACGTCAAGGCCCGGAACCACTCCGCAGCCTGCCAAAAGGCACCGCTCGTCAAGTCGCCGCGCTCCCGTCTCTAGTCGCGAGGTCAGTGTAGGAGACTAGGGGAGAGGGAAGCAAGCATTTTGCGCATTTGCTGCTAAGTCTACGAGTTGCACGGATCATCGGGCGTCGTATGATGAATGAACGCCGAGCTCCAGAAAGGACCGACGCGATGACCCCGAGCGCCTCTACTTCCCCGTTGGACGCCCGCCACGCCGCACTCGCCGAACCGCGCCTCGCCGCGTACCTGCCGCTCGTCTACGTCGCCTGGGCCGACGGCGATCTCGAGCCGGCCGAGATCGCGAGCATCCGCGCCCGGCTGGCGGACGGTCCCGAGCTGCCGGCACCGAGCCGCGCTCTTTTGTGCGCGTGGCTCGATCCGGCGGCGGCACCGTCGGCCGGCGAGCTGGCCGCCCTCCTGGCGAGCCTCCAATGGGAAGGCCAGGAGCTGCCGGATGCCGAGGGGCGCTCGCTCGCCGCTCTCGGCGAGGAGCTGGCCGAGCGGCGCGGGGCGGCGATCCAGCCCGGCGAGCGCGAGGCCCTGGTGGCGGCCGAAGCCGCTCTCGGCGTGGATGGCACCGAGGCGGCGCGAGGGCTCACCGGCGCGGTCCGCAAGCCGCCCGAGGCGGCGTCCGCGGCGGCACCCTTCGACGTCGCCGGCCTCGCGGGCTTCCTCGACGGCGCCGAGCGCGACACCCGCGAGCGGGTGCGCCGGCTCCTCGCCACCCCTGAATTCGGCTACCGTTCGGAGCTCGGCCGCGAGGCCTACCGCGCGCAGGTGCTCGCCTGGTGCCGCAGGCTGGCGGAGGAGGGGATCGGTCCCCTGGGGCTCCCCCGCGAGCACGGCGGCGGCGGCGACCCGGCGGCCTTCCTCGCCGCCTTCGAGACGCTCGGCCACCACGACCTCTCCCTGCTCGTCAAGCTCGGAGTCCAGTTCGGGCTCTTCGCCGGCAGCATCCAGCAGCTCGGGACCGAGCGTCACCACGCCGCTTGGCTGCCCGCCGCGGCGCGCCTCGATCTCGCCGGCTGCTTCGCGATGACCGAGACCGGGCACGGCTCGAACGTCGCCGACCTCGAGACGACCGCCCGCTACGAGCCCGCAGGCGGCACCTTCGAGATCCACACCCCCCGCGAAGAGGCGCGCAAGGACTACATCGGCGGCGCGGCCCGCGATGCCCGGCTCGCCGTCGTCTTCGCCCAGTTGGAGACCGCAGGCGCGCGCCACGGCGTACATGCCTTCGTGGTGCCGCTCCGCGACGCCGGCGGGAGCGTCCTGCCCGGCATCCGCATCGAGGACTGCGGCGAGAAGCTCGGATTGAACGGCGTGGACAACGGCCGCATCGCCTTCGACCATGTGCGGGTGCCGCGGGAAGCCCTGCTCGACCGCTTCGCCGCGGTGGCGGCGGACGGCTCCTACGCCAGCCCGATCGCGAGCCCCGGCAGACGGTTCTTCACCATGCTGGGGACCCTGGTCGGAGGGCGGGTGAGCGTCGCCCTGGCCTCTCTTTCGGCCGCCAAGTCGGCGCTCTGCATCGCCGTCCGCTACGCCGAGCGCCGGCGCCAGTTCGGCGCGCCGGGGAGTTCCGAGACGCTGCTCCTGGACTACCCGTCGCACCAGCGGCGGCTGCTCCCCCGCCTCGCCGCGACCTACGCCCTCCACTTCGCCCTGCGCGACCTGGCGGCCCGCTACGTCGAGGCGGTTACCGGCCGGACGGACGACGAGGGCCGCCGGAGCGTCGAGGGCCTCGCCGCCGGCCTCAAGGCCCTGGCCACCTGGCATGCGACGGACACCATCCAGGCCTGCCGCGAAGCCTGCGGCGGCGAGGGCTACCTCTCGGTCAACCGCTTCGCGGCGCTCAAGGCGGACAGCGACGTCTTCACCACCTTCGAGGGCGACAACACCGTCCTCCTCCAACTGGTGGCCAAGGGGCTCCTCTCCGAGTACCGCAAGCAGTTCGGAGACATGGGATTCGCCGGCCTGATGCGCTTCGTGGCCGCCCGCGCCGGCACGGCGGTGCGCGAGCTCAACCCGGTCCTCCCGCGGATGACCGCACCGGAGCACCTGCGAGACCCCGAGTTTCAGCTCGGGGCGCTGCGCTGGCGCGAGGAGCACCTGCTCTCAAGCGTCGCCCGCCGCCTCAAAAAGCGCCTCGACGCCGGACTGGAGCCCACCCGGGCGATGCTCGAGAGCCAGACCCATCTGCTGGCCGCCGCCCGCGCCCACGTCGAGCGGACCGTGGCCGAGCACGCCGCCGCGGCCGTGGCTGCCGCGCCGGCCGAGTACGCCGCGGTCCTGCGTCCCCTCCTCGCCCTTCACGGCCTCGCCCGCCTCGAAGCGGACTCCGGATGGCTGCTCGAGCACGGTGTCCTCGAAGCGGCCAAGGCCCGCGCGATCCGCAAACAGGTCGACCTCCTCTGCCGGGAGCTGCGCCCCCTGGCGCGCGGCCTGGTCGACGCCTTCGCGATCCCCGACGAGGTCCTCGCCGCACCGATCGCGCTCTGAAACGTTCCTCGGCAGGTAGGCTGACTGCAGTGGTAAGCTCAAGGCCTCGCAAAGAAAAATCGGCGGCGCGTCCGTCTTCTCAGGGAACCTTTGGAAAGGATTTACCATGAGACACCGTAGCGCGATTCACCGAGTCTTCCGCCGTGTGCTCCTGGTCCCCGGCCTCGTGCTCCTGGTCACGGGGGCCGCCGCAGCCTGGCAGGGGCAGAACGCCGCCTCCGTGCCCGCCGCCACCGGTAGCGAAACACAACCCGTCGCGGACACTGACCAGAAGCCGCCGGCCCAGTCCGAGCTGGCGGGGCCTGATTGCCAGATATTGCCATCCGTGGAATCCGTCAAGGTTTGCGAGGTCTGGTCGGTCCCACCCTTCAACAAGAACAGGGCCGAGCCTGGAGCGGTGAGAGCGGCCGGAGCCGGGTCAATGCCGTGTCCTTCGGTACAGGACCCGGGCGAGAAGCTGCCGGTCGTAGAGCTGCGCAATACGATCGCCGTGCGGGTCCAGGGCATGGAGCAGCTTCTGGCTCGGCAGAGCTGCCTCCAGAAGACCGGGCAGAAGAGGGACATCATCCTCTATCTCGACCGCCGGCCCCTGCCCAAGATGGTCGCCGCACCGCCCAGCGATCCGGACGAGGGCATCGTGATGTTCCCCCTGGAGCGCACTGAAGACTCGCGCGGCGTCTGGACCTACCTGCTCGGCAGGCCGAGCCCGTGGAAGGACCGCGCG
>Ga0190265_10002939_pt1 | contig 11567 bp, 11 predicted proteins | sample Popmic124T_FD_133135 | JGI IMG/M metagenome (GOLD analysis project Ga0190265, IMG submission 133135) | Populus adjacent soil microbial communities from riparian zone of Indian Creek, Utah, USA - 124 T | ecosystem: Environmental > Terrestrial > Soil > Riparian zone | place: USA: Utah | collected...
AGCCCAGACCGAGAGGGCTCGGTCGGAACGAGCCGGGCGACGTCAGGCGTCGACCGTCGCGGCCACCGCCGGGGCGGGGAAGCCGCCGACGGCGTGCTCGAACGCGTGCGCCACGCGGAGGCACGTCGCGTCGTCGAAGTGCCGTCCGACGATCATCAAACCGGCCGGCAGGCCGTCGACGAGATCGGCGGGCACCGAGGTCGCGGGATGCCCCGTCACGTCGAACGGCGCGGTGTTGGCGATCATCTCGAGTGATCGGGCGAGGTACTCCTCGCGCGGTGCGTCCGGGCCGGGGATGGTGGTCGCCGTCAGCGGCAGCGTCGGCATCACGAGCACGTCGTAGTCGGCGAGCGCGTCGTCGTAGGCGCGGCGCAACTCGAAGGACAGGTTGCGCGCCATCGCGTAGTGCTGCCCGAAGGAGGAGTCGATCGCGTGGCGCCCGGCCATGACGACCAGCTTGACCGTCTCGGAGAATCGCGCCGCCCGTTCCCGCCACTGCCTCCCGTAGAACGCGATCAGCTCAGGGTCGTACAGCCCCTGGTAGTTCATGCCGTACGCGTTGCCGTCGACCATCTGCGCGGTTGCGCCCTCGGTCGCGATCACGTTCCACACGTGCATCGCGTCGCGGTGCCACGGAACGGACACGTCGGTGACCGTGGCGCCGAGTTGACGGAGCCGCTCGATCGCCGCCCGCACCGCGTCGTCGACACCTGCCATCGACAAGTCAGGAATCCCGAACCCTTCGGCGACGACGCCGATCCGCAGCCCCTCGACCGGTCCGTCGAGCGCGGCGACGTAGTCGGCGCCCGCGACCCCGGTGGGTTGGCGAGGGTCGAACCCGTCGGACCCGGCCAACACGCCGAGCATCAGCGCCGCGTCGGCCACGGTGCGGGTGATCGGACCGAGGTGATCGAGCGTCAACTCGATCGGGAACGCGCCGGTGTAGGGGACGAGGCCGTGGGTCGGCTTGTGCCCGACCGTGCCGCTGTACGCGCTGGGGATGCGCACCGAGCCACCCTGGTCGCCGCCGACGGCAAGATCGACGGCGCCGGCGGCGACGAGCGCGGCGCTGCCGCTCGACGATCCGCCGGCGGAGCGGGTCGCGTCCCATGGGTTGCGCACCGGGCCGGTCCGCGACGTGTGACTGCCTCCTGAGAAGCAGAGGTCCTCGCACACCGCCTTGCCGGCGATCGTGGCCCCGGCGGCGAGGACGCGGGTGACGATCGTGGCGTCACGCGTCGGCACAAAGCCCTCGAGCGTTTCCGATCCGTTCATCATCGGCACGCCGGCGACCATGACGTTGTCCTTGATCGCGACCGTGCGGCCCGACAGTGGGCCGTCATCGGTTTCGTGGATCGCTGTCGTCACGTACCAGGCGCCGAGCGGGTTGTCGGCGTCGGCCGGGCGGGACCAGGAACGGTCGCTCCGCGGCGCCGGCGCCGTGCGGCCGTACAGCTCCTCGACGGCCGTCCACGAGGCGAGCAGGCCGGTGGCGAACGGGGCGAACGCGGTGATGTCGGCGGCACTCAGGTCGAACTCGTAGCGGTCGGCGACGGCGGCCAGGTCGGCCTCGTCGGGCGGGCGGATGGTCATGGTGACCTCCTCGCGTTGTGGCGGCTTGACGGACCGACCGTACGCCTGGGCGTCCTGGAGCGTCAACGCTCCGCGAGTTGTGGGATTCCGCCGGTCCGCGAGTGGACCTCAGCCCTCCATGTACCAGTAGCAGCCGTACTGGTCGGGGTCGCCCCAGGTGACGCTGTCGCGCTCGCTGAGGTCGGTGCGGTTCGAGAACTTGATCTGGTCGAGGCCGATCGTGGCGAGTTCGTCGCCGATGGCGATCGAGCGCTGGAGCGGGTTCCAGCAGCCGCTCTGACTGCGGGACTCGTGATTGATCGTGCCGACGCCGACCAGTGTCTGGCCGTCGAGGCGGGCGACGACGGCGCCGCCGCCGGAGCCGTTGATCTCCGAGGCCAGGCAGTCGACCTGTGGTCCACAGTTGCCCCAGCCGGGCGAGACGGGCAGCACGATCGTGCCGTCGGCCGGCCAGTACAGGAACGCCTTGTGGTCCCACTCGACGTCGCTCCAGCCACCGATCGACAGTGTCGAGATGCGCTGCGGGTTCGCCGGGTCACTGACGTCGAACAGCGACAGCTGGGTGCCGAGCGTCTGGCCGGTATCGGTGGCGTCCTGGCCGACGCCGAGCAGCAGGCCGTCGCCGACCGGATGCAGGTAGGCCGAGTAGCCGGGGATCTTGAGCTCGCCGGTGAGGGCCGGGTTGGCCGGATCGGTCATGTCGATGACGTACAGCGGGTCGGTCTGGCGGAACGTCACGACGTAGGCCGTCGGGCCGAGGAAGCGCACGGCATAGATCTGCTCGCCGGCGCCGAGACCCTCGACGACCGAGAGCTGTTCGAGCGCATCGCCGTTGGCCCGCAGGGCGTACACGGCCGATTCGCTGTCGCCGGTGTTCCAGTCGTCGATCGTCGTGGCGACCCGCAGGACGCCCTCGTGCTCGCTCATCGCGAACTGGTTGAGCAGCCGGCCGGGCACCTCGCCGGAGGCCTGGTACGTGGCGGACGCGCCCTCGCCGAGCGTGAAGGCGTGGATCAGGGTGGGTGGCGCCTGGTTCGGATCGACTGTCTGGTTGCCCTGCTGGATCGCCCAGTTCCAGTCCCACGACTGGGTGGCGACGTAGAGGCTGCTCGTCGATGCGTACACGGTCTCGCCCGTCGAGACGATGCCGGCCGCGCCCTCGGGCGTCGCCTCGCCATCGAGGTCGATCGAGGCGATCCACGTGACGCCGAGCCCCGAGAAGTCACGGGGAGCGGCGACGTTGGCGCAGTCGAGCGACTCCTCCATCTGGCCGAACGTCCCGTCGCCGGCCTCGTCGAACCAGCGTGGCAGCCAATCCTGCACCGCCGACTCGTCGATGATCTGCTTGTTGCGCTCGAGCGAGCGGTCCTCGTCGAGCCCGAACTGGTCGGGGTGGACGAACGGCAGCCGGGCGGCGAGCGAGCTCGACAGCACCAGGCGGACCGTCCCGCCGGCCGCTCGTGAAGCGACGAGGCGGCCTTCGAGATGCGAGCGGCGCAGCAGCGCCGGGTTCGTCGGGTCGCTCACGTCGAACACGGACACGACGGTGTCCTCGGCGGTGGTGAATCCCTGGGTGGCGACGAGCAGGCGGGTGCCGTCGAGGATCATCTGGTGTGAGCCGCCTGGCAGCTCGGGTGATGCCACGACCGTGGCGTCGGCGACCGAAACGATGCGCAGGCCGTCCTGTCCGGCCACGTACACGTAGGTGCCGTCGGTCTCGACGATGTCGCCCTCGTCGACGCCCACCTCCTGGGTGTTGGTTCCGGAGTAGTCGACGCCCTGAGCCGCAGTGGTTGCCGCTGGTGCCTCGAGGCGAGAACCTTCGCCGCCGGCGGAGTCCTCGGCCGCGACCATGTCGGGCGTCACGGTGCCGTAGTAGTAGCCGCCGTCGAGGCCCCACGCGGTGACGCGCTCGCGGGCCTCGGTCTGCATGTAGGTGAGCAGCGCGTCGCAGTCGCCGAAGAACGACAGACGGGCGAAGCCGAACGGCCCGGTGCGGCTCGGATCGGTGCTGGGCGGAGCGGTCGGGTCGGTGGGATCGGTCGGATCCGTCGTCACGGTCGGGTCGGTGGGATCCGTCGCATCGGTCGCGGTCGCGAGCGTCGACGGTGTCGGCCTCGAGTCCGTCGATCGGCTCGTCTGATCGGGACCGTCGGAGCTGCAGCCAACCGTGACGAGCACGGCGATGGCAGTGGACACGGTGAGCGCTCGTTTCATGGCTGTTCGACGCTCGCCGCCGCCCCGCGGTTCCCGCGGATCGGATTCTACCGTTCGAGGGGGAGGAGCACTTCGGCCGCCTCACCGAGGTGCGCCGCCCACGCGTCGGCGTCAGCTGGCTCGGCGAGCGGGATCACGACGAACTTCGTGCAGCCGACGTCGACGAACTCGCCGATCAGCGACACCAGCCGATCCCACGATCCGGGCACGAGCACCGACGGGTCGTCGAGATCGGGGCGGCGCTCGCGAAAGCGGGCGAGGATCTGCTCCGGGACGGGCTCGAACGAGTACGGGATGAGCACGCCGTAGTGGTCGTCGTCGATCAACCGGTCGTGCTCGGCGCAGACCTTCTCGATCGTGATCCGCCCCTCGGCGGCGTCAGCCGGGGTGATGAACGAGGGCAGCCACCCATCGGCGAGACGGCCGACACGACGCAACTCCGACGGCGCGTATCCCCCGAGCCAGACGTCGAGGCGGCCGGGCGCCGGCAGCACGCGCACGCCTTCGTAGTTGAAACGATCACCGTGGTGCACGACCGGCTCGCCCGTCCAGCACGCCCGCATCACGGCAAGTGACTCGTCGAACAGCTTCGCCCGCTCGCCGCGCTCGACGCCGAACGCCTGCTGCTCGTGCGGATCGGCCACGCCCAACCCGAACGCGGGCAGCAGCCGGCCGCCCGACATCACGGCCAACGTCGCCAGCTCCTTGGCGAGCACGATCGGGTTGCGGCCCGGCAGCACCATCACGCTCATCCCGAACTTCAGCGCCTCGGTGCGGCCGGCTGCGAACGACATCGCGACCAGCGGGTCGGGCGCCTCGCCGCCGATGCGTTCGGAGAGCCACAGGCTGTCGAAGCGGAGTCGCTCGAGCTCGTCGACGACGTGGCCGAACGTGGCGTCGTGCAGCTTGGTGCGCACGCCGAGGCCGTAGCCGATGCGGACCTTCATCGTCGGGCTCACTGTCGAGTGAGCGGCTCGAGGACGTCGGCGACCGCCCCCGGCATCACCAGGAACGGGGAGTGGTCGCTCTCGAACGTGAGGACGTGGTTGCAGCGGCCGGCGAGCTCGTCCTGCAGGTCGATGTGGACCGCCTCGTCGGCCGTGCACTTCACGTACGTCGAGGCGATCGTCGCCCGTGGTGAACCGAGGACCGGTTGCTGGAACGCCGCGATCGGTTGGGCATCGAGCCGGGCGATCGCGGCGCTGACCTCGGCCGGCTGACACATCGCGTACAGCGCCGCCTGCGCCTTGTCGGGATCGATCCGGGAGGTGCTGTCCTCACCGACGAGCACCGCCGCGTCGAGGGCGACGTGGACCCGCGGGCGTGACCGCGTGAAGCTCCACACACTCTCGCCGTCGTCGAGCGCGAAGGCGGTCAGGTAGACGAGGTGCGAGACGCGGTCCGCGACGGCATGGGCCGACCCGGTGGCGTGGGTGACGACGGCCCCGCCATAGCTGTGGCCGACGAGCACGACCTCGTCGTCGAGCCCGGCGAGCACGGTGGCAACGTGCTCGGCGTCGCCGTGTAGACCACCGAGCGGGAGCGTCGAGAGCCCGTGACCAGGGAGGTCGACCGCGTACGAGGGGAGCCCACGGCGGTCGAGCTCGGCCTGCACCGCCGCCCAGCACCACGCCCCGTGCCACGCGCCGTGCACGAGCAGGATCGGTCGAACGCGCGCCATGCCCGATGTTGGCACAGTGCCTGCGCGACCGTCGGAGTCGCCCACTCGGCGACCAGACGTTCAGCGGCGAGACGTGGAGTGAGCAGTCTGAATGACGCTCGGCATGGAGTGGCGCGTGGGCACCACGGCGACGCTGTGCTGGTGATGCACACGGGCGACGCGGCCGGTCTGCACCCAGCTGGCGACGAAGCCGACGAGCATCACCGCGGCCACCAACGCTCCTCGCGGCACATCACCGGCCGTACTGAGCGTCACGGCCACGATCGCCGCGAGAGCGCTGACGACGAACGCCAGCCGCAACGCCGCACTCCATGTGGCCCGTCGTAGTTCCATGTCGTGTTTCATATCTGTCCAGAGCTCCCGGCGCACATCGGCTGACGCTTCTTCGACAGATCTCGCGCGATTCTTCATCTGTTCGACAGCTCCGTCATGCTGCTGAAATGTCAGCGACACCCGATCGTCAGGGAGGTGACCCGCTGGCGCTGTTCCGACTCGACGGGCAGGTCGCCATCGTCACCGGGGCGTCGTCGGGACTCGGCGAGCGGTTCGCCCGCGTGCTGCACGCGGCGGGTGCCTCGGTGGTGGTGACGGCGCGCCGGCGCGACCGACTGACGCGACTCGCCGACGAGCTCCCCGGGTCGCTCGTCGTGGCCGCCGACGTGTCCGTTCCGGACGACCGGGAGCGGATCGTGGCGACCACCGTCGACCACTTCGGCGGGGTCGGGATCCTCGTCAACAACGCCGGCGTCACCGAGGTGGTCGGGGTCGCGGACGAGTCGCTCGAGACGTTCCGCCGGTCGATGGAGATCAACGTCACCGCGGTCTGGCACCTCGCCAAGCTCTGCGCGCCGGCAATGATCGCGGCCGGAACGGGCTCGATCGTCAACATCGCCTCGATGCTCGGCCACGTCGGCGCCACCCCTGTCAAGCAGGCCAACTACGCCGCCAGCAAGGGCGCCGTCGTCAACCTCACCCGTGAGCTGGCGTTGCAGTGGGCGCGCAAGGGCATCCGCGTCAACGCCCTGTGCCCCGGATGGTTCCCTTCGGAGATGACAGACGGGATGGAGTCTGACGCCGGCAGCCAGGCCTTCATCAAGGCCAACTCACCGATCCCTCGCATGGGTGAGCCGCACGAGCTCGACGGCGCGCTGCTCCTCCTCGCCAGCCCGGCCGGCTCGTTCATCACCGGCCACAGTCTCCTCGTCGACGGCGGCTGGACGGCCCGATGACCGCCGTGGTCCGCTTTCACTACCGCACGGTGCCGGACACGACCTCCGGGTGACGGTCGGCCCACGGCCGGGCCGCTTCGAGCTGGGCGGCGACCCGGATCAGCACGTCCTCGCGGCCGTAGGCGGCGACGAGTTGGATGCCGATCGGCAACCCATCGGCGTTCCAGTGCAACGGCAGGCTGATCGCCGGTTGCCCGCTCATGTTCCACGGCGGGGTGAACGGCACGAAGCGGGCCGCCCGCTTCATCCCTGCCATCGGATCGTCGGGCAACGGATCGTGCTCGCCGATGCGGACCGGCGGTTCGCCGAGCGTCGGCGTGAGCAGCAGGTCCCAGCCGTCGGCCCACCACTGCTGGGCGGTGCGGCAAAAGTCGACGCATGCCGCTTGGGCGGTGGCGAGGTCGACGGCCGAGTACGTGCGGGCGTACTCCGCCTGCGCCCAGTTCACGGCCTCGACGTCGTCGGCGGTCAGCGGGCGGCCGATCTGGTTGCCGAACGCCTCGATGCCGAGTGCCATGCTCGTCGCCCACAACGCCATGAACCGCGACGTGAACGACGCGTCGGCGAGCACCGCCGGTGACTCCGGCTCGATTCGATGACCGAGGCTCTCCAGCAGCTTGGCGGCGGCGCGGACGGCCTCGACGCAGTCGTTGTGGATCGCCTCGCCGCGCGGATGGTGGTCGAGCAGCCCGATCCGCAGCGTCCCGGGGTCGGCGCCGACCTCGTCGGCGTAGGGACGGGCGGGCGGCGGCGCGGACACTGTGTCGCCGACGCCGGGGCCACGCGTCGCGTCGAGCAGGCGGGCGGTGTCGCGAACGGTGCGGCTCACGCAGTGCTCGACGCCGAGGCCGTGCTCGGCGCGCAACGGACCCATCGAGATCCGACCCTGGCTGACCTTGAGACCGACCAGCCCGCAACACGACGCCGGGATACGGATCGAGCCGCCGCCGTCGGACGCGTGGGCGATCGGCACCAACCCGGCGGCGACCGCGGCCGCCGCGCCGCCGCTCGATCCGCCCGGCGTGTGGTCGAGGTTCCAGGGGTTGCGGGTCGCCCCGTAGGCCTCCGGCTCGGTGACCGGCAGGCTCCCGAGCTCGGGGCTGTTGGTGCGCCCTGCGATCACCAGCCCGGCCGCTCGCTGACGGCTGACGAGCGTGGAGTCGACGGCACAGATCGGCGGCGCAGCGGCCAGCGCCTTGTTGCCGTCCGTGAGCGGCGTGCCGGTCATGCTCGCGAAGAGGTTCTTCAAGAGGAACGGCACGCCCCGGAACGGCCCCTCGGGAAGGTCAGCCGACGCCGCGTCGTCGCGCGCCCGGTCGAACCAGCGCAGCACGACGGCGTTGATCGCGTCGTCGTCGCGCTCGATGCGTTCGACCGCGGCGTCGAGCAGCTCGACCGGCGTCACCTCGCCCGCGGCGACGAGCGCGGCCTGCTCGGTGGCGTCCATCCATCGTGTGTCATCGGCAAGTGATCCCATTGCCGATGTGCTAGCACCCACGGCTACCGTCCCGAGACGTGGCCGGCGCCGTCGACGTGTTGAGGTACGCGTCGGTCCGCCGATATCTGCTCTCGAGCACGCTGTCGAGCGGTGCGCAGATGCTGCTCGTCACCGGCCTGTTCAAGCAGGTGTACGACCTCACCGGCGATGCACTCGACATCGGGTTGATCGGTCTCGCCCAGTTCGTTCCCTCGCTGCTGCTCGTGCTGGTGAGCGGTATGGTCGCCGACCGGTTCGACCGGCGACGCGTCGTGGCGCTGTTCCTCTTCGGCCGCGCCGCGTGCGCCGTCATGCTCGTCGGCTACACGCTGTCGGACAGCACGAGCGTGTGGCCGCTGTTCACGATCGCGTTCGTGCTCGGGTCGGTCGACGCGATGATCGCACCGGCACACCGCTCGATGCCGCCGTTGGTGTCGCCGCCCGGGCTGCTGCCACGCGTGGTGGGGATGTGGACGGCGACGTTCACGGCGGCGATGATCATCGGGCCGGCGCTCGGCGGGTTCCTCTACAGCATCGACCGATCGTTGCCGTACGTCGTCTCCGGCGGCGTGTTCCTCGCCGCGATCGTGCCGGTGCTGTCGATCGAGTACCAGCGCGCCGCGGTGCCGATGCGCGACCGCCCGACGATTCGCATGGCGCTCGAAGGGCTTCACTTCGTCCGTCGTACACCGGTTGTGCTGGCGGCGATCTCGCTCGACCTGTTCGCGGTGCTGTTCGGTGGCGCGGTCGCGTTGATCCCGGCGGTCGCCGAAGACCGTCTCGGCGTCGGTGACGTCGCGTACGGGTGGCTGCGCGCCGCGCCCGGGATCGGCGCCGGCCTGATGGCCATCGTGCTGGCCGTGTGGCCCGTCAGGCGGCGCGTCGGGCCGACGTTGCTGGTGGTGGTCGCGATGTTCGGGTTCGGCACGATCGTGTTCGGCATCACCCGCAACTACGCGGTCGCGTTCGCGGCGCTCGTCGTCCTGTCCGGCGCCGACATGATCTCGATGTACATCCGCGGTTCGCTCGTTCCACTCGTGACGCCCGACGACCAACTCGGCCGCGTGACCTCTGTCGAGGGCGTGTTCATCGGCGCCTCCAACGAGCTCGGCGCGTTCGAGAGCGGTGTCGCGGCGAGCGCGTTCGGCGTGCCGTTCGCCATCGCCGCCGGTGGCGTGGCGACGGTGGTCATCGCCGCCGCCTACTTCGTGTTGTTCCCGTCGTTGCGTCGGATCGACACGTTCGAAGAGCTCGAACAGCCGGCGCAGACGGTCGGGTCAGGTGGCTAGGCCCGGATGTGATTCACTTCCGGCGGGGCGGGGCCGATCGAGACAAGGAGCACCGAACACATGAAGGAAATGGTCGAGGAGTTCAAGGCGTTCATCAACAAGGGCAATGTCGTCACGATCGCCGTCGGCTTGATCATGGCGCTCTACTTCCAGAAGATCGTCGAGTCCTTGCTCGACGGCGTGATCAACCCGATCATCGCCGCCATCTTCGGCGAGAGCAGTTTCCAGGACATCGGCTTCGACATCGGTGACGCACGCATCAGCATCGGGCTCGTGATCGACGCCGCGATCAGCTTCGTCGTGGTGGCGTTCATCCTGTTCCTGATCGTCAGGGCGTACAACAAGTGGCGGGGTCCGGACGAACCGGGTGGCCCGACCGAGATCGAGCTGCTCACCGAGATCCGCGACTCGCTCCGCACCCGCTGACCGAAACCATCCGGAGAACCCCTGATTCGGTGCCCTGATTCCGGGCCCGCGCCCGCCGTCAGCGCGGGATCAGGTTCAATGGCCCGATGCGCCGCCGCCACGGGATCCTGCTCTTGGCGATCGCCCTCGCCGCCTGCGGCGACGTCGAGGGTGCCGCACCGCCCGCTTCGAGGGGCACGGTGGCGGGTGTCGGCGTGCTGCCCGACGCGTTGAGCAAACCAGCGGTCGCGCTCGACGTGCCGACCACCACATCTTCGACCGTCCCCCGCCCGACCGTCACCGTCGACCGGGCCGAGTTGCTGCCGATCGGTCAGCGCATCGAGGGCAACCGCTTGATCATGATCGGCGACTCGATCCTGGCGTCGACGTCGCGCCGCTACACGGGCGAGATGTGTCTGGGATTGGTTCCGCTCGATTGGGCGGTCGAGGTCGACGCCGAGAAGAGCCGGTTCATCGACTTCGGGACGCGGGTGTTGAACGCCCGGCTCGATCCGGCGGGCGGCGTCGACTGGGATGCGGCGGCCGTCTTCCTCGGCACCAACTACGGCGGCGACATCGAGGTGTACACGCGCGAGCTCGATCAGATCCTCGGGCGCCTGGCACCGCGGCCGACGTTGCTGTACACGGTCACCGAGTTCAAGCCGAACCGGGCCGAGGTGAACGAGGCGATCAGGAGCATGCTGGCGTACTACCCCAACGTGCAGATCATCGACTGGGCGCAGATCACAGCGGACGACCCGAGCCTGCTCGGCGCCGACGGGTACCACCCGAGCCCGGCTGGGATCTCGCGACTCGTGCTCGAGACCGCGATCGCCCTTGGCGGAGCGCCGACCGGCGAAGGCGGTGACTGTCTGAGCAGCCGGTACACCGACGATTCGGCGGGCACCGCCCCGGGTTCCGGCGGGGGGCGGTCCACCACGACGGTCGGCGGAACCCGTCCGCGCGTCACGACGACCACCACGACCGCGGCCGTCGGGCCGACCACCGTCCCACAGGGCACCTCGACCACCACCGGCCCGGCGCCGACGACCACCGCAACGGTGCCGCCCACGAGTGCCGTCACGACGTTGCCGGTCACGACGCCCACGCTGCCGGTGACCACGCCGACGACGACTCCCCCGGTGAACACCGAAGACCCCGAACAGGAGCCCTGATCAAGTCGGGCGCCGGCTGAGGCCGGCTGTCATCCTCGAAGGGCGTCGAGCGACGGCACGTTGCGGGCGACCGCGAACGTCACAGCGATGATCGCCAATCCGAACCACGCCGGGATCGTCGCCCGTCGCAGCCATGCCGGCCGACGACCTCCGCAGTCGAGCAGCCACGTCATCCACCCCAGTGCCAACAGGGCGACGATCGGGACGACGAGCGCGTTGTGGCCGAGCGCCTGCCCGAAGTCGCCGTGCAACAGGTGGTGGGCGGCACGCGTGAGGCCGCACCCTGGGCACCACCAGCCGGTGACCGAACGGAACGCGCACCCCGGGAACATGCCGCCCGACGAGGGATCGCGTGCGGCCACATACACCGCCGCAACCGCCGCGCAGCAGCCGGCGACGACGGGCCGGGCGAGTGCGCCGCCGGCGCGTCCCGCCGAACCCGTGCTCGCCGCCATGACGGCGACCGTAGCCTGGTCGGGTGCTACAGGCGCAGGAGCTCTC
>Ga0190265_10002940_pt1 | contig 11567 bp, 8 predicted proteins | sample Popmic124T_FD_133135 | JGI IMG/M metagenome (GOLD analysis project Ga0190265, IMG submission 133135) | Populus adjacent soil microbial communities from riparian zone of Indian Creek, Utah, USA - 124 T | ecosystem: Environmental > Terrestrial > Soil > Riparian zone | place: USA: Utah | collected...
ACGTCCTGAATCCGATCGGCTGGGACTCCTTCGGACTACCGGCGGAGAACGCTGCCATCCAGCGCGGCGCGGATCCACGCGAGTGGACGTACGCGAACATCGAGCAGCACAAGAAGAGTTTCCGTGAGTACGGCTCGTCGTACGACTGGTCGCGCATCCTCCACACGAGCGACCCGGATTACTACCGCTGGAACCAGTGGCTGTTCCAGCGCCTGCACGAGCGTGGGCTGGCGTATCGCAAGGAAAGCCCGGTCAACTGGTGCCCCAACGATCAGACGGTGCTGGCCAACGAACAGGTCGTAGACGGTCGTTGTGAACGGTGCGGCACCGAGGTGATAAAGAAGAACCTCACCCAGTGGTACTTCAAGATCACCGACTACGCGGACCGTCTGCTCGACGACCTGAATCAGCTCGAGGGCTTCTGGCCCCAGAAGGTGATCCGGATGCAGCGCAACTGGATCGGGCGTTCGGTCGGCGCCGACATCGACTTCGAGATCGAACGTCATCGCGAGAAGGTCACCGTGTTCTCCACGCGACCGGACACGCTGCACGGCGCGACCTTCTTCGTGGTCGCGCCCGACTCCGAACTCGCATCCGAGCTCGCCGCCGGTGCCTCTGCCGAGGTGCGGGCGCGCTTCGAGGACTATCTGACGAACGTCGGCCGCACGTCCGAGATCGAGCGCCAGAGCACGGACCGCCCGAAGACCGGTGTGTTCTTGGAGCGTTATGCGATCAACCCGATCAACGGCGAGCGGCTGCCGGTGTGGGCTGCGGATTACGTCCTCGCCGACTACGGTCACGGCGCGGTCATGGCGGTGCCGGCACACGATCAGCGCGACCTGGACTTCGCCCGAGCGTTCGACCTGCCGGTCAAGGTGGTTGTCGACACCACGGCTCCGATCACCGGTGCGATCCCGGTCATCGAACTGGACGACAATGGCGATCCGATCGATCCGGGTCCGGATGTGGCATCCCTCAGCGAAATCGATCCAGCGACCACCGGTATCGCCCTCACGGGTGAAGGGCGCATGGTCAACTCGGGGTCGCTTGACGGCCTCTCCAAGCGCAACGCGATCGCCCGTATCACCGACGAGCTCGCTGCGGCGGGCACCGGCCGGGCGTCGAAGTCGTATCGCCTGCGCGACTGGTTGATTTCACGCCAGCGCTTCTGGGGTACGCCCATCCCGATGATCCACACCGACGACGGCCGAATCGTCCCCGTCCCGGACGATCAGCTGCCGCTCACGCTCCCCGATACGGAGGGGCTCGACCTGACGCCGAAGGGGACGTCCCCGCTCGGTGGAGCGACGGAGTGGATGACGACGACCGACCCCGAGACCGGTGGGTCTGCACGACGCGATCCTGACACGATGGATACGTTCGTCGACAGCTCGTGGTACTTCCTGCGGTTCCTTGCGCCCGGCGACAAGACCGAAGCGTTCTCCGCGCGGGAGGCGGCCAAGTGGGCGCCGGTCGACTCCTACATCGGCGGCGTCGAGCACGCGATCCTGCATCTGCTCTATGCCCGCTTCATCACCAAGGTGCTCTACGACATGGGCCTGGTCGACTTCACCGAGCCGTTCTCCAGCCTCGTCAACCAGGGCATGGTGCTCCTCGGCGGGTCGAAGATGTCCAAGAGCAAGGGCAATCTGGTCGAGTTCGCCTCGAGCATGGTCGACCCCGGCGCCGATGCGGTGCGCGTCGCGATCGCGTTCGCCGGTCCGGTGGAAGACGACGTCAACTGGGAGGATGTCTCGACGACGGGCGCCCAGAAGTTCCTCGCACGCGCCTGGCGTATCGCACACGACGTCGACAGCAGCCCGGATGTCGTGTGGGCAGAAGGCGACCAGTCGCTGCGGCGCGCGACGCACCGCCTCCTCGCCGACGCGCCAGGACTCGTCGAGCAGACGAAGTTCAACGTCGCGATCGCACGCCTGATGGAGCTCGTGAACGCGACTCGCAAGGTCATTGACACAGGTGCCGGGCCCACAGATCCGGCGGTGCGTGAGGCGGCCGAGGTGATCGCGATGACACTCGACCTGTTTGCTCCGCACACGGCGGAGGAGATGTGGGAGATGCTCGGCTACAAGCCGTTCGTCGGATTGGTGCCGTGGCGGCAACCCGACCCGACGCTGCTCGTCGAAGATTCGGTCACCGCGGTGGTGCAGATCGACGGCAAGGTGCGGGCGACCCTGGATGTGCCCGCCCGAATCGAGGCTTCCGCGCTCGAGGCGCTCGCCCGCGGGGACGAGCGGGTCCAGCGCGCGCTCGGCGAACGGGAGATCACCCGCGCGATCGTGCGTCCGCCGAAGGTCGTGAGCTTCAGCACTCACTGAGCCTTCTCCCCGGCGCCAATACGGCGGCACGGACCCCGTGATCCTCATGCGTCACCACCGGTCATTGTGGCCGGAGATGATCCTGGGGTATAACACGGACTTCGGCACCTCGGGTACGACGCGGGAGCATTCGCTGCGGTCGCCGGAGACGTATCTCGGATACGGCCAGAGCAGCGGGTTCGCATCGGAGAGTGAGACGCACTATGACCGCCCGCATCTCTACGAGGGCTCTGCTCCACCAACCCTCAACACGTGGGAGCTGTCCGGAGACTGGACGCTCGCACGACATGCTGTGCTGCTGAACGAGCCAGGCGGTCGCATCGCATTCGCCTTCCATGCCCGGGACGTGAATCTTGTGATGGGACCGCACACGTACGGTGCCGGCATCCGATATCGGGTATCCCTCGATGGCGCCGCCGTAGACGGTGCGCGCGGCAGCGACGTCGATGCGGACGGCCGCGGGGTCGTCACCGACCAGAACACCTACCAGCTGATCCGACAGTCCGAGGGCCACGTCAGAGATCGCGTCTTCGAGATCGAGTTCGTCGATGAGGGCGTGGAAGCGTACTGCTTCACTTTCGGGTGACGAGGAGATCAGCAGCACGATCCCGTGACGACCCGCAGCCCGAGGTAGTGATTTCACCGCGGTGCCTGCGCCTCCTCCCCAGGCGGCTTGTCGCGGGTGTGATCCACCGGCTGGTCACTTCGTCACGGTCCGCGCGCGCTGACGATCTACGTTCGGGCGTGTGTCGTCAGTCGATGAGTCTCGAGGTGGCGCAGGGAGCCCTCGAGTTCGACTCGGGCTCGGTGCGGCGATCGTCGTGGTGCTGCTGGCTTTGACGGTCACGGTTGCGATCGGCATCCTGCGGGGGGCATCTGCCCCAGTCGAGTCGGTCATCGTCGATGACGGTGGATCGCGGGATGCCCCGGCTGCGGCATCCGTGTTCGTCCACGTGTCAGGTGCCGTATCCGCTCCCGGTCTCTACGTGCTCAAGAGTGGCGCCAGAGTCGTGGATGCGGTCGCAGCGGCGGGCGGCTTTGCACCAGAAGCCGACGAGCAGGCCGTGAATCTCGCACGCCTGGTCGGCGACGGGGAGCAGTTGTATGTCGCCGCGGTGGGGGAGACGGCCAGCGGGGCCGCACCGACCGGCGCGGACGCGCCGCCAGGCGACGGCCGCGTCAACCTGAACAGTGCGGACCTCGCACAGCTGGACACCCTGCCCCGCATCGGGCCGGCGCTCGCCGAGCGCATCATCCAGTGGCGCGAGGCGAATGGACGGTTCACCAGCGTGGAGGATCTGCTCGCCGTTCCGGGAATCGGCGACAAGATGCTCGAGGCGCTCCGCGATCTGGTCACGGTCTGAGCATGACGACACAGCGTGTGGCGCATCTTCGGCTCCTTCCCGTAGCGATGGCTGCATGGGCGGCAGCGTTGTGTGCGACTCTCGCACCCGGGGCTGCACCCGTCATCGCCGCGACCGCTTGGACGGCCTGCCTCACCGCCCTCCTGAGCCTCGCGGTGAGCCGGAGACAGCGCAACGGCGACGTACTGCGCCCACGCCGGGCCCACGTCGGGGTGATCCTGGTCTTCGCGCTCGCGGCCGCAGCGGGTGCGGCATCCCATGTCGCGCTCGCCCAACCTGCGCGCGATGATGTGGCGCACTTCGCTCTGAGCGGTGGTCGTGCACTGACCGCGCACGCGACCGTGGTCGGCAAGGTCGAACGTCGTGCCACCGGTGAATGGGCGTTCGATGCGCACGTCGCCCGTCTGATCACCGGGTCCGTCGGCGACGACGTCGGAATCGATGTCACGGTCCGTGTGCAGCCGAGCGATGTCGACCGCGCCGATCTGCTGGATGTCGGCGCGACCGTCGAGGTGGACGGCACCGCCCGTCCTGCACCGAGCGGCGACCGCGCTGTGCTCACGGTTGAGGCATCGCGTGGCGTGCGGGTGACGGCAGCGCCGCAGGGCGTGCTGGCGATTGCGGCCGATTTGCGGCGCGGACTGGTCGGGGCGACTGCGGGACTGCCTGCTCCTGGCGCCGGCCTGATCCCCGGCCTCGCCGTCGGCGACACGTCTGCCGTCTCCGCCGAGCTCGACACCGACATGAAGGAATCCTCGCTGTCGCATCTGACCGCGGTGTCGGGCGCGAACTGCGCGATCGTGGTCGGTATCGCCTTCGGCGCCGCCTCGGCGGCCGGAGGATCACGACGCATCCGCATCGGCGTGGGGGTGGTGGCACTCGCCTGCTTCGTGCTGCTCGTGACACCGGAACCCAGCGTGGTGCGAGCCGGTGCCATGGCAGGCGTCGCGATGCTCGGCGTACTGCTCGGGCGCACCGGGGTGGGCAGCGCGGTCCTCGCGCTGGCCGTCACCGTACTGCTCGTCGCCGACCCGTGGCTTGCCGGATCGCTGGGCTTTGCCCTCTCTGCCGTGGCCACGGCGTCGTTGCTGCTCTTCGCACGTCCGCTCGCGGCGGGGCTGGAGCGGTGGATGCCGCGATCCCTCGCGCTCGCGCTGGCGGTGCCGCTCGCGGCGCAGCTCGCGTGTGGGCCGCTTCTGGTGGTGATCACTCCGACCGCCCCGCTGTACGGGGTGGTCGCCAATCTCCTCGCCGCACCCGCCGCCCCCGTCGCGACGATCGTGGGACTGGCTGCGTGTCTGGTGGCGCCGCTGCCCTGGGTGCAGTCCGGCCTGACTGCCATCGCCTGGCTGCCTGCGGCGTGGATCGCGGGTACTGCGCAGACCGTCAGCAGCCTGCCCGGTGATCAGATCCCGTGGTGGGAAGGCTGGCCTGGGGTCGCGGGGCTCGCGGTCGTGAGTGTGGCCATCGGCACCGTCGTGGGCGTCGCAAGGACGACCCGGCGCCGAACGCGCCTCGTGCGAGTGATCGCCGGGCTGGTGCTGACCGTCGTGGCCGGAGTCGTGGCCGGCGGAGCGGCGCTGACGACCGCGCTCGGCAGATTGACCTTGCCCTCTGCCTGGAGCATCATCGCGTGCGATGTCGGGCAGGGCGACGCCGTCCTCATCCGCTCGGATGCAGCCGTGGCGCTCGTCGATGCCGGACCTGACCCCGCGCTCCTGGGGAGCTGTCTCACCCGGGTGGGGATCGAGCGCATCGACCTCTTGGTGATCACTCATTTCGATCTCGACCACGTCGGCGGCATCGATGCCGTTGTGGGGCGCGTCAATACCGCACTGCACGGTCCGGTCTCCGGGTCCGACGGAGCGATCGTGTCCGAGCTCCGGAGGGGTGGCGCCCATACTGTGCCTGCGCATGCGGGCATGACGGGCTCCCTCGGGGACACGCGGTGGCGCGTCGTATGGCCACCCGCGATAAGCAGGGCCTTTCCCGGAGGCAATGACGCGAGCATCGTGATGGATGTGCGTGGAGGTGGAGTTCCGACATCCCTCTTCCTCGGCGATCTCTCGGCGTCGCCACAGCGGGCACTCGCCTCGTCCGGTGCGCTCAGTCCGCCCTATGACCTCGTCAAGGTCGCGCATCATGGCAGTGCCGATCAATATGCGCAGCTGTACGCACGGGCACGCTCCGCCGTGGCGCTGGTCACAGTCGGCGAGGAGAACACCTATGGGCACCCGCGACAGGAGATTCTGAACGAACTGCACGCGATCGGCGCCCGCATCGCCCGCACAGACGAAGACGGCCTCATCGCGCTCTGGCGAGCTGGATCGGATGTCCTGGTCTGGCGCGAGCGCGGGCCTGACGTCGTACCCGCTGGGTAAGCTCGTCGGATGGCGACCAGCGCGCGACGGCCCCCTTCGAACCGGGCGCGATCGACGATTCCTCAGCTCTCCTGGCGGGCACCACAGCCCGCGCCGATCGTTCTCGTCTCGGGTCCGGAAGAAGTCTGTGCAGAGCGGGCGATCGCCGGTATCCGCGAGTACCTGCGCGCCGAAGATCCCAGCCTCGAGGTGACCGACCTGCGGGCAGATGACTACGCAGCGGGAACCCTTCTCGCGGTGACATCTCCGTCACTCTTCGGCGAGCCACGGCTCATCCGCGTGACCGGGGTCGAGAAGTGCTCGGACGCGTTCCTCGCTGAGACGGTGTCCTACCTCGCGGTGCCGCAAGAGGGCGCGACCGTGGTGCTGCGGCACACGGGTGCGACGGTGCGCGGCAAGAAGCTCCTCGATGCGATCCGCGCCGGCGAAGGTGGTGGGGTCGAGATCGCCTGCCCGGCGGTCAAGCGCGATTCCGACCGGTTCGATTTCGCCGCCGGGGAGTTCTCGACCGCGCGTAAGCGCATCGCGCCCGCAGCCCTGCGCACGCTGGTCTCCGCCTTCGCCGATGACCTGACCGAGCTTGCCGCAGCCTGTCAGCAGCTGATCACCGATGTACCCGGCGATGTCACAGAGCAGGTCGTCGAGCGGTATTACGGCGGCCGCGTCGAGACTTCTGCCTTCGCCGTCGCTGACACCGCGATCGCCGGTCGCTATGGCGAGGCGCTCGTTTCGCTGCGGCACGCGCTGGCTTCGGGCGCAGATCCCGTCCCGCTCGTTGCGGCGATCGCCTCGAAGCTGCGAACGATGGCGCGCGTGGCGGGCAACCGTGAGTCCTCCGGCGCCCTGGCCGCGCGCCTCGGTTTGAAGGACTGGCAGGTCGATCGGGCGCGCCGTGATCTCTCGGGCTGGTCCGATGCCACCCTGGGTATGGCGATTCAGGCAGCGGCTCGAGCGGATGCCGAGGTCAAGGGCGGCTCACGCGACAGCGTGTTCTCGCTCGAACGTCTCGTCACCGTCATCGCGACGAAGGCACCCTACGGTTCCTGAAGAGGCTCGTGGCCGCCGCGCGAAGAGCGGTCAGCGATGGACCTGCCGCTTGCACGAATGACGAAAGCCCGCCCCCTGAGGGACGGGCTTCGTGAAGTGCCGAGCTCAGAGCGCTGCGACCTGCTTGGCGATGGCCGACTTGCGGTTCGCCGCCTGGTTCTCGTGGATGACGCCCTTGCTCACAGCCTTGTCGAGCTTCTTGGTCGCCTTCGCGAGCGACAGCTCGGCCGCGGCCTTGTCGCCGGCGGCGATGGCCTCGCGCGTGCGGCGCACCTCGGTGCGCAACTCGCTCTTCACGGCCTTGTTGCGCTCGTTAGCCTTCTCGTTGGTCTTGTTGCGCTTGATCTGCGACTTGATGTTTGCCACGTTTGTCGACGGTCTTTCGTTTGGAGTGTTCGATGTGAAGTGCCGGGCGCCAGTAGAGGGATGCCGCACGGCGGTCGTGCGGAGTCAATCCACACGCAAGCCAATCACCGAGTCTATCAGGTCGAGGAGTGTTCCCGATCCTGCTCGGCGTCGATCGTCGCGATCGCCAGGTTCAGGAGCGCGTTGAAGACGCCTGGTCGCATCACGGTCACATGGTGTGTCGTGCGGGGCACCACGAACAGCTGAGCGTGCTGCGCGACGCGCATGAAGAGGCGCTCATTGACGCGCAGCTGATCGAACTGCCCGTTGATGAACCAGAGTGGCACCTCGATGCGGTGCAGCGCAGCGAGCAGGTCGAGGACCGAGAGGCTCCGCAAGGCGAGGTCCTGGGCGTCCAGCGCATAGCCGCCGGCCCCGAAGTCCGCCCGCGTCTCGTCGGGGAGGATGCGATCGAGCATGCGGTTCGTGAGCCACATCCCACGGTCGGGCAGCGAGTCGAACCCGCGTGCGAGAACGCGGTACGTCTGGAGGCCGACCCCGCGGGGGATCGATGTACACGACGCAGCGACGAATCCGGCGACGGGCGGTCGGTTCTGCCCCCCGACGTACTCGATGCACAGCAGCCCGCCCATCGAGTGCCCGGCGAGCAGGACAGGGCCACGGGTCGCGGCATCCCGAACCGCGGTATCGATCGTCGCGAACGCTGACTCGAGAGTGAACTCCTCGGCCATTCGCGTGCCGTGGCCGGGGAGATCGACCGCGGTCACGGGGTTCCCGCGCTCCCGCATCGCAGCCACCTGTGCGCGCCACATCGTGGCGGACGTCCGGATGCCGTGCACGAGCACGACCTGGACCACCATGCGCCCAGGATATGGGGCGCCGTTCACCCCGGTAGAATCAATCGGATATGTCACCGCGCGCCCTGAAGCCACTCGAGCCGTCCGCGACCCCGCCCGAGCTGATCCGCAACTTCTGCATCATCGCTCACATCGATCACGGCAAATCGACCCTCGCCGACCGCATGCTGCAGATCACCGGCGTCGTCTCCGATCGAGACATGCGCGCGCAGTATCTCGACCGTATGGACATCGAGCGCGAGCGCGGCATCACGATCAAGAGCCAAGCGGTGCGGATGCCCTGGCAGGTCGAGGGGGATACATTCGCGCTGAACATGATCGACACGCCCGGGCACGTCGACTTCACGTATGAGGTGAGTCGCTCGCTCGCGGCATGCGAAGGCGCCATCCTGCTCGTCGATGCGGCGCAGGGAATCGAGGCTCAGACCCTCGCCAACCTCTACCTGGCGCTGGAAAACGACCTGCAGATCATCCCCGTGCTCAACAAGATCGATCTGCCGGCAGCTGATCCCGAGAAGTACGCGAAGGAACTGGCCAGCCTGATCGGCGGAAAGCCGGAGGACGTCCTGCGCGTCAGCGGCAAGACCGGCATGGGCGTGGAGGAGCTCCTCGACCACGTCGTGCGGCAGATCCCTCCGCCCACGGGCGACCCGAGCGCTCCGACCCGCGCGATGATCTTCGACTCCGTCTACGACTCATACCGCGGAGTGATCACGTACGTCCGCATGATCGACGGCACGTTGAGCCCGCGCGAGCGCATCCAGATGATGTCCACCCGGGCCGTGCATGAACTGCTCGAGATCGGCGTGTCATCGCCCGAGCCGACACCGACCAAAGGGCTCGGAGTCGGCGAGGTCGGCTACCTGATCACCGGCGTGAAGGACGTGCGCCAGTCGAAGGTCGGCGATACCGTCACCAGCGCCGCAAAGCCCTCGAAAGAGGCTCTGCCCGGGTATACCGATCCGAAACCCATGGTGTTCTCGGGGCTGTATCCGATCGATGGCAGCGATTACCCCGTCCTGCGCGAGGCGCTGGACAAGCTCAAGCTCTCCGATGCATCGCTCAACTACGAGCCGGAGACATCGGTTGCGCTCGGATTCGGATTCCGGTGCGGGTTCCTCGGCTTGCTGCACCTGGAGATCATCACCGAGCGCCTCGAGCGCGAGTTCGGGCTGGATCTCATCTCCACCGCTCCATCGGTCACCTACGAGGTGACCACCGACGACAACAAGTCCTACACCGTGACCAATCCGAGCGAGTTCCCGTCCGGCACCAAGATCGCCAGCGTCACCGAGCCCATGGTCAAGGCTGCGATACTCGCGCCGAAGGACTACGTCGGAACGATCATGGAGCTGTGCCAGTCGCGTCGTGGCACCCTGCTCGGTATGGAGTACCTCGGAGAGGACCGGGTGGAGATCCGTTACACGATGCCCCTCGGCGAGATCGTGTTCGACTTCTTCGACAACCTCAAGTCCAAGACGGCGGGCTACGCCTCGCTCGACTACGAGCCGAGCGGCGATCAGGAGGCCGATCTGGTCAAGGTCGACATCCTGCTCCAGGGCGAGCCGGTGGACGCGTTCAGCGCGATCGTCCACCGCGACAAGGCCTACGCCTACGGCGTCCTGATGACGGAGCGGCTGAAGAAGCTGATCCCGCGTCAGCAGTTCGAGGTGCCCATCCAGGCGGCCATCGGCGCGCGCATCATCGCGCGCGAGTCGATCCGTGCGATGCGCAAGGACGTCCTCGCGAAGTGCTACGGCGGCGACATCACGCGCAAGCGGAAGCTCCTCGAGAAGCAGAAGGAGGGCAAGAAGCGCATGAAAATGGTCGGGCGCGTCGAAGTCCCTCAGGAGGCGTTCATCGCAGCACTCTCCGGCGATACCGAGAGCAAAGACAAGAAGTGAATTGTCCGAGCATCGGATGATGCTCGGGAGAACCCGAAGTAGGCTGAATACATGCGCCGCGGGACGTTCAGGGACGAGACGGTGGACTATGCCGCCGTCGGAGCAACGCAGGCGGCCGACCTGATGCATTTCCCTCCCGAGCGCAGCACGCCCGCCGAGAAGTCGTGGCGCATCGGGAGCGGGCAGGCCCGATTCGAGACTGCAGGCGACACTCTCCTGTCGTGGGGAGCGCAACGCGGTGCGGGACTCGAACTGACCGACGTGCGACCAGCGGCCGGACCGATGTACTCGGGAGTGAGCTTCGACGCCGAAGGAAATGCCGTGACGCCGAGCAAGCTCGAGACCGAGCAGCGCTTCGACAGCGACGGCACCCCCTACGTCGGTGCGGGAACGACCGTCCATGTCGGAGGCCGCGTACGAGGGATGCGGGCGGATGCCGAACTGCGGGTGATCTTCGCGATCGAAGAGCCGCGCCGGGTGGGTTTCGCCCTGGGCACTGTCGGAGGATCCGTCGTCAGCGGCGAGGAGTCCTTCATGCTCGAGTGGTACGACAACGACGAAGTCTGGTTCACCGTGCGTGCATTCGATGCACCTTCGGCCCTGGCATACCGACTCCTGCCTGCACTGATCCGGCGCCGCCGCCGGGAACTGTTCTCGCGGTACCTGCGCGCGATCTCGCCGCTGTACGCGACGTCGGCCTGATGGGGTCCGCGCTCCCACTCGGCGAGCCCGCACCCCGCGACGGGTCACTTTCGGTGACGACCGACTCCGCCACGCCGTTCGGGGTCTACCTGCACGTCCCCTTCTGCCGTGTGCGCTGCGGGTACTGCGACTTCAACACTTATACGGCGGGCGAGCTGCGCGGTGCCCGCCAGGATGAATACGCCGACACCCTGCTGCGTGAGGTCGAACTCGCGCAAGGAGTGCTCGCCGCCACCGGCCCGCTCCGGCCCGCCGCAACAGTGTTCTTCGGCGGCGGCACGCCGACACTGCTGCCCACAGGCGATCTCGGGCGGATGCTCGACGGAGTTCGCCGCGCGTTCGGCGTGCAGTACGACGCGGAGGTCACCGTCGAGGCGAACCCCGACACGGTCACGGACGCCACGGCGGCCGAGCTCGCCGCGTCCGGTGTGACCCGCCTGTCGATCGGCATGCAGTCCGCCGTCCCGCACGTCCTGGCGGCCCTCGACCGAACGCACCACCCTGCGAACGTCGCCACCGCGGTCGCGGCGGCACGACGCGCAGGTCTCGAAGTGAGTCTGGACCTGATCTACGGGGCACCGGGGGAGTCGCTCGATGATTGGCGGACGTC
>Ga0190265_10002941_pt1 | contig 11567 bp, 11 predicted proteins | sample Popmic124T_FD_133135 | JGI IMG/M metagenome (GOLD analysis project Ga0190265, IMG submission 133135) | Populus adjacent soil microbial communities from riparian zone of Indian Creek, Utah, USA - 124 T | ecosystem: Environmental > Terrestrial > Soil > Riparian zone | place: USA: Utah | collected...
GGACCATCCGCACCCCGGGTCCGAAACCGGAGGAACCGGTAGGAGAAATCTTCCTCAGGCCCGCGCGCGAGCGACCTCGAAGCAGGCCAGAGCCCCCGCCGCGGCGACGTTCAACGAGCCCAGCGAGCCCTGCAACGGGATGCCCACGAGGGCATCGCAGCGCTGCCGGACGAGACGGGACAGGCCGCTCCCCTCGGCGCCGAGGACGAGCGCGATCGGGCCGTCCGCGGCCGGCAGCTGCCACAGCCCGGTGGTCCCCTCGCCGTCGAGCCCGACCACCCACACCCCGAGGCCGCTCAGCTGCTGGAGCGCGGCCGGCAGGCCGCCCACGACGGCGAACGGCAGGTGCTCGACGGCCCCGGCCGCCGCTTTGGTGACCGTGGGCGTGATGTGCACGGCGCGGTGCCGCGGGAGGATCACCCCGGTGGCGCCCGCGCACTCGGCGGAGCGGAGGAGGGCGCCGAGGTTGCCGGGATCGGTCACCCCGTCGACCGCGACGAGGAACGGCGGTGGGCCGCCCGGGCGGGACACGGCGAGGTCGTCGAGCAACGTCTCCGTGAGGGGCGCGGCCTTCGCCAGGACCCCCTGCGGGGCCTCGCAGCGCGCCTCGGCGAAGAACTTGGCCCGACCCACCTCGCGCACCGGCACGCGCTCGGCCTCGGCCAGCTCGACGATGTCTTCGAGGATGGGCGACGGATCGACATCCGCGAGGAGCCAGATCTCGCGCACCTTGCGGCGGCCGGCCAGCAGCAGCTCGCGAACCGCCTGGCGGCCCTCCACCTGGTCGCCGCCGAGCGAGCCGCGCGCCACCTTGCCGGCAGGCGCACCGGGTGCGGCGCGGCGCTTCCCGCCGGCGGGCGCCCGCCCGGGCGTGGGCGACCGGCGGGTGGGCGAGGGCCGGCCCTTGGCCGCTCCCTTGGAGGTGCCCTTCGCAAGGCCCTTGGCGGGGCGGCGCGGCTTGCCACCCCCGCGCGGTCCGGCCATCAGCCCTGCTCCAGGAGCGCTACCGCGAAGCAGGCGATCCCCTCGCTCCGGCCCAGCGCGCCCAGCCCTTCCGCCCGCTTGCCCTTCACCGTGACGGGCGCGCCGACGGCGGCGCTGAGGCCCCGCTCGATCTCCTGGCGCCGGGGCGCCAGCTTCGGGGCCTCGAGCACGACCGTGCAGTCGACGTTGGCGGGCGCCCAGCCGACCGCCCGCACCTCGGCGACCGCCAGGCGCAGCAGCTCCATGCTGTCCGCGCCCTCGAGCGCGGGATCGGTGTCGGGGAAGCGCTCGCCGATGTCCCCGAGACCCGCGGCGCCGAGGAGCGCATCGGTGACGGCGTGCGCGATCACGTCCGCGTCGCTGTGCCCCGCGAGGCCCGGCTCGCCGTCGAAGGCGACGCCACCGAGCACGAGCCGTCGATCGGGATCGTCGCTGAACGGGTGGACGTCGAAGCCCTGGCCGACCCTCACCGGCACAGCAGCTCGGCCACGGCGAGATCGACCGTCGTGGTGATCTTGAGGTTGGCGGGGTCTCCGTCCACGAGCACCACCCTGCCACCTGCCGCCTCGACGAGCGACGCATCGTCGCTGGCCTCCACTCCCCCGGCATGGGCGGCCCGCAACGCGTCGGCAGGGAAGGCCTGCGGGGTCTGCACGGCCACGAAGGCAGCGCGGTCGACGGAGCCACCGCGGATGGCGCGGAGCGTGTCGGTGACGGGCACCGCGGGGACGGCCGCGTCCGCTCCCGCGGCGACGGCGGCGAGCACCCGCGCCCAGACGTCGGGCACCGGCACCGGCCTGGCGGCATCGTGGACGACGATCACGGTGGCGTCCGCGGGGACGGCAGCCAGCCCATGGCGCACTGATGCCGAACGGGTGTCACCCCCGGCCACGACGGCGTCCGCCGTCGGTTCCGGTGTGTCGGCGAGCTCCGGAGGGACCACCAGCACCACGCCGTCGCAGCTCGCCCTCGCTGCACGGACGGCCCAATCGAGCACCCGCGCACCGCCCAGCGGCTGGTACTGCTTGCGGTCCCCGAAGCGGGTCCCACGGCCTGCGGCCACCACGATCGCCCAGGTCGGCACGCCCGGACGATACCTCGCGTGAATTCCGTCACTAATGTCCACCCGATGGACATCGAGCTCCTGCGAGGGACCGAGCTCTTCGCGGAGCTCCACGACGACGCCCTCGAGCGCGTCCGCGCCGCGTCGAAGTCGCGCGAGCTCCGCCGGGGCGACGTGCTGTTCACCGAGGGCGCCGTCCCTGAGCACCTCTACGTCGTGGAGGACGGCCGCATCGCGATCGCCCAGAAGTCCGATGACGGCCGTGAGTCGGTGTTCGCGCTCATGGAGCGCGGCGAGCTCTTCGGCGAGATGGGCCTGCTCGACGGCCTCGGTCGCTCCGCGGAGGCGAGGGCCCTCGAGCCGTCGCAGATCGTCGAGATCCCCTACGCCCCGGTGCGGGCCGTGTTCGAGGAGCGACCCGAGCTGCTCTGGGGCGTGGTCGCCCTGCTCGCCGGCCGCCTCCGGAGCATGGATGCGCAGCTGGCCGACTCGGTGTTCCTCGACGTCACCGGCCGCACCGCCAAGCGGCTGCTCGAGCTGGCCGGCGAGCAGGACGAGTTCCTCCTCCCCATCACCCAGGAGGAGCTGGCCGGCATGGTCGGTGCGTCACGGGAGCGGGTGAACAAGGCCATCGCCAGCTTCGTGCGCCTCGGCTGGATCGACCAGTCCGACCGCCGCTACCGCATCCTCGACCGCGATCAGATCACCCGCCGAGCCCGGTAGGCCCGCTAGAGCCAGGCAGACGCCGTCCAACCCCCAACTTGCGACAGCTGGTCGACAAGACCGCGACCAGGTGTCGCAGATTTCGGGGGTGATAGGGCCGACGTTGTGACCTTGTGGGGTCAGCCGGCGAGGAAGGTCATGGCGCGGCGCCAGGCGTCGGCTGCGTCGTCGGGGCGGTGGGCGGGGCGGCTGGGGTCGTGGACGAAGCCGTGGTCGGCGCCGTCGTACCGGACCACCTCCACGCCGGCCGCCTCCAAGGCGGCGACGTCGTCGGCCGGCGTCCACTGGTCGGCCTGGCCGATGATGGCGATCGTGGGGCAGGCACCCGCCGCGGCCACCGAGTCGAGCGGTTGGATGGCCGTGGGCGTGCGCCACTGGTCCGGCACGCGGATCATCCCGTAGAACGAGGCCGCCCGGTGGAAGCGACCGGTACCCGCGGCCTTCAACGTGAACATCCCGCCCATGCAGAACCCCATGACGCCGACGGGCTCCACGTCGAGCAGGTCGGCTGCGGCGGCGAGGTCGCCGAGGAGGTCGGCGTCGGCGATCGTGCCCACCTCCGCGAGGCGCTCCTCGAGAGGCAGGTCCTGACGTCCGGGCCACGGCTCCACGACCGCCACGGCCCAGCCCTGCTCGTCCGCGATGCGCTGGGCGTGCTCGTCGAACAGCGGTCGGAGCCCGTGGATGTCGGGGACGATCACGAGCCCGCGCTCGGGGGTCCGGCCGTCCGCGGGACGGGCGAGCTCCACCGGGGTGCCGGACGGCAGGGTGCTCCGCATCAGCTGTAGCGGTCGAGGATGCTGGCCTCGGCGAGCCGGGACAGACCGTCCTTGATCGCCTTGGCGCGCGTCTCCCCCACCCCCGCGACGTCATCGAGGTCGTCGATCGTCGCCCGCATGATCTTCTGCAGGTTGCCGAAGCGCACCACGATGGCCTCGATGACCGGCTCGGGCAGCCGCGGGATCTTGGCCAGCAGCCGGTAGCCGCGCGGCTGCACGTTCTCGTCGAGGTCGAGCTGCGCGTCGGGCAGGTGGAGCGCGGCGCCCACCGCCTTCAGGTCGAGCAGGTCCTCCGTGCCGAGGTCGGCCAGGGCCTCGAGGGCCTCGTCGATGTGCCACGACGAGTCCTCGTGGAAGTAGTCCTTGATGACGAGCCGGCGGTCGTCGTCGACGCCGCCCATGAGCTCCTCGAGCTGGAGGCGGACGAGCCGGCCGTCGACACCGAGCTCGATGATGTCGAGCTCGATCTCCTCCGCCACGCGGCGCACCATCTCGGCGCGCTGGAGCACGGACACGACGTCGCGCACCGTGACGAGGTCCTCGACCTCCACCGTGGACAGCTGCGCCGCCACCTCGACGAACCGGTCCTTGTAGCGCTCGAGGGTCTGGAGGGCCTGGTTGGAGCGCGTGAGCAGCCGCGGGATCGGCTCGAGGGCGTGCTTCTGGTCACGCGCGTAGACCGCGACGACGGCCATGTCCTCCGAGACCGAGATCACCGGCACGTCGATGGAGCGCGCCACCCGCTCGGCCGTGCGGTGCCGGGTGCCGGTCTCCGACGTGGGGACGTTCGGGTTCGGGACGAGGTGCACGTTGGCCCGGGCGATCCGGCTGGCGTCGGCCGCCAGGATGATGGCGCCGTCCATCTTGGCCAGCTCCGACAGCCGTTGGGGGCTGAATGCGGCATCGAGCAGGAAGCCACCCGAGCAGATGTTCAGCACGTCGGGGCCGTCCCCGACGATGATCAGCGCGCCCATGCTGGCCTGCAGGATCCGGTCCAGGCCGGCGCGCAGCTGCGTGCCGGGCGCCACGACGGTCAGCGCGGACAGGAGCTCGGCGCTGCGCCTCGGGGCCATCCCGCAATGCTAGTTGCCTCCCCCCGAGCCCGAACTTGGGCCTGCGCAGGGCACCCGGCCGGCTACGACGACGCCAGCAGCACGGCCTCGGCCAGCGTTGCCGCCCGGAGCACCTCGAGGCCGGGAGCGTCGGCCGGCGCGCTGGCGGGCACCACGGCCCGACGGAACCCGAGCCGGGCCGCCTCGGCCAGGCGGCGAGCCGTCTGGTGGACCTGGCGGAGCTCGCCTCCCAGCCCCACCTCGCCGCACGCGACGAGATCGTGGCGCAGCGGCTCGCCCGTGCCCGCGGACACGAGGGCCAGCGCGAGGGCGAGGTCGGCGCCGGGTTCCACGACCTTCACGCCACCGGCGACGACGGTGTGGACGTCGGCGTCGTGGAACGCGGCGCCCACGCGCTTCTCCAGCACGGCGAGCACGAGGGCGAGCCGGCCGCTGTCGAGCCCTTGCGCGGATCGCCGCGGCGTGGGGAGGCGGGACTTGGTGACCAGGGCCTGCACCTCCACGAGGAGCGGCCGGTGACCGTCGAGCACCGGCGCCACCACCGAGCCCGGGGTGCCCGGACGGCGGTCCGCGAGGAACAGCGCGGACGGGTCGGGCACGCCCTGGAGCCCGCCGCCGCCCATCTCGAACAGGCCGAGCTCGTCGGTGGACCCGAAGCGGTGCTTGGTGGCCCGCAGGAGGCGGAGCGCGTGGTGGCGCTCCCCGTCGAACGACAGCACGGTGTCGACGAGGTGCTCGAGCACGCGCGGACCGGCCAGCGCGCCGTCCTTGGTGACGTGCCCGACCAGCACCGACGCCATGGCCCGCTGCTTGGACGCGCGCACCAGGTGGTGCGCGCAGTGGCGCACCTGTGCGACCGAGCCGGGCGCGGACGACAGGACCGGGTCGTAGACCGCCTGGATCGAATCGACGGCCACCACGTCGGGCTGCACGGACTCGACGTGCTCGAGCACGTGGGGCAGCGCGGTGTCGGCCACCAGCAACAGGTTCGGAGGGAGCGTGCCCAGCCGCTCGGCTCGCATCCGGACCTGCTGGGCGGACTCCTCCGCCGTGACGTAGAGGCAGCGGCGCCCGGTCCCCGCGAGGCCGGCGAGGGCCTGGAGGAGCAGGGTGGACTTCCCGATCCCCGGCTCTCCGCCGAGGAGGGTGACGGAGCCCGGCACCAGCCCGCCCTGGAGCACGCGGTCGAGCTCGCCGACGAGGCTCGGCAGCGGCGACCAAGCGTCCGTGTCGACCTCGGCGATCGGCATCGGGACGCCGGCCGCGGTGGGAACGCCACCCGGGATGCCCGGGGCGAGCGCCTGCTCGACCTCCTCCACCAGGCTGTTCCAGGCCTCGCACGCCGCGCAGCGCCCGGCCCACTTCGCCACCTCGGCACCACACTCGCCGCAGCGGTACACCGTCCTCGTCCGGGCCATGGCCCCGACCCTAGGGACGCGGTGTGACAGCGACGCGGAGCCGGCACCACCAGTAGGGTCCCGGCCCATGCGGGCGGTCGTGCTGCGGGGAGAGCGGGACATCGTCGTGGAGGACGTGCCCGACGCCGGCGTGCCCGGGCCGGACGGCCTGCTCCTGCGGGTCGACCGCACGGCGATCTGCGGCTCCGACCTGCACCTCTACCACGGCCCCTTCACCGTCCCCGGGGTGCACCTCGGGCACGAGTTCGTCGGCACCATCGAGGAGGTCGGCCCCGAGGTGACGACCGTCCGGGCCGGCGACCGAGTGCTCGTCTCGGGCGTGATCGGGTGCGGGCGCTGCGCGCCCTGCCGTGCCGGCGACCCGGTGCTGTGCGCGCGGAGCGGCCTGCAGGTGTTCGGCACGGGCCTCGACCTCGCGGGCGGCCAGGCCGAGGCCGTCGCCGTGCCGGCCGCGGACGCCTCCGTGATCCAGATCCCCGAGGGCATCTCCGACGAGCAAGCGGTGCTGCTCACCGACATCCTCCCCACCGGCTACCTCGGCGCCCAGCGGGCCGACATCACCCCCGGCGACACCGTCGTGGTGATCGGCCTCGGGCCGGTCGGCGTGTTCGCCCTGCAGTGCGCCCAGCTCTACGGACCCGCTCGCATCCTGGCGGTCGACATGGTGCCCGACCGGCTCGCTCGCGCCGAGCAGCTCGGCGCGGAGCCCATCGACGCCACCGGCGGCAACACGGTGGCCGCGGTGTACGAGGCCACGGGTGGCCGCGGCGCGGACGCGGTGATCGAGGCGGTCGGGGCGGACCAGAGCGTCAACGACGCGATCATGTGCGCGGCGCCCGGCGGCACGGTGTCGGTGATCGGGGTGAACCTCAACCTGGCCCTGCCGTACCCGATGCCCGTCGCGCTGTTCAAGCGGTTGACGTTCCGCGTGACGCTGGCGTCCATCCCGAGCACCTGGCCGGCCCTGATCCCGCTGATCGCGTCCGGTCGCCTACACCCCGAGGACGTCTTCACCCATCGCATGGGCCTGTCCGACGCGGCCGAGGCCTACCGGATCTTCGACGCGCGGGACGACGGCGTGCTGAAGGTCCTGCTCGACCCGACCGGCTAGCCCGCTCTCGGTTCGACGACGCGGATCGTGCCCGCGCCGGGGTCGACCTCGACGATGTCGCCGTCGGCGACGCGCGTGAGGAGGTCCGGGACACCGATCACCGCGGGAAGGCCGAGCTCCCGCGCCAGCACGGCCGCGTGGCTCATCACATGGCCCTCCTGCACGGCGACCGCTGCGGCCATCGGGAAGATCGTGTTGTAGGCCGCGGTGGTGGTGACGACGACGAGCACGTCACCGGCCGCGAGCCGCAGCACGGCGTCGATCGGCTCTACCGCGACGACGGCACGGCCCCGGACGACCTCCGACCCGACGGACACCCGCGCCCGGCGGGGATCGCTCGCCGGAGCCGTGGCGGCGCGGTTGAAGGCGGCGAAGATCTCGGCCAGGCGACGAGCGTGCTGCGGGAGCTCGACGGGCGGAGCCGGCGGCGGCGCGTCGCCCAGGGTCCGCGGCGGGACCACGAGCGCCATCTCAGCGCGGAACCGGGTCCGGTCGGACAGCTCGTCGGCCGACGGGCCGGCGCCCCCAAGCAGCTCGGCGAGCTCGCCCGACTCCGCCTCGAACACGTCGGCGGCCGCGTGCACCCGCCCGCGGTCGTGCAGGCGCCGCCCCACCTCGAGCAGGGCGCGGCGGACGAGGCCGAGGGGCATCGAGACGAGCACGACCGTGCCCTCGTCGTTCACGCCGTAGGCGGCTCGCGCGTCCACGGCGAGCTCGTCGAGCTCACCGTGGTGGCGCTCCGGCACCGCCGCTCGGAGGGCGGCGAGCGCCCGCTGGCCGGGCCGGCTCCGCGGACCCCACCCGGCCAGCGCCGCCCGCACCGCCGCAAGCACGGCCTCCGGTCGCTCCGCCAGCGTCGGGCCGAGGAGGTCGATGTCGAACACGCGCCAGCCGTAGTCGGTCAGGAGCTCGTCGAGCGCTTCCGCGGCATCGCCACCCACGTCGCGGATCGAGTCCAGGTCGGGGGGGTCGGTGCGACCGGCGGCGCGCAGCGCGGCGGCGATCCGATCCAGCACGAGCTCGGCGGACGACGTTGCCGGCGCCGATCCGGCCAGCGCCTCGAGCAGGGCGCGGGGATCGACGCCCCATGCACGAGCGGCGAGCAGCAGCGCGCCCACGGCCGCCGGCCGCTCGTTGCTGGCCAGCTGGAGCGGCGCGGCGACGGTGAAGTGGTCGATGGCCTGCTGCACGTGCTGGGCCAGCTCGCCGTCGGTGAGGCGGCCGAGGTCGACGCGGACGAGCTCGCGGCTGGTGGCGACGACCGAGGGACGGACCTCCTCGCGCCAACGCCGGAGATCCCCGCGCCACCGCTTGGTCGCCAGGGTCTCGGCGGCCGTGCGCTCGAGCTCTTCGAGGTCGACCGGGCCGGGTTCGCCACGCGTGAAGAAGAACCACCCGTTGACCGAGCCCACCCGAGCGTCGTTGGGCAGCAGCCCGTAGCGACGCGAGCCGATCGACCACCCGTGCGCCGTGCACGGGAGGAGCTCGCAGAGGAGCCGGCACATCGGCGTCGGCATCTCCTCGAGGGCCGACTCCCAGCGCCCCGGTCCCGGCGCCTCCCAGCGGACGGGCTCAGCGCCCATGACACCTCATGGTTGCGACCCAGCCCGCTCCGATGCGGTGACCCGACCCGCGATGCGGATCAGGACGCCGACGAGCAGGGCGACGGCCGCCGCGATGCCGGCGCCGATGAGCACGTAGGACCACGTGCGCGTCTCGGAGCCGGAGGCCTCGAGGTCGATCGCGCCGTCGCCGAAGGCCACCTGCCACACCGCGCCGTTGTCGGCCTTGGTGGTCGCGTTGGAGCTGACGTCGCCCGGCAGGCGGACTCCGACGCGCACCCGGAGGAGCCGCGAAAGGGAGTCGCCGAGCTGGTCCTCCAACGCCCCGAGGTCGTCGGCCAGGGGCACACCGTCCACCTCGGGCGCCGGCGCGAGGCCGCCGACGCGATCCACGTCCCGTGAGAAGTCCACCGTTCCGCGGAACCCCCAGCGCGTCCGCGTGAACGAGCGGTCCCGCGTCACGTCGAATCCCTGGAACGGTCCCTCCTCCCCCGCGATCTCCGCGAACACCTCGGCGGCCTCTCCCGAGTCGTCGAAGTGCTTGCGCACGCGTACCGTGGCGCCGCCCGACGCGTCCGTGGTCGGCCCGTCGATCGTCCACCCCACGGCGCGCAGGTCGTCGAGGGCGAGCACGGCCTCGAGGTCACCACCGACCCGGGCGACGGCCTCACGGTCCAGGGTCGCGGCCACCTCGACGGACCCGCTGCCGTCGCGCGCGACCTCCACGTTCACGTCGAGCTCGAGCATGCACCCGCCGAGCAGCAGGGCGGCGACCACGAGGAGGGCGCCCTGCGCCCGGCGCCTTAGGACGTCGACCAACGCTTCACCGTTGTACTGCTGCGGGGCTGAACCACGGCGCGCTGTGCTGCCCGAGGGCACGCCTATCGGCGCGCCCTCATGTCGTCTTGACGATGAGCAGGCTGCAGGGGAGGTGGTGGCTCACCTTGTTGGGCACCGAGCCCTTGAGGAAGCGCGTCACGCCGGTCATGCCCTTGTTGCCCATGACGAGCAGGTCGAACCCGCCGGAGCGGGCCTCCTCGATCAGCCCCGCCACCGGGGCGGTGTCGACGACCTTCGTGGTGATGTCCACGCCCGATCCCTCGTGGCGGGCCGCCTCGGCGGCGACGACCGCCTCGCCCTTCGCCGTGGGCGCGGCCGAGAAGATCGTGAGCGCCGCCCCCGCGGTGGCCGCCACCTGCACGGCGCGATCGACGGCCTTCGCCGCGGTCTTGGAGCCGTCGGTCCCCACCAGGATCCGTTCGTACATGGCGAGGACGCTACCCCTCAGATCAGGACGGAGGCCCGGCTTCCGCGGCGAGCTCCATCGGAGGCGGCTCGAAGCCCTCGATGGCCCGGAACGTGAGCCCCATCTCGCCGGTCTCCGCGTCGGGCTCGGCATCGACGACGATGATCTCGCCGGCGCGGAACTCCTTGTAGAGGAGCCGCTCGGACAGCGGGTCCTCGATGAGGCGCTGGATGGCCCGGCGCAGCGGCCGAGCGCCGAGCGTGGGGTCGTAGCCCCGGTCCGCCAGGAGCCCCTTGGCCGCCGGCGTCAGCTCGATGCCGATGCCCTGGCCCTCGAGCTGCTTCTGCGTGCGGGCGATCATCAGGTCGACGATCTGGGTGACCTCTTCCTTGCTGAGCTCGTGGAAGACGATCGTCTCGTCGATGCGGTTGAGGAACTCGGGTCGGAAGTGCTGCTTCAGCGCGTCGTTGACCTTCTCCTTCATCCGCTCGTAGGTGACCGCCTCGTCCGCCCGGCCGAAGCCGAGGTTGGCCTTGCGCAGGTCGGCCGTTCCGAGGTTGGAGGTCATGATCAGCACGGTGTTGCGGAAGTCGACCGACCGGCCCTGGGCGTCGGTGAGACGACCCTCCTCCAGGATCTGGAGCAGCGTGTTGAACACGTCGGGGTGGGCCTTCTCGATCTCGTCGAAGAGCACGACGCTGAAGGGCTTGCGGCGGACCGCCTCGGTGAGCTGGCCGCCCTCCTCGTAGCCGACGTAGCCGGGAGGCGAGCCGACGAGCCGGCTCACGGTGTGCTTCTCCATGTACTCGGACATGTCGAGGCTGATGAGCGCCGACTCGTCGCCGAACAGGAACTCCGCGAGCGTCTTGGCCAGCTCGGTCTTCCCGACGCCGGACGGGCCGAGGAAGATGAAGCTGCCGCTCGGGCGCTTCGGGTCCTTGAGGCCGGCCCGGGTGCGGCGCACCGCCTGCGCGACCGCCTTGATCGAGTCCTCCTGGCCGATGACCCGCTTGTGGAGGTCGTCCTCCATGTGGAGGAGCTTCTGCGTCTCCTCCTCGGTCAGCTTGTAGACCGGGATGCCGGTCCACATCGAGAGGACCTCCGCGATGGCCTCCTCGTCGACCTCGTCGAACAGGTCGACGCCGGAGTCCTTGATCTCGCGCTCCTTGCCCTCCTTGGCGGAGAGGAGCTCCTTCTCCTTGTCGCGGAGGCGGCCGGCCTCCTCGAAGTTCTGGGCCTCGACGGCCTTCTTCTTGGCCTCGACCACACCGGAGAGCTCGTTCTCGATCTCCTTGTAGTCCGCAGGCGTCTCCATGCGCTTGATGCGCAGGCGGCTGCCGGCCTCGTCGATCAGGTCGATGGCCTTGTCGGGGAGGAAGCGGTCGGCGATGTAGCGGTCGGCGAGGTTGGCCGACGCCACGAGGGCCTGGTCGGTGATGGTCACCCGGTGGTGGGCCTCGTAGCGGTCGCGCAGGCCCTTCAGGATCTCGATCGTGTGGGCCACGGTGGGCTCGTCGACGACGATCTTCTGGAAGCGGCGCTCGAGGGCGGCGTCCTTCTCGAGGTGCTTGCGGTACTCGTCGAGCGTGGTGGCGCCGATGGTCTGCA
>Ga0190265_10002942_pt1 | contig 11565 bp, 8 predicted proteins | sample Popmic124T_FD_133135 | JGI IMG/M metagenome (GOLD analysis project Ga0190265, IMG submission 133135) | Populus adjacent soil microbial communities from riparian zone of Indian Creek, Utah, USA - 124 T | ecosystem: Environmental > Terrestrial > Soil > Riparian zone | place: USA: Utah | collected...
ACCTCGTCGCCGCTCAGGCCGTCGGCCGTGCTGAGGTTGGTCACGTGCTCGCCGTCGATCACGCTCACCCCGCGCAGGGTGCCGATCCAGATCCGACCGTCGAGCTCCTGCACCGAGAGCACGTAGTCATCGGCCAGCCCCTCGCGCGTGCCCAGGTGGCGAAAGCGCCCGCTGCGCTCGCGCACGCTGACCCCGCGCGTGCAGGTCGCGATCCACAGCCGCCCGTCCCGGTCGTACGCGAGGTCGGTGATCCAGTTGTCGGCGAGCCCCGCTTGATCGTCGATCGCGCGCGTGCGCTTGCGCTCGTGCTTGCCGTCACCGCTGCGCAGCAAGAGCCCGCGGTCGCTGGTCCCGATCGCGATCTCGCCGCGCCGCGCGGCCACCCGCGTCAGCGCCTGCGTTCCGAGCACCGCGCGCGTGCCGAGGTGCTGCCAGTCGCCGCTGGCCGGATCGATCCGGTGCAGCGCGCCGATGTCGCCGACCCAGGCCGCCCCGCTGTCGGGCTCGATCGCCACGCCGTTGACCGCCGCGTGCCACGGACAGCGCGCATCGAGCCGGTCGATGCACTGCTCGTGAGTGTGCTGGCTGAAGCGACCCGCGGGGTCGACGATCGCCAGGCCCGCGTCGGTCGCGACGTACAGCGTGCGGCCGTCACTGGCCAGCGCGTTGACCATGTCGGACGGCAGATACTTCAGCCCCGCGAAGCGCGTGACCTCCTGGTCCGCGCCGAGCCGGCACAACCCGCGATCGAAGCTGCCGATCCACAGCGCGTCACCGACCACCTGCAGCGCGCTGATCCGCTCGCCGCACTGCGAGAAGCCGACCGGCTCCATCTCCAGCTCGAACGGCTGCGGCGCGGACGGCGCTGGCGCGCTCGCCCCCGTCACGCGGCCCGTGGCTTCGACCTGCCATTGCCGGGTGCTCGTGCTCACCTGCAGCCGATCGTCCTCGAACGCGAGCCGCTCGATCGGATCGGGGCGGGCGCCGGCCGTCCCGGGCAGCTCGAGCTCCCGCAGCTTTGCGCCGGTACCGACGTGCAACCGGCCATCGCTACCGCCGAGCGCGAAGCGCATCCCATCCGAGCTGATCGCGAGCGCCGAAGCGACCGTCCGCGTCATCAGAGGCGGATGCGTCGCAGCTCGCTCGAAGCGCAGCAACGCGCCGTCGGCGCGCGCCGCGAGCAGCACGCCCGCGCCCGCCGCGAGCTTGAGGAAGCGACCGCGCGCCACGGTGAAGAAGCCGTTCTTCTCCGCGCTGAAGCGCGACAAGCCGGCGTCGGTCGCGACCCACACGCCGCCATCCGCGATCGCGCAGTCGCGCACGCGATTGCCGGGTAGCCCTGCCGCGGAGTCGAAACGGGTCGTGCCCGCGACGCCGGTGCGGTACACGCCGGCACCGAGCGTACCGACCCACAGGTCGTCGCCGTCGGGGGCGATGCAAGTGGTCTCGCTCGCATCGCCGAGCGTGCGCACCACCCGCAACTTCGCCTGCGCAAACGCCGGCTCGCACGGCAGCAGCACGCTCAAGAAGCAGCCCAGCCCAAGGAATCCCGCTCGCATCATTCAGCGCCTCCGGAGCACCGCAGCGCAAGCCGCGTGCCGGGCGGGGAGCGCGGGTTTCAGGAGCTCAGCGGAGGCGCGGGGGAGAGGAAGCTATCAATCGAGACATGTTGGGCTGCGAATTGTAGAAGAGGGCGGGTTGAAACCCGCCCCTACGAAGAGGGTCGCCTCCTCCGATACCCGAGCGCACGACCGTCTTCGTAGGGGCGGGTTTCAACCCGCCCTCTGTGCTTCACAGCAGGATCAACGCCGCGATGACGAGCACCGCCAGCACCGCGACGCCGATCGCGAGCGGCTTCAGCATCGGGTTGGCGGGGGGGAGCTGTGGCGGCGACGAGATCTCCGGACCGCGGGCAGGTGCGCGTTCCGGCTGAGCCCGGCGGTCCGGCTGCACCCGACGCTCCGGTTGCGCTGCGCGCTCGGGGTCCACGATCCGCTCGCGCGGCTTGGCGGCGGGTGTCTTCTTGTGATCGCGGGCAGGAGCGCCGGCGGCCGGACCAGCGGCTCGTGCCCTGGCCGCGCCTGACGCTCCGTTCGCCGCCGGCTCGACCTTGCGCCCGGCTTGCTTGGCGGTGATCTGATCGCGCAGCCCGGCCACGGCGACCGCGCTCATCTGCATCGTGCCCATCACGTTGCGCGGCGCGGCGAAGCGCGGCTGCTTGGGGCCCTCCTCGATCTGGATCTCGTCGAACGTCTCGAGCAGCTTCATCTCGAACTTGCCGATGCCGATCACGTCGCCGTACTTCAGCACGCAATCCTTGACCGGCTTGCCGTTGACGGTGATGCCGTTCTGACTGTCCATGTCGCGCACGCGGAACTCGTCGTTCAAGTACAGAACGATCGCGTGGGTGCGCGAGACACCGGCGTTGTCGATCACCAGGTCGCAGGTCGCGTCGCGACCCACGCTGAGCTTGGCATGGGTGATTGGAGTGCGACTCAGCTCCCGGTCGCGCAGCGAAAGAACGAGCTCGGCCATGACTCCAGATCATACCGAGTGCTAGCCCGAAGCTGGATACGGACCGCGCGCGCAGGTGCGGCCCAGTGCGGTCTCATCTGAACCGGTACGGCGGCGTCCCAGCTGCACCGCGCAGCGGGTGCTCTATCGGTGTGCGCGTCCGCACCCACTGGAGCCTGCTCGGCTTCGTGTACGCGGGGAACGGTGTTAGCGTGTCGCCCCATGCTTCGCGCGGCCACCGTGCTCGCCTTGGCCAGCGCCCTCGCGCCGGCGACCGCGGCGGTCACCAGCTGTGCGAGCAGAGCGGCGGAGACGGCGGTCGGCCCTTCCGCGGTCGATGCCGTGCTGAACGGGCAGCGCATGACCGTGCCGTTCGGCGAGCTCGCCACGCGCGTGCCGCTGGCTGCCGGCGAGAACTTCAAGGTCGTGGAGATCGGGCGCGATGCCAGCTCGAGCCATCACATCGTCGCGCTGCGCGGGCGCGAGCCGGTGCATCGCCACGACAGCCATGATCTGCTGGTGGTCACGCTCGAGGGGCACGGCAGCATGTTGATCGGCGACGAGGAACGCGCGATCGGCCCGCGCTCGATCGTGTACGTGCCGCGCGCCGCAGTCCACGCGATGCGCAACCTGTCGCGCGGCGTGCTGTACGGCTACGCCGTGTTCACCCCGCCCTTCGATGGCAAGGACCGAATCCCGGTCATAGTCGAGGCACCATGACAAGCGAGCTGGGACCTACCGGTGATGCAAGCGGAGCGGACTTCTTGTGGGAGTCCTCGGAGGGGCGCCAGATCATGGCGCCCGAGCGCTTCGACGCGGAGCAGCGCGAGATCGCGCGCACGGCTCGAGAGTTTTCCGACAACGAGATCATGCCGCGCGTCGCGGCGATCGAAGCCAAGCAACCGGGTTTGATCCCGGAGCTGCTGCGCAAGGCCGGAGAGATCGGCCTGCTGATGGTCGACATCCCGCCCGAGTACGGCGGGCTCGGGCTCGACAAGACCACCAGCATGCTGATCGCCGAGCAGTTCTCGCGCGTCGGCTCGTTCGCGGTCTCGCTCGGCGCGCACACCGGCATCGGCACCATGCCGATCCTGTACTTCGGCACGCCCGAGCAGAAGCAGCGCTACCTGCCCGACCTCGCCACCGGCAAGCGCCTCGCCGCGTACGCGCTCACCGAGCCCGGCTCGGGCTCGGACGCGCTCGCCGCCAAGACGCGCGCCGAGCTCAGCGCGGACGGCTCGCACTACGTGCTCAACGGCACCAAGCAGTTCATCACCAACGCCGGCTTCGCCGACGTGTTCACCGTGTTCGCGCAGATCGGCGGCGATCGGTTCTCGGCCTTCATCGTCGATCGCGATACCCCCGGGCTCGGGGTCGGCGCCGAAGAGCACAAGCTCGGGATCCGCGGCTCGTCGACCTGCCCGCTGACCTTCGAGAGCATGAAGGTGCCTGCGGCGCAGCTGCTGGGCGAGATCGGCAAAGGCCACCGCATCGCCTTCAACATCCTGAACGTCGGCCGGATCAAGCTCGGGCTGGCCAACGCGGGCGCGGCCAAGTTCGCGCTCGACGTGTCCGCCAAGTACGCCAAGGAGCGGCGTCAGTTCAACCAGCCGCTGGCGTCGTTCGGGCTGGTGTCGTCGAAGCTCGCGGAGATGTGCGTGCGCATCTTCGTCGGCGAGAGCATGGGCTACCGCACGACCGGCCTGATCGACACGCGCGGGCACGGCAGCTCGGATCCGAAGACGCAGGTCGACGCGATCGAGGAGTTCGCGGTCGAGGCGTCGATCATCAAGGTGTACGGCTCCGAGGCGCTCGACTTCTGCGCCGACGAGGCCGTGCAGATCCACGGCGGCTACGGCTTCATCGAGGAGTACGAGCCCGAGCGCATGCTGCGCGACTCACGCATCAACCGCATCTTCGAGGGCACCAACGAGATCAACCGCTTGATCGTCCCCGGCACGATCCTGCGCCGCGCGATGAAGGGCCAGGCTCCGCTGCTGCAGCACGCGCAGCGCATCCGCGAAGCGCTGGCGCAGGGGCGCGTCCCGCCCATTCCGGATGGCGAGCTGGCGATCGAGCGCCAGGTGGTCGAGCTCAGCAAGTGGATCGCGATCTACACCCTGGCGATCGCGGTCGAGACCTATCACGTGAACGTGGCCAAGGAGCAGGAAGTGCTGGGCGAGATCGCGGATCTGATCAGCACCGTGTACGCGCTCGACTCGGTCGTGCTGCGCGTGACGCACATGCTGCAGACCGGCAGCGGCAGCAAGAAGGCGCTCGCCCGCGACCTGCTGACAGCGTACGCCCCACCCGCCTACAGCTCGGTCGTGCACAGCGCTCGTCACGTCCTGATGGACATCTGCGACGACGCGAGCTTGCCCGGACACCTGAGCGCGATCGGCCATCTGCGCACCGACTGGCCGAGCAAGGTCCTCGCCGCCAAGCGCCGCATCGCCCAGGCCGTGATCGACGCCGACGGCTACCCGCTGCGGGTGTGACCGCGACGGCGAAGCGCTACGGAGCGTTGACCGGGACGGGCGGCGCGTCGGGCGACTTGGTCCAGCGGCCGTACTCGGGCAGGGTCGAGCTGAGCAGCGTGACGTCGTAGGGGCGGTGGCGCTGCGAAGGGAAGAAGTGCGCCTGGAACAGGCGTTGGGCCCAGGCCGGGTGACCTCCGATGCCGGCGTCGTCGAGCTTCGCTTGCCAGGCCGCGTTGCTCTCTTCGGCCGACAAGCCGGCATTCGCCTCGACCACGCGCCAGCCGGCTTCGTCCCGTACGTCGGCGAGGTAGCGGAGCTCGATCGTGTCGGTCATCGCCACCATGCCGCTGGCCTGGTCGAACTGCGAGAGCTCGGCATGCACGACCACATCCACGACCCGCCCCACCGAGACTGGCAGCGCATGGGACATGTGCAGGCTGATGTCGACCTGTTGCATGAACAGCGCGGTCCCAGTCGCATCGAGGAAGTGAATGAAGCGCGAGCTGTCGTAGCGCTTGCCATCGAGACTGTGGAACGCCTTGGCGTCGAGGAAGGTCTCGGACGGTAGCGAGACCGCGGCCGGGCGCTCGGCGATTGCGTAGGTGAAGCGCTCGAATCGCGAGGCGACGTCGACGAGCGGCTCGGCCATGTCGAACGGGCGTTCCGAGCCGGGACCGACCAGCGTGATCTCCAGCTCGCGCGAGCTGATCGCGTAGCCGCCTGAAGACTCGGAGACGAGCCGCACACCGCTGCACGCGTTGTGATCGATCGCGCGATTGATCAAGGCGCCGCCGGGCTCGAAGCTGTACCAGTCGCGGAATGCGATGCAGTCGCCGACCTGTCCGTCGGCGAACCAGTGGCCGTACAATGCCGGGCCGATGTCCGACGACGGGAGATCGGGATCGCGCGGCGGTTGCGCCGGGTCGTCCCCGGACGCAGGTGGCAGGGCCGAGGGATCGCGCGTGCGGTCCACGTGATCGGGGTCGGGCGGTGCGTCAGCTGGAGGCGTCGTGCCCGTGCCGACCATGCTCGGCGGATCGCGATCCACGTCCCGGTCACCCGACTGCGCGGCGGTCATCGGCCGCTCGCCGCTTGCACTGCCGGCGCCTCCGCCGCTCGCGCTCATGTCGTCGGCCACGCGCGCGCCATGGCTGTCGCTGCATGCGACCCCCAGCCACGCGACTGCGATGCACCATCGACTGCGCATACACCCAGCCTGCGCCCATCCGCCGTCACGGTCAAAGGGGACGGCCAAACAGCAGCCGCGAGCGACGCGAGCCCGGCGCGAAGCGCCGAAGGGGGGCGCACTCTGAACGCGCGCAGCGCGTGAAGAGGCGAGCTCATGCGCTCCGCAAGAGCGCATGAGCGATGGGGGGCTTTGCCCCCCTATCTACTGAAGTTCTGGACGGACCAGATCTCGCCGTCGGGGGTGGTGAAGAAGCCGCAGGCGACCTGGGTGGAGCGGGTGCTGGTCATGTTGATGAAGTGACCGTAGGTCTGGAAGCAATCGCCTTCGCACGGCTGCATCGGGGGCGGGCCCTCGTTCCACATGCTCTGCAGGCAGCGATCGACGATCTGTGCCTCGGAGCGCCAGCCGGGGCACTCGTTCTGCGAGCTGCCGCCGGGCATGCAGATGCGCGCGCGAAAGGCGGCGTGCGCGGTGGGCTGCGTGCTGTCGTACTCGGCCATCATGTCGGCGCAGGCTTCGCCTTCGGTCCAGCGCGCGAGCGGGGTCAAGCACGCGCACTGCGTGCGGAACTGGTTGATGCGATCGACGCAGTCCTGATGCACGTCGCCCGTGCTCGGCGGCGGCGACAGCTGACAGCCGAGGTTCTCGACGCAGCCGCTCATCCCGCCCATGCCCGCGGCGCCGGCCATGCCCGCACCACCCATCCCGCCGCGGCCACCCATCCCGCCGCGACCGCCCATCATCATGGTCGCGCCGCCCGAGCCAGCCGTCATCGGATTGCCACCCGCGACGGGCATCATTCCCATCGGAGTCGTTGGGGGCTGACCCGTCATCACGCCACCCGCACCGGCGTTCAACGACCCGGCCGCGCCACCTACGCCTGCCCCCATGACCGGACCCGGCGGCGCCGTCACCGCGCCCGCGCCGCCCTGCATCGGAGCTGCATCGGCACCGGCGCAGCCTGCCAATCCCAGCAACAGTCCCATCGCCCACGCTGAACCCGTCCTCATGGCAATCCCCTGTCGACAGCCGGCCACCGTTCCGACCTGCATGCACGAGTGTCCAGCGCGCGCCAGATCCAGCGCTCCCGATTGCTAAGCGCGCGCGCTGACACTAGGAACCGCCTGCGCTGAGCGTTGTCGGAGGAAGCGAATGAAAGCAGCCGTCTACTACGAGAACGGTCCGCCGAGCGTGTTGCGCTACGAGGACGTCCCCGATCCGCAGTGCCACCCCAAGGGCGTGGTGATTCGCGTCGAGGTCGTGTCGATCGAGGGCGGCGACACGCTGAGCCGTTTGGGTGGACCGCTGGCCGATCGCCCGCACGTGGTCGGCTACCAGGCCGCGGGCGAGATCATCGAGGTCGGCGCCGAGGTCACGCACCTGCGCGTGGGGCAGAAGGTCACGACCGTGAACGCCTGGGGGAGCCATGCGGAACGGCGCGCGGTCCCGGCGCGCAACGCCTGGCCGCTGCCCGCGGGCATGGACATCAAGCACGCGGCGGCGATCCCCGTGCCGTTCGGGACCGCCGACGATTGCTTGTTCGAGCACGGCCGCTTGCAGCCGGGCGGCAAGGTGCTGGTGCAAGGCGGCGGTGGTGCCGTCGGGCTGGCTGCGATTCAGCTGGCCAAGCGTGCGGGTGCGACCGTGATCGCGACCGCCTCGAGCGACGACAAGCTCGCGCGGCTCGCGCGCTTCGGGCTCGATCACGGCATCAACTACAAGACCCAGGACCTGGTGAAGGAGGTGCGCCAGCTCACCAACAACAAGGGCGTCGACGTGGTGGTCGATCCGGTCGGCACCACGATCAGGCAGAGCGTCGCGTGTCTGGCGTATCGCGGGCGAGTCGCGCTGGTCGGGCGAGCTGGCCGCGAGCCGATCTCGCTCGATCCGACCGTGTTGATGGGCGGTAACCAAGCCGTGATCGGCGTGTTTCTCGGCGCGGAGATCATGACCGATCGCGCGCACGACATGATCCAGCGTCACATCGACGACGTCGCGGCCGGCAAGCTCGAGGTCGTGATCGACTCCGAGTACCCGCTCAAAGACGCGGCGCTCGCGCATGCACACATCGAAGGCCGCGGTGCGTTCGGGCGGGTGCTGCTGATCCCGTAGGTGTTCGCGTCGTAGACCGAAACGATTGAACAGGAAGACGAGACGACGGGAAGTAGAAAAGCTCTTCCCTTCCCGCCTTCCCGCCTGCCCGAGATCTACAATCATGCGCTTGACATGAACCGTCGTTCACCCTAGTGAATCCCCGTTCATCGCCGCGTCAGTTCTCGCGTCCCGCGAGCACGACTGAACCGAGTCTGTCGTCTTGACCAGTGTTGCGAAGAAGCGCGTGCCGCATCCGCGGCAGAGCGCGAAAGAAGCGTACCGGCAGAGCATTCTGGCCGCCGCCGAGCACGAGTTCGCGCGCGCGGGCTTTGCCCTGGTCAAGATGGCGGACGTCGCGCGCGCCGCCGGGGTCGCGGTCGGCACGCTCTACAACTACTTCGACAGCAAGGACGAGATCTTCGAGCAGATCCTCGCGCAGCGCTGCACCGAGATGCGCGCGAGCCTGGCCGAGGCGCTGCGCGGCGGTTCGCCGCTCGAGCAAATCGCCACGGTGGTGCGCCACTCGCTCGAGAACCTCGAACGGCAGGGCGCGCTGTTCGCGGTGTTCTACGAGCGCGGCGCGGTCGCGGAGTACGACCTCGAACGGATCGGCGGCCAGCTCTCCCAGCAGGAGTATAGCCGCTTCCTGGCCTTGCTCGGCGACGTGCTGCGCGCCGCGGTCGAAGCGGGCGATCTGCGCAAGGACATCCCCGTTCCCACCATGGCCGCCGCGCTCTCGGGCGCGATCAACGGTGCGGTCTATGCGTGGCTCAAGCGCCGCCGCCGCGGCCGTCTCTCCATCGTCGCCGATGATTTGCTCGCGCTGTTTCTAGCCGGAGCTCGAAAGTCCCCATGACGTCCACCAAGTCTTTCTCGTTCGTCTCGCTACTGTTGTTACTGGCGCTCGCGGGTGCGTGCGAATCCAAGAAGGGGCCGGCGCTGCCCGACGCCACCGGCAAGGACGCGCCCCCACCGCCGTCCGTGCCCACGCTGCAGGAGCTGGCCAAGAAGGATCCCGGACAGGGGCGCGTGGTGAGCAGCGCCGCGGGCACCGGGACGTTGCGCCCGCGTCACGAGGCTGCGCTCGGTCCCAAGGAGACCGGGCTGATCACGGCGATCATGGTCGACGAGGGCGACAGCGTGAAGAAGGGCCAGGTGTTGTTCCGGCTCGACTCGATCCAGGCCGCGCTCGCGGTCGACCAGGCGCGCGCGGCAGCCGCGACCGTGCAGGTGCAGGTCGACGCCGCGCAGCTCGACTTCGATCGCACCAAGTCACTGCGCGAGCGCGGCTCGGTCCCGGCCGACGCGCTCGACCAGGTGAAGTCGCGGCTCGATGCGGCCCAGAGCGGCATGCGCCAGGCCAAGGCCGCGCTGAGCGTGATGGAGCGCCACGCGACCAACATGGTGCTGACCGCGCCGTTCGACGGCGTGGTGACCGAGCGGCGCATGAACGTGGGTGAGACGGCGACCTTGATGCCGCCGTCGGTGGTGATGGTGGTCCAGGACCTCGACTCGCTCGAGCTGCGCGCGCGCCTGCCGGAGAGCGCGCTGCGCGACGTGCGGGTCGGCACCGAGCTCACCGTGCGCTTTCCATCCGTGGACCAAACCCGCAGGGTCAAGGTCAAGCGCATCGCGCCGACGATCGACGCGCGCACCCGCACGATCGAGATCATCGCCGACGTCGACAACCAGGATCGACGCCTGCTGGTCGGCATGCTGGCCGAGGTCGTGTACGGCGCTGGCGAGACCGCCAAGTCGGGCGCTGCGGCCTCGGACGGCGACCAAGCAGAGCCCAGCCCCGAGCGCGCTCTGCGCGCCGACAAAGAGGCCTCGCGATGAGATTCGCGGACATCTTCATCCGGCGCCCGGTGTTCGCGGTCATGTTGATCGCGGCGCTGCTGGTGTTCGGCGTGCTCAGCTACCCGCGCATCGGCGTGGACCTGTTCCCCAACGTCGAGTTTCCGGTGATCACCGTGACCGCGCTCTATCCCGGCGGCGATCCCGAGACGATGGAGAGCAAGGTCGCCGATCCGATCGAGGAAGCGATCAACACGCTGAGCGGCATCAAGGCGCTGCGCTCGACCAACATGGAAGGCGTTTCGCAGGTCATCATCGAGTTCGAGCTCGAGGTCGCCGTCGACCAGGCGATGCAGGACGTGCGCGACAAGGTCTCGGGCGTGCTCTCGCAGCTGCCCGAAGGCACCGAGGCGCCGGTGATCCAGAAGTTCGACGTGGGCGCGGCGCCGATCCTGGCGGTCGCGCTCTCGGGCGACCTCTCGCCGCGCGATCTGACCGAGCTGGCCGACAAGGTCGTCAAGGAGCGCATCCAGCGCGTCAGCGGCGTGGGCGGCGTGGACCTGGTCGGTGGCCGCGAGCGCGAGATCCGCGTGCTGGTCGATCCGGCCAAGCTCGCGGGCGTGGGCATGACCGTGCAGGACGTGTCCGACGCGATCCGCTCGCAGAACCTGGCGCTGCCCGCGGGCTCGTTCGAGCGCGGCACGCAGGAGATCACGGTCAAGACCAAGGGCGAGGTGAAGACGGCGAAGGAGGTCGCTCAGATCTTGCTGCCGGGCGGCGCCGGCACCGGGCTGCGCATCCGCGACGTGGCGGAGGTGATCGACGGGATGGAGGACGCGCGCTCGGCCAGCTACCTCGACGGGACGTCGGCGGTGTCGCTGGTGGTGCGCAAGCAGTCGGGCACCAACACGGTCGCCGTCGCGCACGAGGTGAACGAAGCGCTCGAGGAGCTGCGCCCGCGCATCACCAAGGCGGGCGCGATCTTGACCGTACCGACCGACAACGCGGTCTACATCGAGCGCTCGATCGAGGACGTGCAGTTCGACCTGATGTTCGGCGCCGTGCTCGCGGTGGTGATCATCCTGCTGTTCCTGCGCGACTTGCGCGCGACGCTGATCAGCGCGGTGGCGATCCCGACCAGCGTGATCGCGTCGTTCGCGTTCATGCAGTGGATGGACTTCACCTTCAACAACATGACCATGCTCGCGCTGTCGCTCTCGATCGGTATCTTGATCGACGACGCGATCGTGGTGATCGAGAACATCCACCGCCGGCTCGAAGCGGGTGAGACGCCGATGGACGCGGCCGCCAACGGCACCGCGCAGATCTTCCTGGCCGTGGTCGCGACCACCTCGTCGATCCTGGCGGTGTTCGTGCCGGTCGCGTTCATGAAGGGCATCGTCGGGCGCTTCTTCTTCCAGTTCGGGCTGACCGTGAGCGTGGCGGTCGCCGTCTCGATGCTGGTGTCGTTCACGCTGACGCCGATGCTGA
>Ga0190265_10002943_pt1 | contig 11563 bp, 8 predicted proteins | sample Popmic124T_FD_133135 | JGI IMG/M metagenome (GOLD analysis project Ga0190265, IMG submission 133135) | Populus adjacent soil microbial communities from riparian zone of Indian Creek, Utah, USA - 124 T | ecosystem: Environmental > Terrestrial > Soil > Riparian zone | place: USA: Utah | collected...
ACATGACACAGTTGGAGAAGGCCACCTTCGGGGCCGGGTGTTTCTGGGGCGTAGAAGTGGCATTCCGGCAAGTGCCCGGCGTGACCGATGCCGTTGCCGGCTACCTGGGAGGAACGCTCCCGAATCCGACGTACAAGGATGTATGTAGCGGGGGTACCGGCCATGCCGAGGTCGTCGAAGTGACCTACGATCCCAGCAAGGTTGGGTACGAAGACCTGTTAAACGTATTCTGGGCCAGTCACGACCCGACCACGCTCAATCGTCAGGGACCAGATCGCGGGACCCAGTACCGGTCGGCGATTTTCTATCACGACGAGGCCCAGAGGGCCGCGGCTGTTGCCTCCAAGGACCGGTGGAACAAGTCGGGCCGATTCCCCAAGCCCATCGTTACCGAGGTCACGCCGGCATCGACTTTCTATCGGGCCGAGGAATACCACCAGCGGTATCTCGAGAAGCAGGGCCTGGCGAGCTGCCACATCCGGTAACGGACCATGCCAACCTCGATCTTGGTGCGCACGGCCGGGCTGCTGGTGCTGTCCAACATTTTCATGACTTTTGCGTGGTACGCCCACTTGCGGAACCTGGCGCACCGGCCCTGGTACCTGGCGGCACTCGCGAGCTGGGGCATCGCACTGTTCGAGTATCTGTTTCAGGTGCCGGCCAACCGGATCGGGTACACTGCGATGTCGCTGTCGCAGCTCAAGGTTCTTCAGGAAGTGATCACCCTGCTGGTGTTTGCCCCCTTCGCCGTCCTGTACATGCGCCAGCCTCTCAAGCTGGACTATCTGTGGGCCGCTCTCTGCCTGGTCGGCGCGGTCTATTTCGTCTTTCGCTCGCCCCAGACCTAATGACCGCGTTCGGGATGTTCCTGGCGGCCGGGATGCTGTTCCTGGCCGCCGGCACCGGGCAGGCGCAAACCACCGCTCGGGCGCCCGATCTGGGGATCCCGCTGGATGGCACCCCGGGACCACTCGATGCGATCACCGACGTTCCCGGCGTGGCCGTAGGGCACACGACGCTGATCTCCGGCTCGGGAAAGCTGCAGGTAGGAACCGGACCGATCCGCACCGGAGTAACCGCCGTCTTTCCGCGCGGCACTGGCGACCTCGCCGAGGTGTTTGCCGGCTGGTTCAGCCTGAACGGCAACGGAGAGATGACCGGCACTGCCTGGATCGACGACTACGGGCGCCTGCTCTATCCCATCACTATTACCAACACCAATAGCGTGGGCACGGTGCGGGACGCGGTGATCGAGTGGGGACGAACCCGGGTGCCCGGCGTATTCAACTGCTGCCTGCCGGCTGTGGCCGAGACCTGGGACGGCGACCTCAACGACATCTACGGATTTCACGTCACCAAGAAACACGTGTTTGCAGCCTTGGCCGCGGCCAAGCCGGGACCCGTAGCCGAGGGCAACGTGGGTGGCGGTACCGGCATGCAGTGCCTCGGGTTCAAAGGCGGCATCGGGACCGCCAGCCGGCGCCTGGCAGAGCGCGCGGGCGGCTTCACGGTGGGAGTACTGGTCCAGTGCAACTTCGGCCTTCGGCGACAGCTCCGGATTGCGGGTGTACCCGTGGGAGAGGAGATCTCAGAGCCCAAGCCGTGTTACGATACCGACACGCCACTCGATGCAGATCAGGCCGACATGCGTTGCCCCCGGGGAGCCAACCGGGAGAAGGAGCGCGGTTCGATCATTGCGATCATAGCCACCGATGCACCACTCCTGCCCCATCAGCTGCGACGGGTGGCCCGTCGCGCGGCACTCGGCATTGGCCGGATGGGTGGAACAGCGGGTGCCGGTTCGGGCGACCTGTTCCTCGCCTTTTCGACCGCCCGAACAAAAGCCGCCGACAGCCTCGGCGTCACGTCCGTCCCGATGCTCCAGGACGAGCGAATCGACCCGGTTTATGAGGCCACGGTCCAGGCCACCGAGGGAGCCATCATCAATGCCATGCTTGCCGCCAGGACCATGACGGGCGCGGATTATCTCCGGGTTCCGGCACTCCCTCATGACCAGCTGAGAGCCGTGCTGAAGAAATACAATCGGCTGGACGGTAAGAAGTGAGAAGTGAGAAGTGAGAGGGGCGCGTGACCGGTGCTCTTTCCTCACTTCTTTCTTCTCACCTCTTACCTCTCACCCTTTTCGCTCCAGCTTCCCGCCGCCAGCGGGTGGAATGTCTTCCAGGTAGCCAGGTAGGGAACAATCAGCAGCTCGACGAAGCGCTCCAGCGCCACCGGGAACGGAAACCGGCGGCGAAACTCGAGAGCGGTGACGCCGAGCATGGCCCGGAGATGACGGCCGAAGCTCTGGGGCGAGGAGTATTCCAGTCGGTAGGAGACATCGGCCACGGAGAGTCCCGAGGCCTCGAAGAGATAGGCCGCATGCAGCAGCCGCACGGCCGCAAGGTAGTTCTTGGGAGACGGGAGTCCCGCTCGCGCAAAGCGCGACATCAGGGTGCTCGGCCGCACATATAGCCTCTGCGCCAGGTGGGTGACCGTGGGAGTTTCGGGAGCCAGCCGAATCATCGCTTCGAGAAAGAGTCGGGTGTCTGCCGGGGCGTCCGCCAGGGCGTCGAGGATGGGGCCCTGGATCCGAGCCACGGCGCAGGTTGCCGGCTGTCCCACCACTTGCCGTAGCCGGCTCCAGCCCGTCGGCGATGTCACATCCACGACTTGCCGGACCCCGGACGCGCCCAGCCGGAGGAGCATTTCGGTAGCGCTCGGGTCGTGCTGTGACACCAACGCCACGGTTGGGATGCCCGGGAACTCGCGCACCAGGTGTCCCAACACCTCTAACTGCTCTGGCCCGCACCGGTGCACCGACACCAGCACCGCGTCCACCGGGCGCTCTCGAACAATACGAACCGCTTCGGGGATCGAATCCCTGTGCACCGCGGCGAAGCAACCGCTCCCGGCCGCGTCCACCCGAGGCCGCTCGACCGGCAGCAGGACGGTGGCGACCGTCGGCGAACCCCCTCCCTCTGAGCCAAAACGCACGCTGTCCTCTTGGTAGGTCGTGCGGGAGAGTACTCCAGACTCGTCAAATGAGTTTAAATCCGAAACGGCGCGAACCTCGGCCTCGTCGGGTTATAAATGCGGGTGCCGTCCGGTTCCGGGCAGACGCAACCTTACCGGGCCTCCAAGCATCCAATCCAGGTTGTTACCAAGCGGTTCTCCTGGTGGTATGGCCGGGCTGCAGACCGGGTGTTTTCTTTATTCACCCCCATTGGTCTCTGACGTGAGCGATACGACCATCGACCTCTTCACCGCACTTCAAACGGCGCTTGGGCATCAGTACCGCCTCGAGCGGGAGCTGGGACGCGGTGGGATGGGCGTGGTCTTTCTCGCGACCGACACCGCCCTCGATCGCCGGGTCGCCATCAAGGTGGTTCACCCCGAGCTCGCCGCACACGAGTCGATCAGTCGGCGGTTCCTGGCAGAGGCCCGGACGATCGCGCGCCTGCGCCACCCCAACATCGTGGCGGTGCACGCGGCGGGTACTGCGCAGGGCCTCCTCTACTACGTGATGGATGAGGTGGCCGGCGAGAGCCTCCGGCAGAAGCTCGTCCGCGAAGGTCGGATTTCCGCGGTCGAGACCGCGCGTATCCTGTCCGATCTTGCCGCGGCGCTGGACGCGTCTGGCCGGGCGGGGGTGGTGCATCGGGATGTGAAGCCGGAGAATGTGCTGCTGGACGAGGCAACCGGGCGGGCCATGCTGGCCGACTTCGGCATTGCCAGGGCGGTGGCAGCAGTAGAGGCGAGCGGCTCCAGCACCGGCCAGGGCGTGGCGGTCGGCACGCCGGTGTACATGAGTCCCGAACAGGCGGCCGGCGAGGAGATCGATACCCGCAGCGACCTGTACGCCCTGGGTGTGGTTGCCTACGAGATGCTGACCGGACAGCCTCCCTTCCAAGGCCCCCACCGGGTAGTGGTCTCCAAGCATATCGCCGAGCGCCCAGTGCCGGTCGAACGATTGAGCCCGGAGACACCGCGAGAGCTGGCTGGTGCGGTGATGCGGGCGCTGGAGAAACAGCCGTCCGATCGGTGGCAGACCGGTGAAGAGTTTCGTCAAGCGGTTGCGGGAGAGCGGCCGACGCGATCCGCGACCCGGCGGCCCAGCCGGCGGATCATGGCGGGGGCAGCAGCAGCGCTGGTTCTGCTGGTGGCCACTGTCGCCTTGACTCGCCGGAGCCCCGGGCCGCCGCGGGACGTCAATCCTCGCCACTCCATGCTGGTTCTGCCCTTCGACAACCTGCGCGACGAGCGGTCGGTCGATTGGCTGAGGGACGGCAGCGTGAGCATGCTGGGACTCAATCTGTCCCAGTGGAACGATCTCACCGTGGTAGACCACGAGCGGTTGCACGACCTGCTGGGCAAGCACGATCTCAAGGTCAGCGACGACATCGGCCTGGACATGGCTCGGCGGCTGGCCCGTGAGGCGGGCGTGTGGACGGTGGTACTGGGCGATTTCACCCCCGCGGGCGACTCACTGCATCTCACGGCTCGGGTTTTCGATGTCGCCAGCGGCAAGCGAGTGGACGTGGCGCGGGTGGACGACCGGGTAGGGCCTGACGTGCGGCCGCTCTTCGATGATCTGGCAGCCAAGTTGCTGGATCTGTCCGGCGCTCCCAATGAGATCCGGATCGGCCTGGCGCGATCGACCACCCAATCACTCGAGGCCTTTCGGGCCTATCTGCGTGGTGTGGAGCACCTCAACCGGTGGGACCTGGCCGGTGCCCAGCGCGATCTCGAGCGGGCTATTGTTCTCGATACTACCTTCGGTCTCGCCTACTACAAGCTCGCGCTCACCCGTGGCTGGGTAGGGGGAACGGAGGATTCGGTGGGGCGCAGGGCTATCCGCCGCGCTACCACCTTCTCGGGGAACCTCCCGCCCCACGAGCGTGCGGTGATCAACGCCCACCGCGCCTTCGTGCAAGGCCAGACCGGCGAGGCTCGAGCCCTGTACCAGCAGCTGCTTGCGCGCGATGCCAGCGACGCCGACGCCTGGTACGGCCTGGGAGATGCCTGGTACCACGACACCGCCGGGGTAGACCAGGGACCGGCCATGACCCAAGCGATGCGCGCGTTCAAGCGGGCACTCGCCCTCGACCCCAATTACGCTCTCGCCTACGAGCACGTACACGCGATGCTGGGCGAGGCAGCCGTCAGTAATCCACGCTACGCCCTCCTTCCGGCTGACTCCTTTGTGGTAGCCCGGAGCCCAGGCGGGCAACCGCTGATCGACAGCACCAAGCTGGCGGCGGCGGTGCAGCGGGCCCGGGCTGAGGCGCTCAACTCCGCTCGGAGCTGGGTAGCAAGCCAGCCGACGACCCTTCGAGCTCACGGCGCAATGGTCAATGCGTATGTGGGCGTGAAGAACTACCCCGCGGCGTTGGGGGAGGTGGACCGATTCCGGGATGCGACTCCGATTCACCCCGAACTCCCCTTCGTGCAGGCCCGGATCCAGTTTGCGTCGGGTGAGATCGATCGCGCCGCCGCCCAGCTTCGCACCGCACTCGACACGGTGGCGCCCAAGGATTTCCAGAACTACCAGGGGACCCCAACCGTCCTGGCCGATATCACGGCCGCGGCCAACGTCTTTGCCTATCAGGGCGACCTCGATAACGCAGCGAAGGCCATCGACCTGGCCGATCAGGTGCGGCGGGAGGTCCTCTATGTCCCAGGCTGGATGCACGGGGAAGCCAAAGGTGAGTCCTGGCGGCGGGCGATGCTCGGTGAGCTGTACGCCGCCGCTGGAGCTCCCGCCGCATCGCTCCGGCAGATCTGGCAGAGTGCCGCCGAAGACGGACGGATGGCCACGCCCGACAAGCGGAAGCACCTCGTTCATGCCGGTGCCACCGCGGCGATTGGACTCTTTACCGGCTTGGCGGCCGATAGTACCGCGCTCACCGAGCTCCAGGCGATGTCCGGCGAGAGACCCTCGAAAGAAGTGCGCGCCCTGCTCGCGGTCAGCCGGGGGGATTCGGCGGCGGCCCGGCGGGCCCTCGCCGAGCCCGACTCGGCCAAGTACATGTATCGGGTTTACAGCCGCCCCTACGCGGCCCAGGCGTATTACCTCCTGGGTGATTACGAGACCACGCTTCGGATGCTGGAGGGATTCGAGCCCTCCAATCTGTACACCACGGGCTTCGATTCTCGCTGGGGCATGGTGGGCCGGGTCCGGCTACTGCGCGGTGCGGCGTATGAGCGGCTGGGTAGGCTGGCCGAAGCCCGGGTCCAGTACCGGCAGGTCATGACCCAATGGAAGTGGGCCGACCCCGAGCTCCAGCCGTTCCTGGACCAGGCTCGCCGGGGGTTGGCGAGGGTGGGGGTGGCAAGTTGAACTGCTTACCGCTTACCCCTTACCGCTCACGCAGTTATATTGATTCCACTGGTCAAGCGCGATGGTCGCGGGAGTCGAAAGGCTTCCGAGGAAAGTCCGAGCTCCATAGGGTAGACTGCCAGGTAACGCCTGGGCGCCGAAAGGCGACGGACTAGGGCCACAGAAAAGAGACCGCCCGGAGAGGGCCGCAAGGTTCTCGAGGGGTAAGGGTGAAACGGTGGGGTAAGAGCCCACCGCACCGCTGGTAACAGCGGTGGCAGGGTAACCCCCAGTCGGAGCAAGGCCAAATAGGCGGCGAGGTGTGACCCACACCGAGCAAGCCGCGGGTAGGCTGCTAGAGGTGGCCGGCGACGGCCATCCCAGACAGATGACCATCTCCCAGCAGGATCGGGAAACAGAACTCGGCTTACGGCTCGACCAGCAGCAACCCCCCGGAGATATCCCGGGGGGTTGTTGGTTTTGGGGGTGGCTGGCGGTACCTTTTCCAGTCCCACGGCCTCCTATTATGGGGATACAGATGCTGCCACGTTCCGCCAGTTTTACTGCGCTCGCCGCCGCTGTCCTGGTCCTTCCAACCTCTGACTCGGCGCCGACCACGACCAAGTATCGCATCGACCAGTCGCTGTCCCAGGAAATTGACGCTGCCGCCGCCGGTGGGGCCAAGCAGAGCATTTCCTTCACGACCATCAGCTTCATTACCGTGACTCTGGCCGACAGCGCCGGCGGTAAGGCGATGCGGGTCGTGGTGGACTCTGTCCGAGGGGACAGTGCAACCCCGATTCCAGCGGCGGTGCTCGATAGCGCCCGCGGGGCGCAGTTCCACGGCTTCGTGGAGAAGTCGGGTAAGCCACTCGGCCTCACGCCAGTCACCGGCACCTCGGCCGCGGCGCAGATCCAGGGTCTGCTGAGCGACTTCTTTCCCTGGACCAGGGCTGGATTGAAGGTTGGAGACAGCTGGGCCGATACCACGGCCAAGGTCAATGGCGAAGGGACCGACAGCGTAACCGTGCGGCGAGTCAGCGCCTACAAGGCCGCGGCAAATGAGACTCTGGGAGCCCGGAAAGCGGTGCGGGTTACCGAGGCCTTCACCTCATCGGTGGCGGGCACCCAGCCGACTCCGAGCGGCCCGGCGCGAATCGAGGGCACCGGCAGCGGTAAAGGCGCCTACTATGTGGGCAGCGACGGCCGTTATCTGGGAGGGGATTGGCAGCAGCAGTCTTCCCTGAAGATCTCGGGGTCTTTTGCGCCGCAGCCGCTCCCGATCACGATTGTGCAGAAGATCAAAGTCACAACCCTCAAGTGAGCGGGAAGATCTCGTGAAGCTCATATTGGCCGTACTGGCCTCGCTTGCGCTGGCCGGCTGTGGGTCGAGTACCTCCCGAGCCGGTGAGCCGGGTGCACCCACTCCGGAGCCTGCCCCAGGTGTGCCGGGTGCCCCAGCTCCGACCGGGGTCATCTACCGGCCGATTCGAAACGCAGGATACACGCTCCAGCGGCACGACAGTCTATCGCTCCAGCTGCCGGGCGGCGCCAGTCAGCAACAGCTGATAGACCGCACCGCCTATCTCAACCTGACGCTGGTCCCGGATACCGCGGGATACCAGGTCACCATCGTGCTGGATTCATTACAGGCCACGGCCGGCGGCGTGCCGGCAGTGCTGGATTCGCTGGTTCCCGCCTGGGGAACCCGATGGACTGCCAAGCTCACGCCCGAAGGCAAGCTTTCGGCGTTGACGGCGGATCGCTCCACCACGTTGGGGGACCAGGTGGGACCCACGCTTCGCAGTCTCTTCCCCTCGCTACCACCGGGCGGGGTGCGGACCGGTATGGAATGGATCGATACCACCAACGTTCCGATCAGGGCGGACGCCTTCGACGCAACCGAGCATGGGGTTACGAGCTACCGCGCAGTCGACAGTGACGACCCACGGGCCAAGAAGGCGATCAAATTGGAGAGCAACGGATCGTACGAGCGAACGGGAAAGGGTGTGCAGTTCCAGCAGCAGCTGGAGATGTCCGGCACCGGCACCCGCACCGCGGTCCATTATCTAAGCCAGGACGGCGCCCTGCTTTCGGCCCGCGGCAGCGATGTGGGCGACATGACAATCTCGGTGCCGGCTGTGGGACAGACGGTGCCGGTGAAACAGACCGGGAGCTACGTCGTGACGGCTATTCGGGTACCGAAGCGGTAGGCGGCTCGGCGTTTGCCTCGCGCTGTCTCAGCCGCTCGATGCGATCGACGGTGCCCACTCTGATCCGGCCGAGCGTGCCGCTGAGCCGCTGGCGAACCTGAGCCCCGCGCTCGGGCGTGAGCAAGGCCGCGACACCGGCACCTACCAGCAATCCCGCCAGAGCAATCACTTGCTTCTCCCGCCGCGATTGATTCTTGCGTTTCCGAATTTCCCGCCGCAGCTGAGCTACTGTGTCTGCGGCATCGCCCCCAAGACTCCGTAACCCCCGCCCGACACGTTTCCGAGTCTCCCCACCTTCATCGGGCGCCAGGAGAATGGCTGCGCCCGCACCCAGGGCCGCTGCCAAGACCGCCAGCGCGACAAAGCCGCCGCGCTCGGCCGACGGCGAATCGTCGGATGTTCCATTTTCCATGCTGCGATCTATGTCGGACATAGGGCCTCCATATAAGTCAGGAGTCAGGGGTCGAGGGCTGGGATCGGCAGGCTCGGCTTCATCCAGACTCCCAACACCTAATCCACGAGCCGCAGTGGCATCACCAGGGCAAGATAGCTTGCCGGATCATCCCAGCCCACCGGCTCACACGTCGCAGCCCGCTCAGGGGCTTTGAAGGTCATCCTGACCTCATCGGTGGGAATATATTTCAAGATTTCGAGGAGGTAGGCCGCGTTGAAGCCGATCTCGAGCGGATCGCCCTCGTAGCTGACGTTGAGCTCTTCCTGGGCCTCGCCGAGGTCCGGCGTCTGGACCGACAGCTTGCATGAGCCGTTGGCGAAGGCCATCCGGATCCGATGGGTCTGGTCGCTGGCGACGATGCTCATCCGACGCAACGCCGCGGTGAGCGCCGACCTGTCTGCCGTCGCCACTTTGTCGTTCTCTCGCGGAATCACCTGCTCGTAGTTCGGGTACGGTCCTTCGATCAGGCGAGTGAAGATCTGGGTAGTGCTCGACCGGAAGCCCAAGTGGTTCTCGCTGCGGGCGATCTCCACGATCTCGTCGGTGCCGAAGAGACGCCGGATCTGCTCCAGGGCTTTGGGTGGCACGATGAGGTCGGCCTGCGACGCGCCGCTGGCCTCGACGGTCGGCACGTCCATCCGGGCCAGCCGGTGGCCGTTGGTGGCCACCATGCGCATCCGCTCGGGCCGGAGCTCCCACAGCACCCCGTTGAGAATGGGGCGGCTTTCTTCGGTGCTCGCTGCGAAGGCGACATGGCCGATGAGCTTCTGGAGCTCCCGGGAAGAGGTGCGCCAGCCACCTTCGAACTTTACGCTCGGAAATGCGGGAAATTCTTCCCGCGGCAGGCCGAGCAGCTTGAATCTGGAGCGGCCGCATTCGATCGTCACCCGCTGTTCGCCGGACGCCGTCAGGCGGATGGCGGCGCTGGGCAGCTCCCGCACGATCTCGACCAGCTTGCGCGCCGGCAGGGTGATGGCGCCTTCCTGATCGACCGATGCCGAGACGGTGGTGCTGACCGAGACATCCAGATCGGTGCCTGAGAGACGGATGCCGTCCTTGGTTGCCTCGAGCAGGATATTCGACAGGATCGGCAGCGTTGTTTTGGCGGGCACGCTGGCCGCCACCGCAACGAGACCTTCCTGGAGCTGCTCCCGCGTGATCGTGAGCTTCATACTGCTCCTCAGAATGCTAAGAACAAGTACTACTCTTCCATTTAAAATACTTAGTAGCGGTAGTAGAGGGTCTGGATATGTGGAGCGCCGCTACAAGCGTTCCGCCCATCCGCACTTACGACCACCCGGCACTGTCGACAGCGTGTGTACGATGGGGACGGTGCCCGTCTCTCCCACCACGATCTCCACTACAATCCAGAATTCCACAGTCCCACTTATCGCGCGGGGATTATTCTGCGCACAACTCCTGGCGCGCGTGCTCTACTCGCTCGCGAAAGCCGCGATCGCGCGACATCTGGCGGCTCACCTTGTCCACGCTGTGAATCACGGTCGAATGATCGCGACCGCCGAACGCCTGACCGATTTCGACCAGCTGCATTTCCAGGAGCTCGCGCGCCAGATACATCGCGATCTGTCGCGGCACCGTGAGGGTCTTGATTCGCGCCTTGGATCTGAGACCCTCCGGAGTCACCCCCCACCGCCGAGCCACGACTTCCTGGACCTTGTTTATGGATGGCAGGGCCTTCGGCGCCGCCATGCCGTCCTCGCCTGGCCGGATCTTGTCCGACAGAGCCTCGCGGGCCAGCTCGATCGACACCTCTTTGTGCTTTAACGACGCGAACAGCAGCAACTTAATGATACAGCCCTCGAGTTCCCGCACGTTGGAGCGTACATGCTCGGCGATGAACCGAAGCACGTCGTCCGGGATGGTGAGCTCGAGGTGGTCCTGCTCCTGCTTTTTCCGCAGGATGGCGATTCGGTGCTCCAGGTCAGGCTGGCCGATATCGGCCACCATGCCCCACTCGAAACGGCTCACCAGCCTGGCCTCGAGACCGGGCAGCTCCTTGGGAGGCCGGTCCGAGGTCAGCACGATCTGCCGGTTTCCCTCATAGAGCGCATTGAACGTGTGAAAGAACTCCTCCTGGGTCATTTCCTTGCCTTCGAGGAAATGCACGTCGTCCACCAGGAAGAGGTCCACATCGGTCCGGTAGCGTCGCCGGAATTCGGGCATGGTCCGGCTGTGGATGCTTTCGATGACTTCGTTGATGAACTGTTCGGCGCCTACGTAGAGCACCCTGGTGTCGGGATGGCGCTCGCATACTGTGTGGGCGATGGCTTGCATGAGGTGGGTCTTGCCGAGCCCGGTGGCCCCGTAGATGAACAGGGGGTTGTAGGTCTTTCCCGGCGATTCGGCGGCCGCGTGGGCAGCCGCGGCCGCGAGCTCGTTGGATTTCCCGATAACGAAGGTATCGAAGGTGTAGCGCTCGTTGAGGGGCTGGGTGCTCGGATTGACCTGCGTGCCCGCGGCCACGGGCACCGAGGGCGCCACGAAGAAGTCCATCTGTGGCCGCTTCTGCCGATCCTCGTTGACCCGGAACACGACCGAGGTCGGCTGCCCGAG
>Ga0190265_10002944_pt1 | contig 11563 bp, 10 predicted proteins | sample Popmic124T_FD_133135 | JGI IMG/M metagenome (GOLD analysis project Ga0190265, IMG submission 133135) | Populus adjacent soil microbial communities from riparian zone of Indian Creek, Utah, USA - 124 T | ecosystem: Environmental > Terrestrial > Soil > Riparian zone | place: USA: Utah | collected...
CGCCGCGTGTGAGGGCGGCTTCCTTCCGCTGCGAAGCAAGATCGACGTAGGCCAGGAACCCATGATCGTGTTCGTCGCCGGCCCGCCGACCGGCAGCGATCTCTACGCCCTCGCCGCGGTCGGCGGCAAGCCTATTGCCATCACGTTCAGTCCCGTCAGCGAGTCGGGGCCCGCGCTAGGGCCGAGCGGTGACGCGGTCGCCTTCCTGCGCTCCGCGGCACTGAGCGACTCGACCGCGGCGAGCGTCTGGGTATTGAACCTCGCGACCGGCGCGGAGCGGAAGATCGAGCTGCCGGCGAGTGCCGGTGCGCCGGAACGCGTGGGATGGACGGCGGACGGACGCCGGCTGGTCGTGCGGGCCGGCGGCCGGCTCTACCGGGCGGACGCGGCGGCGGACGGCGCGAGTCCGGTTATCGGCGCCGAGCGCGCCGCCGCGGAGTCGGCGTTGGCCGTGCTGCTGGGGGAGCCCGTCTTTGCCGAGGTGGTGTCCTGTGCGACGCCGAACGATCTCTGCGTGCGCAACGCCGATGGAAGGATCACACCGCTGGCGCGCGGCGCCGCGGACCCGGCGCGCTGGGGCAGCGATTCCGTAGCGTATCTGGAGGGAGACCGGCTGGTGGTGCGTCCGGTGGGGCCAGGGCGCCCGCGGTCCGTGAACTGGACCGGCGTGCCCGAGCGGCCCCGCCAGCTTTCCGTGTTCCCCGGGTCTACTTCCGAGCCGCGATAGCGTCCCACGCGGCGTCGAGCGTGAGCCCGATCTGCGGGCTCCCCGCCTCCCATTCCCGCGCGCCCACCCGTTCGGCCGCGAACGCGACCAGGGCGAGCCACACGTCGGTCCACAGCTCCGCCGGTCCGTGGCGCACGACGCCCTCACTCTCGCCGCCGGCCACCACCTGCCGCAACGCGACCCGGAATTCGTGCGAAGCCTCGCGGCTGCGCTCGTCGAGGTGCTGTTCGTCGCGGCTGCGGAGCAGCATGCGGGTCAGCGAGGGATCCTGCGCGGCGGCGTCGAGCAGTCGCCGGCCGATACCGCCGAGCCGGTCGGGTACCGAGTGATGGCCGTTGGGCTCGGCTTCCTTCACCAGGCCGGCGCCCCAGCGCTGGGCGTTCCGGTAGACCTCGTTGAGCAGGTGTTCCTTACCGCTGAAATGACGATAGATGGTTCCTTCGGCTACGCCGGCGCGGGCGGCGATGGCGGGCGTCGTCGTCGCCCGGAAGCCGACAGTGGTGTAAAGATCTAGTGCGGCACGGAGCAGACGCTGGCGGGTGGCCTCACCGTCGCGTCGTGTAGGCGTGGGATTCGACATGACTTCCAAAGTAGAATGAGTCCTTCCCGTTGAAGGTGACCTTTGGCCCGGGTATTTTTCGGGGCTCTATTCGGGTCACTTTTCTCTGGGGTTGTCCATGAAGATGATGGTTCTCGGTGCCGGGCTTCAGGGTTGCGCCTGTGCATACGATCTCCTTCAGAACCCGGCGGTGAGTCAGGTGACGCTCGCCGATCTCCGCCCGGGCCAGCTGCCGCAATTCCTCGCGGGAGACTGGGGTGGACGGCTCCGTCCCATCCGGCTCGACGTCACCGACGTGGCCGCGGTTGCGCAAGCACTGCAAGGTCACGCCGCGGCCATGAGCGCGATCCCTTACTACTATAACGCGCCGATGGCGCGCGCGGCGGTGGAAGCGGGCTGCCATTTTGCTGACCTAGGTGGAAACACCGAGATCGTCTTCGAGCAGAAGAAGCTCGACGCGCCGGCGGCCGCCAAGGGTGTCTCCGTGATCCCCGACTGCGGGCTCGCGCCGGGCATGGTGAACATCCTTGCGGCCGAAGGCATCCGCCGGCTCGACCGCGCCGAACGGGTGAAGGTGTACGTCGGCGGACTGCCGCAGAGTCCGGAGCCTCCCCTCAACTATCAGATCGTCTACTCGCTGGAAGGCGCGCTCGACTACTACACCACGCCATCGTGGATTCTGCGCGGTGGACGCCCCGTGCAGGTGGACGCGCTGAGCGAGCTGGAACCGGTCGAGTTCCCATCGCCCGTCGGCACCCTCGAGGCGTTCCACACCGGCGGCGGTATCAGCACGCTGCCGTTCGCCTACGAGGGGAAGGTGGACGTCATGGAGTACAAGACGCTGCGCTATCCCGGCCACGCGGCCATCATGCGGCCGATCCGCGAGCTGGGCCTGCTGGACGCGAAGCCGCTGGAAGTGAAGGGACAGACCGTGGTGCCGCGCGACGTCTTCATCGCGTCGGTCTCGCCGCGGCTGCACAAGCCGCAGGGGCGAGACCTGGTCGCGCTCCAGGTGCTCGTGTCGGGCACCAAGGACGGCGCTCAGCGGCAGGTCGGTTTCCGGCTGATCGACTACTACGACGGCGAGCACGGCATCAGCGCGATGATGCGGACGACCGGTTACTCCCTCTCGGTCACCGGGCAGATGCAGGCCGACGGACGAGTCACGCTCAAGGGTGTTCACACGCCCGACGAGGCGGTGCCGTTCCGCGCGTATGTGCAGGAGCTGGGCAAGCGCGGCGTTCGCATAGAGGAACTGTAAAGCCCGGAGGTCTGTTCCGTATCCATGACGAAATTCGAGACGCTGTGGCATGATGCGCTGCCCTACGAGACCTTCGTGTCCGGGAGCTCGCAGCACCGGGGCCTGTGGGAGGGGATCTACAAGATCGTCCGGCTGCCCGCGTGGGTGCACCAGGCGGTGCCGCCGGGCGTCCGCCGCCGGCTGCTGGTGATCGCGGAAGACTGGTGTGGCGACGCGTCGAGCACCGTCCCGATTCTGGCGCGCTTCGCCGACTGCGTGCCGGGCATGGAGCTCAGGGTGCTGCGCCGCGACGAGCACATCGAGCTGATGGACCACTACCTCACCAACGGCTCGCGCTCGATTCCGATCGTCATCGTGCTGGACGAAGCATTTCGCGAGCTGGGCCACTGGGGTCCGCGGCCCGGCGAGCTCCAGGCGTGGGTGTTGCAGAACCGGCCGGTCGTGCCGAAGGCCGAGCTGTATCCGCAGATCCGGCGGTGGTACGCCCGGGACCGCGGGGAGACGACGCTGCGGGAGGTGGCGGAGATCGTGGGGCGGGCGGCGGCGTAAGGAGTGGAGTGGGGCGCAGTGGCAAGACCTCATCCCGAGCGAAGCGAGGGACCTTCTTGGCAATCGTCGAAACCTGCCGAGAAGGTCCCTCGCTTCGCTCGGGATGAAGTGTTCTCTAGAACATCCACCCGTTCCCCACCGAGAAGTTGAACCCGTCCGGCCCGCCCGCGAAGTTGAACGTGAAGATGGTCGAACGCAGAAGCCGGAGCGCGATCGCGCCCCCACCCCCCACGCGCAGGTCGTCGGCCGTAATCTCGAACGACTCCTCCTCGAACACCCGCCCCGCGTCCAGGAACGCCAGCACGGTCAGCGCGCCGAGATCGCCGAAGGGCAGCACGTCCTGCCGGATCTCCAGGTTGCCGAAGAGCGTGCCCTTGCCGGCGAAGCGTCCGGTATCGAACGAGCGATGGGAGTATTCGCCGCCCAGGACGGGGATGTCGTCGTTCCAGGTGGGGATGTGGAACCGCGCGTTGAGGGTCGGCGTGCCGCCCATGCCCGACGCCACCACGCGCGCGGCGACGGTCGTTCCTTCGCGCAGCGGCAGGTACCCGCGAACGACGGCATAGAGCCGGGAATAGCCGTCGCCTCCGCTGCCGACCTGGCCGCCAGCCTCGGCGACCATGCCACGCAGCGTGTTGAACTCGTTGTCGCGGGTGTCGTAGATGAACGCAAGCCGCGCCGAGAAGTCGTCCTGCTCCAGCCCCTCACCGAAGTCATCGATGAAGAGCGACGGTCCCGGCAGCGTCGTGAAGCGCGCCTGCTGCAGATCGGTGCGGAGCGCGGCGTAGAAGGGGCCGCGAATCCGGCGCGTCACTTCGGCCCGCGCCTCGTAGCGGATCCGGCGCACCCGGTAGGTGAACGGCGTCTCGTCCGTCACCAGCTCGTCGATGTGCTGCGTGTCGTTGCCGAGCCCGAAGTAGCCGAACCGGACCAGCCGCTCCGCCATCAGCGTCCCGTCGAGCCGCCAATCCTTCCACAGCCCCGGCGCGCGGAACCGGACCTTGGCGTAGCGCGTGCCCCGGAAGCTGATCCCGGCACCCGCATCCAGCGCGGCGGCATACGTGGTGCGCGCCTCGTAGGCGGCCGGCTGCCAGTAGCGGAGCCGGGCGGACACGACCGGTCCGTCGTTGGCCAGGCCGCTGAAATAGGGGAAGTAGCTGGTGCGCCAGTTGGGGCGGTAATCCTCCTCCGCCTCCTCCTGTGCGGCCAGCGTGGGCGCCCGGAAGAGCGACGCGGCGAGCAGGATGGTGAACAGCGCCGGAGCGCTGGGAATCCGCCATCCGTTCGGGCGAGCCTGCATGTCGGGCGCCTCCAAGGGGGGTGCGAAACGAATCCCGGATTATGGGAGGCCGCTAGCGGAAGTCAATCGGTGATTGCTTGATGGTGACCGGCCCGGGACCTACCTTGCGGGCTTGCGCCTCCCCGATCCGCTGCACGACCTGCTGCAGAGCGCACTCGAACGCGCCCACGGTCCGACGGACGAGCCGCTCCGGCTCGTGCGGATCACCGCGGGCGTGCTGCTCTTCTTCGGCACCATCCTGGCCGTCGCGCTGGCCCTCTCGGGCATCGCTCCGCGCGCGCTGCTCCTCATCGGCGCCTTCTGGGCGATCTACGGATTCATCGTGGGTCTCACCACCGGCGTGCTCGAGCCGGTGATCGAGGGCCTCGCCCACGTGATGGCGAACTTCGGCCTGGTGCGGGTTGGCGGCGGCTACTCCGCCATCGAGACGCTGGCGGTGCGCGGCCAGCTCGAGGCCGCCGCGGAAGCCTACCTCGAGCGGGCACGCCGGCCGGGCGACCGGGTGGAGGCGACGGTGCGCCGCGCGGCGCTGCTCGCGGGGCCGATGGGCCAGCCGGAGACCGCGCTGGTCGAGCTGGAGGGGCTGCGGCGTGCCGGATTGGGTCCGGCGGACGACCTGCGTGTCGGCGCGGCCCTGGTGGATCTCTTCGAGCGCCGGCTGGGGGATCCCGGCCGCGCCATGGTGGAGTTGCGGCGCCTGATCGACAGCTATCCCGACCATCGCTCCGCCCAGCGGCTCCGCCGGGCGCTGGCCGACCTGAAAGCCGCGAAGCCCGTGTGATCCAGGGCACAGCAGCGCTATCGGCCCTGTCTATTTTCGGTCAGTAATGGGAGCATGGTATTGCGGTGGAGTGCGAGACGTCCGAATCAGCCCTGAGTCCCCTGCTCTGTGGCCGGATGAGCCGCCGACCCTCTACATCCATTGTTGATCCCTTCACACCAATCCCTTCTTACAAAAATCTCGCTGGGAACGGGCCTCGTGCCCGTTCCACCCACCTTTTTGCCCCTGTGATCCCATTCACGGCGACAGCGCCAGCACTGCGCCAGGATGCAACCGTATCTCTCACCAGGGAGTCGGTATGCCTCGGGGCGACAAATCAGCGTACACCAGCAAACAGAAGCGGCAGGCGCGGCACATCGAGGAGGGCTACGAGGAGCGTGGCACGCCACGCAAGGAGGCGGCCCGCCGCGCCTGGGCCACGGTGAACAAGGAGACCGGCGGCGGAAAGAAGAGCGGCTCGGGAAGAGGGAAGAAGGTGAACAAGGCGCCCTCCCGGAAGGGAGGCCGAAAGGGCGGGCAGGCCGCGGCGCGGCGGCCCAAGGCAGCCCGCTCGGCGTCGGCCCGAAAAGGGGCCCGGACCCGCGCCCGGCGGGCTTCCCGGCGAGGGTAGTGGTCCGGCTCACACCGGGATGGGCCACTGCTTCACAGCGCCGCGGACCCCACAATCGCCATTCTGGGTGCGCTGGGTTTCGCCCGGCGCCGCGGCCGATAGGCCCGCGGCCGGTTTGCCTTCCTCTGGAGAGTATATGTCGATCCTGAAGCTACGTGGGATGCTGCCGGCGATGGTCGCCGCCGCGACACTGGTGACGATCGCGCCTGGTACGGCGGCGGCCCAAGGCGGCGTGAACCTGGTGCCATGGGCCGGCGTCTACATCCCCACTCGCAATTCGTTCGAAGACCTGGACAACGCCGCGTTCGACCGTGACATCAGCGTCATCGGCGGCGCCCGGCTCACCTTCTGGGGCACCGGCATCCTCGGGTTCGAGGCCACCGGCGGCTACTCGCCGGCGCGCGTCGGCGGCGAGACGATCAACGAGCGGAACACCAATCTCTTCGTGGCCAGCGGCCGGCTGCTGCTCGCGCTGAGCCCGGTGACCAATCCGGTCGGGTTCTACATCGGCGCGGGTCCGGCCCTGCTCACCCGCGGGCGGAGCGTCTTCAACGAAGATCGCAGTCGCACCGATTTCGGCGGCACCGCCGGCGCGGGCTTCCGCTTCGCCCTGGGCGAGAGCGGCCGCTCCGCGATTCAGCTCGACATCGAGGACTATTTCTATAACGGGGATTTCGGCGGCGGCGACGAGTTCCAGAACGACATCGTCGCGTCGCTGGGCCTGTCGATCGCGCTGGGCGGCCGGGCGGACGAGAACCAGCCCTGACGCACGGGCAGGCCAGGCAGGAGACGAGGCGCGCGGACGGTCCGCGCGCCTCGTTGGCTTGACAGGACGCCCGGGTGGTGGATAGAATATCTACATAGCTAGATAATCTCCATGGCGGGCCGGTCCCCGGCGCCGCCTCCCTTCTCCGGGGTTCCCCATGCGCTTCCCACTCACGGCGCGGCCGCTGCGGTTGGCCGTCGCACTCGTCCTCGCCGCCGCCTGCGACGACCCGGTGTCCACCCGGGACCCCCACGCCATCGCGCGGGTCAGCGTCAGACCGAGCGCCGCCACCTTGGTGCCGGGCCAGGATCTCCAGCTGGCCGGCGAGGCGCTGGACGGCTCGCGCAATCCGCTGCCCGACGAGCCGGTGAGCTGGACGAGTGCGGACCCGTCCCTCGCCACCGTCTCGGCGGAGGGACTGGTCGAGCCGCTGTTGCCCGGCCAGGTCGAGATCCTGGTGAGTGCCGGACCCTACACGACCACGTCGCGCCTCACGATCGTGGACGGTGCCTACATCGGCCCGGCGGGTGGGACCGTCTCCGCGTTCGAGGGAGCGATCGCGCTCACCGTACCGGAGAACGCCGTCGCCGCCCCGGTCGCGATCCAGATCGCCCGACTGGCCGACGCCCCGCTCGACCCGACCGCCACCGACGGCGGGTTTGCGGTGCGGTTCTCCGGGACCTTCGCGGCGCCCGCGGCGCTCACGCTCGCCTACCAGGCGGCGACCGGTCCCGCCGGCGTGCCGGAGTCCGCCTACGGCGTACGCCGGCTCGAGGGCGGCGAGTGGGAAGCGCTGGACGGCTCGACCGTAGACGTGGCGGGCGACGTGGCGTCGGCCCCGATCACGGCTCCCGGATCGTACGGTGTCGGCCGAATGCCCCCCGCCGCGCCTTGCACCGCGCCGGAGCACCGCCAGTTCGATTTCTGGCTCGGCACCTGGGGCGTGGCGCCGACCGGCTCGCCGCCGGGCACGCGGCAGGCGGACAGCTTCATCACGGGCGAGCCGGGCGGGTGCGCGGTGTTCGAGGACTTCCGGGATCTGGACGTCCGCGGCGAGAGCATCAACGTCTACGACCCGGGCACGGGCCAGTGGTATCAGACCTTCGTGGACAACACGGGGACGCGGCTGGTGCTCGTCGGCGGCGTGGCGGGGAGCGACATGGTGCTGACCGAGCCCGACGACGCGTCCCGTATCACCTGGTCCCTGAGCGGAACCGAGGTGCGGCAGCTGGGTGAGGTCAGCGCCGACGCCGGTGCGACCTGGGGCCCGCAGTTCGACCTGACCTATCGGCCGAGATAGCGGCTGCTGGCGGGGTCGTGTCTACATACATACGTTCTCTACACATGCCCCGCGGATTCGGCTCGTCCACCATTCTGGTTCTCCAGGCCGTTGCCGGGGGGATCCGGTACGGCTTCGACATCATGGACGCGACCGAGCTGCCCAGCGGCACGGTCTATCCGATCCTGGGCAAGCTCGACGAGCAGGGGCTGGTGCGGTCCGCATGGGAGGATCCGAGGATCGCCCGGCGGGAAAAGCGTCCGCCCCGGCGGTACTACACCATCACCGCCGCCGGGGCGCGGGCCCTGGACGAGGCGATGCGGCGGGTCACCGCGCTCGCCCGCCGGCGGCGGGGACCAGGTGACCCGTCCCCCGCGATCGGATGACCGCCCCCACCGCGCCGCGGGCTTCGGTGTTCCGCCTCGCGACCCTCGTGATCGCCGGCGCGGCGCGACTGGTGCCGGAGCCGGCTCGGAGCGAGTGGCGCCGCGAATGGGACGCCGAGCTGTGGTACCGGGTGGCCGCCCTCGAGGCCCGCGGCGCCCTCGACCTTCCCGAGCAGTCGCGCCTGATTCGACGTTGCCTCGGCGCGTACCATCACGCCCTGTGGATCGCCGCCCGCGGCGCCGCGCGCGATCTGCGCTCGACACCCGCCCGGAGCGCGCTCGCGGTTTCGGCCGTGGCGGTGGCGCTCGCCGCCGGCAGCGTCGCCTTCGCGCTGGCCACCGAAGTGAGGGTGGGCGCGGCACCATACCCGAGCGACGGGCGCGCGGTCCGCATCTTCAACACCGCCCCGGCCGCGGACCTGGATCGGACGGCGCTTTCGGGATACGAGCTGGTACGCTTCCGGGCCGAGAACCGAAGCCTCGAGGTGATCGCAGGCTTTCGCCGAGCGCGCGTCGTGGTGGAAACCGGGGCCACCCGCCTGCCGGTGCGCGGAGCCCGGGTCACCGCCGACTGGTTCCGCGCCGCCGGAGTCGAGCCCGTCCCGACCGGGTCCGCTGACCGCCTGGGATTCGATGCCGGCGGCCGTCCCAATCCCACGGTTCTCGTGCGCGAGGATCTCAGGCGCGATCTGACGGATGCGCAGGGACCTCCGCAATCCATCATGGTGGACGGCCATCGCCTCACCATCGTCGGCGTACTCCCCGAGAGCTTCCGCTTCCCCGACCCCGATACCCGGATCTGGCTCCCGCTCGCTCCGCCCGACCTGACGGGGACGGTTGGCGACCGCACATTCGCCGCCCTCGGCCGGCTTCGGGAGGGCGTCTCCGCGGAGCAGGCACGCACGGACCTGAAGGGTCTGAGCTTGCGGCTGCAGGCCGAGCATCCCGAGGGGTACCTGGCGTTCTATCGTGTCCCGTGGGGCATCGACGTCGTGCCGGTCGGTGCGCTGCCGCGCGAGCTCACGCTGATCGTCGGCTGGCTCTTTGCCGCGGCGCTCATGTTGGTGGCCGGCGCCGGCGGCGGCGTGGGGGTGCTGAAGCCTCCGGTGGCGCGCGGCCGACTGGTCGGAATGCTGGTCCTGGCCGGGGGAACCGCGATTGCCGCTGGACTGGTCGTCCTCGCTCTCCGGGGCGTCACGAGCGTCATCGGGGCGGATCTCCCGGCGCTATCGCGGTCGTCGTCGGTGAGTACCGCCGGATATGTGGCCGGGGGCGCGGGCCTCGCCGGACTGCTGGCTTGGCTGGCGCGGGGTGAGCGGCGCGACGTGGTGTTCGTCGCGCTCGCCATGGCCTCCGCGGTCACGCTTCTCGCCGGCGCCGGAGTGGTGGGCGGCGTGTACCGCCGGATACTGGCGGTCGGACCCGGCTTCGACCCGCGGGGGCTGGTCGCCTTGCGGTCACTGGACGGGCGCTTCGTCGCGGGCACCGTTCGCGGCGCGGCGTCGGTTCCCGGCATCGTTGGCGCCACCGCCGTCAGCAGCGCGCCGATGTTCGAGCTCCCGCCGAACACCACCATCGAGACCGAGCGGCCCTCCGTGGCAGGGAGCCCGTCGCCGGGGGTGGACGTGCGTATCGTGAGTCCGGAGTATTTCCGGGTCATGGGTCTTCCCCTCGCCGGAAGGAGCTTCACCGAGGGATTGGCCGAAGTTCCGCGAGAGGTGGTGATCAACCAGGCCCTCGCCGATCGCTTCTGGCCCGACGGGCGGGCCGTGGGCGCGCGGCTGAGGGTGCACCGCACCGGAGCGCCGACACCCCTGCTGCGCGTCGTCGGCATCGCATCGAACACGCGGAGACAGGGAAGCGCGGCGCGGCCCGTCGCGGAGCTGTATCTGCCGCCGGGGTACGGCGGCGTGCCGCTCGCCACCTTGATTCTGCGCACGTCGCTCACGCCGGAAGCGGCGCTCGCGGCTCTGCGGACCCATGGCGTGATCGGCATGGGCGCGGCCGTCACCACGCCGGTCGCCTTGGGCGAGCTGGCTCGAGCCGAGCAGGCACCGTACCGGGATGCCGGACGGATCGTGGCCGTCGCGGGGCTGATCGCCGCGATGCTCGCGGTCATTGCCTGCGCAGTGACGACGGCACGTCCCGCGACGCTCGGCGCCGCCGTGGGTGGTGTGTCGGGTGTGGCGGTGCTGTGGCTGGGGACTCGTGCGGTGGATGTGGCGGCTGTGGCCGGGCTCGGCATCACCCTGGCGATGCTGGCCACGGGGACGCTGCTTCGGCGGCGCCTGGCGCCGCTCTGATGATTCGCTCCCACGGTGCCCCAGCCAGCCCGATGGATTCTGCGCACCGGTGCGAAGAGAACCTAGGCGGGCAGCACCAATGTGTCAAGCACAATCTACAATTTCTGCACAGTTCTAAGTACATTGGGTCACGTCTGCTGCATTAGCCGCCGTATCGGCTGGTCCAATCTGTAATTTCTGCACGAATCAGGTTACACTTCCGCATGCCCCAGGCCGGAAGTGCACGCTGAGCAGCCCACGGAAGATCGTCTTCAGGATGCCGTCCCTCATGCCGGCCGCCGCGCCGGGACGTGAGCCCGTGCGTCCCCAGGCACACGCCGGCGCGGACTTACCCGAGGGCACCGCGGGCGGCGACGGCCTCAAGCTCGCCATGCTCATGGAGGTCAGCGAGGCGCTGGCCGGCACGCTCAACCTGCAGGCAGGGCTGTACGCCGTGCTGGAGGTGCTGGAGCGTCGCTGCGGCGCGATCCGGGGCGCGATCACCCTCCTGGAAGAGGCGAGCGGCATGCTCGTCGTCGAGGCGGCGGTCGGCTATCCGAGGCCGGCCGGCCGCGTGCGCTACCAGTTGGGTGAAGGGGTCACCGGCACCGTCGCGCAGTCGGGCGTTCCGTCGGTGGTGCCGCGGGTGAGCCGGGAGCCGCGCTTCCTGCACCGGGCGGCGAAACCGGCCGACCGGCAGGAGGACGTGAGCTTCATCTGCGTGCCCATCACGCTCGACGGCGGGACGGTCGGCACGCTGGGCGTCGAGCAGCGCTATGCCTCGGGCCATACCGGCGACCGCACCGTGGCGGCGCTGCGCATCGCGGCCGGGATGATCGCCCAGGCGCTTCGGATCCAGCGGTTGATCGACCAGGAGCGGCGCAAGCTGGTGGAGGAGAACACCCAGCTGCGCCAGGAGCTGCGGGAGCGCTACGAGTTCACCCACCTGATCGGCAACAGCGGCCCGATCCGCCAGGTCTACGAGCAGGTCGGCCAGGTGGTCGGCACCTCCGCGACGGTGCTGTTGCGCGGCGAGTCGGGCACGGGCAAGGAGCTGATCGCG
>Ga0190265_10002945_pt1 | contig 11558 bp, 10 predicted proteins | sample Popmic124T_FD_133135 | JGI IMG/M metagenome (GOLD analysis project Ga0190265, IMG submission 133135) | Populus adjacent soil microbial communities from riparian zone of Indian Creek, Utah, USA - 124 T | ecosystem: Environmental > Terrestrial > Soil > Riparian zone | place: USA: Utah | collected...
AGCTCGAACTCGTCGATCAGCCCGCGCCGCATGCATTCCGCCGCAAGGCCGGCGCCGCCGACCGCGATCCTCCGGTCCCCGAGCGCGGCGATCTCCTCCTCGAGCGTTCCCGTGGCCAGGCGGTTGCTGCCCTCGACGCTCGTCAGCGTGGTCGAGAACACGATCTTCTCGAGCGGGCGCCAGATCTCGGCGAACTCCGCCATCGCGGGGTCGGAGAACTCCTCGGTGTCCCACACGAGCATCGTCTCGTAGAGGCGCCGGCCGAGCAGTTGGGCGTCGATCGCGGCGACCCGTTCGTTGTGGAACCGGTGCAGCTCCTGGCTGGGCACCGCCCAGTCGAAGCTTCCGTCGGGTCCGGCGATGTAGCCGTCGGCCGACAGGCTCATGGAATAGAAGATCACGAGGACACAGTGAACCGCGTCGAGCCGACGGCCTTCTCGGCGACCCCGCCGCAGCCGATCGTGGGCGGGCAGTTCGTTGTCTGCGCCCATCCGCGTCGCCGAGCCCGCCGCGCGACGGAGATGCAGGCTTTGCTGCGTCACGCCCGCCCCCATGGAGGCAACGCCGCCGAGGGAGTGAAGCGAACGCGACCTAGCGATTGCGGCGCTGACTACACGCGCTGGGAATAGCTACACCGACGAAGCCGCCACGACCGAGACATCGTCGTGGTGGATTGCCCCGTGCTTCTGAGCTCGCGCCGTCACCAGCGCCGGCTTGCGGCTCGCGGGCGCGACGTCGAGCACGAACTCGATCCCCAGCCGCCTGACGGCATTGATGATCGTGTCGATCTCCGGGTTGTGCTCCCCGGACTCGAGCTTGACGACCCGAGGCTGCGAAACGCCCAGCTTCTTCGCCAGGGCTCTCTGGCTTAGTTTGTGCTCAGCGCGATAACGCAGCAGCGTTGCCGCAAACTCCCGCGCAGGAGCGAGCCTCTGCCACTCCGCCCGAAAGCTCGGATCGGCGAGCTGCTCCTCGGCCAAGAGGGCATCGAAGGTCTTGTCGGAAGTCGTCATCGTCACCTCATGATAATAGATCTATTATCGGAATCAACGGTGGCGCTTTAGGCGATCGCTCGCTTCCACGATCGCCAAGCTCATGTTGCCCCAGGCGTTGCCCCATGAGCCATTTTGAACCCCTTTGTCTGCGCTCCCAGAAACACGAAAGCGGGGGCAGGATTCGAACCTGCGACCTTCTTCTTGCCCCATTTCTTGCCCCAGCGGACCTCTTCACCGAGACCCCTTGACTGGCGCCCGCCGGGAATAGGCTGGCATCGGTGTCTATCACCGACCTCGCGCTCATTTCCCTTGCAGTGCTCCTCGCCCTCTACGCGATCATCGTCCTCGCCCTGCTCGCCGTTGGCCGTCGCAGCGAAGCGCGGGCAATCGCGGGTTTCATTCCCGATTGCCTCGTCCTCTTTCGACGCCTGCTTGCCGATGATCGCGTCCCTCGCTCGCGCAAGATCGCGCTCGTTCTCCTGCTCGGGTACCTGGCGCTGCCAATCGACTTGATTCCAGATTTCATCCCGGTTGGGGGCCAGCTTGACGACGCGATTCTCGTCGCACTCGTACTGCGCTTTGTCTTGCGCGGTGGCGGTCAGGGGCTGCTGGCCGAACACTGGCCGGGGCCGCCTGAGGGCCTTGGATTGATCGAAAGGCTCGCCTTCGGCGGTCGTCGCGATGCCTCTCCCTCCTCGTGAGCGGGCTGTCGGAACTTCACTGATGGACGGGAACGTCGCATGCTGAGCCCAGCGCACTGGCTGTCGATGCGGGAATCTTCGGGAACCCCGACCTCGGCCTGCCGCCAAGCAGCAGCCCAGAGGCGGACGAGCAGTACGCCCGCGGCGTGAGCCTGCTGAAGGAAGGCGAGGGGCCGGAGGCAGAGCAGGCGTTTCGGCGGGCCGACGAGCTTGGCCACGCCGGCGCTCCGCGCGAACTGGGCCGCTGCTGATATTCGGATCGAGACGAGCGAAGGGAACCAAGAGGTCCGGGTGGCGCTTGCACTCCTCGACGACGCGGCTGTTCTCCAGCTCATAGCCACCCGCCACGCAGAAGGGAAAGATCACCGACTGCCCGTCCAGCGCCTCGAGCTCGCGGACGTGCTCCTCGCTCGTGCGGGTGCTGCCGTCGATGTCGGCGCCCGTATGTGCATGGGCATCGAACGGTCTGATCTGGCCCACTCCGAGGCTCTCCAGCTCGGTCCGGATTTCAGCACTGGTGCTCAACGAGCCTGCCCTGCCGGTCGCCGCCTGGCATCCGGGCTACCAGTCAATTCGCGCCGGATGAACGCATCGCTCTGCATTGGGCAGAGCAGCGCCATTTGGGCGGCCACCGCGAACGCTCGCTCGACGCCCTCGCCGCAGGCCCGACCTCTGCTGCTCGCCGTCCGCTTCCTTGCTTGCGCCATGCGCCGATACTCCGTCGCCGGCGTCCGCTTCGCATCAGGGTGCCACCCTGATGTTCCAGGGGGGAGGGAGTGTCATCCTCGTAGCGGAGAAAACTCAAGCGAAGGAGAGCGATATGTATGCACGAGTGGCAACGTTCAAGGGCGGCGACGGAGCAAAGGCTGCCGCCGAGATCAGCGCTCGGAACGAGGCCGAGGGTGGACCGCCGCCAGGGCTCCCGGCCAAGAAGCTCCTGATCCTCAACGACGCCGAGGGCAAAAAGGCGCTGGCGGTCGCCTTCTTTGAGAGCGAGGAGGACTACCGCCAAGGAGACGAGACGCTGAACTCGATGTCGCCTCCGAGCGGAGACAACAACATGGGCGAGCGCGCCGCCGTGGAGAAGTTCGAGGTGGTGCTGGAACTGGAGTCCTGAGCCTGGTAGTCGAACCGACCCCCTTCGTTTCGGGCACTTCTGGCGAGAAGTGCCCGAAACCCTGGGGCTCAGCGGTCAGGATCGCGGCGAGCTTCAACGCCTCAGTTCCCGCCGAATCCATTTGTCCTATATGGCTTCTTCCGGCGAGCCAGCGGTGGTCACCCACTGCGACAGGGCAACGACCTCTTTGAGCAGCCCGAATAGGCTCCACCTCGAGCGGCGCAAACGCGCACTTTTGTGAAGACGCGGGGGGCCGATCGGGCTACTCCAACCGGCTCCGGCGATGCGCGGCCCCTGTGGATCGCACCCAGGAGGTCGCCGGTTCGAGTCCGGCTAGCTCCATCGCCAGAAGCTCCTGCACGTCGGGGCTTCTGCATTTTCAGGGCACTTCAATCGCGGCCAAATTCGCCTCCATGAGCCACTCGTTCATCGGTTCGTCCTGCCGAGATGGATACGACGCCCGGTCGCGACCCAGAGTTTGCGTCCATCTGGACTACTGCATAGGGTCGCGGCATGAATCAGCGGCGCGAGGCTGATGTCCTGCCTTTTCCGCAGGCGCCGGAGGCCGTCGAGTTGCGTCACCTGCGTTCCTTCGTCGCGGTAGCCGAGGAGCTGAACTACACCCGCGCGGCCGAGCGACTGCATCTTTCCCGGCCTGCGCTCAGCCGTCAGATTTCACACCTCGAGCGTCTCGTCGGCGTCCAGCTGTTGCGGCGCACCACCCACCACGTCGAGCTGACCGTCGCCGGCGAAGCGCTCCTGGAGCGTGCGCACGCGCTGCTCGGCGACATCGACGCAGCTATCCGCACGACGCAAGCCGTTGGCGGCCAACTCGTCGGACGTGTTGCGCGGCTTTGGGACCCGATCGTCGATCGGTTCAACGCCCAAGCCGGCATTGAGCCGACTCGGGCCGCGTTCGAGGCGATGCACGCCCAGTTCGATCCCCCAGATGGGATCACGGCCACGCCCGTGGTCGCCGGCGGCGTCTCGAGCCTCGTGCTCGCGGGCGACGGCGAGTCGCCGCTCTCGATCCTTTTCGTTCACGGTGGGGCGCACGTGATGGGTTCGGCGTTCGGGTTCCGTCATCTCGCTGGAGCATTCGCCGCGACGACGGGCAGTGCAGTGCTGGTTCCCGACTATCGACTCGCCCCCGAACACACCTTCCCCGCCGACCTCGACGACGTCCGAGCCAGCTTCGAGTGGCTGCTGGATCAGGGGCCGGATCCTTCGCAAACGGCGATCGTCGCCGAGTCCTCTGGCGCGGTTCTCGCACTCGGCCTCCTGTTGGCTCGCCGCGACGCAGGCGAACCGATGCCGGGTCGCCTGGCGCTGCTGTGTCCGTGGCTCGACCTCACCTGGCCGTATCCCTATCCCTCGCCCGACCTCGAGCGGGCTGTCGCCCATATGCGCGAATGGACCAACCTGTACCTCGACGGCCATCCCATCGACGACCCGTTGCTCGACGCGATGGTCGCCGACCTCCGCGGTCTGCCGCCGACGTTGGTGCAGGCGGCCACGGGGGATGGTCTACTCGACGAGACCCGCGGCCTGGTCGAGCACGCGACGTCATCCGGGCTCGAGGCCCATCTCGAGCTGTACCCGACCGACGTCCACGGATTCCAGATGTTCTGGTCGTTCCTGCCCGAGGCGGCCGACGCCATCGCGCGCGCAGCGCACTTCTGCCGCACCGGGCAGCCCTTGCCCGACGAGCCCGACACGCCGTAGGGCTCTGAGCGGCTGACGGTCGTGCACGCGGCGCACGACCGTCGTGCGCGATCGGACGTTCCCTTTTGGCCCCCGGTACCAGACACTCGCCATCGAGTTCTGGTCGCGACCGGCTTGGTCGGGACCTCACACAAACGAAGGAGCAATTTCGATGTTCGACACGATGACGCACAACAACGTCTGGGTCACCGATCAGGACGAGGCGCTCGATTTCTACGTCGGGAAACTCGGCCTGGAGCTCACCGCTGACCAGGATCTCGGCTTCATGCGCTGGCTGACCGTCAACGTTCCCGGCCAGCCCGATCGCCAGGTCATCCTGAGCGCGCTTCAGCCGCCGGCGGTGAACCCCGAGCAGATCGAGTCGGCGCGACCCCTGCTCGGCGAGGGCCTGATGGGCATGGTCTTCCTCACCACCCCGGACTGCCGCGGCACCTACGAGGAGCTCCGTGGCAGGGGGGTCGAGTTCTCCCAGGAGCCCGCCGAGCAGCCGTACGGCATCGACTGCGAGGCGCGCGATCCGTTCGGCAATCGCATCCGCATTGCCCAGACCTCCTGAGACCGATGCGCAGGATCGTCGTATCTCAGTTCCCTGGCGACGCGGTTTCTGAGCAGCAGTCACACCCCAATGAAAGGAGCGTCTGATGGCTACAGTGACCGGTTCGCGCCGTCGCAGGGGCACCAGCATGAGGTTCCGGGCGACGCTTGAGTCAAGCGGCAAAACCGCCACCGGCATCGAGATCCCGGCCGAGGTCGTCGAGGCCCTCGGGTCGGGCAGGAAGCCGCCGGTACGGATCACTATCGGCGCTCACACCTATCGCAGTACGGTTGCAACTCGTGGCGGCCGGTACCTCGTCGGGGTCAGCGCCGAGAACCGGGCCCTCGCCGGTGTCGCCGCCGGTGACGAGGTGGATGTCGAGATCGAGCTCGACACCGCTCCGCGCGAGGTCACCGTCCCTGCCGATCTGGCGACGGCGCTCGACGCCGACGGCGACGCCCGCCACTTCTTCGAAGGCCTGTCCTTCAGTCAGAAGCAGTGGTATGTGATTCCGATCGAACAGGCCAAGCGGCCGGAGACGCGGCGGCGGCGTGTCGAGAAGGCTCTCACCATGCTGCGAGCAGGTCGGAAACGGTAAGGATGCTGGTGCGCGGGCGTGCCTGAATCGCCTCGATGCGAGAGTACCCTCGGCTCAGCGCGCCGTGGTGAGCCAGAAGAACGGGATGGCGAGGGCGGTGAGGAAGACGGCCGCCCCCGCCAGCCAGAGCGTGAGGCCGCGCAGCGGGCGGCCGAACAGTGCCAGTGCCAGCAGGACGGGGATCCCGAGCAGTGGCCAGTCATAGCTGCGGCTTGCGCACCGCTCTACGTAGAGAGACGGGTTTGCCTCGAGCGTGCAGAGCGACATCAGCGTCGCCCCGAAGGCCAGCAGCACGCTCGACCCGATCGCCCAAGCAAAGGCGATCCGCGTGCGCCCGTCACTGGTACAGACCAGCACTACACCGAACAGGGCGGCACCAATCAACAGCGGCGCGAGGACAACGTCGAAGCGGACCTCTGCGGCGACCAACACCAGCCCGAAGCTAGCGGGCGGTGACGACGTGCCTGGTAACCAGGCTGCGGCCCTCGCGAGTGAGCAGGCTGGCCAGAACCACCGTGTCGCCGCCGGCGGGCGCAGGCAAGGGCAGACTCACATGGCCGCGCGACTTCGGGCGCGAGAGCGCGAGCGTGCGCGGTGAGATCTCGTCGCCTTCGGCGTCGATGCTGACCAGCAGCTGGGCAGGTCCCTTGACGGGTTTGGCCCGCCTGTAGTCGATCCGCAGCCGGTCCGTCCCCACGATTCGCGCACCGAGGATCTCGGGCCTCGCCGGCAGCCCCGATGCACCGTCGTCCTCCGCCCGCGCCGCTGCCCGAGCTTTGGGTGCGGATTCGATGAACCGTTCGTGGCATGGATCGGCTTCTTCGGCAAACGCTCCGGGGTCCGACCACTGGGGCTTTTGTGCGGGCCCCACCGGGCTTTCCGTGTTGAAACCCCCGCCGCGCGAGTTGCCCCAATGTCCCGGCCAGTCAAGCCACCCCGGGTTGCCGTCGGTGACGACCTCCATCTGAGGATGTTTGAACAGCCCTTCGCCGTCGTTGTTGTCGTCCAGCGGCCCATCGGTTTCCCAGGTGCCGGGCTGCGGATAGGTCGCGTGCGAGCCCAGCCCAGGAAACACCTGTGGCCCCCCGCCGGGGACGGAGAGGACCTGTTCCCAGCTACACAGCGCGGCGTACGCATGCTGCGCGAAGACGACTTCGGTCGGCTCTTTGTCTTTGTCGAGGCCGATCTGGATCATCTCCCAATCGCCCTCGTGGTCGCCGATCCCCAGAAACGAGAAGGGGTTGTAGTAGTAGAAGAACCAGTACTGGAGCCAGAGCTGGCCGCCGGAATCGGCGACCGCGTGGCCGTAGATGTGGTCCGCGTAGCCCAGCACCTCGAGGTCTTCGTTGTCTTCGGCGTAGTGGTCGTTGCGCTCGTCGAGCCAGTCGTTGTCATCGGCTTCCAGGCTCGTTGGATAGGTCGAGCCGAGGTTGTCGAGGCTGAGTTCGAACTGGCCCGGTTCGAGTTCCGGTTCGGAGCGGGCCAGCTCATCTCCCGTTCCGGGCACTTCTTCGCCATCGGCGTCCCAGAGGACATTCGTGTACGGGTCTTCGCCGGTCTGCCACACCCCGTTTTCCTCGTCGCCCCAGAGATCGGTTATCGAGGCGGCGGAGTCAGCCCGGTAGCTCTCCTGGCTGTCGTACCAGAGGTCCGGCGAGTATTCGTTGAGCAGTTCCTGGGCCTCGAGGACTTCGTTCAGTTCGGCCTGGCGGAACGACGGGTCCCAGTCCTGGTAAAAGCCGGCCAGAAGCCGTTCGGGGTTTTCCCCGTCGGCGTCCATCATTTTCACATGCAGCTGTTCTTTGGGTTCTTTGTGGCGGTAGTCGAAGTTGGTGTAGGCGACCTTCGATCCGTTCGGAAGCCACGTGCCCGCATCGTTGGATCCTGGATCGATTTCCTCGTCGGTGAGCTGCAGGTCGGTGCCGCCTTTGGCGGGAACGCGATGAACTGCCACCTCGAATGGGTCGCCCCGGCGACGGAAGAGGATCGAGCTGCCGTCGGGCGAGTAGACCGTGTCTCTCAGCGCCGTGGAGGAGAAGGTATCGGCTGGGTCAGCGTAGACGAACTGGCGATTGGAACCGTCGACCTTCGCCGTGTAAATCTCCCCTTCTTTAGCCTGATTGTTGTAGCTGACGAAGACGACCCGGCGACCACTGGGCGAGTAGCTGATGCTGCGGATCCTGGTCTGGCCAAACGCCAGGGGGAAGCTCTGTTCTTCCAGACCGCCGCCCCCTTTGCCAACGGTGTAGACGTTGCCACGCAACGCTGCCTGCGAGGCGGTCGACATGTCGGCGACGAAGATCAGCTTTTCGCCGCTCGGTGACCAATGCGGCTGCTCGGCCTGGGGATTGTCTTTCGTCGGGCCGGTGTAGGCGGCGGTCAGTTCTCCGGTTTCGACGTCGATGACACCGATGTTGTTGGCGTAGGCGACCGCAACTTCACGGCCGTCGGGCGAGAGCGCCGGGTCGGACATCTGCGCACCACCGGGGGCGACCGCGCTGGCGATGAAGAACGGACTGGACCCATCCGCTTTCGCCCCCCAGAGTTCGTTTGAGCTTTCGCTCGTGCTCTTGGCGAGGAAGACGATGCCAGCGGTTTCTTCGGCCTGGGCCGATTCGACACCTGGCGCTGCCGCGATGCCGGCGGTCAGCAATCCCAGCGAGACGGCGGCGGCGATTGCGTTGACGCGAAAGCGAGACAAGACGAAACGCAGATTGCCTTCTGTGCTTACCAAAAGCCAAAAAGTTAGCCATTTATTCGATAATTGTTTTGTGTTCAGCCCGGCGAATCGAGGAAACGTTGCTCGATACCGTCGAAGACGGTCTGCAGGCCGAGTTCGAAGCGCTCGATCGAGGAGCGGGTGCGGAGGTTGTCGGGGAGAGCGGCGAGCTCGGGGAACTCGACGATGTCGGTGGGGGCGATCGCCATCTCCATGTCCTCCGGATTCGGGGAGGCGACGGTGCGAAACGAGTAGCCGATGACGTAGTCGTTGACGATCCCCTGCACCTGCCAGACATCCCCGTGCTCGAGCGGGAGAGTTGCGAGCGCCCGCGCCATCTGCTTGGCGAGCTTGACGGCGTTGGGCCCGGGGCCGAGCCGCTCAGCGGCGACGAAGATCGCCCAGGGGTGACGGGCATAGGCGGCGAACATCGTCCGCGCGGAGACCGCGACCGCCTCACGCCAGCCATCCGGCAGGGGTTGGGAAACCAGCATCTCCCCTACCACCTCGTCGGTCATCGAGGCGAGCAACTCGCGCTTGCTGGCGAAATGGTCGTAGAGGCTCATCGCCCGCGCGTCGAGCTCGGCGGCGACGCGCCTGATCGAGACCGCCTCGAGCCCTTTGGCGTCGGCCAACCGGATCGCCGCCTCGACGATCGCCTCGGGCGACAGTCGTTGCCGTTTCTTCGCCTGTCCCCCTGAGGGCTTCGCCTTCTCCACGCTTGAACCGTAGTCCCGACCACCGACCGGATCGCGTGACGCGGCTTCACCCTACGGCCGCTTCACTGTATCGTCTCGGTGCTACAGCGTATCGGGGACCACGCCAGGGGGAGACGACGTGAATCAACAGGCTTCAGTGCACATAACTCGAAGGTTGTGGGTCGGAGTCCCGATCACGGCTTTGCTGCTCGTGCTGATCGTCGGAATGCTGACTGCAACGGCCGGCAGTGCGTCGGCGGCGAGCTGGCTGCCGCCGACGGACATATCCGGCGTGAACGAACTGATCGACGGCCGGCCCAAGGTGGCGGTCGATCCGGCCGGGAACGCGGTCGCGATCTGGGAACGCCACGTCGGCGGCAAGCAGATCGTCGAGGCGAGCGAACGTCCCGCCGGTGGCGAGTGGTCTGCGCCGGAGAAAGTCTCCCTCGCGAACGAAGAGGGCCGCGAATCGCAGGTGGCGATCGACGACTCTGGCAACGCCTACGCGGTCTGGGCCGAGGAAGGCACCTCCCTCACCTACGTCATCCGCTATGCGGTCCGGCCGCTGGGCGGCGAGTGGTCCGTGCCGGAAAATCTCTCATCTCCCTTCCAGGGCGGGATCCCACAGATCGCGCTCGCCGCGGCGGCGGGCGCGGTTGCAGTCTGGACGATCGACGATGGTGACGACATGGTCGTCCAGGCAGCGGTGCGCCCGGCCGGCGGCGAGTGGTCGGAGCCGGAGAACCTCTCGGACGTCAGTGCGGACGCCGGGCCGCCAGATGAGGAGGCCGAATCGCCAGACGTGGGGATCAACGCGGCGGGCGAGGCGGTCGCGGTCTGGCAGCACTTCGACGGCAGCAACGACATCGTTCAGGCGGCCGCGCATCCGGCCGGCGGCGAGTGGTCGGAGCCGGACGATCTCTCGGAGACGGGTCAGAACGCGCACGAGCCACAGGTCGCGATCGATCCTGACGGCGATGCGGTCGCGACCTGGAACCGCTGGGGCGGCAGCGCCCTCATTGTCCAGGCGGCGGTGCGCAGCGGGGGCGACTGGTCGGAGCCCGAGGACCTCTCCGAGGCGCGCTTGACTGGCGAGGCGGCGCCGGTGGCAATCGACGCGGCAGGCAATGCGGTTGCGGTCTGGCTGCACCCCGACGACGGCCACCACATCAACAGGGGCATCCTCCAGGCGGCGGTTCGCCCGGCCGGAGGCGAGTGGTCGGAGCCGGAGGACCTCTCAGCGGCCGGAGAAGATCAAGCAGCCAACAATCCGGCGCTGGCGATGAACGGCGCGGTCGGCGCGGTCGCGGTCTGGCGGCAAAACGACGGCGGCGAGTACCGGGTGCTGGCGTCGGTGCGGCCGCCGGGAGGCGAGTGGTCGGAGCCCGAGGACCTCTCGGCGGCCGGAGAAGACGCCGACCTCCCAGACCTGTCGCTCGACGCCGCCGGCAACGGGATCGCGGTCTTCGGACGCAACGGGGACGACGGCCCGCTCGTACAGGCGAGTGGCTATGACTTCGTCGGACCGCGACTCGACGCTCTCCAGATCCCCGCCACGGGCACCGCGGGGGAGTCGATCTCCTTCTCGGCATCGCCCTTCGACATGTTCCTCGCCGGGACGAGCTGGACCTTCGGCGACGGCCAGGGTGCTGGCGGCAATGCCGTGTCGCACACCTACTCCGCGGCAGGGACCTATCAGGTGACTGCTAGCGCCGTCGACGACGCCGGTAACACGAGCACGCGGGTTGGGGCGATTGCGATTGCGGCCGCGCCAACCAAACCGCCGCCTCCGCCCCCCGCGCCTGCATGCATCGTCCCGCAGCTGGCCGGCAAGACGCTGGCACGAGCGAAGACGGCGCTGGCGGCGGCCGGCTGCGAGCTCGGCACGATCCGAAAGCCAAAACAGCAGAAAGGCAAAAAACGGCGGGTCTTCGTCGTCAAGTCATCGAGGCCCGGCCCGGGGGCGAAACCCGCCGACGGCAAGGTTCACCTCAAACTCGGGCCGAGGCCCCGAAAAGCGCACCGCTAGATCGCCCGGCTACGCCGACCTCCTATCGCACCCAGGGGGTCGGCGGTTCGCGGCGAGTCGTCCGGTTCAGAGGTCGCGCCGCGAGAAGACCAGCGCGGCGAGCGCCAGCACCCCGACGAGGTAGACGACGGCCCAGGCGATCAGCTGCGGTCCGGCCGCCTCGGAGCCGCCGAACGGCCCGAGCTGCAGGACGACCCCGGTCAGTCCGGAGGTCTCCGAGATGAGGGCGTGCAGCCCGGCCGCGTAGAGCCCCTCGAACGGCAGCGCCCAGCTGGCGACGCGGCCGATCGTGTGCAGCGAGTCGGATTCGATGGCGTTGCCTATCTGGGCGAGGAGGCCGGCGATCAGCCCGCCGCCGAAGACCATGAAGACGACGATCCCCTGGGCGGTGACGCTGAGAACCGTCGACGCCAGCAGGGAGAGGGCGGCGAGGATCGCGAC
>Ga0190265_10002946_pt1 | contig 11558 bp, 11 predicted proteins | sample Popmic124T_FD_133135 | JGI IMG/M metagenome (GOLD analysis project Ga0190265, IMG submission 133135) | Populus adjacent soil microbial communities from riparian zone of Indian Creek, Utah, USA - 124 T | ecosystem: Environmental > Terrestrial > Soil > Riparian zone | place: USA: Utah | collected...
GAAAATGATGATTGCCGGGTCCATCGAATTGCCGCGCGGGGTGCTTATCGACTTTCCTGACCTCTTTGGTCAGGAGCGCGGAGTGCGCCAGGATACCAATGTGGCCGCTGGGACCAGCTCATTCGCCGTCGAGGAGCGATCGCCTGCTGGCGGGTCTACGTCGGGGGTCGGCGTGTCGGTGCGGGCTCTCGCGCACAGCTATGGCGAGCTCGAGGCCATCGCCCGGCTCGACCTCGATGTTCCCGCGCACGGCGTGCTCGGCCTCGTCGGGCCGTCGGGCTGTGGCAAGTCGACCCTGCTCGAGCTGATCGCCGGTCTGCAGCAGTCAAGCGCCGGGGTTATCGAGGTCGGTGGGACCGCCGATCCGGTGGCCCGCCTCGCCCGCTGCGCCTTCATGCCCCAGCGCGACATGCTGCTGCCGTGGCTTTCCGCGGTCGACAACGCGGCCCTGGCCCTACGCAACCGCGGCGTCCGCCGTGGCGCGGCGCGCGAGCAGGCGGGGCGCCTCTTCGAGCGCTTCGGGCTATCCGGCTTCGAGCGCAGCCGTCCCGCCGAGCTCTCGGGCGGAATGCGCCAGCGCGTCGCCTTCCTGCGCACGCTCGTCGCCGGCAAGCCGGTGCTGGCCCTGGACGAGCCCTTCGCCTCGCTCGACGCGATCACCCGCGCCGAGATGCAGGGATGGCTGGCGCAAGCCCTCGCCGCCGATCCGCGCACCGTGATCCTGGTCAGCCACGACGTCGAGGAGGCGCTCTACCTCTCCGATCGGGTCGCGGTGCTCTCGGCGCGGCCGGCGCGCGTGGTCGCCGAGCTCAGCGCGCCGGCGCCGCGCGGCGCCGATCGCGACGCCACGGTCACCGATCCCCGTTTTGTCGCCGTGCGCGAGCGGGCGCTTGCGGCCCTGCACGAGGGCTCGCGATGAGGCGCTGGCGACTTACCCCCCCATATAGGACGGTAACTCGCCAGAGGGTCTCCCGATGAGGCGCTGGGCCCTCCCCCTCCTCGCTCTCGTGGCCCTGATCGGCCTCTGGCAGCTGGCGGCGAGCAGTGGGTTCATGGCAGACGTGCTGAACGTCGAAAGCTTTCTCGCTCCCTCCCCCGCCGAAGTCGCCTCCTCGCTCTGGGAGAACCGCTCGCTGCTTGCTGAAAACGCCTGGGTGACCCTGCAGGAGATCCTGCTCGGCTTCCTTTGCGGCCTCGTCGCAGGGCTCACCTTCGCCGTCTTACTCCGCCTCTCCACCACCCTGCGGCTCGCTTTCTATCCCCTGATGGTCGCCTCACAGGCAATCCCGATCCTCGTTCTCGCGCCGATCCTGCTCGTCTGGTTCGGCTTCGGCATTGGGCCAAAGCTGATCGTCGTGGCCCTGATCTGCTTCTTCCCGATCGCGGTGAACGCGACCGATGGCCTGCGTTCAGTGGACCTGGAGGCGACCAAGATGATGCGCACCCTAGATGCGTCCCGCTGGCAGGTTCTGTGGCGAGTTGAAGCACCGACGGCTCTGCCCTCCACCTTCAGCGGCGCAAGGATCGCCGCCACCTTCGCACCGATTGCCGCGATCTTCGGCGAGTGGGTGGGCGCCGACTCCGGGCTCGGCGTCCTCATCAGAGAAGACAGCGCTCGATTGGAGACCGCGCGGCTGTTCGCTGCAACCGCCGTCCTAGCGGCGATCGCGCTCGCGCTCTACGGCCTACTCGCGCTCGCAGAGCGCCGCATCGTCACTTGGCGATAAAACCCCCGCACCGCAACCGACCGAAAGCAGGCATGAACCGCCGACCAGCCCCGACCCGCCGCGTTCCCCAGTTCCTTGCCGCCGCCACCCTCGTCTTGGCCTCGCTGGCCCTGGTCGCATGCGGCGAGAAGAGCGAGGACGGGACGGACGCAGGCGCAGAGCCGTTCAGCCTGACGCTCGACTTCTACCCCAACCCGGACCACGCCGGGATCTACATGGCGCAGAAGCTCGGCTACTTCGCCGACGCCGGCCTCGATGTCTCGATCCAGACCCCGTCCGACCCGGCGGCGCCGATCAAGCAGGTCGCCGCCGGCCGCACCGACCTGGCGATCTCCTACGAGCCCGAGGTGCTGCTGGCTCGCGAGCAGGGTCTCGACGTGATCGCGGTCGGCGCCCTCGTCGACCGCCCGCTGACCTCGTTGATCTGGCTGAGCAAATCGGGCATCGGCGGCGTCGCCGACCTTCGTGGGAAGACGATCGCTACCGCCGGCATCCCCTACCAGGACGCCTATTTGGAGACGATCCTCGCCCGCGCCAAGCTGACGCCCTCTGACGTCGACACCGTCAACGTCGGCTACGGACTCTTGCCGGCGCTGGTCGGTGGCCGCGCCCAGGCGATGCTGGGCGGCTTCCGCAACGTCGAGGGAGTCGACCTGCGCCTGCGCGGTCTGAACCCAGTCGTCACCCCGGTCGACCAGCTCGGCGTGCCGACCTACGACGAGCTCGTCCTGGTCGCGAATGCGGCGCAGCTCGAAGAGGACGCGGAGTCGGTCCGGCTCTTCCTCGCCGCGCTCGCCCGGGGAACCGCGGCGGCAGCGGAAAATCCCGCCGCGACGACCAAGGCGCTGCTCGAGGCAAATCCGGACCTCGACCGTCGCCTCACCGAAGCCGAGGTGGCCGCGACGCTGCCACTGCTCTCCAAGAGCGGCCTGATGAATCCGGCCAAGTGGAAGGCATTCATCGCCTGGGCGCAGGAAAACGGCGTGATCTCGGTCCGGCCGAGCACCGCCGAAGCGCTCAGCAACGAGTACCTAGCGGGCGAGATCCCCGAGTAGCTCGAAGCCGCCCTCGCGCAGGAGGGTCGTCACCTTCTGCGGGGCGAGCGGGCGCGAGAAGAGGTGGCCCTGGGCGAAGTCGCAGCCGAGGCGGCGCAGCTCTGAGAGCTGCGCCTCGTTCTCGACCCCCTCGGCGATCGCGTCGAGCGAGAGCGCCCGCGCCATGCCGATCACGGCCTCGACGATCGCAGTGCGCTCCTGTTCGACGCCGAGGCCTTCGACGAAAGAGCGATCGATCTTCAGCGCGTCGAAGGGGAAGCGGTTGAGGTAGGCGAGCGAGGAGTAGCCGGTGCCGAAGTCGTCGAGGACGAGGCGGACGCCGATCTCACTCAGCGCCTCCAGCGTCGCCGTCGCGCTGGCCGACTCCTCGACCAGGACGCTCTCGGTCACCTCCAGCCGCAGGTTGACCGGGTCGAGGCCGGTGCGAGCGAGGATCTCCCGCACCGAGTCGGCCAGGTCACGGTGGGCCACCTGACGGGCCGAGAGGTTGACCGCGACGTCGAGCGGGCGCTGGTCGGGACGCAGATTGTGCCAGCCGATCGCCTGGCGGCAGGCGGCCTCCTGCACCCACCGGCCGATCGGCTCGATCAGGCCGCTGTCCTCGGCGATCGAGACGAACTCGCTCGGGTCGAGCAGGCCGCGCTCGGGATGGTTCCAGCGCACCAGCGCCTCGAGGCCGACGATCTCACCGCTGCCCAACCCGATCAGCGGCTGGTAGTGCAGCTCGAGCTCGTCGCGGTCGAGCGCGTGGCGCAGCTCGCGCTCGGTCTCGAGCCGGTGCACGGCGCGAGCCCGCATCTCCTCGTCGAAGACCTCGCAGCGCCCGCGCCCCCGTTCCTTCGCCCTGTACATCGCCGCATCGGCGTCACGTATCAGCAGCTCGGCGTCGACCGGCTCACGCCCTGTGGGGCGGGCGACCGCAATGCCGATGCTGGCGGTGACGAAATGGTCCGCGCCGCCCATCGAGTAAGGCTCCGAGAACGCGCCGGCGACGCGGTCGGCGATCGCCATCGCCTCCTCCTCGTCGGTGAGGCGATCGACGAGGATGCCGAACTCGTCGCCGCCGAAGCGGGCGACGATGTCGCCGGGTCGCAGATGGGCGCGCAGCCGCGGGGCGACGGCCTGCAGCAGGTCATCGCCGGCGTGGTGGCCGATGCTGTCGTTGATCAACTTGAAGTGATCGAGGTCGAGGAAGAGGATGCCAACCGGCGAGCCCGAGGCGAGGCCCCGCTGCAGGGCGTCGCGCAGCGAGTCGACGAAGCTGAGGCGGTTCGGCAGACCGGTCAGGGAGTCGTGCAGGACACGGTGGCGGAGCGCCTCGTCGGCGGCGTGGCGCTCCAGCGCATCGGCGAGGACGTTCGCCGATGCCTGCACGAAGTGCACGTCTTGGGGGGCAAAGTGGTTCGGCTCGGCGGAGTGGATGTCGAGCACGCCGTAGGGGCGGTCCTTGCCGGCGATCGGCACGGCGAGGCTGCTGCGAATGCCGAGCACCCGCAACGCCGGCGGCATCGAGAAGCGCCGCTCGCTCGACCAATCGTCGACGATCACGTGCAGGCCGGACTCCAGCGCGGCGCCGGCGTGGGAGTCGCGCGCCGCCGAGGCGCGCCGCTCGCCGCTATCGCGCTCCTCGAGGCCGGCGCGAAGGTGGAGGCGGCGACCCTCGCGGCCAGCCTCCCATACGCAAGCCGCATCGACTCCGTCGATTTCCGTCATCAGGGGAACCGCTTGCTTGGCAAGCTTTACCGGGTCGCCGTCCTGCAGCGCGTAGCGACCCAGGCGCGCCACCGCGGCCTGCTGCGCCGCGGCACGTTGCAGCTCCTGCTCGGCGATCTTGCGCTCGGTGATGTCGTAGAGGACGCCGTGCCAGATCTGGGTCCCCTCGGCGTCGGGCTCGAGCACCGCCTCGTCGAGGATCCACACAACCGATCCCTCACGGGTGATCATCCGGTAGTCGATCGGCGGACCGCCGCCCTCGCGCGCGCTCTTGCGCGTCTCCTGCTCCAGCACGCGCTCATGATCGTCGGGGTGAAGGCGATCGGCCCAGAGCCCGGGATCGGCCATCCACTCCTCTGGGCTGTAGCCGAGGATCTCCTCGACCTGGGGGCTGACGTAGCGCCAGCGGCCCCGCTCCCCCAGCTCGCAGGAGTAGACGATGGCCGGAAGACGCTCGACCAGACGGCGGTAGTCGTCTCCCGCTTGGGAAATCTCGTCGAGGAACTCGGTTACCCGCTCCTCGGGCCAGCCGTCACCCGATCCCGCAGCTTGCATGCCGGCCGTATCGGCAGCGTGCCTGGTTCCTTGAAGGCTGCCCCTATCTATACAAGCCGATCGTCCACAGGCCCGCGAGGCCGCGGAAAGGCTCGTACGGGGCGTAGAACTCCTCGACCTCCTCTACCGTGGCGCGGCGGCCGAGTCCGGCCAGTCGACCGACGAGCTTCAGGTAGATCAGGTCGCCGGCCGGCAGCGAGTCCGGGTCGCCGCGCCCGAAGAGCCCCAGGCACTGCACGGTCCAGGGCCCGATTTCCGGCACCGCGAGCAGGCGCCGGTCGCCTGACGGGTCACCGGGATCACAGCGGCCGGCTGCGATCTCGCGGGCGACCGCGCGCAGCGCGACCGAGCGGGCGGGCGAGAGATCCATCGCCGCGAGTTCCGCCGGCGCCCGGCCGGCGATCGTCGCCGCCGCCGGCACGTCGCGCAGGGCGCGGTCGAGCTTTGAGCCGCTATCCGGTTCAAACCTCGACCGCGCCGCGCGGCGCTCGCGCGTCAGCCGCATCCCCCAGCGTCCGACGATGCGGCGCTGGATCAGGGCGGCGCGCTCGGTCTCGATCAGTTGCTTGACCACAGCCCAGGCCAGCGCCTCCCAGGCCCAGGGCCGGCGCCGTGGGCGCAACCAAGGCCGGCGGCGCAACAGCGGTCCGAGCAGCGGGTCGCGGCGAAAGCGACGGTAGAACTCGCTCAAGTCGTCGTCGACGCCGAGGGCGAAGCGCATCCGCTCGATCGCCAGCCGCAGCTGGGCGGCGTTGGCGGGGCGGCCCGGCTGCGATGGAATCGCCCGTGGCGCTGTCACCGCCGCCGGGTCGAGCGGCTCAGCACGGAGCAGGACCCGGCCCTTCCCCTGTTCCCAGGCATGCGCCAGGACGGGGCTCTCCTCGACCCGCATCAGGCGGGAGACGACCCCGTTCCAGACTCGCATCGTCCGGTCCTCGCTGCTGTAGCCGGGCAGCCGGAACGGGGACGGCGGACGGACCTCGACCTCGAGGCCCTTCACTTTCCGAGCAGGTGCACGTCCACGAGAAACGAGCGACTGGCGACGACCTTGGGCTGCCGCTTACGCCCCGGCAGCAGCCCCGGCGAGCGTTTCGCCGCAGCGCCGACGGCACGGACCACCGCGACGGTCGCCGCTCCCGCCAGGACGCCCCCCACCGCGGCGACGTCGGCGGTGCGCGCCTCGTTTCGAAGAGCCACTCCGCTCGGCGCGTCATGCGGCAAGACTCGTACGCGGACAGGCTCAAGCTCGAACTCACTCACCGGTCCGACTGTAGCGATGCAAGCAGCGAGAACGGCTGGCAATTCCGGAAACTGCGCCATTAAGTGGTCGCCCCGGTAGGGGTGGAACGTCGTACTTTTTCGTCAACGCCTCCGGGCGCCAGCTGAAGGCGATCCACCGAAAAAGTTAAGTGGAACCCCTACCGGGGCGACCACTTACGGCTCCCGAATCGCCTTCTCGTAGATCCGATAACGCTTGACGACGGTCCCTCCCATCCCTTCCATCGCCCGGTTCATCGGCCCGTTGGTCTCGAGAATCCAGCCGGTCTCTCCAGCCGGCACGCCGTCGGGGCTCGCCGCCTCGAGGTGCTTCAGGTAGAGGCCGGCGGCGACGCCGCTGTGGCGATACTCGTTCTTGACGCCGAGCGCGAAGACGCGCACACGGTCGATCTTGCGCTTCGCAAGCAGGAACCTGAGCCAGCCGAAGGGGAGCAGGCGGCCGCCAGTCCGCGCCATCGCCTGGTTGATGTCAGGCAGGGTGAACGCCACTCCCACGGTCTCATCGCCCTTTTCGGCGATGAAGCCCCAGTCCTCGTCGATCACCTGCTTGAGGATCTTGGCGTGGAACTCGATCTCGGCGTCGGTCGCGGGGACGAAGCCCCAGTTGTCGGCCCAGGCCTCGTTGTAGACGTCGCTGAAGCGGCGCATCTCCTCGCGCAGGTTGCCCTTGTCGATGTTGCGGATCGCGATCCCTTCGTCGCGCAGCGCCTTCTCCGCCGCGGCGTGGATCTCCGGCGCGAACTGATCCCCTTCCTTGAGCTTGCCGAGCTCGAGGTACCACATGAGCAGGTCCATCGCCTTGCCGTAGCCGAGCCCGTCGAGCAGCTCCTTGTAGAAGGGCGGGTGCCAGTTCTGGAGGATCATCGGCCGCAGCTCGAAGCCCTCGATCAGGAGCCCTACCTCGTCGTTGGTGGTGAAGTCCATCGGCCCCAGCAGCCGCTGGCGACCGCGCTCCCCCACCCAGTCCTCGGCCGCTCCGAGCAGCGCCGCCGCCACCTCGCGGTCGTCGACGGTCTCGAAGAAGCCGAACATCCCGTCCCTGCCCCCCTGCGCCTCGTCCCAACCGCGGTCGACCTGGGCGGTGATCCGGCCGACCGGCTCACCGTCGCGCTCAGCGACGAAGTACTCCGCCTCGCCGTGCTCGAACCAGGGGTTCCGGCCCCGGTCGAGGAACTGCATCCGCTCGTAGATCAGCGGCGGCGCCCACTGCGGGTGCTCGCGGTGGAGGTGGAAGGGGACCTTGACGAAGCGCTTCAGGTCACGCCGGGAGCGGACGGGGCGGATTTCGACGGATGACACGGGGGCCTGAACCTACACTTCGAGCATGAGCGATACGGCCAAAACCCCCGTCGACGTCTTCGAGAAGGCCCGCAACCACGACCGGCTCGAGCAACTCGAAGCCGCCAAGCAGCACGACCTCCTCCCCTACTTCCGCCTGCTCACCTCCCAGGCCGGGCCGGTGGTCGAGATGGAGGGCCGCGAGACGATCATGCTCGGCTCCAACAACTACCTTGGCCTGACCGGCGACGAGCGGGTCAAGCAGGCGGCGCGCGACGCGCTCGAGACCTACGGAACCGGCGTCACCGGCTCGCGCCTGCTGAACGGGACGACGCCGCTGCACGTCGAGCTCGAGCGCGAGCTGGCCGAGTGGATGGGGACCGAGGAGGCGATCGTCTACACGACCGGCTACCAGTCGAACGTCGGCTGCATCGGCACGATCCTCGAGCCGGGCGACACGGTGATCTGCGACTCCGGCGACCACGCCTCGATCCTCGACGGCTGCAAGCTCTCGGGGGCGAAGCTGCGTCCCTTCCGCCACAACCGCATGGACAAGCTGGAGAAGATGCTGCAGCGGGCCGGCGAGGACGGCGGCGGCGTGCTGGTCGTCGTCGACGGGGTCTTCTCGATGGAGGGCGACGTCTGCGACCTGCCGCGGATAGTCGAGCTCTGCCGCGAGCACGGCGCGCGGCTGATGGTCGACGAGGCGCACGGCGCCGGGGTGCTCGGCGCGCGCGGCGCAGGGGCCAGCGAGCTGTTCGGCCTCGAGGACGAGGTCGACCTGCGGATGGGGACCTTCTCCAAGAGCCTCGCCTCCTGCGGCGGCTTCATCGCCGGCCCCGCCGACGTGATCGAGTACCTGCGGATCTCCTCGCGCTCCTTCATCTTCAGCGCCTCGGCGGTGCCCGCCGCGGTCGGCGCGGCGCTGGCGGCGCTGCGGGTGATTCGCAGCGAGGGGCCGCAGCTGTTCGAGGCGCTGCTCGGCAACGCCTCCTACCTGCGCGAGGGCCTGCGGGGGCTGGGGCTGAAAGTGATCGAGCCCGGGACGCTGCCCGATGGCGGGGTCGCGACCACGCCGGTCGTGCCGGTGATGGTCGGCGACGACTGGCAGGCGGTGCTGCTCTGGAAGGCGCTCTTCGATGCCGGCGTCTACACCAATGTCGCGATCCACCCGGCGGTGCCGCCGGGTGGGGCCCTGCTGCGCACCAGCCTGATGGCGACCCACGAGCGCGAGCACCTCGACCGTGCGCTGGAGGTAATCGCCCGGACCGTCGAGGACTTCCCTGAGCTTCCGCGTACGTGAGTGGCTATGCCTACCCCTCTGGGGGTAGTTTCCGCCTTGTCCGATTCCGGACAAGACATTCGCGGTCGAGAAAAAGGTGCTCTTAGCGAACGGGCCGCTGACTCTTCGCCTAGTCCGGGTTGACGCTCGGCGCTCCCAGCGCGTAGCTTGCCCACTTCGCCGCGGCATCCGGGTCAGGAGGAGGCGGCGGCGACAGTCACTCACCGATCGGCCGTTTCCGACCGGTGCAGAAACCAGTCAACGAGAACCCCCAGAGGGAGGAGCCCTAGTGGAAGCTGTATCGATCGCCCCTGCTTCGACGAGCGCAACCGCGAGCCGGACACCGCAGCACATGCAGGCTCTGGCGCGCGCCAACCGAGTGCGGCTTGCCAGAGCGGAGCTGAAGCGATCGATCGGACGGGGTGAGGTGGACGTGGCCGAGATCATCCGCGACTGCCCCTGGGAGACCGAGAGCATGACCCTGGCCGAGCTGCTGACCAGCCAGCGCCGCTGGGGCCGGACCCGCGCCCGCAAGCTGCTGCAGACGCTTGCCTTGAGTGAGAACAAGCGCCTCGGGACGCTTACGCCGCGCCAGCGGGCACTCTTGAACTCGGCGCTCAGCCCGCGGTCGCGGGACGCTGTACTGGTTTGACGGAGGCCTCCTGAAGGAGGCCGTCCGGCAGGGCTTTCACTTAACTTTTTCGGTGGGTCGCCTTAGTGCTGTCGCCCGGAGGCGCTGACGAAAAAGTACAAGACGTTTCAGCCCTACCGGACGGCCTCTGCTCGGAAGCGCGAGTCAGCCCCGCAGGCCGCCGGCTTTGAACGAGAGTCCTCCCGACGCCTTCTGGAAGGCGCGGCGTAAGAGGTAGAAGGAAGCTGCGAAGCAGACGATTCCCACCCCTAGGGCGATGGCGAGGATCTGGTCGGCTAGGTAGAAGAGGCTCCCGGTGACTATTACGAAGACGGTGCCGGCTAGCAGGGTCGTGTGCGAGCGGTAGCCGGCGAAGTGCTCGCGGGCGGAGACCTCGAGGCCGCCGAGGCCGGCGAGCACTACGCCGACGCCGATCGGGGTCGGGTTCTTGCTCACCACCCCGATCACGAGGCAGACGATTCCCGCCAGCACGGTCAGCTCGGCCAGCGGGAACGACCCCCAGGGCGCCGGGGGACGCTCGTCTGCCGTCCTAGTCCTGCCTCGCTCGCTCAACGGCCGCAAGCCGCCCGGCTAACGGACATCCGGAAGAGACCCTGACCCGCCACCAGCCCATCAGCATGCCGAGCGGGCCCAGGCGCGGGCGAGAGTGCCAGTGGCCGCAGCCGGGCGCGCCGACGTCGGCGCGAGAGATCTGCAGCCACTTGTACTCGGAGGGCGCCGCCAGCATCCGCTCCAACAGCTCGCGGTTGCGGGTTTCGAGCTCAGCCTGCTGCTGAAGCTCTCGCCGCGCGTCGCCGATCCTTCCGGCCAGCGAGTCGCGCACAGCCTCCAGTTCGCCGAGGCCGAGGGCGCGCGGCTCGGATGAGACCGCGGCAACGCCGGCGTCGATCTGCACACGCGGGAAAGCGTCGGCGAAGAGTGAGCCGAGCTGGGCTTCGAGGCGGCCGATCTGACGCCGCAGCTCTGCTCGGGCGAGCCGCTCGTCGCCATCCACGCGAAGCGTGGCACGCGTCTCTCGTTCGAGCAGATCCGGCATAGCTCGATACCGAGTGTAGATCAAGGGACCGACCGGATCGCGATGCTCTCGTTAAGCGGCGTTGAGCGTCGCAGCGACCATCCAGAGCGCCTCGTCGACCGCGATCTGAGGAACGCCCTCGACCTGGATCGCCGCAATCGCGATGCGGCGGGTGCGGCGGCTCACCTCACGGCCCTCGCCGGTGGCGCCGAAAAGCAGCCCGGACGGGGCCCGTTGATCGGCGATCAACAGCGTCCCCTGCGAAAGCTCTCCCGGACGGCCCTCGAGGGACTCGCCCGGGGCGGAGTCCCGAATGCAGAGCGCGCCCTCGAGCCGATCGGCGTCGAACGCCCGCAGCGCGATCCCAGTCTCCACCGTGGCGATCGTCAGCGCGTCGGTGGGGAGGCCATGCGTCTTGAAGCCACCGTCCTGCAGACGATCCAGGGCGAGCTGCTCGACCGGGGTGCGAGTGCGATCGGGGTCGAGGCCGATCTGGCGAAAGAAGACGCGGTAGGCCCAGGGGATGGGGCGTTCGCGCAAATGAATCGCGTGGGCGCCATAGAAGCGGTCGGAGGTCTCGCGGAGGCGCTTCTCGACCGGCTCGGGGCTACGGCCGGGGCGGCCGTCCAGCTCGATCCAGGAGATGCCAAGACCGGGGAACTCAGCCGCCACGTGCGGCGCCACCCAGCCCAGCGTCGGCGAGGGCTCCCAGCCCAGATCTGGATCGGCCGCGCTGGCGCTCACCCTCAGCTCCTCTCTGCCGCCCGGCTGGCGCGCAGCAGCCGCTCGACGCGCTCGCTCAGCTCGCCCACGTTCAGGTTGCCGATGGTGGCGCTCTCCAGCGTCCCACCCGGGTAGGCGTAGGCGAAGGTCGGACAGCCACCGACGCGGTAGAGGCTCGCCACGGCCCCATCGCGGTCATACCCGACCGGCATCTTCCAGCCCCGCTGTCGAATCAGCTCGCGGACGCTGTCGCGATCGTCGCGAATGTCCAGCGAGAGGA
>Ga0190265_10002947_pt1 | contig 11556 bp, 6 predicted proteins | sample Popmic124T_FD_133135 | JGI IMG/M metagenome (GOLD analysis project Ga0190265, IMG submission 133135) | Populus adjacent soil microbial communities from riparian zone of Indian Creek, Utah, USA - 124 T | ecosystem: Environmental > Terrestrial > Soil > Riparian zone | place: USA: Utah | collected...
TCGGCGAGACCGAGGACGGCATCGTCTACATGGTGATGGAGTACCTCGAGGGGCATTCGCTCGAGGAAGAGCTGGAGAAGGGCCCGCTCGAGTTGCGGCGCTCGCTGCGCATCACGCTGCAGGTCGCGCTCGGGCTCGGCCGCGCGCACGAGCTCGGCGTCGTGCACCGCGACATCAAGCCCGGCAACATCCACCTCACGCGCCGGCGCCTGGACCGCGACTTCGTGAAGGTGCTCGACTTCGGCGTCGCCCGCATCGAGCAGGACGCGCGCATCACCGGGCAGAACATGATCGTGGGCACGCCCGAGTACATCGCGCCCGAGCAGATCCGCTCGCACGTGCCGGCGCCGTCGTCGGACCTGTACTCGCTCGGCTGCGTGCTGTTCGAGATGCTGACCGGGCGCATCCCGTTCGAAGGCAAGACCACCGCGCTGCTGGTCAAGCACATCAACGAGCCGCCGGTGCCGCCGTCCCGGCACAATCCGGCGATCCCGCCCGAGGTCGACCGGATCGTGCTCAAACTGCTGCAGAAGAAGCCCGAGCATCGCCAGCGCGACGCCTACCACCTGGTCGAGGACTTGCAGCGCTTGCTCGATGCCTTGCCCGGCGTCTCGAGCAGCCGGCCCAACAACCTGGTCGTGACGCCGGCCACGCCGCTGCCCGTCAGCGACTTCCGGCTCGAAGAAGAAGACTGGGCGCGCACTGCGCGGCTCTACCGTCAGCTGATGCTGGAAGCCCATCCGCACGGCGCGTGGCCGCCGTGGATGGGTGACGCCGTTGCCGAGATCGAACGCGTGGTCGACGAAGTCCGCGTGCTGCGCACCGATCTGGAGCGCGCGGCGGCGAGCGCCACCGAGCACCAAGAAGGTGGCCGCGAGCCGCGCCGGCAGATCGGTCACGCGCTCGACGAGCTGTCCCAGGACGACAGCCGTCTCGGCCGGCAGATCGGCGAGCTGATCGAGCAGCTCGAGCCCGCGGACTCGCAGCTGGACGCGGCCGTGCACGCGGTGCTCAGCGGCGCGAGCGGCACGCCCAACGAGCTCAAGGCCGGCGACGTGGTCGCGAGCCACGACGAGCGGGCGCTGCGCGAGCTGGTGCGCGCGTGCCGCGAGCTAGCGCTCGGCCGCGAGCTGGTCTCGGAGCTGCGCGCTCGCCTGACCCGCAAGCAGGCGGAGCGCCGGGATTTGCGCTTCCAGATCGCGGCGCTCAAGCAAAAGCTCGACCAGCTGAACCAGGCGTCCACCGTCGACATGGCGGTCTGGCACGAGGAAACCCACCGGCTCAGCTGCGAGATCCAGGCCAAGCTCGAAGGCGTCGCCCCGGTCGCCAAGCGCATCGCCTCGGACCTGCAGCGCTATCCGGAGCTGCGCGACCGGCTGCCGCTCGAGCCGGCATTGCTGTGCTGAAGCGCGGTCCTGGGCGCGCGCGCCGGCCGACCGCCGTAGTGCCTATTTAGGTCACAACCCAGGGATGCTATGCCGACTCATCTTCGTCGGGCCGCTTGTCCTGCTGCGCGGGCGCCTCGAAGATGGAGGCCTCATGCGGTTCGCGACGGTTTGGCTGCTTTTGCTCGCCGGGTGCTCGGCGCTGGCGCCCTCCGCGGACCCCAATCGAGAGCTCGAGCCGCCCACCGCGATAGCAGCGGGCACGGGCAGCATGATCAGCGTGCCGCCGTCGTCGTCGCCGCCGACCCCCACCGGAGGCGGCGGCAGCCCGGCCCCCGCGCCGGGCTTCGACAACCCCTTCATGGAGCCGGTGCGCTCGGAGGAGCCGCCGGTGGCGATCAACGGCGGCACGCTGCTGATCGCCAAGGACGGGCACACGGCGATCGCCTCCGATCCGGACCGCGACCGCGTGTCGATCGCGGACCTGATCAAGGAGCAAGTGCTGGGCACGATCGAGCTCGACCCGGGCGACGAGCCGGGGCGCGGCGTCGAAGACGATGCGGGGCGCGTGCACGTGGTGCTGCGCCGGCGCGGTGAAGTCGCGAGCATCGCGCTCGCCACACGCACGCTGATCGAGCGGCGGCAGGTGTGTCGGGTGCCGCAGGGCATCGCGCACGACCCCGCGCGCGATGAGCTGCTGGTCGCCTGCAGCGAGGGCGAGCTGGTCGCGTTGCCGGCAGCCGGCGGCGAGGTGATCCGCCGCACGTTCGTGGATCACGACCTGCGCGACGTGATCGTGAGCAACGGCCGGCGCTACGTCTCACGCTTCAAGAGCGCGGAGCTGCTCGAGGTCGACGGCGACGACAAGGTCGTGAGGCGGTCCCTGCCCGGGCAGATCACCGGCCCATTCGTTTCGTTCATGCAGCCCACGCCGGAGGACCCCGCGCTGGCGAAGACCTTCGACGCGGTGGTCGCCTGGCGCACGATCGCGCTGGGCGACGGCCGCGTGATGATGCTGCACCAGCGCGCGCAATCGACGCCGATCGCGCTCGCGCTCGACGACGCGCACTCCGCCCCGCCCCCGATGCCGGGCGCGGGCCTGCCCCCGATCCCGGGCGCGGCGGGAGCCGGGGGGGGTAGCGCGTACGGCGGGAGCAACATGTGCGACTCGATCGTGCGCCCCGCGTTGAGCGCGAACCTCGGACCGGGCGACCCGCTGCTGTCGGGACCGGTGTTGCCGGCGGCGACGCTCGCGGTCGACGTGGCGATCACCTCGGACCGGCGCTGGCTCGCGGTCGCCGTCGCGGGCTCGCGCAGCGCCACCAGCGCGATGGTGGGCCAGGTCGGTGCGGTCGTGATGCGGGTCGATGGCTGGGCCATCGCCGCGCCCGGTGGGACCGGCCAGTGCCAGACGCCCGGCGTCGACACCGACGGCGCCTTGCTCGCAGGAGGCCAGGTCGTGGCGGTGGCGTTCGATGGCGACAATCGCCTGGTGATGCAAACGCGCGAGCCCAACCAGCTGCGCGTCGTGTCGGCGATCACAGACTGCATCGGCTGCAACGATGAGCCGGAGCTGGAGCTCGACCTCGGCGGTGTGCCCCGCCGGGACACCGGGCACGACCTGTTCCACGAGGACGCCGGCGCGGGCCTGGCCTGCGCCTCGTGCCACCCCGCGGGCGGCGACGACGGTCACACCTGGGTATTCGACAGCGTGGGCCAGCGCCGCACGCAGCTGTTCAACATGGGCATCGCGCAGACGCTGCCGCTGCACTGGGACGGCGAGTTCGGGAACCTCGACGCGCTGGTCAAAGAGGTATTCGTGCGTCGCATGGGCGGCCCGGAGCTCGAGCCCGAGCACGTGGGTGCGCTCGCAGCCTGGATCGAGACGCTGAAGCCGAACGCCCCGATGCGCAGCGCGGAAGACGCCGCAGCGCAGCGCGGCAAGGCGTTGTTCGAGTCCGCCGACGTCGGCTGCGCGAGCTGTCACAGCGGCCAGCTGCTGACCAACAACACCAGCGTCGACGTCGGCACCGGCGGCGTGTTCCAGGTGCCGTCCCTGGTCGGCGTCGCCTATCACCAGCCGTTCATCCACACCGGCTGCGCCAAGACCCTGCGCCAGCGCTTCGACCCGGCCTGCGGCGGCGACAAGCACGGCAACACCGCCAAGCTGAGCTCGAGCCAGCTCGACGACCTGGTCGCCTACCTCGAAACGCTCTGATCGTGCTACCGATCGCGCTTCACGGGATCACTGTGGAGCGAACATGCGGCGCATTTCGATAGCGGTCGGTTGGAACGGCGAGAACACCGAACAGGTCATCCGCGAAGCCAAGCTCGCGGACGACGCGGGGATCGACTCGATCGTCGTGGCCGAGACGTGGGGGCACGACGCCTTCACCATCCTGGCGCTGCTCGCGCGCGAGACGCGGCGGGTCAAGCTCGGCACCGCGATCGTCAACATCTTCTCGCGCAGCCCGGCCGCGCTCGCGCAGCACTTCGCGAGCCTGGACCAGCTGTCGGGCGGGCGGATGTTCATCGGCCTCGGCACGTCGGGCCCGAACGTGATCGAGCACTTCCACGGCGTGAAGTTCGAGAAGCCGTTCACGCGCATGCGCGAGTACGTCGAGATCATCGACAAGCTCATGCGCGGCGAGAAGCTCGACTACGAAGGCGAGGTGTTCAAGCTCGGGCGCGGCTTCACCCTGCGCTTCGCGCCGCTGCGCCCGCACATCCCGATCTGGATCGCGTCGATCACGCCCAAGTCGGTCGCGCAGACGGTCGCCATCGCCGACGGCTGGATCCCCATCTTCCTGCCCAAGGAGCGCTGGCAGGATCAGCTCGGCGCGTTCCACGAGCAGGTGCGCACGGCGGGCAAGGATCCCGCGCAGTTCACGGTGCGTTGCCCGTACTCGGTCACGGTCACCGACACCCCGGAGCGCGCGGCCGCTGCGCGCCGCGGCAACGCCGCCTTCTACATCGCGCGCAGGGGCAACTTCTACTACGAGCACTTCGTGCGCATGGGCTACAAGGCCGAGGCCGACGCCGTGCGCGCGGCCTGGGAGAGCGGCGGCTCGGCTGCCGGCGCGGCCGCCCTGCCCGACCACCTGGTCGACCAGCTCGGCATGGCCGGCCCGGTCGAAGCCTGCTGCGACGCCCTGGACGAGGCCGCAGGAGCCGGCTTCACCCTGCTTTCCACCATGGTCGTCGAGCGCGACGAAGCCAAGCGCGTCGAGATCTACAGGCGCTTGGTCGGGTAAGAAATTGAACAGGAAGGCGGGAAGGCGGGAAGTACGAGAGATATAATTCTGACTTCCCGTCTTCCCGCCTTCCTGTTCACTCTCCCACCGCCAGCTTGACGACCCCGGGGGGCCGCCCCACCCTTGCGCCGGTGAAAACCGGCAACAAGACGGCGCCGGGCGGCGAGCGCACGATCCACTTCGTCTCGCTCGGCTGCCCCAAGAACCGCGTCGACACCGAGGTGATGCTCGGCGTGAGCGGCCAGGCCGGGTACCGCGTGGTCGACGACGCGACGGCGGCCGAGATCATCGTGGTCAACACCTGCGGCTTCATCGAGTCGGCGAAGCAGGAGTCGATCGACACCATCCTCGAGCTCTCGCAGCTGAAGAAGGACGGCGCGTGCAAGCGCCTGGTGGTCGCGGGCTGTCTGACCCAGCGCTACCCGGAAGAGCTCAGCAAGGGCATGCCCGAGATCGATCACCTGCTCGGCTCGAGCGACATGCTCGCGCTCGGCCGGATCCTGGCTGACGGCGAGCACGGCGAGCGCGCGCCGCGCATGCTGGTCGGCAACCCCGCGGACTACATCTGGAAGCTCGGCGATCCGCGCCAGCTCTCGCTCGCGCCGCACAGCGCCTACGTGAAGATCGCCGAAGGTTGCTCGCGCAAGTGCGCGTTCTGCGCGATTCCGTCGTTCCGCGGCACGCAGCGCTCGCGCCCGATCGCCGACGTGGTCGCCGAGGTCGAGCGGCTGTGCAATGCCGGCACCGTCGAGATCAACCTGATCAGCCAGGACACGGTCTCGTACGGCCGGGATCTACGCGACGGCACCGACCTCGAGCAGCTGATCAAGGCGCTGCTGCAGGTCGAGTCGCTCGGCTGGCTGCGCTTGTTCTACCTGTATCCCGACGCGCTCGGCGACGAGATCGTCGAGCTGCTGGCCGCGGACAACAAGCTCGTGCCCTACGTCGACATGCCGATGCAGCACGCGACCGACCGCATGCTCAAGCGCATGCGCCGGGGCTACAACCAGAAGCGGCAGCGCGAGCTGTGCGCGCACCTGCGGCAGGCCGTGCCCGCGCTCAGCTTCCGCACCGCGTTCATCGTCGGGCATCCCGGCGAGACGCAGGAAGACTTCGACGCGCTGTGCGAGTTCGTCGAGGCAAGCGCGTTCGATCACGTCGGCGTGTTCCGCTACTCGCACGAGGAAGGCACGCACAGCGGCACGCTGGAAGACCTGGTGGACGAGGACACGGTCAGCGCGCGCATCGAGCAGTTGATGGGCATCCAGCGCGCGATCAGCCGCAAGAAGCTGCGCGCGCGCATCGGACAGACCCTGGAGGTCCTGGTCGAAGGCCTGAGCGACGAGAGCGAGCTGTTGCTGCAAGGCCGCCACGCCGGCCAAGCCCCCGACGTCGACGGCGTCGTCCTGCTCACCAACGGCACCGCCCAACCCGGCGAGCTCCGCCGCGCCAAGGTCAAACAAGCAGCAGACTACGACCTGGTCGCCGAGCTGCTCCCCGACCGCGCAGCGAGAGCCCGACCAGCCGGGACGGCGGTCAGCAAGAAGCGCGCGCGGTTGCCTCTGGCGCCTTGAGCCCAACTGGACCCGCTCGCTGCTCGCGAACGTCACTTCGAAGGGCTGCAGCGGTTACCGACGAGGACCTGCAGCGCTGGGCGCGACGGCTGCGCGGGGCGATCGACTCTGACGGCTGAGGCGCGGCTGAGGCCGACGACCCACCCCGGCGCGTCGACTTGTGGTCCAACGCCTCTACCGCTAGCTTGGCTTCCGTCGTGAGCTCGGGGGCCTTCGAATCGATGCCGGAGCTCGAGCTGGACCGCCGTCTCGCTCGCGCGCGGATCGCAGCGGAGCTGTTCGGCGCGAAGCCAGAAGCCGTACGCGTCGGGCGCTTCGAGCTGGTGCAGCGCCTCGGGCGCGGCGCGATGGGCACGGTCTACGAAGCGCTCGACGCGGAGCACGGCGGACGCGTCGCATTGAAGGTGTTGCGTCGCGTCGACGCCCGCGGCGTGTACCGGCTGAAGCGGGAATTTCGCTCGCTCGCGGGCACCTCGCATCCCAACCTCGTTTCGCTCGGCGAGCTGTTCTGCGAGCAGAGCGCGTGGTTCTTCAGCATGGAGCTGATCGAGCAGGGCGCGCCCTTCGACAGCTGGGTGCGGCCCGATTGCGGGCCTTGCGACGAGCGACGCTTGCGCGACGCGCTGTTGCAGTTGGTGACTGCGGTCAGCGCGTTGCACGGGGAGGGCAAGCTGCATTGCGACCTGAAGCCCAGCAACGTGCTGGTCACGCCTGCGGGCCGTGTGATCGTACTGGACTTCGGGCTGGTCGAGGAGATCGCGCTCGACCACAGCGCGGTTGCGCGGCACACGGGCCCGCTGGGGACTCCGGCTTATCTCGCCCCCGAACAGGCCGACGGCGGCGCTGCGAGCGAGGCGAGCGATTGGTACGCGGTCGGCGTGATGCTGTTCGAAGCGCTGACCGGACGCCTGCCGTTCTCCGGTGCCCCTCTGGCCGTGCTGAATGCGAAGCGGGCATGCGACGCGCCTGCTGCGGAGCCCGACGCAGGACCCGGTGCGCAGCTCGAGGATCTCTGTGCGCTCTGTGACAGGTTGCTGGGACGCGAGGCCGCCCGGCGCCCGCGTGCGGCCGAAGTCCTCGCCCAGCTGCGCTGCCAATCGCGTCCCACGAATGTTCCAGCGCTGGCAGGGGAGTCGAGCGGCGCGCAGGCGATCGCGCCCCTGTTCGTCGGCCGCGAGGTCGAGCTCGCCACGATGAGGGCAGCATGGGCGGAAGCTCGCGCCGGAGCCGCGGTGACGTTGCTCGTCGGTGGACGTTCGGGCGTGGGCAAGAGCGCGCTGCTCGATCGCTTCGCGGCCGAGCTCGGCGACGACGTGCTGGTGCTGCGCGGGCGTTGTCACGAGCAGGAGTCGGTGCCGTACAAGGTCTTCGACTCGGTCGTCGGTGCGCTCGGTGAGCACCTGCGCGGTCTGCCTCGGGAGCGAGCGCTGCGGCTCGTGCCACGCCACGTGCTCGCGCTCCTGCAGCTGTTCCCGGAGCTCGGTCGCGTGCAAGCCGTCGCCGGAGCGGCCGATGCGCAGGGCGCTGCCCTGAGCGCGCCGCTGCGCGATGCTCGGGAGCTGCGCCGCCGGGCGTTTGCCGCACTCAAGGAGCTGCTCCTGCGCTTGACGGACGGCACGCCAGTCGTGGTCGTGGTCGACGACCTGCAGTGGGGCGACCTCGACAGCGTGCTGATCATGGACCACGTGCTCGGACCGCCCGATCCCACGCCGTTGCTGTTCGTGGGCGCCTTTCGCAGCGAGGAAGTGGCTGCGAGCGATTTCTTGCGCTCGCTGCTGGCGCGCGGCTCGGCCCGCACCGGCGCCAAGCCGCGCGTGCTCGAGCTACAGCCGCTGCCCACCGCGACGGCGGTCGAGCTCGCGCGCGCGCTCTTGGCGCACGAAGGTGTACGCGAGCAGGACGAGCCCGAGGCCATGGCGCAAACCCTGGCCGCCGAAGCGGAAGGCGTGCCGTTTTTCATCGGTGAGCTGGTGCGGCACGTGAAGACGTCCCCGCAGGCGGGCTCGCCCGCATGCCGCCGCAGCTTGACGTTGGAGCAGGCGCTGACCGAACGCGTCTCCGCACTCTCCACGCCGGCGCAGAGCTTGCTGAAGGTGATCAGCGTCGCGGGCGGCCCGATCGAGTGCGCCTTTGCGCTCGCTGCCGCTGGCCTACCGCTTGACGATCGCGTGGCGCTGCAGGCGCTGCGCAGCGCCCACCTGGCGCGCTCGCGCGGGGCACGGCCGCTCGACGCGGTCGAGACCTATCACGATCGGATCCGCGAGATCGTCGCGCAGCAGCTCGACCCCGAGTGCAAGCGCGTGATCCACACCGCGATCGCGGCCGCGAAGTCCGCGGCGGGCGTAGCCGATCCCGAACGGCTGGTCGCCCACTTTGCGGGCGCCGGCGATCACCTGCGCGCTGGCGAGACCGCCGTCGCCGCCGCTCGCGCGGCCAACGAGAAGCTCGCATTCAGTCGTGCTGCGGAGCTCTACCGCCGCGGGGTCGAGCTGCTCTCACCAGAGCATGGCGCCCGGCTCGGGCTGTACGAGCATCTCGGCAACGCGCTGTCCAACGCCGGGCGCGGCGCGCAGGCGGCGGAAGCATTTCTGATGGCCGCCAGGCGCTGCGACGGCGCCGAGGCCCGGCGGCTCACGCGTATGGCCATCCAGCAGTACTTTCGCAGCGGCCGAACCGATCAGGCCTGTGCGCTCGCGGACGAGAGCTTCCGGTCGGTCGGGTTGCGCTTCCCGGGTACGAAGCTGCAGGCGTATCTGCAGTTCGCGCGTAGCCAGGTTGCGATCGCGGCGCGGCGTTCGCGTAGACCCGAGCTGCAGCGGACCGAGCTGCAGCGCGAGCGGCTGCAGACGCTGGAGGTGACCTTTCGCGAGCTCAGCATGCTCGACCCGGTGCGCGGCGCAGCGCTGCAGGCGCAGTTCCTGCGCTACGCCAGCCAGGTGCATGATCCCGAGCGCGAGCTACACGCGCTCGCATGGCAAGCCTTGCGCGCGGCGCTCACGCGTAGAAACCCGCAACCGGCGCTCGACCTGTTGCAGCGCGTGAACGCGCTCGCCGAACGTCACCCCACTCCGTACGCGAACGCCACCGCGAAGAGCGCACAGGCGGGCTGCGCGCTGTTCCTGCGCCGCATGTGCGATGTGGTCGCGCCGGCCGAGGAAGCGGAGCGCATCCTGCGCGAGCACTGCGCCGGAACGCAATGGGAGCAGCACATCACCGCCACCTACCGGTACGCGGCCATCGAGCAAGCCGGAGGCTTCCAGGCGATTCTGAACGAAGCGCCGCTGCGCGCCCGCGAAGCGCTGGACCGCGACGACCGCTTCGGTAGCGCCGCGCTGACGTTGTTCGTGACCTTCACGCACGTCGCGCTCGACCAGCCGGATGAAGCGCTGCGCTTCCTCGACGATCAGGAGAGGAACCTCTCCGAGTCGCTCTACAACGTGTTCCAGGTATGGGCCGCGATCCGCCGCACGCACACCTTGCTCTACCGCGGAGACGCGCAGGAAGCGCTGCACCGAATGCGGCTCGAGCACCGGCGCTTCAGCGCGAGCTCCATGGCCAGAGTGCAGTTCTATCGCACCACCATGCAGTGTTTGCTCGCGCGCTGCGAGCTCAGCGGCGACGGATCGCCGCGTGCGATCGCCGCGGCGGAGCACTGCGCGCGCGCCGCCGCCGCCACGAAGCGGCCGCACGCCGAGGCGCTCGCTCTCTTGCTGCTCGCCGAAGCCGCGCACCGGCGCGGCGCGGTCGAGCAAGCCGTCGCCCACCTGCGCGATTGCGTCGCACGCGCCCCCGCGCTGCACGCTCCGATGCTGGGCGTGTACGCGCAACGGGCGCTCGGGCGCGTGCTCGCCGGCGACGAAGGCCAGGCGTGGGTGCGCGTTGCGGACGACAAGCTCAAGGCGGAAGGGGTTTGCGCGCCGGAACCCTGGACCCGGGTCTGGATCAACCTCGGGGCCTGAACGGGTCGAGTCGCTGCAAGCCTGCAAGCCGCGCTTGCAGGATTGCCGCGTGACTGGGACCGCGCGGCGCACGATTCTCGGCGATGTCAGCTCAACAGGAGAACGCGCCGATGAAACTGTACTTTCACCCCGTTTCGACCACGTCCCGCACGATCATGCTGTTCGCCAGCGAAGCCGGCATCGGGCTCGACTACCAGCTGGTCGACTTGATGAAGGGCGAGCACCTGCAGCCCGCGTACCTGGCGATCAACCCGAACGGCCTCGTGCCGCTGCTCGAGGAGGGCGACTTCCGGTTGTCCGAGAGCTCCGCGATCCTGAAGTATCTCGCGGACCGCGCCGAGTCGCCCGCGTATCCCAAGGCGCTCAAAGAGCGCGCGCGGGTGAACGAGACCATGGACTGGATCAACAGCAACCTGTACCGAGACTTCGGCTACGGCGTCGCGTACCCGCAGATGTTCCCGCATCACCGCCGCCCGAGCGACGTGCTGCAAGACGGCACCTTGGCGTGGGCTCAGGCCAAGACGCGCGGCTGGCTCGCCACGCTCGACAAGAGCATGCTCGGCCCGAAGAAGCCGTTCCTGTGCGGGGAGCAGGTGTCGATCGCCGACTACTTCGGCGCGCCGATCCTCACGCTCGGGGATCTGATGCGGGCCGACTACGCGGACTATCCGAACGTTCGCCGCTGGCTCGCGAACATGCGCGCGCTGCCCACGTGGCCCAGGGTCAACGAGGCCTTCTACGGCTATGCCCAGGCGGTCAAGGATCAACCCTTCCTGACCCCGTGAAGGAGCGCGCTGCACCATGATCAAGAAGCTTCACCACGCGGCCTATCGTTGCCGGAGCTCGGAGCAGACACGGGCGTTCTACGAGGACTTTCTCGGCTTGCCCCTGGTCGACGCGTTCGTGATCAGCACGACCAAGACCGGGCGTGAGGCCGATGTGCTGCACTCGTTCTATCGGCTCGATGACGGCTCGTGCCTGGCCTTCTTCGAGGCGCCCGAGCAGCCGTTCGAGTTCAAGGATCAGCACGACTTCGACCTGCACATCGCGCTCGAGGTCGATCGCGCGGTGCTTCAGCCGATGCTCGCGAAAGGCAAGGCCGCGGGCATCGAGACCCGCGGCGTGAGCGATCACAAGTTCATCCAGTCGATCTACTTCCGCGACCCGAACGGCTACGTGGTCGAGCTCACCGCCAAGGCCGAAGGCCACGACGACACGCTCGATCCATCGAAGAACGGTGCGCGCGAACGCCTCGCACGCTGGACCGAACGCCACAGCGCAAGCAGCCGATGAATCGCCGCCGATAAATCGCGAGCGCCTTTACTCGACCTCCCGGCTCGGCTAAGGCCCCAAGCAAGGGCCAGTTGTCCCGAGTCGGGAGCCA
>Ga0190265_10002948_pt1 | contig 11553 bp, 10 predicted proteins | sample Popmic124T_FD_133135 | JGI IMG/M metagenome (GOLD analysis project Ga0190265, IMG submission 133135) | Populus adjacent soil microbial communities from riparian zone of Indian Creek, Utah, USA - 124 T | ecosystem: Environmental > Terrestrial > Soil > Riparian zone | place: USA: Utah | collected...
AGGGGAGGGAACGACGTATTTCCCGTTCTCGAGTTTGTACTGCTCTTTGACGCGGCCCGTGATGTAGAGGTAGTTGTCGTCGTCGAGGTGCCCCATGTCGCCGCTGCGAAAGCCGCCATCGGGCGTGAACACGGCGTCGGTCTCGGCCTTGTTCTTGTAGTAGCCCTGCATGACGTTCGGCCCGTAGATGACGATCTCCCCGTTTTTGGGATCGCCGGTCACCTGGGTATCGATGACGACCCGCACGCCGGGAATGGGCCGCCCGACGCTGCCGAGCTTGCGATGGCCTGGTACGTTGCACGAGACGATGGGGCTGGTCTCGGTGAGTCCGTAACCTTCGTAAACGGTGATGCCGAGCCCATCGACGAAATCGGCGACTTCCCGGGCCAGCGCCGCCGCGCCCGACACCGCGTATTTGAGGTTGCCGCCGAACCGAGCCCGGACCTTGGAGAAGACGAGCTTGTCGGCGAGCGCCAAGGTCACCGACTCGAACGGGCCAATCGGCTGATTCTGGCGTTTTTTGGCGGCAATGCGAAGCCCGGCGCGAAATAGCGATCGGATGGGCGCGGGCTTGCTCTGCATCTGCTTTTCGACGCCCGAGTAAATCCGGTTGAAAATGCGGGGCACCGCGAACAGAACCGTCGGCTTCACCTCAGCCAGGTAGGGGACGATCTTCTCGTTGGAGTCGCAGATGCCGGTCGACGCGCCGATGGAGACGAGGATGTGCAGCTCGCAGGTATGGCCGAAGGAGTGGGCCCAAGGGAGAAACGACAAGCTCCGATCACCGTCGGCGATGGGGAGGTTCGTCTGCACGGCGAGCACGTTGGACACGACGTTGTTGTGCGTGAGCACGACCCCTTTGGGGTTGCCGGTGGTGCCCGAGGTATAGAGGATCGCCGCGATGTCCGTGCCTTCCGGGCGCACGATGGCCGCCGGCTGAGCGGCGCCTTTTTGCAGTAGGTCCGGGTAGGTGGCGACGCCGCCCGCTTTTCCGTCGGACCCGGCGGTGATCACAGCCAGGTGCTTGAGCGTGGGAATTTGAGAGGGAAAGCCCTTGGTTTTTTCGAGGATGGCAAGGTTCGCGACGAACAGCACTTTGAGCTCGGAATCGCGCACGATGAACGCCCAGTCCTTGTCGAGCTGGGATTCGTACATGGGCACGATGACCGCGCCGAGACCGTAGACCGCGTACGCAATCGCCGCCCATTCCACGCGGTTATTGGAGATGATGCCGACCTTGTCCCCGCGACCTACCCCCAGGGTGGCCAGGCCGCCGCGCATCTGGTCGACGAGCTTGCCGAAGTCCGCGTAAGTGATGTACCGCCACTGGTCGCCGGTCTTGGTGCCGAAGAGCTCCAGGGGGCCGTACCTCTTCAGGCTATTGGTGAGAACGTCGACAAGCGAAACGATCGACTGAGGCTCTGTCATTGGGGGCGGATTACACTATCATTTCGCCGTGAAGTGCAAGCGGCTACAACGCCTGTGGCGGCTTTGCAGAACGCCACTGGCGTCATCCCGGAGTCGTCATCAGAATTCCCCCCGTCCGCACGATCACCCACCGTCCGATTTCGATCCATGCCGAGCTATACCGTCAAAACCTTTGGCTGCCAGATGAACGTGCACGACTCGGAGCGCATCGACGAGACGCTTCGCGAGGCCGGGTACGCGCCGGCGACCGATCCGGACAGCGCGGACCTCATCGTCATCAATACGTGCAGCGTGCGCGAAAAGGCCGAGCAAAAGTTGCGGAGCCTGGTCGGCACGTTGGCCGATGTCAAAGCCGCTAGGCCGGAAACGGTCATCGCGGTGGCCGGCTGTCTGGCTCAGCAGGAGGGCCACAAGCTGCTCTCTCGGATGAAGCAGATCGACATCGTGCTCGGACCGGACAACATCGTCGAGCTGCCGCGTCTCGTGGAAGAGGTCCAAGGAGGTGCGCCGCCCATCGTGCGCACGGTCTTCGACGTGGACGAGCCGGTGTTTTTGCGCGCGCGCCCCGATCCGCGACATCACGTGGCCCCCACCGCTTTCGTGACGGTGATGAAAGGCTGCGACGAACGCTGCTCGTTCTGCATCGTCCCGCACACGCGCGGCCCGGAGCGTTACCGTCCGAGCTCGGAGGTGGTCGAAGAGATCCGCACCCTCGCGCTCGCCGGCGTGCGCGAGGTGACGCTGCTAGGACAAACGGTGAACAGTTATCGCGATCCCGAGCACGCGCTCGCGCCGGCCCCCTCGGCTTCTTCGAGCGATCCGGACGAGAGCGAGTTCGCGGCGCTTCTTCGCCGCATCTCCCAGGCCGTTCCCGACCTTTCGCGCCTGCGCTACACGAGCCCGCATCCGCGGCACGTAACGCCGTCGCTCGTCGCCGCGCATCGCGATCTCGACGTCCTCGCGCGGCACGTGCACCTGCCGGTGCAGTCGGGCAGCAATCGCGTGTTAAAGCGCATGATCCGACGCTACACGAGGGAAGAATACGTCGAACGCGCCGAGCGACTCCGATCGGCCCGCCCGGGCCTCACCCTGAGCACCGACATCATCGTCGGCTTTTGCGGAGAGACGGACGAAGACTTTCAAGAGACGCTCGATCTCGTCCGCGCCGTCGGCTTTGCCGGCCTTTTCGGGTTCAAATATTCGCGCCGGCCGTATACGCCGGCGCAGAAACTCGGCGACGATGTGCCGGAAACGACCAAGTCGCAGCGTCTCACCGCGCTGTTTGCACTCGCTGAAGAGCTGCAGAGCGACAAACTCAAAGCGCTGGTAGGCTCGACTGAGCACGTCCTCGTGGAAGGGGAGAGCAAGGCCGGGTCAGGCAAGGTCACCGGCCGCACCGCGCGCAACGAGATCGTTCACATCGGCGACCCCGACGGCGCGTCGCTGGTGGGAGAAATCGTCGAAGTCGAGATCGTGGGCTCGTTCAAACATTCGCTCCTCGGCGCGATCACGCCGCGTTATGAGGCCACCCGCCGCTCCGGTAGCCCGCGCCGCGCATCTCGCCGCGTGCTGCCCCTCTTGGCCGCGGATTCGTGAGCGCATGGCCAACCTGTTGCCTTACGGCGGAACGGTGCCGATCTTGGGACGCGATGTTTTCATCGCCCCGGGGGCGTACGTCATCGGCAACGTCACCATCGGCGACGAATCGAGCGTGTGGTTCGGCGCCGTGCTGCGCGGCGATGTTGGGGCGATCGTCATCGGCGCGCGCACCAACATTCAAGACCTATCCCTCGTTCACATGACCGGCGGCGTCTCGAACGCACGCATCGGCGACGACGTCACGGTGGGGCACGGCGTCACCCTGCACGGATGCGATATCGGCGATCGATGCCTCGTGGGGATGGGGAGCATCCTTCTCGACGGCGTGCGCGTGGGCGACGATTCGGTCGTCGCTGCCGGCTGCTTGATCACGCCGCGCATGGTGATCCCACCGGGCTCGCTCGTGCTCGGCAGGCCGGCCAAAGTCGTGCGCGCCGCGACGGCCGCGGAGAGGCGGCTCGGTATCGAGGGCGCGGCGCATTACGTCGAAAACGCGAAAAAATACCGCGCCAACCTGGGGGCACTACCGGTGCAAGGCGCGCGCTCGGAACCGCCCGAGAGCGCGTCGGTCAACCCCCGCCGACGAAGTGGACAATCTCGACGACGTCCCCCTCGCTGAGGACGGCGTGACCGTGCTCGGCGCGAGGCACGACCTCGAGGTTTCGCTCGACCGCGACAGGGCCGCCATCGAGGCCGAGATGCGCGACGAGCTCGCGCACCGTCATCCCCTTGGGAACTTCGCGCTGAGCGCCATTCACCGTGACCCGCATGACGGGCCTATGTTTGCATATTGGCCTGGCGCCGCCAGTCGATCAGCGGCGCGTCGGCTTGCGGCTGTCCGCGGCGGCCAAAGTCGGAGGCGGCGGGAGCTTGAGAATGCCGTCGATGGGTTCGGCGAGACCGGAGATCCCCGTCGACGCGACGACGATGCCCACCACGCGCCCCTCGCGATCGACCAGCGCGCTGCCGCTCGTGCCGGCCGGGTAGGGATGGTTCATGACGAGGAGCGGATCGGCGGAGGCGCGCTCTTGCCGTCGAATGAGCTGCGCGCAGATGCGTTCGCGCAGGATGCCGGTAGGTCCGCGCCGCATGTGCCACGCGCAGAGGCGCGCCCCGATCGGCACGCTGGCCGCGGTCGCCATCTCGAAGCCTTCCCAGGGCAACTTGCCGTCTGCCTCGAGGACGGACAAATCGACTTCGCCGGCGGCGTCGACTTGTCGGATGGGCGTGAGGCGGTGTTGTTCGTCTGCCACTTCGACATTGCGATGATCGGCGCAGTGCCGCGCCGTCACGATGCGTGTGCCCCGTTCGGGAACGCGCACCGCCGCGGCCGAGCAAGTGCGCGGGCTGCGCTTTTCGTGGCGGGCCGGGCGCATCACGCCGGAGACGAGCATCTCGGCCTTCTCCGAGCGAGGCTCGTCGCTCTCGACGAGAAGCGTGTTCGGCATGACGAGGGGAGGTGAGCCGTTCGGCTTGACGAGGGATGCTCCCGCGCCGGGGGCGTCGACGAGCGCGAGCCCCGCCGCTAGCGCGGCCGTACCGCGTTTCATCCACCGGTGAAAAGTCGTCATTTGTATCGCCTGCCCAGCCCCCAAGGGTCCTCTCTTTCCGACGAAGCGCAAGCGCGAAATCGTCACAAATTCCGCAGTTAGGGGCGAAAGAGCCGATTTCCCGTGCCTCGCCTGGCGTGGGCGGGAGGGGTCGGGGCCGTCCAGAGTAGGGCTAGCCAAGCGGCTGACCTACCTTCGACCAGACCCGCAGGATGACGGTGTTCGATGCCGCTCCACGGGAAACGTCGATCCGAACAACCTCCTCCATCGACAGCGCTGGAAGGCGATGCAAAAGACGCTGCTCGACGAAATCGCGACGTGAGCGCTCCGACGCCTTGCTGAAGATCTCGTCTCCCTCGACGATGAAAGTCGAGATCTCGAAGATCTCCGCGGGTTCCGGGGCGGGCAGCGACACCTGCGAGGTACGGGCCTGCGCATTCGCGAATGACGCGGCCTGGCGAGCTTCGGCTTGTGCTTGTCGTTCCGCGTCGGCCATCATGGCCCTGGCATCGGCGGCCAGCGCCTCGTCGATGGCCGCCATCGTGGCGCGTCCGACCGACGCCTCGCCGATGGTGATGACTTCGGGCGACGACGACTGCTCGGGACGCGTCGCGCTCCCTGGACGGTCTTCGTAGCCCAGCGTATCGAGCTGGGGGCGATGTTTTTTCGGCACATCGCGCGCCAGCTCGTCGGCAATGGCAGAGAGCGTTTCTCGGCCCGCGACCGCGCGGCGCAAGGTGATTTCCGGTTGCGAAGGCTGGTGACGCGCCGGTTCGGGACGGGGTGCATCGGGGCGTGGCGGCCGGGAACGGCTGGAGCGAGCCGCCGAAACCGAATTCGTGGACGGGCGCGCCGATCCCGAAGGAGGGCGCGACGTTGCGCCGCTGGGCCGCGGCGTGAAGTCGGGCGGGCGCGCCGTCTTGCGCGACGGCGCAGCCGAATCGCGCTGGGGCCGCTTACGATCCGGCTTGCCTGTTTTGACCGCCACGAGGGGAGCCTCCGTCAGCGAACGATGCCCGAACCAAAGTATCGCACGGCCGAAGGGCCCAGAGTAATTAAGAGCTGCTCTTGCGAGGGGCGCCGATTACTTCTAAGCTTGACGTCAGGCGTGGACCGGACACTCTGACCGGCCGCGACCCGGAGGAAATATGTACGGTCCGACCCATCTCCCGAAAGGGGAGAAGCTTCGCAAGGTCACCGTCCCCGAGATTCGCGACCGAAAGAGCCACGGCCCTTCGATCGCCATGGTGACGGCATACGACTTTACCATGGGGCGCCTTCTCGACGAGGCCGGCGTCGACATCGTGCTCGTCGGCGACTCGCTCGGCATGGTCGTGCAGGGGTTGCCCAACACGCTGCCGGTGACCGTCGATGAGATCTGTTACCACGGCCGCGCCGTTGCGAGGGGCCTTCGGCGCGCTCACCTCGTCGGCGACATGCCCTTCATGAGCTTTCAGGCCTCGCCGGCGCAAGCCATCGAGAATGCCGGCAAGCTGATGAAGGAGGGTGCGTTCGAGAGCGTCAAGATCGAAGGTGGCATCGAGGTCGCCGATCGCGTCGCGCAGATGGTCTCGATGGGCATTCCCGTGATGGGCCACGTGGGCCTCGTTCCCCAGCGCGTCCACGCCTTCGGCGGATTCCGCGTGCAGGGCAAAACCGACGAGGCCGCCGATCGCATCGTCGCCGATGCGGAGGCGCTCGAGCAGGCAGGCGTGTACGCCATCGTTCTCGAAGCGATGCCGGCCGAAGTTGCCTCGCGCGTGACGCGCGCGGTGAGCGTCCCGACGATCGGCATCGGCGCCGGCCGCGGTTGCGACGGTCAAGTTCTGGTCTGTACCGATCTGGTCGGGATGTCGCGCGGGCATGCACCCCGCTTCGTCAAGCACTTCGCCGAAGTCGGCGACGCGATTGTCGGCGCGACGCAAGCTTTCATCGACGAGGTTCGCGCCGGTACCTTTCCCGACAAGGAGCACGAATACCAAGCCGCGCCGCTCGGCGCAGTTCGACGCACCGCCGGCGAGTGAACGACGAGCGCACTCCCGTCTGCGACGGGAGCGCGCCGGCCGCGAGTCGGGCTACTTCTTGTCCTTGTCGCCCTGGGGCGCGTCGGCCTTGGGCGTGTCTGCTTTCGGCGCGTCCTTCGCGGCGGGCTTGTCGGTCTTGGCGGCCGGCGCTTTGTCGGTCTTTTCCGCCTTGTCGACTGCCGGTTTCTTGTCGCCTTCGGGCTTGGCATCCGTTTTGGCGGCCTTCGGCTTGGGGAGTAGCCCAGTCTGGGCGAGTAGCTCGACGCTGTTGGCGTACGCCGTGCCCGCCTGAATCTTGCCGTCCTTGATGGTCATGATGTCGAGACCGTGCAGGGACACCGGCTTCTTCGTTGCCTTGAGCGGTCCGAGCGCCCCGTTGTGCGTGCCGTTCATGGTCGATTCGGCGATGGTGAACTCGTCGACCGAAAAAACGGTATCGACGGCCAGCTTACCGTCCGGAAATGCCTTGGCGAACGCCTGGAACGATTTCTTCCCTTCCGCTTTGCCCGTCACGTCCTTGGGCATCGCCATGTCGCTCCAGATGGCGTTGTCCGCCATGGCACCGAGGAAATCGGCTTCCGACTTCTTGTCGAACGCGCCGTACATCCCCTTCACGATCTCGGATTGCTTGTCCTCGTCGGGCGTCCCCTTGGCGACGTGCCAAGTCGGATCACCGCTCGGCATCGGCGCCACCGGACGCGCAGGATTTTTGTGCTGGCCGAGCTGCGCCATGAGGGTGGAGCCGTCCAAGTAGCGATGCTCTTGCTTGATGAGTCCCTCGGGCGTGAGCCACAGGACGCCCGCGCCGCGGACGCCGACCGCTTTACCGGTCGGCTTGATGCCCATGAACTCGCCTTTGTGCGTGCCGTTCATCACCCATTCGACGACGAGGATCTCGCCTTTGACGTAGACGTGGGATTCGGCGATCTTGAAGTCGGGAAACCCGTCGAAGAACTTCTGTGCGTCGGAAGCAATCGCTTCGCGGCCTTTGTTCTCGCCGAACCCGTAGGTGATCGAGACGCCATCGGGAGCGAACCCCTCGGCGAACTTCGCGGCTTCGTGCGCATTCAATGCCGCCATACCGGCGCGGTTCGATTGCTTGGCAAGCTCGAGCAGGGACGGCTTGGGCGGCTCGGGAGGCGGCGTCGGCTCGGGGGGCGCAGGTGCTGCGACCGGTGGCGGTGGAGGAGGTGGCGTTTGCGGCGGCGGAATCGCTTCGCTCTCGCCACCGCAAGCCGAAATCAATACCGCCACCAGTGCAGCGCCGCAGATCGTCTTCGCCATGGCCATCCTCCCAAATGTGAGCCATGGGCAATCCCTTTTTTCCGCCCTTGAGTCAACCCCAATCGCGTTTGGTAATCGCGCGACTCCGCGGAGTTTCCAGTGCGCTCGCGTCATCAATGCCGACCAAGCGCGCGGAGGCGCCGGCGTCGTTTACACACAGTGTGTGTCGATACTGTTTCGACGATGTCGCCAAGGCTCATCTTGCTTCGTGCATGCTGGATTGCGCGTAGACCAAGACGACTCGATTCGGTGTTGGGAGCAGGGACGTATCTGTTAGGCGTTTCTCTTGAGCCAGCCCAATGCAAAGACGCCCAGACCGAGGAGTGCCACGGCCGTAGCCGCCTTCCTCCATCCGCGCAAGCGCAGCCCGTGATGTGTCTTTATCAAGTGTTTTCGCTCCGCGGGATCGTCGATTTCCATGAGCGCTCCCGAGACGCCCCCTTCGTCGGCCATGGACGCGACACGAGCTTCGTCGAGCGGCGAAGCATCGCTGTCGGTTCCGCGCTCGGACGTCGCGTCGCGCGGGGACATGAAGTCGTGCGGCGAGGGGATGTCATTGGAGTTGGTCATGACAGAGACACGAGCAATTCGTGTGCCTTGCGGCCTTGTGCATTCCCCGCCCTTTGTGCGATTCTCCCGCCATGAAGGCCTTCGTTCGCTCGTCGCTGTTGGCGGCATCCCTGCTCGGCCTGCTGGGTTGTCCCGAGAAGAAACCGGAAGGAGGGGGGGCCACGCAGCCTTCTTCGTCGGCGACCCCTGCCAAAGGGACCATGCCGGGAATCGGAGGTTGGTAGGCGGGCCGCTCGCGCTGAATTCGGTGGTGCAGGTGTTGGTCGAGCGTCCGCGCAACGATGGTGGCGCCTGCGCTGGAGGCAAGCGATGTCCCGCGACCCGCACGCGAGCGACGTCACGCCCCGCCCCGCCGTGCCGCTCGGGGTGCATCCCCAATGACCGTTGCCCGTGGTGGACCCCCATGCGACACTGACGCACACCGATGCGCCTTCTGACTGCGCACAAAATTCTGATTTCGGCCGCGGTGGTGTTGGCCGTCTTGCTCGCGGTGAGAGCCACGTTCAACTATTCGTCGACGCACGCGAAATCGGAAGCGGCAACCGCCGTAGCGGGCCTCGCCGTCGGCGGGCTCCTGGCCGCGTACCTGCGTACGATCTGGCGGCGCTAATCCGCGTTGCCGCCGAAAACGAGCGAGCATCGCCGGGACGGCATGACGCTCGTGACACGCGGCGGCACGCGGTCGCGGCGCGAGGTTGGCCGACGCGAGAGCACACGCGAGCGCACATGAAAATGAATTTCGGAGCGAGAACGATGCGAAACGATGCGAAACGAAAATAGCGCCACGCGCGAGACGAGCCTTCCTTGTTTTCGCGCATTTGTGTAGGGTGATGCGCTGGAAGTGGACGACGTCGGACCCGTCGAGGAAGGCGGGCGGAGGGTTATGACGATGGTTTCGAACTATTGGCGAATTGTCTCTTTGCCTGTTTTGCTGACGGCGCTCGGATCGCCTTTACTCATCGACTGCGGCAAAATGCCGAGTGTTCCGGGTGCTCCCAATATCCCGGGCGCGCCTGGCAATTGTCCCGATATGGCCAATGTCGATGCTGTTGCAAACTTCGATTGGCAGAAGGAGTTCAAGCTCGACGCCGCCGCTGCCGGCAAGTTGAAGGGGGGCCTCACCGCCGCCATCAACTTGAAAGGGCTCGCCGTGGAGATCGACAGCGATCTCAAGTCGGCATGTGGTGGCTTGGCCAAGGATCTCGGTGCCACCGGTGATTTCCCCGACGGCAAGGCGGCCTGTGACGCAGCCATCAAGGCGATGGGTGACGCGCGGGCCAAGATGGGAGCCAAAGCCACGGCATCGCTGGCGATGGTGCCACCGCACTGCTCCGCCTCGATGGATGCTTATGCCGACTGCGCCGGAAAATGCGACGCGAGCGTGCAAGGCGGCAAGGCGGAAGTGAAATGTGAAAAGGGCGAGCTCTCGGGTACTTGCGACGCGAAATGCGAAGGAAAGTGCGAGCTCGGCGCCGCGGCGACGTGCGAGGGAACTTGTGAAGGTTCCTGCGATGCGAAGTTCAGCGGAAAGTGCGACGGCACCTGCAACGGCAAATGCGACGGCAAGGACAGCAAGGGTAGTTGCGCCGGCAAATGCGACGGTTCGTGCGATGCAGGCGCCAAGGGCGAGTGCAAAGGCAAGTGCGGCGGCCAGTGTCAGCTGAAGGGCGCAGCCAAGTGCGATGGTCAATGCACCGGTAAGTGCTCGGTGGAGATGAAGGCGCCGAAGTGCACGGGCGAAGTAACGCCCCCCAAGGTGAGCGCGGAGTGCAAAGCGAGCTGCGATGCCAAAGTCTCGGGCAAGCTCGAGTGCACCCCGGCCAAGGTGGTCGTCAAGATCGACGGCGCCGCGGATGCCAGCGTGGCCACTAACTACAAGGGCGCCATCGAGAAGAACCTGCCGGCCATTCTCAAGATCGCGATCGGGATGAAAGATCGCGCGGCATCGATCGCCGGTAGCGTGGAAGGCGTCGTCGACGGCGCTCAAGGCACGGTCAAAGCCGCGTCTTCGGGCAGCCCGGTCGTCGGTGCAGCTCTGACGGCATGTGTCGCTGCTCCGTTCAAGGGAGCCATGGATGCCGCCGCCAGCATCAAGGCCAACGTCAACGTGTCGGTTGATGTGAAAGCCAGCGCCGAAGCAAAGGGCAGCGCCTCCGGCAAAGCCGGCTGAGCGCGGCCCGGTTCGACCGTCCACCTTCCGACCAGTGCCCCCTCGCAATCAAGCCGAGGGGGCACTTCTCGGTACGAGCACGCGCCCTTGGCGCATGACGAGTTTCGTCTTGGGCGTGCCCCATGGTTGGACGATGGCGTACTCGTGGGGCAGGTCCCAGAGCACCAGATCGGCGTCGAACCCCTCCCTCAAAAGGCCCGCGCGATGTCCGAGCCCGAGCGAATGGGCGGCTTCACGCGTCGCGCCCGCCAACGCTTCGTCGGGGCGAAGCCCGTAAAGGCGAACCGCGAGGGCGAGGGCCAGCGGTAAGCTTTCGGTAGGGGCCGTTCCCGGATTCGCGTCGCTGGCGACGACGAGCGGGACGCCCGCGCTGCGCAATAGGTCCACCGGCGGCGGCGTTTGCGCGAGTGTGAAGCTTGCGACGGGAAGCAGCACGGCACGCGTGCCTGCACGAGCCAGGGCTTCGACGTCGGCTGCGGCAACGTTCTCGAGGTGGTCCGCCGTTGCGGCGCCGAGTCGGGCGGCGAGCGCGGCGCCCCCTACATCGGCAAATTGCCCGACGTGCAGCCGGATGCCGAGCCCCGCCGATCGCGCAGCGTCGCCGAGCCGTTCGGCCTCGGCAACGGTGAACGCGTTGGCGTCGACGTAAGCGTCCACGTAGCGCATGAGCCCACGCGCTGCGAACGCTCCGACTCGTCGAACGGCGGCGTCGACGTAGGCCGCTCGGTGCGTGGCCTCTTCCTTCGGGATGGCGTGGAGGGCGAGGTACGTCGGAACGACGCGCGGGAGGTCGGCGCGTTGTGCCGCCCCGGCGATCGCTTCGAGCTGCTTGTTTTCGTTGCCCTCGTCGAGCCCGTAGCCGCTCTTGACCTCCACCGTAGTGACGCCGAGGTGCGCCATGCGCCGGAGGCGTTCCGTCAAAAGGCGC
>Ga0190265_10002949_pt1 | contig 11548 bp, 12 predicted proteins | sample Popmic124T_FD_133135 | JGI IMG/M metagenome (GOLD analysis project Ga0190265, IMG submission 133135) | Populus adjacent soil microbial communities from riparian zone of Indian Creek, Utah, USA - 124 T | ecosystem: Environmental > Terrestrial > Soil > Riparian zone | place: USA: Utah | collected...
CATGAGCGTTTCGGCGACGAAGCGTCCGCCGAAGAGGCCGAAGAATCCGTGGTCGTCGGGCCCGCCGCGATAGGTGTTGAGCTTGGGCTCCGCTGTCTTGCTGCTCTTGCTTGCCATGACGGACTGATCCGCGAGGGGGCGCGAGTTGCCTGGAAGCCTCCGCGCTGTTGATTTCAGGAGCCCTGCTTAGCGCCCTTTGCCGCCTTGAGGAAGCGGGCGATGAGGGCGGGATCCTTTTCGCCTGGGCGCCGCTCGACCCCCGAGGAAACGTCGACAATTTGTGCCCCGGTTGCGCGAATGGCTTCCCCGACGTTGTCCGGTGTCAGCCCGCCGGAAAGCATGAAGGGTCCTCCGACGTCGACGCCGTTCAGGATGTTCCAGTCGAAGGGGCTGCCGTGGCCGCCTGGCCGGCTGCTTCCAGCCGGCGGGCGCGCGTCGAAAAGGATCATGTCCGCGATGGACACGTAGGGTTCGGCCTGGCGTGTGTCAGCGACCGTCTCCACCTTGATGGCTTTGATGATGCCTTTGCCCGAAAGGCGCTTCACCTCGCGCACGCGCTCCGGCTTTTCCTCACCGTGAAGCTGTATGAGATCGGGGTCGACGGCCGTGACAACCTGCTTCACCAGGGCATCATCCGGATCGACCATCAGGGCAACGATCTTGGCGCGGCCACGCGCCTTCGCCGCAAGTTCCTTCGCCGCATCCGGGGAGATATTGCGTGGGCTCGGCGGAAAGAATACCAGCCCGACGTAGTCCGCGCCGCCGGCCAGCGCAGCGTCGAGCGCGTCCAGGGTCTTGAGCCCGCAGATCTTGACCTGGGTGGAAGCCATGCAGCGGCAATATAAGGCGTCAGTCGGGGAAGAGCGAGGCGCGCCCGGCCTTCGGGTCTACTTCGTGTGATGCTCGTAAACGGCCACCGCTGCGGCCAGGTCCTCGATGGAGGCGCCGACCGACTTGAACAGCGTGATCTCAGTCGCGGACTGCCGGCCCCCTGCCGCGCCCCGGCAAAGATCGAACAGGTCAGCGATGATGGCGGCCTTGGTAATTACGCCTGCGACAAGGGGTTGGAGAACGTCTCCCGCTTCCGCCAGTGCTCCGGCGTGCGTATCGACATAGATGCGAGCCCGCCGCGCAACCTCATCATCGGTCTCGCGCATGGTCGGCCGATAGGCGCCCACGCAATCGAGGTGTGTGCCGGGTCGCAGCCAGGCGCCGAGGATGAGGGGGTCCGCCGAGAGCGTTGCGGTCGAAATGATGTCTGCCCGGCCTGCCTCGGATGCCAGGTCCGATGTGAATGTCGCCGCTATCCCGGCCGTGCCCAACTCGCGGATCAGGGACTGCGCGCGCTCCGGTGTCCGGTTCCAGACCACGACCTCACGGATAGCCCGAACGGAACAGTGTGCGCGAACCAGGAACGGCGCCAGCGCGCCCGCGCCGACCATGAGGAGACGCGCCGCATCGGGCCGGGACAGGTAGCGGCTCGCAAGCGCCGATGCGGCTGCCGTACGCCATGCGGTGAGACGCGTTGCGTCCATGACGGCAAGCGTTTCCCCAGTCTCGGCCGAGAGCAGCAGATAGGTCCCGAGCACGGCAGGCTTGCCGTGTGTCGCGTTGTCGGGAAACACCGTGACGCACTTCACGCCCATGTAGCGGCCGGCGGACCCGCTTTGCTGGCTCTCCCAGGCGGGCATGAGGAGCAGCGTTGCCTCGGGACGTCCGTCCAGCTTGACCGCGTGGTGATGGCGCGGAGGCGCAACCGCACCTTTGGTGAATGCGGCGGCCAGGGTGTCCACAAGTGCCGGGTATCCCAGCGCCGCATCGACGTCGGCGCCATCGAGGAAGCGCATGGTGTCCCGTCAGCGGTTGGCGGGCAGCAATTGCCGCGAGGTATCCTGGTTCCGCTCGCGTTCGCGACCGAGGCGATCTACCTCCGCATGCCAGCGCTGGGCCTCGGCCGCGCTGCGGCGTGCATTGCGACGCAAGCGCGCCTGTGTGCGCCAAGTCGCGGCGCCCCCGATCACCACTCCGGCCAGCAGCGCAACGATCAAATAGACGTAGAAGGGCAATACCAGCGAGATCACCGGGTTGGCGGGCCGGAAGGGATCAAGCACCAGCTGCACGCCGTGCCGGTTCGCCAACGCTATGGTCACCAGCAGGAGGCCGATGGGGGCAGCGATAATAAGCCAAAGAAAGCGACGCACCGGACCGTCACCTCAAGCACGTGTAAAAGGCGGCAAGGCTAGGAAGCGCTGGTCCCTGAACGCGGAGGGATGTCAGTGCGATTTGTTCAGCCGTTCCCGTAGATCCTTCCCGGTCTTGAAGAACGGGACATACTTCTCCGCTACCGATACGGACGCTCCGGTGCGCGGGTTGCGACCGACGCGCGGCGCACGATGCTTCACTGTGAAGGCTCCAAAGCCCCTCAGCTCGACCCGATCGCCGCGCGCCAAAGCGTCCACGATCTCGCCGAGGATGACGTTGACGATGCGCTCTACGTCACGGTGATAAAGGTGGGGATTGGCCGTCGAGATTTTCTGTATCAACTCTGACTTGATCATATCACGCCCTCTCGGCCCCAACGAAAGCTTTGTAAATGCTTATCTTTCTGTACCGTGCCAAATGGACAGCAAGCCGTCAAGGCGCAGCCGCGCCAGGCGCTCGTCCGAAATCAGCAAGGCATCGCCCACGCCTGAGAGCCCTACCGCATCAGCCAGCGCACGCGCTGCGAAGCCCAGCAGGCTCCATTCCCTGTCGCGCTTGACCTTCAGGTCGACGATCTTCAGGCCCTTCGGCACGTTTCGCTGTTCCTCGAGGTACCGCACAACCTCGGGTTCGCCGCCGATCTGATCGATGAGCTTGTGGTTGAGGGCGTCGCGGCCCGAAAAGACGCGGCCCTGCTCCAGCCCCGGTATGTTCTTGGTGTCCACCGCGCGCCGTTCGCGCACAATGGCCAGGAACCAGCGGAAGGACTCCGCGACCATCTCCTCGGTTGCGGCGCGTCCCGCATCGTCGAGCGGGGAGAAGGGCGAAGGATTGGCCTTGAGCGGCCCGCTCTTTATCTCGTTGAATCGAACGCCGAGCTTTTCCATGAGCTGGGAGAACTCGGCCCATTGGAAGATCACCCCGACGGAGCCCGTGATGGTATTGCCGCGAGCGATGATGCGGTCCGTGGCCAGGCCCGCGATATAGGCGGCGGATGTCGCGATCGTACCGAACTGCGCGACGACGGGCTTGGTCTTGGTGAGATCCCGTATCGCCTCGAAGAGCGCTTCGCCGCCTGCGGTCGTTCCTCCGGGACTGTTGACTGTCAGTATCACGGCAGCGACATTTTGATTTTCGCCGATCTTCTTGAAGAGGCGCAGCAGCTCCCGATCCTCGGTGATGATCCCTTCGATCGTAATGCGTGCGATCTGCCTCCGTTCCAGCAGGCCTGCCCGGTCAGCCGACGCGAACAGCAACACGCCGATCATCAGGGCGCCGGCGACAACCGCCAGTGATCGCCACAGGGATATGCGCCGCCGCAGTCGGCGGCGATCGAGGACGGACTCGGTTTCGAATGTCATCTGGAACCCGCCGCTGTCCGCACTGTGCGTCGAACCTTATGCCCCGGGACAGGTGTGCATCAACCCGCACAAAGGCGGGCCGATGCACCTTGGATCTGGCTACTCGGCGTCCTCGTCGCCGTCTTCCTTCTTCTTGATGGCGGCTTTGAAGATGTCGCCGAGCGAAGCGCCGCTGTCGGTGGAGCCGTATTGGGCAACGGCCTGTTTTTCCTCCGCGATCTCGAGCGACTTGATCGAGACCGTGAGACGGCGGCTGTTCTTGTCGAAGCTGGTGACGGCGGCATCGACCTTGTCGCCGACGCGGAAGCGCTCAGGCCGCTGTTCGGAACGATCGCGCGAAAGGTCGGAGCGCTTGATGAAGGTGGTGATGTCGGTGTCGACCAGCTTCACCTCGATGCCGTTGTCCTGGACGGCGATGACCTCGCAGGTCACCTGGCTGCCCTTCTTGACGGTGCCGGCGGCGGCGCTTTCCATCGGGTCGCCGGTGGCCTGCTTGATGCCGAGGCTGATGCGCTCCTTCGTTGAGTCGACGTCGAGCACCACGGCTTTGACCATGTCGCCCTTTTTGTAGTTCTTGATCGCTTCGTCGCCGGGCTTGTTCCAGTCGAGGTCCGAGAGGTGCACCATGCCGTCCACGCCGCCGTCCAGCCCGATGAACAGGCCGAACTCGGTGATATTGCGGACCGGCCCTTCGACGGGTGTGCCCTTCGGGTGGGCGGCGACAAACACCTCCCAGGGATTGTCCTGGGTTTGCTTGAGGCCCAGAGATATCCGGCGCTTCTGCGGGTCGACCTCGAGGATCTGGACTTCCACCTGCTGGCTCGTCGAGACGATCTTGCCGGGGTGGATGTTCTTCTTCGTCCAGCTCATCTCGGAGACGTGGATCAGACCCTCCACGCCCGGCTCGAGTTCCACGAACGCGCCGTAATCAGCGATGTTGGTGACCGTGCCGGCGAACCTGCTGCCGATGGGATACTTGGCCTCGATGGCCGCCCACGGATCGGTCTGCAGCTGCTTCATGCCGAGGCTGATGCGCTGCGTCTCGGGGTTGATGCGCACGATCTGGACTTTGACCGTGTCGCCGACATTCACGATCTCGCTCGGATGATTGACGCGGCGCCAGGCCATGTCGGTCACGTGGAGCAGGCCGTCGATGCCGCCGAGATCGATGAACGCGCCGTAGTCGGTGATGTTCTTCACGAGGCCCTCGATGACTTGGCCTTCCGCGAGCTTCGCTACGATCTCGGAACGCTGCTCGGCGCGCGTCGCCTCGAGCACCTCGCGCCGCGACACGACGATGTTGCCCCGGCGGCGGTCCATCTTGAGAATCTTGAAGGGCTGGGGTGAATTCATCAGCGGCCCCATGTCGCGCACGGGACGAACATCCACCTGGCTGCCTGGCAGAAACGCGACGGCGCCATCGAGGTCGACTGTGAAACCGCCCTTGACCTTGTTGAAGATGATGCCTTCCACCTGCTCTTTGCTATTGAACCGTTGCTCGAGCTTCACCCAGCTTTCTTCGCGGCGGGCCTTGTCGCGCGAGAGCACTGCCTCGCCCAGCGCATTCTCGGTGCGCTCCACATACACTTCGACGACGTCGCCCACCTTGAGCTCGGCGGACTTGCCGGGAATGGCGAATTCGCGCAGCTGCACGCGCCCTTCCATCTTCAAGCCGACATCGATGACGGCAAGGTCCTTCTCGATCGCAGTAATCGTCCCCTTGACGACGCTGCCTTCGAAGACGTCGTCCTCGGACATCGTCTCGCTGAGAAGGGCCGCGAAATCCTCGCGTGTGGGGGTAAGATCCTTGCTGCTACCGGCGCTAGTGCTCATTGCTACTCCTCGTATCGACCTGTCCTGAGGCACGCCCTGAAGCCGAAAGCGCACGCCTTGCGTGCTGCCCAAGCCAAGCTCGTGCCCATGATGTTGATTCCCGCCGGAGGTGGCTTCGCCAACTGGATTTGGGACGCGCCTCAGGCGCGCCCGCGTTGGCCAACCTTTCCCAAGATCACGCCGACGGCGGTATTGAATGCGGCTTCTATATCCAAATTGCTGGTATCCAGCAAGAAGGCGTCTTCCGCAGGCCGCATAGGCGCTTGCGCCCGGGCAGCATCCCGTTCATCCCGCCGGCGGACCTCCTCCAGGACGCTCTCGTAGGTCACCGCCTCCCCGCGCCCCGTCTTCTCCCGGTAGCGCCGTTCGGCTCGTACTTCCGGCGTCGCGGTGACGAAAATCTTAACGTCCGCGTGAGGGCAAACGACGGTGCCTATATCGCGTCCGTCGAGCACGGCTCCCCCAGGCTGGGCGGCGAAATCCTGCTGGAACTTGAGGAGAGCGTCACGAACCTCCGGGATCCGGGCCACGATAGAGGCCGCTTCGCCGATGCCGTAGCCGCGCAATGCAGGGTCGCCGAGGGTGGCGGGATCCAGGGCATGGGCCGCCGCCCTAGCCGCCCCGGGATCGTCCAATTTCCCGCCCCGGCTGCGCACGTCCCTGGCCACGGCCCGGTAGATGAGGCCGGTGTCGAGGTATGGCAGCCCGAAGTGCTTTGCTAGCCGCTGCGCGAGCGTGCCCTTGCCCGATGCGGCAGGACCGTCAATTGCGATGATCATTGTGCAGCGCCAGATGCTCGACCGCTATGTTGGAGCGCCCGAAGGGCCGCTATTGCACCGGTTCAGGTGCGGCGAACTTGGCCCCAAGGTTTTCCATCGCAGGCACGAAGTCTGGAAAGCTTGTGGCGATCATTGCTGCGTCGTCAACAACAACCGGACGGTCGGCCCCCAGGCCCAAAGTAAGGAAGGCCATGGCGATGCGATGATCGAGGTGGGTGGCGACCGTACCGCCGCCTCTGACCGCTTTTCCCCCGCGCACGACGAGAGCGTCACTCTCGGCCCTGGCATCGACGCCATTGGCAATGAGCCCGGCGGCCGTGGCAGATAGGCGATCGCTTTCCTTGACCCTGAGCTCGGCCAGCCCCTCCATCCGCGTTTCCCCGTCCGCAAAGGCGGCGAGGCAGGCGAGGATGGGGTATTCGTCAATCATGCTGGGGGCGCGCGCGGCTGGAACCTGCACACCCGTCAATTTGGCGCTGCGGACGCGGATTTCGGCGACCGGTTCACCACCCTGGTTGCGCTCATCAATGAAGGCGATATCCGCGCCCATTTCTCGCAGTGTCGTGTAGAAGCCGGTCCTCGTGGGATTGATCAGAACATTCTCAATGATGATTTCCGACCCGGGAACGATCAGCGCCGCTGCTGCGAGGAAAGCCGCCGAGCTTGGGTCACCGGGCACGTAAACTTGGCTCCCGACGAGTTCCGCGTCTCCCTTGACCGAGATCGCCCGGAGGCCTTGCCGCTTCGTCGCCGCAACGTGCGCGCCGAAGTGCGCAAGCATGCGCTCGGTATGATCGCGCGTGGCCTCGGGCTCGATCACGGTTGTCTCGCCTGCCGCATGCACGCCAGCGATCAGCACGGCCGACTTTATCTGGGCCGACGCGACCGGGAGCAGGTACTCGATCGGTATCAGGTCGGTCGTGCCCCGGATGTCGAGCGGCAGCTTGTCCTGCCCGCCGTTCAGAACTTCCAATCCCATCTGCTGGAGCGGCTTGAGGACGCGGCCCATCGGGCGCCTGGAAAGAGAAGCATCGCCCGTCAGGCGGACGACCATGTCGTGGCCGGCGATCACCCCCATCATCAAGCGCACGCCGGTTCCCGCGTTGCCGAAATCAACCGCGCCATCGGGTTGCTGGAGGCCGCCCACACCCCGACCAAGTACCTCCCATTCTCCGGATGAATTCGTGATGGGGCAGCCCATGGCCCGCAGAGCCGCGGCGGTGCGCAGGATGTCCTCCCCTTCCAGCAGTCCTGAGATACGCGTGCGCCCAGTCGCCAGCGCTCCGAAGATAAGAGCCCGATGCGAAATCGATTTATCGCCCGGCACGCGGACACGGCCGGAGAGCGCCGTCGACTTCAGCGAGCACAGGGGCGAGCGGGTTTCGTGCGGCACGTCGGGCATGGCCTCGACAGGTAGGCCGGACCGTCGGCGTGACGGCCGTCTCGCGGGTCATAGAGCAAGGGCAACGGATGCTGTCAACACATGGGCGGGGCGTTTGTCTGGGCGCGGCGGAACGCCCCCCGATTGCTTTTGACAGCGGGCGGGGGCCGTGGCAATGACCGCGCAAATTCATCCCAAAAGGGGCTTTCCCCATGTCGACCAAAGCCGAGCGCGGCACGAAGCGCACCTGTCAGAATCCGGAGTGCGGCTCCCGCTTCTACGATCTGAACAGGGATCCCATCGCTTGCCCCATCTGCCAGAGTGCCTATCGGCCCGAGGCGTCGTCCCTGGCCTTGGCGGCTGCTTCCCGTGCCGTGGCGGACAAGGTGCCGCCGCGCAAGGTCGTCAAGAAGCCGGTCTTCGAGCCCGCCGCAGCTTCCAAGCCGGATGACGCGCCCGATACCGATGACGGTTTGCCCGTGATCGAGAGCGACGAGGAGGAAGAGGCTGCCGCCGGTGACGACGACGAGGCCTTCCTGGAAGCGGAGGAGGAGGACGGCTCCGACGTGTCCAACATCATCGGCCCGGTCGCAGAGCCGGACGAGCGGCAGTAGTTCTGCGTGCTGGCGAAGGCTGCGCGCGCCACTTGCGCGTTCGGCCACGCCGGAATAGGTAGTCCTGTCGGCGGTTGCCGTTCCCAAGATTTCGGGGCCGTAGCTCAGTTGGGAGAGCGCTTGAATGGCATTCAAGAGGTCAGCGGTTCGATCCCGCTCGGCTCCACCACTCTCCTGGGCTCAGCACGAACCTTTCGCGTCGGTCGACTGACGCGGTTTCCTGCATTCCTTTGCTGTTGATGACCGCACCCGGCGTTGCCGGCGGCATGTTCGATCCCCAGCATATGCACAGGCCCCTTGCGCCCTTGGTGCGCCGGGCGTTTGATCGCGCTCATCCTGTTTGAGTCTGTAGCGTTGCGGTCGCGTTGCTTCGTCCAGCGGAGTTCGCAATGTCTGTTGCTCACCGGGGCGCCATCCCCAGCACGCATCCTCTCGCACAACACTTGGATTCGGCTCTCGCGGCCTGCGACGAGCTGCTCACGCGGAACGCAGATGCGCAAAGTCTTCTGCGCCTCGAGCTGACGGCGATCACGCATGTCCTGCAGGCCCGGCAGAGCGCGATGGAGACACGCCTGGCGGATGGCGATCTGCGCCGCTCGCTGGCGTACTTCGTCAGCCAGACGGATGTGCTGGAAGTCGCAGGCTCCAGCCAATCGAAGTCAAAGCGCCAGTCCGACGAACGGCTCGTGGGCGGGCGGATTGCCCTATCCAGCCTCACGGCATTGCTGGCCTCCCTGCTCGACGCGGTGGATCGCCAAAGCATCGCCGAAGACGACCAGGCCGATGATGACATGCCGGCAAGATCACCGCTGCAATCTCAGGAAGCCATGGTCTGGGCGACCGGCGCCGACGGGCTCTAGCCGGTTTCGCGAGGGCCTTGTTCCGGTCGCGAAACCGCGTGCAACGCGCTAGGATAGCGGCCCCATAACCCTCTTCGCTGGTGGCCATGCAGCCGACACTTCGTTCCTTCGACTTGGCTCATCTGGGGCATGTCGAGCTTTTGTCGCCCAAGCTCGAGCAGAGCCTGCGCTTCTTCGTCGACGTCATGGGAATGACGGAGAGCGGACGGCAGGGCGCATCGGTCTACCTGCGGGGTTGGGACGACTACGAGCGGCACACCTTGAAACTCACCGAGGCGCCCGTCGCCGGCATGGGTCACTTCGCTTACCGGGCGACCAGTCCAGAGGCGCTTCAGCGCCGCGTCCAGGCCATAGAGAAGGCGGGGCGCGGCAAGGGCTGGACCGAGGGCGACTTGGGTCACGGGCCCGCGTACGCCTTCACGACTTCCGACGGCCATAGCATGGAGGTCTACTATGAAACGGAGTGGTACAACCCGCCCCCCGAACTGAAGCCCTCACTCAAGAACCAAGCCCAGCGCTTCCCCGCCCGCGGCGTGAATGTCCGCCGCCTCGACCACATGAACCTGCTGACCTCTGACGTCGCCGAGTTGCGCCGGTTCATGGAGGATGTTCTGGGTCACCGCACGACGGAGATGATCGTCCTCGACAGCGGTCAGGAAGCCGGTGTCTGGGTCACCTGCAACAACAAGAGCTACGATCTTGCCTTCACCCTCGACCACTACGGGGCCAAGGGGAGATTTCACCACGTGACCTACGCGCTGGATTCGCGCGAGGAGATACTGCGGGCTGCCGATATTTTTCTCGAAGCGGGCGTCCACATCGAGACAGGGCCGCACAAGCACGCGATCCAGCAGACCTTCTTCCTGTACGTCTACGAGCCGGGCGGCAATCGCGTGGAGGTCGCCAACGCCGGCGCCCGTCTGGTGCTGGCGCCGGACTGGCAGCCGGTGGTGTGGACGGAAGCCGAGCGCAAGAAGGGCCAGGCGTGGGGGCTCAAGACCATCGAGAGCTTCCACACGCACGGCACGCCCCCGATCGATCAATACCAGGGGCCGCGGACGAAATAGGATGGCCGCCGGCTACTCGGCCGCCACCTGCAGGTTGGGCCGCATCCGCAGGCGCTGGCGGACCAGGTCGATGTGGAGCCGGAGATCGTACAGCTCATTGGAGAAGTAGCTCGGCACGCGGATGCGCCGCACGGCGCTGTCGATGCGCTCCAGGTCGGCTTGGTGGGTTTCCAACTCCAGCTTTGCGCCGCGACCGTCGAGCCTGCGCTCGAGCGCCTTGAGCTGCCGATACCAATAGATCAGCCGCCGGCGGACGAGCCAAACGTACAGCGCCGGCACGGCCCTGGATGCGGGGATCAGGATCGCCAGCAGCGGAATCAGGATTAGCAGGCTCTGCGCGGCATAGGAATGCACGAAAGCGGTGAACGAGAAGGGGATTCCCATTTTCGCGTTCAGCGGAGCCATGTGCCGAAGGACGAGCGGCAATTCCCCGCTCTTGTAGATTGCCCGCGTCTCCTTTGAGACCTGGAACTCCGGGTCGTTGATCGAAGGAAAGTCCCCCGACCGATAGAACAGCACCGGCTCGCCCTCGCTGTCGAAGGCCGGCCGCGGATTGTTGATCACCGCCTGGGTGAGGAGGTTGACGAGCGCGGGATGCATGTCGTTGCGGACGACGATCGCGGCCGTGGTGGTCAGCAGGGTTATGTCGGCAGAGGGGATGACGGGATTGAACTCCACCGCCCCCCTGCGCAGGATGACCTTGCCGATCGCAGGGAAGCGATTGTCGTAGGCCTCCGCCTCGGGCGAGAAATCCATCAGGCGTATGCCGGGCACGCGCAGCAGCTTCTGGATCGTTTCGGAATCTGCCGGCTCTATCAGAATAGCTGCGTCGGCTTGCCCGTCGAGCAGAGGAGCTGCATTGGCAGGCAGCGCTTCCGCAACCAGGTTCGCGTCATCCCTGCCGATGCCGTTGGCCTTCAGGAGCTGGTTTGCTATGCGTCGCGTTCCGCTCTCCCGCGTGCCAGTCAGTATCTTCTTGCCTCTGAGGTCGCGCAGGCTCTCGATCGGGAGATCGCTGCGCGTGAAGACCCATATGGGTTCGTAGAAGACGCGCCCGACGGAAACGAGTTTCTCGTATTGGGCGTATCGGCCCTTCTGCCGCTCCGTCGCAAGCCGACCCTGCAGGCTGCCGACGAGACCGCCCTTGATGAAGCCGGCATTGATGCCGGACTCGGGGTCAAGAAGCGCTTTGAGAGTGGCAAAGCCCTCGGTGCGCTGCAGTACCTCGAATTTCACGCCGTAGCGTTCCAGTTCGCGCCGGTAGCTTTCGGCAAGCTCGTTGTACTGCGAGCTTCCCGTTGCCATCACGATGCGGCCTTCGCCGATCTCGCGCGTCTGGCGCACGACACCGTAGGAAGCCAGCCCGACCAAGCCGACGAGCACGCTGACGATGGCCGACCTTATGTAAGCGGAGTCCATGATCCCCAACCTGCTATTTCTACAATAACCCG
>Ga0190265_10002950_pt1 | contig 11548 bp, 13 predicted proteins | sample Popmic124T_FD_133135 | JGI IMG/M metagenome (GOLD analysis project Ga0190265, IMG submission 133135) | Populus adjacent soil microbial communities from riparian zone of Indian Creek, Utah, USA - 124 T | ecosystem: Environmental > Terrestrial > Soil > Riparian zone | place: USA: Utah | collected...
AGATCGCGGCCTACAAGATCTCGATGAGCGGATTGGCTTCCGACGCCGGCGCCAAATATCCGTCCGAGCTCAGCGGCGGCATGAGAAAGCGCGCCGGCATCGCCCGCGCGCTCGCGCTCGATCCGGAGCTGCTCTTCCTCGACGAGCCGACGGCGGGGCTCGACCCGATCGGCGCCGCCGCCTTCGACAATCTGATCGGCGAGCTGCGCAACGCGCTCGGCCTCACCGTCTTCCTGATCACCCACGATCTGGACACGCTCTACGCGATCTGCGACCGCGTGGCGGTGCTCGCCGACCGGAAGGTGGTCGCGGTCGGAACGATTCCGGAACTATTGGCTTTGGATCACGAATGGATTCAGGACTATTTCATGGGACCGCGCGGCCGCGCGGCCGCCACGATCGCTGAAAGGGAAGAGGCCAGCGCCTGATGGAAACCCGTTCGAACCAGATCCTCGTCGGCAGCGTCACTCTGGGGCTGATCGCGGCGCTCGTCGTCTTTCTCGTCTGGCTGAGCTCGATGAGCGGCGGCGGCGACAAGAAATACGACATCTTCTTCACCCAGTCGGTCGAGGGGCTGGCCAAAGGCTCCGGCGTCACCTTCTCGGGCGTGCCGGTCGGCCAGATCGAATCGATCAGCCTCGAGCCGCAGAGCCCGCAATTCATCAGGGTGCGGATCTCGGTCCGCGAGGACACGCCGATCTACGACGGCTCGACCGCGACGATCCGCTCGACCTTCACCGGCATTTCGACGATCCAGATCGACCCGCCGGAAGCCCCGGCCGCGGGCCAGCCGCGGCGGCCGCGCCGCGAAATCCGCTGCCCGGAGCAGAATCCGGAATCCGAATGCCCCTATGGCGTGCCGGTCATTCCGGTCCGGCCGGGCGCCCTGACCAGCCTCCTGAACACTGCGCCCGAGCTCCTGGAGCGCGTCTCCACGCTGACCGAGCGGCTCACCGAATTGCTCTCCGACCGCAACCAGGAATCGATCGCCGGCATCCTCGACAATCTGGAGGCGGTGAGCCACGCGCTCGCCGAACGCTCGCCCGAGATCGCCGCGACCCTGGCCGAGGCGCGGGTCGCGATTCGCCAGGCGGGCGAGGCGGCGGACCGGATCGGCCAGCTCGCCGGCACCACCACCGAATTGCTCGACCGCGACGGCCGGCCGCTGATGGCGGATTTGAGGCGTACGCTGCAATCGGCCGACCGGAGCATGCAGGAGCTGCAGGCGGCGATCGGCGAGGCACGGCCCGGCATCCAGGCCTTCACCAACCAGACCCTGCCCGAGGTCGGCCAGCTGATGCGAGATCTGCGCGCGACCTCCGAATCGCTGCGTGACATCACAGACCGGCTGAACCAGCAGGGCGTGGGCGGGGTGATCGGCGGGCAAAGGCTGCCCGATTACGAGCCGCGACGGAGGAACCGATGATGCGCCTCAAGCCCCTCGCCGCGACCGCGCTCGCGCTCGCCCTCGCGGCCTGCTTCGGCGGCGCCGCGGTTCCCAGCCATCTGATGACCCTGACCTCGGCCGAAACCCGCCCCGCGGCGAGCCCGCGCACCGCCGGCCAGGGCGAGGCGATCACCGTCGTCGTGCCGAGCGTGCCGCAGGCGCTGAGGACGACCCGCGTCCCGGTCTATGTCAGCGACACCAGCATCCAGTATCTCGAGGGCGCGGCCTGGGTTGAGAGTCCCGGCGCCCTGTTCGCCCGGCTGCTCGGCGAGACGATCGGGGCGCGGACCGGGCGGGTCGTGCTCGATCCCGCCCAGTACAGCCACGATCCCGGCACAAGGCTGACCGGCACCCTGGTCCGCTTCGGCCTCGATCCCAATGCGATGGAGGTGGTGATCGTCTACGACGCCGTCATTTCGCGCGGCTCCGCCGGCGGCGTCGCCGCCAATCGCTTCGAGGCGCGCGTGCCGGTCGCCGAGGCGACTGCGGAGGCGGTCGCGCCCGCGCTCAACGCCGCCGCCAACCAGCTCGCCATTCAGGTCGCGGCCTGGGTCGGGCAGTAACCGGACCCGACTGTCGCTATTTGGCGCGCGGGGCGAGCGCGACGTGGGCGAGATAGGCGGATTTGCCCCGCGCCGGAGCGCCGCCGTAGCGGCGCAGCAGCGCCCTCAGTTCGCGGGTCAGCATCCGCGCCTCGCCGGCGCTGAGATTCAGCACCCTCCAATATTCGCAGGCGTCCGCATCGACATTGCCGCCGCGCCGCTCGAGCCGGGGCAGGCCGGCCTCGTCCTGCACGACCAGCATGTCGCTCGCCCCGGACAGGGTGTCGGCGCGGTCGAGCGCGGTGCGAAGCTCGGCGGTGAGGCCGTCGCCGACCCGCCGCCCCATCGCCGCCGCGGGGATCAGGAAGGCGTCTGCCGCCGCCCGGTAGAAGCGGATCGGCCGGCCGGTGCGCTTCTGCTCGCGGACGATCGCCAGCAGGCCGAGCGCGGTCAGCCGGCCGACATGGTAGGAGAGCAAGTTCAGCGACATGGACAAAGTGGACGCGGCCTCGGTCAGCGAGCGTTCGCGACCGAAGAAGGCGAGCAGGATGCGCCGGCGTTTGGCGTCGAGGAACACCGCCACCTGCTCGGGCGCCTCGATGCGCATCGGCCTAGTCAGGATCGCGTCGTCCATTTGAAGTAGGCCGCTTCTACCGCGCCCGGCGGCGTCAGGCGAGGCTTTTCGACGCCTGCTCGAACACTTCCTTGGACAGGCCGGGCGCCGCCACGATCCGCTCGAGTTCGGCGCGCATCATCGCGCCGCGCTCGGCGCCGAAGCGGCACCAGCGGCCGAGCGGCGGCACCAGCCGGGCGGCGGTCTGCGGATTGAGCTTGTCGACCGCCAGGATCGAATCGGCGAGGAAGCGATAGCCGCGGCCGCTCCGCGAATGGAGCGCGCGCTGATTGACCCCGAAGGCCCCGATCAGCGCCCGCAGCCGATTCGGATTGACCAGGCTGAAATCGGGATGGCGCAGCAGGTCCATCACCGCCTGGAGCGTGTCGTCGCGGCTGGAGAGGGCCTGGGCGGTGAACCATTTGTCGATCACCAGCGCGTCGCCCCGATAGCGCTCGTAGAAGCCGGCCAGCGCCGTCTCCCGCTCGGGCGCGTCGCTGTTGGCGAGCAGGCCGAGCGCGCCCTGCCGGTCGGTCATATTGTCCGCCTCGTCGAACTGGCGCAGCGCCAGCGCCGGCGCGTCGGCGGCGCCCGAGGCCATGATGTAGCCGAGCGCCACGGTGCGCAGCCGCCGCGCGCCCTTGGCCTGCGGCGACAGCTCGAAGCGGTTCGCCGCGGTCGCCGCATAGGCGGCCCGCCAGAGCGGCTCGAGTTCGCGGCCGAGCCGGGCGCGCAGCCGCTCGCGCGCTGCGTGGATCGCTTCGGGATCGACCTCGCCCATCTGATCGCCGATGAAGCTTTCGGTCGGCACCAGCACTGCCTCGGCGACGAAGGCGGGGTCGAGCGCGGCATCGGTGAGAGTGCCGCGAACCGCCTCGACCACCGGCCCGCCGCGATCCTCGCCGGTCGCGATCGCGCGGAGGAGGGTGTCGAGCATCAGCTGCTGCATCGCCTCGTAACGGGCGAACGGATCGTCGTCCCGCGCGGAAAGGAAGGCGAGATCGCCGGCGTCGCGGTCGGCCTCGACGACGATCGGCGCCGAGAAATCGCGGTTGAACGAAAGCACCGGCCGCTCGGCGATATCCTCGAACACGATCTCCGCTCGCGCCTCGTCGAGGACGGTGAGCCGCTCGGCGAGCTTCTCGCCGCTCGTCGCGCCGAACAGAGCGAGCTTCAGCGGAATGGGCAGCGGCGCCTTGATCTTCTGTCCCGGCGTCGGCGGCGTGCTCTGCTCGAGCGCGAGCACCGCCCGGCCGCCCTCGTGCGAGAGCGCGGCCTTCACCCGCGGCGTGCCGGCCTGGCCGTACCAGGCGCGGAACGGCGCGAGGTCGACGCCGCTCGCCTCCTCCATCGCCAGGACGAAATCCTCGCAGGTCACCGCCTCGCCGTCGTGGCGTTCGAAATAGAGGTCGCTGCCGGCGCGGAACTTCTCCGGGCCCAACAAGGTGTGCAGCATCCGGATCAGCTCGGCGCCCTTGGTGTAGATCGTCGCCGTGTAGAAATTGGAGATCTCGATATAGGAATCGGGGCGCACCGGATGGGCGAGCGGCCCGGCATCCTCGGGGAACTGGCCGGCGCGCAGCGCCCGCACGTCCTCGATCCTCTTGACCGGGGGCGAGCCCATGTCGGCCGAGAAGCTCTGGTCGCGGAAGACGGTGAAGCCTTCTTTCAGGCTGAGCTGGAACCAGTCCCGGCAGGTGACCCGGTTGCCCGACCAATTGTGGAAATATTCGTGCGCGACGACGGCGGCGACCGCGTCGTGATCCATGTCGGTCGCGGTCTCGGGATCGACCAGGATGTAGCGCGAGTTGAAGATGTTGAGGCCCTTATTCTCCATCGCGCCGAAGTTGAAATCGGCGACCGCGACGATGTTGAACACGGCGAGATCATATTCGCGCCCATAGACCTCCTCGTCCCACTTCATCGCCGCCTTCAGCGAGGCCATCGCATGCTCGGTGCGCGGCAAATCGCCGTCGCGCACCCAGATGCCGAGCGCGACCTCCTTGCCCGAGCGGGTGACGAAGACATCGCGATTGGCGACGAGATCGCCCGCCACCATCGCGAACAGGTAGGAGGGCTTGGGGAAGGGATCGTGCCATTCGGCCCAGTGCCGGCCGCCGTCCAGCGCGCCCGCGGCGACCGGGTCGCCGTTCGACAGCAGCACCGGATAGCGGGCCTTGTCGGCGATCATCTTCACCCGGTAGCGCGACAGCACGTCGGGCCGGTCCGGAAAGGGCGTGATCCGGCGAAAGCCCTCGGCCTCGCATTGCGTGCACAGCAGCCCGCCCGATTCGTAGAGGCCCATCAGGCGGGTGTTGGCCCCCGGATGGATCGCGACCTCGGTCTCGATCACGGCGCGGTCGCCCTCGACCGGGATCCGAAGCACCTCCTTTTCGTACCAGTAATTGACGTCGGCGCCGTCGCGGGTGACCTTCAAGAGGGTCAGATCCGCGGCGTCGAGCCTCAGCGGGGCCTTGTGGTCGCCATTGCGTTCGACGGTCAGACGGGCGCGCACGATCGTCCGTTCGGCGCCGAGCTCGAATTCGAGCGCGATTTCGGGGACCAGCCATTCCGGCGGGCGATAATCTTCGCGGCGGATCGTGACCGGCGCAGCGGCCGGTGCGTTCAGGGCGTCGGGCATGTCGATTCTCTAGGCCCGGTGGCAAGGCTGCGCAACGGGCCGCGTCAGGGCCGCGCCATTTGCCGCGCCGCCGCCGCCAGGATCTGGAACTGCGCGCCGACGTCGGCCAGGCAGGCGCCCATGATCGCCTCCGTCCGGTCGCGCGGCCACAGCCGGAAGGCGGCCGCGACCGCCGGCCCGCGTGCCCCCGAGGGGTAGCGCCCAAGGATCCGCCCCGCATAGAAAGGCACGGCGCCTCTGAGGTTGGGCAGCGCCTCGCGCACCGCCGGCGAAAGCTCGGCCTCGCGCCGAGCCACGGAATTCATCACCTGCCTGACCACGACGAAGCAGAGCACCTGCGAGTCGCCGCCGGCGGCGGTCGCGGTCGCGTCGAGCGGCGACGTCCCGTTGGCGAGCGGCGCGGCCTGCTGCACCTCCTCGTCGAAGGCGCGCATCGCGTCGAGGTAGCCGGTGAGGCAGGGTGCGATCGCTTCGGCGACGGCGCTCGGCGGAAACGCCCGCTGGGTGGCGAGCATCACCGCGCCGCCCGCCTCCCCCGGAAAGCGCGCGCCGAGCCGTCCGCCATAGAATTGGACGGCGTAACGAAGCATCAGCAGCCGCTGCCGCTCTTCCGCGTTCAGCTGGGCGCCGCGGCGCTCCATCATCCCGGCGAGGCCGGCCAGGACGGCGACGCACTTGGCGTCCTCGTCGATCGCACCCGGCGCGGCGGCCGGATTTCGCTGCGCCCCCGCGGCCGCCGCGGCGAGAAACAGCAAAAGAAAAAGACCGCGAACAATCATGACCTTGAATCCCGCCAGTTTCCCGGGCCTGTGCGCCGAGCCTGGGGCCGCCGTCAATCGAAAGGCGGGAGGATCGTTGCAATGTTGGAATCCGGCTGTTCTATTCTCGCGGATGAACAACGGCCCCGCCTCGCGCCCCGTCCCGTATAGCGGACGTTCGATGCCGCGAGCGTCCTTCGGGAGGGGTGAATCAACCCCGACGTGCCGTCAACTTCGTCAACTTCCGGCCGGATTCAGAGACGAGCGGCGTGGACCATGTTCGCCACGTTCACTCGCCGAGCCGCGTCACCTGGACGCTCTGCCGGCGCATCCGGGCCTCCCCGAAGATGGTCATGAAGGCGATGTCGGTGGCGTCGCGGCCGACCGCGATGCGGACGACGCCGTCGGTCGGGGCGAGGCCCGACGGATCGACCAGATTCCAGCCGCCTTCCAGCCAGACCTCGACGAGCGCATGGAAATCGGGCGGATCGACCCGCCAGGCATAAGCCGAGACCAGGCGGGCCGGAATGCCGGCGGCGCGCACGAAGCTCGCCAGCAAATGGGCATAATCGCGGCAGACGCCCTGGCGCGAGACGAAGGCGTCGGTCGCCGTCGTGCGGCTCGTACTGGAGCCCGGGACATAGGCCATTTCGGCGCGGATCCATTCCGCCATCGCGATCACCCGGGCGCCGCCGTCCAGCCCGGTGAAGCGGCTGTCGACGAAGGTCTCGAACCGGTCCGATTCGCAATAGCGGCTGGGCCAGAGATAGGGCACGACGTCGGCGGGAAGCCGGGGCAGCGGAACCGCGGCGAGGCCGCCGACCGCGGGCGCGGCCCGATCGAGATCGACGAGCGCGCGATAGCGGGCGAGCAGCGACCCCTGCGCGGTGAGCCAGGTGCGCCGGCCGACCCCGTCCTCGCCCGTGACCGTGGTCAGCGGCCCGGCGCCGTCGACGGTGAGCAGATCCTCGAGCAGCAGCTGATCGGGAAGCTGTGCGACCTCGACCGCGAGCAGCACGTCCGCGACCGCGGGAAAATGGTAGTCGAGCTCGACCTCGATGCTCAGCCGCACGCGCGTCTCCTTCTCGCCGGCCAACGCGCGACCGCGTCGGAAGGGGCCGGGCGGCTAGCGGCGCTCGCCAGCGCCCGCCTCATCCTCGCCGGCGCGCCGCGATGCCTGTGCCATCCGCCCCATGTCGCGGTCGACCCTCTCGAGGCAATTGGCCAGCTGCGCGGCGCCGTCCCGGGCCTCCGGCCGGCGGGCCCGGAGCGCAGTGGCGAAGGCCGCGCCGAAGGCGTCGCCCGGCAGCGCGTCCAGCGCCAGGCCGAGATAGAAGGCCATGCCGTTCTCGAGCAGCGGGAAGCCCGCGGCGACTTCGGGCGAAAGCTCTTGCCTCCGCGGCGACAGCGTCGCGGTGATGTTCGCCAGCATGGCGAAGCAGCGCATGTCCGGGTGCAGCGCATCGACCGCCGTCGCCGGGAGGGGCGCCGGCTCCTGTCCCTCGCGGATGCCGAGCGCCTCGAAAGCCCGCTGCCCCTCGGTCCCGGTACGCGTCATGGCGGCGCCGAACTGCCGGATGCAGTCGGCGGCGGTCGCCGGCGCGCGCCCTTGCGGGAAAGCGCGATTGGCCGCGATCATCGCCCCGGCGAGCGCGTCGGCCGGGTAGCGTGCGGTCAGCCGGCCGGAATAGAAATGGACGGCGTTGGTGATATATTCCCTGTGCTCGGGGTTCAGCGGACTCCCGCCCGCCGCCTGGCCCCGCCCGATCACCGTCGCCAGCGCGATGACGCAGGTCGCATCGGGATCGGCGGCGGCGGCGGGCGCGGAGACGGGCTGCGCGAGAGCGGAGGCCGCGGCGCACAGGATGAGAATCGACGCGAAGGCGCGGGCGATGGTCATTGCCGACTGTCGCGCGGCGGCGGGCGCCGGTCAATCGGTCGGCGGGACCGGCGGCGGGACGCGGCCGGCCCTGAGCGCGATGACGAGCCCGGCGATCGTGAGAAGACCCCCGGATATGGCGAGCGCGGACCAGCGATAGCCCTCGAAGACGGTCGAGATCGCCATCGCGATGATCGGGATCAGCACGCTCGAATAAGCGGCCTTCGCCGGGCCGATCTTCCGGATGATCTCGAAATAGAGCCAGAAGGCCAGAGCCGACGCGATCACGCCGAGATAGAGGAGGCCGAGCCAATAGCCGAGCCGCGGCTCGACGACCGGGGGGCCGACGAAGACCCAGGCGAACAAGGCGTCCAGCGAGGCGCCGTAGATCATCGCCCAGCCGAGCATCGCCGCGATCGGCCGCGCCTTCATCGCCGGCATCAACTGCATGACGTTGGAGATCGAGGCGCCCAGCACCGCGACCGCCACGAAGCCGAGGCCGGTCAGCACCGCGCCCGTCGAGCCGGCGGCGTGGCGGATCTCCTGGACGAAGAGCAGGCCGACCCCGGCCATTGCCACCGCCGATCCCAGGGCGAAGCGCCCGGTGACCCGCTGCCCGAACATCAGGTAGGCGAGCAATGCGTTCGGCACGACCAGCAGCGCGAACACGACCGCGGCGAGGCCCGAGGTGATGTAGAGCTCGGAGGTGTAGACGAAGTTGTAATTGACCACGAACTGGAAGGTGCCGAGCACGGTGGCGAGGACGTGGCCGCCCTTGCCGAGCCTGAGGCTCTCGCCGCGCAGGGCGGCGATCGCCATCATCGCCGCGCCCGCGATCCAGAAGCGGTAGCTGACCGACCAGACCGGGGGCACGTCCCCCAGCTGGTCCTTGATCACGATCCAGGTCGAACTCCAGATCAGGGTGATGAGGATGAAGGGGACGAGGATTTTGGGATCGCGGAAGTCCGCCGCCGGCGCCCCGGCGGGAGCCGGAGTCACAGCGCGCGGATCGCGGCGGCGAGGGCGTCGACTTGAGCCGGGTCGCTGTCCCAGCTTGTCACCAGCCGCGCTTCGCCCGGACCCCAATCGTAGAAATCGGCGCCCTGCGCCCGGAGCGACGCGGCCTCCGCCGCGCTGACCCGGACGAACATCTCATTGGCCTCGACGGGGTAGAGCAGCCGGTCTCCGCCCGCCGCCTCGGCCAGCCGCGACGCCGCCGCGTTGGCGGCGCGGGCGTTCGCCAGCCACAGGTCGCCCTCGATCATGGCGAGAATCTGGGCGGCGAGATAGCGGCCCTTGGAGAGCAGATGGCCGGCGCGCTTGCGGCGGATGCGCGCTTCCTCGGCCAGATCGGGGCGGAAGAAGACCAGGCATTCGGCCGAGAGGCCGCCATTCTTGGTGAAGCCGAACGAGAGCGCGTCGACGCCCGCCCGCCAGCTGAGGTCGGCGGGCGCGCAGCCCTGCCCCGCCACCGCATTGGCGAAGCGGGCGCCGTCGACATGGAAGCCGAGCCCGCGCGCCCGGCAGAGCGCGCCGAGCGCCGCTGTCTCCTGCGGCGTGTAGACGCAGCCATATTCGCTGGCATTGGTGAACGACAGCGCACGCGCCTGGACCTGATGGACCTCGGGCCGGATGTCCGCGATCAGCCCGTCCACCGTCTCCGGCGTCAGCTTGGCGCCCTCGCCCTCCGCCAGCAGCAGCCGGGCGCCGCCCGTATAGAATTCCGGACCGCCGCATTCGTCGACCTGGATATGGGCCGTGCGATGGCAAACGATACCGCCATAAGGCGGGCAGAGCGTCGCGAGCGCGAGCCCGTTGGCGGCGGTGCCGGTCGAAACCCAGAGCGCGGCGACCTCGGTCTCGAACAAGGCGGAAAGGGCGCCGTCCAGGCGCTTGCTCCAGGCATCGCCGTCATAGGCGGTGTCCAATCGGTTGGCCTCGGCGATCGCCGCGAGGACCTGCGGGCACGCCGCCGCCGCATTGTCGGAGAAAAAGCGCATCGCGGGAGGGGAATAGTGAAGCGCGGGATGCCGTCAATCGCGATCTCGCGATCGTGGAATTTCCCCTTCGGCGTTTACCACAATTTAGCTCCCTCGCGATAAGGCTTGGGGCGTAACTTAGGGAGCAGGCATGGGCGCGGAAAACTTCGTGAACGCCTCTGCCGGCAGCAAGCGCACGGCCAAGCGGGCTCGAGTGCTGCTTTCGGCCAAGCTGAAGACGCCTGGAGGCGAGGTGGACGCGCGACTGCGCGATCTTTCGCGCAAGGGCGCGCTCGTCGAGTGCACGCAGGCGCCGGCGAAGGGCAGCGAAGTCTTGTTCGTGCGCGGTTCGACCGTGGTCGCCGCCCGCGTCGCCTGGGCCGCCGGCAACCGCGTCGGCCTCGAGTTCGACCATATGATCGACGAGCAGGAGCTGCTCGTCCACATCGGCAAGCCCTCGGCGCAGCAGAAGCACCAGGCCCAGGCCCAGAGCTACTACCGGCGCCCGAGCCTCGGCCGCATGTCGGTCGAAGACCGGCGTGTCGCCCAGGCCTGGAGCGTCGCTGTCGGCCTAAACATTCCGGAATCGGAATAGGGCGGCGCCATGGAAACTTTCGGCGGGTCCTGGTCCTCTCCCTCCGATCTTGGAACACCATTCCTCACCGGAGAATTGACGACCGAACTGCGGTCGCAACCCACGCTCAAGGACCGTAAGTCCCAGCGGGTCGCGATCGATATGGACGCGGCCCTTCGCCAACGCGGCGGGAGCGGCGTGTCCGTGCATATCCTCGACCTGTCGACCGACGGGTTCCGCGCCTCCACCCATCTCGATCTGCCCCCCGGCACCGACGTCTGGCTGCGCCTGCCCGGCCTCGAGCCCTACCAGGCAAAGGTCGCCTGGTCGAAGGGCGAGTATATCGGCTGCGCGTTCGAAAGGCCGCTCCATCCGGCCGTGCTCGACATGCTGGTTCGTCGCATCCGGGGCGGCTGAGACCCCCGACTCGGAATCTCGGCGACGCTATGTTACGCTTCCCGAGTCGAAGGGGAAGGCGACACCATGGAATCGGACGAGCGCTATTATTCGCGTCGAGCGGATGAGGAACGCCGGCGGGCGCTCCACGCGCTGACGCCGGAGGCCAGGGAGCGCCACCGCGAGCTCGCCATCCTGTTCGCGACCAAGGCCGGAAAGCGCGGCCGGGCGCGCGAGCCGCTCCTGCTCAGGAGCTGATCCGGCCGACGGCGTTGATCGAAAAAAGCGTGGTGCTGCCGGTGAGGATTGAACTCACGACCTCAGCCTTACCAAGGATGCGCTCTACCACTGAGCTACGGCAGCACGTCGCTTTTCAGGAAGGCGGCGCTATGGCCGCTCGCCTCCTTATATGTCAAGGCGACTCGCCATGACCAAGGTCGACCCGGACAAAGCGAAACGGCTCGCCGAAGCGCTGCGCGAGAATCTGAAGCGCCGCAAGGCGCAGGCGCGCGAGGCGGCCGGGTCCGGAAAGGACTAGAGCGGCGCGCAGGCCGCCTCGAGCCAGGCCTTTGCTTCGCCCTCGAGCTGCGGCCGGACGATCGTCAGCACGTCGGCGTGATAGTCGTCGACCCAGGCCCGTTCTGCCGCCGAGAGCATCGCCGTATCGATCAGGGCGCGATCGATCGGCGCGAAGGTGAGCGTCTCGAAGCCGAGCAGGG
>Ga0190265_10002951_pt1 | contig 11548 bp, 9 predicted proteins | sample Popmic124T_FD_133135 | JGI IMG/M metagenome (GOLD analysis project Ga0190265, IMG submission 133135) | Populus adjacent soil microbial communities from riparian zone of Indian Creek, Utah, USA - 124 T | ecosystem: Environmental > Terrestrial > Soil > Riparian zone | place: USA: Utah | collected...
ACGCGCTCTTTCCTATTTTCAACTCCTGGGCGCAGCGGGATCCCCATGGAGCTGCGGCCAAAGTGCTGGAACTGCCCAACAGTCCGCAGCGCAACAACGTGCTCAACAATATCGCGAGCCAATGGGCGCTCTCCGATCCGGCCGCCGCGCTCGCCTGGACCATGAAACTGGCACAGCCGCAACAACGGGACGCGCTGTTGCAAAACGTGATTAGCCTTTACGCGCAACGTGACCCGCAAGGCGCGATGGAATATGCGAAAGCCCTGCCCGCGGGCCCCAGCCGCGAGAACGCGCTGGCCACGGTGGCCGTGCAATGGGCGCAAATGGATTCGGACGCGGGACTCGCCCTGGCGACGTCCCTTCCGGAAGGCCGCGCGCAAACCGAGGCGTTGCGGCTGATTGCTTCCGCGCTGGCGAGCGTGGAACCGGAACGCGCCGCTGACTTCGCGTTGAATTCCCTGAGTGGTCGCGCGCAAACCGAAGCCATCTACGCCGTCGCATCACAGTGGGCCAGCACCGATCTCGACGGCGCGCTCGCGTGGATGCGCCAATTGCCCGACCTCGGCACCCGGCAAATCGCGCTGAACTCAATCGCCTATCAATGGGCCGAAAGTGATCCGCTCGGCGCTGCCACTTACGCGGCGATACTACCGGCGGGAGAAATACAGAACCAACTGGTCGGCGCCATCGCCCAACAATGGTCGCAGCACGACCCGCTGGCGGCGATGGATTGGGCGGGCAAACTGCCAGCGGGCCGTGCGCAACAAAATGCGATTTCTCTAGTCGCAAATGCCTGGGCCGAAACGGAGCCGGCCGCCGCCGCGCGGTTCGTTGAATCGCTTCCGCCCGGTGAGCTACAGAACATGACCTCCGCCGGCGTCGCGTCACAATGGGCGTCGGCCGATCCGCTGTCGGCCGCGCAATGGGTGCTTACGTTTCCAGAAGGCGACCGGCGCGAGACCGCCATTGATTCAGTCATTCAGCACTGGGCCGAGATTGATCCGAATAGCGCGGGTGCGTGGCTGCAAACTTTGCCGGAGGGAACCGCCCGCGCCGCGGCGCTAAATTCTTTCATCGGCTCTATTTCGATGAGCGATCCCGAAGCCGCGCTGAAATGGGTTGGTGCGATTCCGGAAGAAGACGCGCGGCTGGCGCAGTTCGAAATTGTCGCGGGCAATTGGATGCACCTGGACGAGAACGCGGCCAAAGCCTGGATCAGCAGTTCGCATTTGCCAAGAGAAGTGAAAGAACGGCTGCTGCATTCCCCGGAACCTAACGGCCCGGTTGTTCCGCGATAAATCCTTGCCTCGCAATATTTTCTTCCAGAGCCGTAGAGGTAGGGCCGCGGTGTCCTCACCGCGCCGCGCGTAAGGCAAACGCCGCTCGTAAGTCACGCGTCAGTCACGGGCTGAAAACAGCCACGCCCCACCACGCCTGCTGGTTGGAAGTGTTGCCAACCCGTTTCGCAGAACCCTTTACCACCGCCGGAACTCGACGATTTCGAAGGCCGGCACTCGCACCTCGCCCAGCGCCGATTCCCGCAGCTTGATCTCGCCGTCTCCGAGTGCGATGGCGGGGGCACGCAACACCGAGCCATCAATCATTTCGATTTCATACTCAAGGCGCGGCCCTTTGCGCGGCTGCAACACAACAGCGACCACTTCGTCATCGATGTCGAAGGTGCGCAATCCATACAACACCGAACTGATGGTCAACTCCCGGCGGGCGATGCCGCGAAATTCGCCATCGAAAAAGTCCCCATTGCTCACCCACACGCCGGGGCGGCTGACTCGTGTCTTCCACGCCAGATCGCTGGACAACGGTTGGAAGGCAATGCGCGCCACGCGGCCGGTCGGAACACGCACGAGTTTCGGCGCGCCCTGGAAGGAAATCTCATTTTCGTCAGCGCGTTCCGGGCGTCCGATCACCGTCGAACCGCTCACCAGATCCACCTGGGGGGTGAAATCCTCGTTCACCAGTTTCGGTGCCTCGCGCACTCGTGTGAACGTCGTCCAATTCAAAACTCCCTCCTGGGCGCTGGCCACCGCCAGGCCCACGTAGAAGCTCTCATTCATTTCCAGCGAAATTCTTGCCACCAATGACCATGCGCGGCCATTCGCCGAAACGAACGCGCTGAACTCATTGCCGCGCCGTTTCAACTTCAGCCAGTGCGGTGCGAACACTGCGCCCAGCCCGGCGCCCTCGGTGCCGAACCGCTCATGGGCGCGAAACTGCACGGCGCCGCCGCTCATGGCCGTGAGCGCAATCATGACGTTGCGCGAGTAGTCGCCCAGATTCTCGCGCATCATCAACCCGGCTTTCGCGTTGGGATGCGTGTATTGAATGCTCGTGACTTCGGCAACGATTTCGCTGTCGCCACGAACGGCTTTGTAAACGTAGTGAAACGAATCGGCTTCGCCATCGATGTTCGATCCGGCGCCGCGCACCGTAAAGGTGCCGCGCTCATGCCGCGTCGTGCCCGTCAAGCGCCCGCGGCCCAGCCCGGTTTCGCGCCAGCCCGCGGGCAATGCTTCATCGACGACTGCCGGCAGGGGAGCCACGGCGTTGTTTGGGAAAGAGAGGCGCGCGACGTTCGAAGCGTCGATGGCATGAATCGAACTAAGCTCTGCGTTCACGACCATGATGCGATCGGGCATGATTCGAACATGTCCCCGGACCACGTCGCCGCCAACCGTCCGCACGACGCCCAGGCGCGCCCACAACGGCGCGGCGCTGCACAGAAGAAGTGAGAAGATCACCGCCAGGAAACGCACGGCGGAATGTTCACCGGATGGGGGAAAAGTTCCAATGGAAAGACGGAGACGTGATGCGTGAAAGGTAAGCCGTGAATAAATGCGCTGCCCCATCTCACGCATCACGTTTCCCGTTTCCCTTTTACGTTTCCCGTCTAAGCTCATTCCGTGCAAAGGGTGGATAGCGCGTGGGAAAAAACAGTCCGCCGGCTGCGCGCGTTTTTCCGGTTGCACTGGAAAGGCGCGTTGCTCATCCGGGACAAGCTCCGGCTCAATGAAGACGCGTTTCATCTCCTGCTCGCCGGCATGGTCGGTGTAATCGGCGGCGGGGCCCAGGCGGCTTTTCATGCCGCCAATCGGTTGATTAAACTGCTGGTCTTCGGAGAAAGCGGTGACTTCGCCACCATCGTGGAGCACGCGCCGGCGTGGCAAATCGTAGCTGTCCCGGCCCTGGGCGGCCTCGCGGCCGGTCTCGTGCTGTATTGGGGATTGCGCGTCCTCGGCAACCCGGGACTGAGCAACCTGCTTGAAGTCATCGTCGCGGGCGACGGAAGGCTCTCCCTCCGCACGGCCTTTGTGAACGCCGCCTCCTCGTTGATCAGCATCAGCACGGGCGCATCGATCGGGCGCGAAGGTTTGATCATGCAACTCAGCTCGGCCATTTCATCGAAGATCGGACAGTTCGCGAAGTGGCCGCCGTATCGCTTGCGACTGCTCGTGGCCTGTGGCGCGTCGGCCGGTCTGGCGGCCGGCTGGAACGCGCCAGTCGCGGGCGCAGTCTTCGCCGCGCAAATCGTGCTCGGAAATTTCTCGATGAACCTGTTCGCGCCCCTGGTGTTCTCGTCCGTCGTGGCCGCAGTGGTGGGCCGGCAGGCAAACGCGGTCCATGGCTGGGTGCGCGTGCCGGATTTCGATTTCACGAGCTTGTCGCAATTGCCGTGGTTCCTCCCACTCGGCATTGCCGCCGGACTGTGCGGCGCGGCGTTTTTGAAAGTGCTGCAACAGAGCCAGCGGCTCACGAGCAATCTCACCGTGCCGATTTATTTTCGAATCATGATTGCCGGCGCCATCGTTGGCGTCCTTGCTCTCGCCTTTCCAGACGTGCTGGGCAACGGCTACGAGACAGCGAACAAAATCCTGGGCGGTGACTTGCCGCTAAAGTTCCTCGCCGGACTGTTCATCGCCAAGTTCCTGGCCACCGCGCTCACGGTCGGTTCCGGCACCGTCGGAGGCGTCTTCACCCCCACGTTATTTCTGGGCGCGAGCCTGGGGAGCGTTTTCGCTGGCCTCCTGCACGCCGCAAACTGGGGAACCAACCTGCCGCAGGGAGCCTTTGCGCTGGTCGGGATGGGAGGATTGCTCGCGGCGACCACGCACTCGCCGTTGCTCGCGATGATTATCATTTTCGAGTTTTCGCTGAACTACTCGGTCATGCCGCCCTTGATGCTGGCGTGTGTTGTCGCCACGCTCGTGTCGCGCAGCATTCACCCTGAGTCTGTTTACACTGAACCGTTGCGCCGGAAAGGACTCGAACACACCCGCGAAAGCGTTCGCTTGGGCGCGGCCACGGAGAAAACCGTGGGAGACATCATGCAGCCGCCCGTGCCACCGCTGAAAGAGAACGCCACGTTCCAGGAAATCAACGAACGCTTTCTCACCAGTCCGAACAATTTTCTTCCCGTCGTGGATGCCGGTTCGCGTTTCGTCGGCGTCATCGCCTTGCACGACTTGAAAAACTTTTTGAACGCCACCTTCGAGTTGAGCGGCGTCATCGCCTCCGACGTCATGCGCGCCCCCCCTGCCTGCCTGACACCGAACCAGCGGCTTTCCGACGTGCTGCCGATTCTGCTCGCGAGCGAACTGCGCAACGTGCCAGTGGTGAACACATTGACCGAGTACAAGCTCATCGGCGCAGTCTCGCGCGGCGAAGCGCTTGGCACTTTGTCCGAAGCGATATCGGCGAGTTCGCCAGCGGCGGAATGAGGCAGGCGACCTTCGCCATCGGCAAACAAATCTTCACGCCCGGCGCACGTTCGTGTTTTATCACAACGCATGAGCAAAACGGCGTTGATGTTTGCGGGCCAGGGAGCGCAGGTGGTTGGGATGGGCAAGGATTTCGCGGAACAGTTTCCCGTGGCCCGCCGCTGGTTTGATCGCGCCAATGAAGCGCTCGGCTACGACCTCGCTTCAGTTTGTTTTTATGGGCCGGAAAGCGAACTCATCAAAACCGAAAACGCACAGCCGGGAATTTTTCTCGTGAGCTGGGTCGCGTTCGAGTTGCTCAAGGAACGGGTTCCGGGACTGAAGTGCGACGCCACCGCGGGACTTTCCCTGGGCGAGTTTACGGCCCTCGCTGCCGCCGGCGTCATGACTTTCGACGACGCCATTCGCGTGGTGCGCCAGCGCGGGAGATTCATGCAGGAGGCTTGCGACGCGACGAAAGGTGGAATGGCGGCAATCATCGGGCTGGACGAGGCGGCGACTCGCGAGGTTTGTGCGCAGACTGGCGTGGAGCTGGCCAATTTGAATTGCCCGGGCCAAATCGTGATTTCCGGTCTTGCAGAAAAAATGAACGCGGCTTGTGAACTCGCCAAAGCCAAAGGCGCCAAACGCGCGGTGCCGCTCAACGTCGCGGGGGCCTATCACTCGGCCCTGATGGCCAGCGCGCAATCAAAGCTCCGCGAGGCACTGGCCAAAGTGCCCATTGAGATTCCGATGGTGCCCGTGATCTCAAACGTCACCGCCCAGCCACATGCCGCGCCGCCGGACATCCATCAGCGGCTGGTGGATCAAGTCACGTCGCCGGTGCGATGGGAGGATTCGATGCGTTACCTGCTCGCCAGTGGCTTTACACGATTCATCGAACTCGGGCCGGGTGCGGCGCTGAGCGGATTTATGAAGCGGATTAACAAGAGTGCGCAGGTGCTGAACGTGGCCGATGGGGCGACTCTGGAAGCCACTGTGAAAGCGCTGGCCACCTGAACAAAAATCACTCGACTCTCGCCGTTCGACTCTCGAATCTCGCGCCGCTTATGGGCCAATTGGACAATCAAGTTGCAGTCGTCACCGGCGCAGGCCGCGGCATTGGACGCGCCGTGGCACTGAAGTTCGCGAGCGAGGGGGCAAACGTCGCGTGCGTTTCCCGGACGGTCGAGAATTCCGAGAAAGTCGCGACGGAAGTGCGCGCGCTGGGACGCCAGGCGTGGGCCTACGCCGTCGATGTCGCGGATGCAAAAGCCGTGGCGGCGGCGAGTGAAAAAATCCTGGCGGACGCGGGCCGCGTGGACATCCTCGTGAACAACGCCGGCGTGACCAAGGACGGCTTGCTGATGCGCATGAGCGAAGAGGATTGGGACGCGGTGCTGAACACGAATCTGAAGGGCGCATTTTCCTTCACGAAGGCTTTCACGCGCAGCCTGCTCAAGCAGCGTTCCGGCCGCATCATCAATGTGGCGTCCATCATTGGTCTCATCGGCAACGCCGGGCAGGCGAACTACGCGGCGAGCAAGGCAGGGCTGATCGGATTTACCAAGTCCGTCGCGCGCGAGCTGGGTTCGCGCGGCATCACGGCGAATGCGCTGGCCCCCGGTTTCATCGAAACGGACATGACGGCCGCCTTGAACGAGGAAGTTCGAAAACAATTGTTGGACAAAATTCCGCTCGCTTGTTTTGGTCAGGCTGAGGACATTGCGAACGCCGCGCTGTTCCTCGCCGGACCGGCCGGCCGTTATATCACGGGACAAGTCCTGGTGGTGGACGGCGGAATGGTGATGTGAACAATTCAAAATACGAATCCGGGCTTGACGCCCCTTGGGGCGTGGCATAGAGAACGCGCAAAATTAACGGAGCAAATCATGGCTGATAAAAGCATCGAACAGCGAGTAAAGGACATCATCGTCGAACAACTCGGCGTCAACGCCGACCAGGTGACGCCGGACGCCAAGTTCATCGAGGATTTGGGCGCTGATTCGCTCGACACCGTCGAGCTGGTCATGGCGTTGGAGGAAGAATTCGGGCACGAGATTCCGGACGAGGAGGCCGAAAAACTTCAAACCGTCGGCGATGTCATCAAATACATCGAGGACAGCCAAAAGTAATTCGCGATTTTGGACCGGGCAGCTTCGTGGTTTGAGCGAGGCTGCCTTTTTTGTTTATGGCCGTACACTGGTCAGAGCGCAGAGTCGTCATCACGGGTCTCGGTGCCGTGTCCCCATTGGGGAACACGATGGATGAGCTTTGGAAAAACTTGCTCGCGGGCCAGTGCGGCATCGATCGCATCACGCTTTTTGATGCCACCAATTTCGACACCCGGATTGCGGCGGAAGTGAAGAACTTCGATCCTGCGCCGGCGTTTCCTTCACCGAAAGAAATTCGCCGGACGGATCGCTACACGCAGTTTGGCGTGTCGGCGGCTTTCCAGGCGCTGAAGGATTCCGGCCTGGATCTCGACAAGGTGAACCGCGACGAGGTGGGCGTGTTTATCGGCTCCGGCATTGGCGGCCTTTACACGACGCAGGAACAAACGCGTGTGTTGCTCGAACGCGGTCCCGGACGGCTCTCGCCCTTCATGATTCCGATGCTGATCCTGAACATGGCTTCGGGCGTATTCTCGATGTACTACAAATTGCGCGGGCCGAATCTGGCGACGTGCTCCGCGTGCGCCACGGCCACGCACGCCGTTGGCGAGGCCTGGCGGACGATCAAAATGGGTGACGCCAGCGTCATGTTTGCCGGCGGCAGCGAGGCGACGATTGTGCCCGTGGGCATCGGCGGCTTTTGCGCGATGAAGGCCATGAGCACGCGCAATGACGACCCGAAACATTCCTCACGCCCGTTCGACAGAGATCGCGATGGCTTCGTGATGGGCGAAGGCTCGGGCGTGATCGTCCTCGAAGAACTTGAACACGCCAAAGCCCGCGGCGCGCGCATCTACTGCGAACTGGTCGGCTACGGCAACACTGCGGACGCAAACCACATGACCGCTCCCGCGCCGGAAGGCGAAGGCGCCGCGCGCTGCATGAAGATGGCTCTGAAGAATGCGTCCCTGAACTCGACCGACATCCAATACATCAACGCGCATGGCACCTCCACGCCGCAGGGTGACGTTTGCGAGACGCAGGCCATCAAAACGGTGTTCGGGGATCACGCGAAGAAACTCGCCGTCAGTTCCACGAAGGGCGCGACCGGTCACATGCTGGGCGCTGCCGGCGCGGTTGAATTGGCGGCATGTGTGAAAGCGATTGAAACCCAGATCGTTCCGCCCACAATCAACCTCGACAATCCCGACCCCGAATGCGACCTCGATTACGTGCCGCACACGGCGCGCGAAATGAAGGTCGATGCCGTCGTGAATAATTCGTTTGGCTTCGGTGGACATAACGCCTGCACGGTGGTGAAACGGTTTGTCGGATAGCTTTCTCAGCGGCCTGGCACGTTTCGCAAGAGCATCGCTGTTCTTCCGCACGGCGCGCCGCTACCGCGAACTCACGGGCCACGCCAATCTTCCGGCCAGCGAGTCCGGCGGTAATCCACACATTGGCGGGCGAGAGAGCGTAATCCTTCGTCCACGTTCTGTTTTCCTGAATACTTCAGCAGGAAGCGCAACCGCTCGACGCGCGAACAGAATTGCGCTGCGGATTTATCAAGCGACGCCAGATCCCGCAAACGCTTGCGGTGCTGCCCGAATCGCGCCGTGCCGCCGCGGGGACAATCGATGAGAAACAAACGCTTGCTGCCATCTTTGCCGCTGCTCACAAGAATGTTGCGCCACACGAGATCGTAGTAAAAAAAGTTCGCATCGTGCATCCGGCGCAAAATGCCGGCCAATTCATCTGTCAACCTGCGTCGCTCGCGCGAGGAGGGCCTGGTTCGAAAATGTTCATCGAGGGAATGCGCTTCCGGCACAGTGCGCGTCAAAATGAAGCTGCGATGCAGGCGCCCGAACCGGTCGCGTTCCTCTCCACATGCGATCGCTTCCGCGGCCGGAACGCCCAATCGCTCGAATGTGGAGTAGTTCTCAAACTCACGACGCGCTTTGGAAGCGCGCAGCCAGAAACGCCAGCCGCCAGCGCGGTGATGGTAGAGCTTGAAAAAAGCATCGATGGTCGCGTTTCCCGGCACAGCCACCCGGCAAACGGTAACCTTCCGCCGCTCCCGGTAATCCGGTAGAAACTTCGCGACGATATCCTGGAAACTCCGCCAGCCGGTCGCATCCCATCTCTGCTGAAATTGCGGACTAATGAACAGACGATCCATGAGGCCGTGGTTTATTACGCAACCTGGCCATCCACGAGATGCACGACACGCGGGGCGCGCGCCGCGATGCGGCTGTCGTGGGTGGCGATGATGAGGGTCGTTTGCTTTTCGGCGCGCAAGGCGAGAAGCAAATCCATGATTTCTTCGCCCGTGTGCGAATCGAGGTTGCCCGTCGGCTCGTCGGCAAGAATGACTTCGGGATTGTTGACAAGTGCGCGGGCGATGGCGACCCGCTGTTGTTCGCCGCCCGAAAGCTCAGTGGGGCGATGCTCCATTCGTTCGCCCAGACCGACGCGTTCGAGCAGTTGCTTCCCGCGACGGAGAGCATCCTCCACCGGCACCCGGGCCATGCGAGCGGGCAGAAACACGTTTTCCAAGGCGTTCAGCTCGGGAAAGAGATGATACGCCTGGAACACGAAACCTATTTTGATGTTCCGCAAGTGCGCGAGCGATGGGTTCGAAAGCCGTGAAACGTCCTCCCCACCAAAAATGATTTCGCCGCGGTTCGGCCGATCCAAGCCACCGAGGAGATGCAGCAGTGTGCTTTTGCCTGCGCCGGACGCTCCTTGCAGCGCGACAAACTCACCGCGTGTCGCGGAGAAATTGACGCCACGCAATACGGTCAACTCACGCTTGCCGGTCGTGTAAGTCTTGTGCAACTCGCGCGCTTCGAGCAGGGGGCTCGACCTTCGTGCCTCGGCGTTCGGCCTCGCGCTATTCATTGCGCAAGGCCTCCACGGGCTGCATCCGGCTGGATTTCCACGCCGGCAACAGCCCGGCCAGGATGCAGATCACAAAACTGCCGCCGCAAATGATGAGAACATCGTGCGCCAGCAACAGGTGAGGGACTTCAGAAATGTTGTAAATCTCGGCGGGCAACAGCTCGAAGCCAACTTTCGCGCGAACAAAGTGTAGAATGTTGTTCAGGTTCACGAGAAAAAACTTGCCCAGCGCAAAGCCCAGGCCCACACCGAGCATTCCAATCGCGATGCTATGGCCGAGAAAAATCCACATCACCTGCCGGTTCGAAGCGCCCAGTGATTTGAGCAGCCCAATCTCCTTGATCTTGTTCACCGCGAAGGTGATTTCGGAATTCACGATGGCGAACGCGGCGACAATCATCACCACGAAGAGAATGATATACATCATCGTCTTCTCAGTCGCGAGAGCATCGAAGATGACGTTGTTCTCTTCCGTCCAGATTTTTACCTGATAACCAGGGCCGAGCGCCGGCAGCAACAAACGCCGGGCCTGCTCCGCCTTGAACGGGTCGTGCAGCATCACGTTCAAGCCATGAACGTTCGCGTCCAGATTGTAGAGGTCCTGTGCCGTCTCCAGAGACGATACAATCATCATCTGGTCGAAAACGTAATAGCCCACGCTGAAGATGCCGCGCACCGTGAAGTCGTCGGGCACGATCATTTCATCGCGCTTCGATTGCGCCTTGCGCCACTTCGCGAGCGTTGCGGGCGAAATGACAGCGACATGGTCGCCCACGCGCAAATCCAGGTTGTGGGCCAGCGTGCTGCCGACGAGGATGCCGTGCCCGCTCACGTCGAATTCGCCCTGCAACACGCTGCGGGGCAACACGCTCACACTTGACTCGATGTCCGGATCGACGCCCCGCACAACCGGCCCGCTGATGAGCGGCTGGTCGTTGGTGTTTCGCGGCTGCGTTTCAAGCATCACCTGCCCGAACACGAATGGCGCCACGCCGCGGACGAGCGGATGGTTGGAGACAATCGTCATCGGAGTTTTGTAATCGCGCATCAGCCCGCCGGCACCGACGACTTTCAGGTGCGCGTCCACCGAGAGAATCTTTTCGCGCCACTCGCGGTCGAAGCCGCTCATGACGGCGATGACAATCATGAGCACGGCGACGCCGAGCATGACGCCGAGAATGGAAATGATGGTGATAATGGAAACGAACGTCCGCTTCGGCCGCAGGTAGCGCAGCGCAAGGAACAACTCAAACGGCATTCGTGACACGCGGCGTAAAGTCAGAAGCGAGAGCGCGAATGTCAAAAGTAAAAGCGCTCATCACTACTAATGCGTGGACCGCCCTTTTTCCTCGTGGCGCAAGGTCAGGCGATCGATCCACGCCAGCGCGATTGCCGACAGAACGAACGTTGCGTGAATCAACACTTGCCACATGACTTTCGTATTGTCGGGTGGTGGATTGATGAACGTCTTGAGCAAGTGAATCGATGAGATGCCAATGAGCGCCGTTGCCAGCTTCACTTTCAGGATGCCCGCGTTCACGTGCGACAGCCACTCCGGCTGGTCGGGATGACCTTGCAGGTTCAACCGGGAAACAAAAGTCTCGTAGCCGCCCACGATGACCATGATGAGCAGGTTCGCGATCATCACCACGTCGATCAATCCGAGCACGCTCAACATGACGACGGCTTCGGTATCATGTTCGCCGGGCACTGAAGCGGGCGGTGCATGGCCCAGAAGCGCAAACGCGATGAGGTGCCAAAGCTCCAGAACGAAGCGATAAACATACACCGCTTGCGCGATGATCAGGCCGACGTAGA